>ERZ887851.179-NODE-179-length-63166-cov-38.987910_pt1 | contig 63166 bp, 64 predicted proteins | sample MGYA00521100_ERZ887851 | MGnify/ENA primary metagenome ERZ887851 (study PRJEB32303, sample SAMEA104408602) | aquatic metagenome | biome: Brackish water; feature: Pelagic; material: water | place: Baltic Sea | collected 2014-06-06T16:11:00 | depth 11,444 m ... | reverse complement strand
AGTAAGTTCTAAATTTTAGAAAAAAACATTTGTTTGTTTAGGCTCCTAAAACTCGGGCGAGTCAAGGAGACTCTAACTAAGGCAGCCACTTTGGGCAAAGGTGGCTGCCTTTTTGGTTATAAACATCAGTTCAAAAATGCTGAGGATTGACAGTTGTCTTCATCATGTTATTTTAAAAAGTTTGATGCTCGGTAGCTCAGTGGCAGAGCAGGTGACTGTTAATCACTTGGTCGCTGGTTCGAATCCAGCCCGAGCAGCCAATCTTTACAAAATAAAATTATTTTGTATCCAATTCGGGCCAACGATCTAATTTTCTGTGCAAAGTTCTTCGGCTTATCCCCATCAATTGAGCCGCTTTTGTACGATTTCCCTTAGATTTAAGTAGGGCATCTCGCAAAAGACGTTTTTCATTCCCCTCAACAGATAAAAGAGAGTTTTCATCTCTATTAGCAATTTCTCCCTCAGCAATGAGAAGAGTAAACCGTGGATCTAAATCGTTAGGGGATACTGTCTTTCCCCGTTTTAAAACTACTAGGTTTTCACAAAAATTTCTTAGTTCACGAACATTTCCTGGCCAATTATAATTTTGTAAAATAGATAAAACATCATCAGATAATCTGGGTGTTTCAAAATCGTTTTCATCAGAATAAACCTTGATAAAATGATTCATCATAAGCACGAGATCATCCCCTCGGTCACGTAAAGGAGGTAGCTCTATAGTTACTACGTTTAATCGATAATATAAGTCATCTCGAAACTCTCCATTTTGAGACATTTTTAAAAGATTTCGATTGGTAGCACAGACCAGCCTAACATCGAGTGACAAGGGACTAGAACTACCTAAGCGCTCTATGGTTTTGGTCTCAAGAAACCTAAGTAGCTTTACCTGCGTAGAGGCATCAATTTCTCCAATTTCATCTAAAAACAAGGTTCCTCCATTTGCTGATTCGAAACGACCTATCCGTCGTTCAGATGCACCTGTAAATGCACCTTTTTCGTGTCCAAATATTTCACTTTCTAGCAAGTTTGCTGGTAAGGCAGCACAATGTACTGGGACAAATGGGCCTTTCGCACGCTCACTATTTTGATGGATTGCTTGAGCAAATAATTCCTTACCGGTTCCCGTTTCACCAGACAACAAGACAGTTGCTTTTGAGGGTCCAACCAGGCGAACTTTTTCCAGAACATTTTCAAGGGCCATTGATTTGCCCATAATTCCATCAAACTTATATTTTTTTTCTACTCTATGATGAGAGTTTTTATTATCTAGCTTACGCTTTGTTAATCCGCGCTTGATAAGTAACTCAAGTTGCTCAAGGTTTATTGGTTTGGGAAGAAAGTCAAAAGCACCCCTCTTCATTGCCTCAACCGCAACCTCTACTTCACCATAAGCCGTCATCATTATGCAAAGTGGATTTGATGAATGCCTAATCGCATGATCAATCACGCTCATTCCTGAATCACCGGGCATGCGCAAGTCAGTTAAGATTACCTGAAATTCTTCCTCATCGAGAGCATTTACAGCTTCTTTTGCAGAAGTTGCTGTAAATACCTCAAATTCATCCTCTAATGCTAATTCTAAGCCTTCCCGCGTGTGAGGCTCATCGTCTACAATTAATAAATTTATTTTCATACAATGGGCTTCTGCTCAAGGTAGCGTTGCTTGGCACCCTTGCGAGGGAATTTAAGGGTCACGATTGTTCCTGACCCATGCTTACTATCAATTCCGACTTCTCCTCCATGATTTCTCATAATTCGATGAACGATCATCATTCCAATGCCATTTCCTTTCTTCTTAGTCGTGAAATATGGCTCAAATACTTTGGAAATATTTTCTTTTTTTATTCCAGTTCCACGATCTATAATTTGAATGGTAATAAATTCATTTTCCCAAGAAATAATGATTCGTATATCTGATTTATTGGTAATCGCATCCATTGCATTTCCAATAACATTGAAAAATACCTGCTTAATTTGGTCTAGATCAGCATCTATAAGGGGTTCTTTATTATCTGTATCTAATTGAATGTTAATATTTTTATCGCTTAATTCCTTTTCTTTGATGTGCAATATTTCTTCGATTACAGATAAAAGATTAAGCTCTTGGAAATCAGGAACTGTTGGCTTTATCGCATTCAAAAAATGTACAATAATCGAATCCAAGCGGTTTACTTCATTAATGCAAGATTGTAGTGATTTATCTGCCTTTTCCTTGTCTTTACTATTAGTAAGATCTTTTTTTAAAGCTCTTTGCAAAACTTGCATATGAATATTTATAGAATTCAGAGGATTACCAAGTTCATGAGCAACGCCAGCAGCTAAATCCATAACACTGGTTATTCTTTCGCTTTCAATTTTCTCTTCGACGCTAACTTTTTCCTCGGTTACATCAGTCAAAACGACTGTCATTCCTGCATCTTTTTGAGAAAATTCATCGTCTTGAGCACTAGCTATAGGAACAGCATAAATCCTAAGATGCCTTCTTTCAGGGTAGTGAATCATTGTTTCCCGCACCACGACCTCTGGCCTTGAATCATTAGCCACACGATCCAAGCCTAAAGACCTTGCCAAGTCAGGGGCTGCCTTGAGTAGGGAAACTTTGTCTCCGAGTTCTTTTTTTAGACCGATTAAGCTCCTACCCTGTTGGTTTGAGTAGGTAATAACACCCGAACCGTCTAAGACGAGTATACCATCTCTGATGACATCAAAAACTGTTTCGAGCAACTTACGCTCACGGGCAAGTCGTTGAACCAAGTTACTGAGATTTGCCTCATCCAGGTCCTCAAGTTTACCTAGAACTTTATCTAATGGGCTTTTTCTAGCCATGATAAATGAATGGCATGAAGTATTGCTTTTGCAATTACAGATTTGTCGGCTCGGGAAATTTGGTTTTCTTGGCCATCCGAATTGATAAGCGTTACTTCGTTTTGATCTGAAGAGAAACCTTGGTTTGTTTTGGACACATCATTTGCCACAATCCAGTCCAATTTCTTTTGTCTTAATTTCTTATGAGCAGACTCCAGAACCATGTGTGTTTCAGCTGCAAACCCTACCAATACCTGATTCTCTCTTTTTTTTTCTCCAAGCTCCTTGAGAATATCTGGGTTTCTAGCCATTAAAAGATTTTCTGGGAACTGATCTTTAGGTATTTTTATCTTGTTTCTACTTTTGGGGCGATGATCGCAAATTGCTGCGGTCATAATAACCCAATCGTAAAAATTAAATTTTTCATCTATTGCCCTCTTCATACTTAAGGCACTCTCAACCTCGATTACTTCAACCCCCTCGGGCTTAGATAATTCGACTGGTCCACTTACCAAACATACATCGAATCCCATATCTCGTGCTTCTTTTGCTAAAGCATAACCCATTTTTCCAGAAGATGGATTGGATATAAACCGTACGGGATCAATCCACTCACGTGTAGGTCCTGCTGAAATTAAGCATTTAAGAGGTGGCATATTGATTTGAGAATGTTAACGAGATATATTATTTTCAATATTTATTTATTTAAGCCATCAATAAAATCGATCAATTTATGAAAACTGAGCAAAAGGAAAACCTATTTGTTAACTTAATATTTAACTTGGGGCTTCCTATAATGATCTTACGTAAAGGGGATGATTGGTTTGGTGAAACTCTGGGTACATGGATGTCACTCCCTGCTGAATCCACCGAAGTTTCTTCATGCCTTCTCGCTTTAGCTGTTTTCTTTCCGGTCGCATATGGAATTTATGATTTCAGAAATCGGAAAAAATGGAATTTCATGAGTATTCTTGGTGCAATAAGTGCATTACTGACTGGTGGAATCGGACTAATACCAGGCGGTACGGTTCATATGTTTGCAATAAAAGAAGCGGCCTTACCTGGAGTACTTGCAATTTTAACTCTCTTCACGCTCAAAACAAAAAAGCCACTAGTCAAAATATTTCTCTACAATCCCGATTTTTTTCAAGTCGATAAGATTGAAAAGTTACTTGAAAATCAAGGAACCCAAAAATCTTTTAACAAACTACTGGTAATATGTACTTGGTTACTTGCAGGTACATTTGTCTTTAGCACAGTCGTAAATTATTTTCTGGCACGTATCATTGTGGTAACAGAACCTTTTACTGACAAAAATGCTTTTAACGATGAAATTGGGACAATGATGACTTGGAGTTTTCCAGTAATTAGTCTGCCCTGCATGATAGCAACTGGCTATGCTCTTTGGCTCCTTGTCCGAGGAATTAAAAGGATGACAGGCTTAAACTTTGAAGAGGCGATGAATCAATCAAACCGACCAAAGAGTTAAAAGAGAGTTCGATTCTACCTCTAAAATAAAGAATATTAACGATCTTCGATTGTTTTGTAATCCCTAAGGTTAGAGCCTTGATAGATCTGACGGGGTCGATGAATTTTTTTCCCAGTCTGAGCAATTTCTTTCCAGTGTGCCAACCAACCTGGTGCACGCCCAATTGCAAAGAGTACAGTAAAGGTATTTGTGGGAAATCCCATCGCTTGTAAAATAATCCCGCTATAAAAGTCGACATTTGGATAAAGTTTGCGGTCAATGAAGTAAGGATCTTGCAAAGCCACCTCTTCTAAACGCCGTGCAATATCCAGAATAGGACTGGAAACCCCTAAGGCCTCTAAGGCCTGATCGCAGGCTGACTTTAAGATTTTAGCTCGCGGATCATAGTTACGATATACTCGATGGCCAAATCCCATTAAGCGAGACTTACCTTCTTTTGCTGACTGAATAAATTTACTTCCATCATCTCCAGATTGGTGGATATCATTGAGCATGTTAATGACTGCCATATTTGCCCCCCCATGCAGAGGACCCCATAACGCGGAAACTGCTCCTGCTAGCGATGCAAATGGATTAGCTCCTCCCGATGCAATCATCCGACAAGTAGATGTGGAACAGTTTTGTTCGTGATCAGCATGCAAAAGAAAAATTAAATCTAATGCCTTACTCAGGGACGGATTGATTGGAGAATCACCTTCCTGGGAAAACATCATTGAAAGGAAATTTTCGCAGTAATTCCCAGATGAAAGAGGGTGCTTGTAGTCCTCTCCTGTCATTTTTCTATGATTGGCTGCAGCCAAAGCAGGAAGCGATGCAATAATTAAGGCTGCAGCATCGTCAAAGTTTTCTAAATCTTTTGCACGATCGTTGGTGCAGAGGTGTGGAAAAGAGCCTCCAAGTGCCTGTAGCCCTGAACCCAAAGACCCCATAGGGTGAAGACCAGCAGGCATAGATTGAACTGATTGTAAAACTTCTGGTGGCAGGTTTTGAAAAGTAGCTACTTTTTGCTCGAATGAAGTTAGCTCTTCTTTAGAGGGCAATTCTCCATTTAACAAAAGAAGGCAAACCTCAAGAAAATTGGACTTCTTCGCCAATTCGGCGATGTCGTAACCCCTATACCTAAGAATACCTTTGTCACCATCAATATAAGTGACCGAGCTCTCGCATGAACCAGTGTTACCATAACCATCATCAAAAGTAATTAAGCCGCTGTCTTTGCGTAACTGTCTAACATCTAAGGCTTGTTCGTTTTCCGTACCGGTAAAAACATTTAAAGAATAGGTGGTGTCACCTAAGGAAAGGGTAGCTTTGTCAGACATGATAAGGGGAAGGGTAAATGGGAGTAAACTACACTTGTGCCACTTCTACTTGATATTTTCAAGAAAGTTTCGGTAAAGTTGGATTCCTTTGGCCTGACTTTTTTCAGGATGAAATTGAGTAGCTAGGCAATTTGAAGAAATAATTCCGCTTGTAAAGGGTCCACCGTAATCTGTGGTTAGGCAATGTACTCGAGAATCATTGGTTTCCACTCGATAACTATGAACAAAATAAAATTGATCTGTATCTTCAAGACCTTGTTGTAACCAATGATCTGAGGATAAATTCCATTCCACTTGATTCCATCCCATGTGCGGGATTTTGTAGTTGGCATCTAAACAAAATCGCATTGCTCTACCTTCAAATAATCCTAGCCCAGGAAGGTTACCTTCTTCAGAACTTTCAAATAGTACCTGTAAGCCAAGGCAGATTCCAAAGAAAGGACGATCTTCCAAAATCCAAGATTTTAGGCTTTGACGGAGGCCTGAATCTTCAAGGGAAGACATACACTGATCAAAACTTCCTTGCCCTGGAAAGATAACTGCATCCACATCTTCTATTTCGCTGGGCTTGGTTACCAATGAAACCTTAGCCTCCAAAAGCTCAAAGGCTTTAACTACGCTTCTTAAATTACCTGTTCCGTAGTCAATCACCGCTATTTTGCGGGTTTTCATAAATTAAAAAAAGAACCTCAAGCAGATAAAGTCCCCTTAGTGGATGGGACTTTGCCTTGCAATCGGGGCTCTGAAGTCGTTGCCATGTCCAAACACCGGGCAAGAGATTTAAAAATTCCTTCAGCCACATGGTGAGGTTCTTCACCATGCTCCAAGCGAATGTGAAGGTTACAGGCGACTTCGTTGGCAAAAGACTGGAAAAATTCTTTAAATAACTGGATATTAAAATCTCTAACCAAGGCACTTTCCACAGAAACTTGCCAAAAGAGGTAAGGACGATTTGAAAGATCTACAGCAGTAGTAACTAAGGTTTCATCCATAGGAGCAACGAAATAACCATATCGTTTTATCCCAGATTTATCGCCCAACGCTTTACAAAAGGCCTGTCCTAAAGCAATACCCAAGTCTTCAACCAAATGGTGATAATCAATTTCAATATCTCCTTTTGCCTCGATATTTAAATCAAAAAATCCATGTCTTGAAAACAGTTCAAGCATGTGATCGAGAAAAGGTATACCAGTAGAAATTTCACTTTTTCCACTCCCGTTTATTAATAACTCCAGAGATATTTGAGTTTCACTGGTTTTTCTTTGTATCTTTGCTATGCCTTTTGCGTCCATGCTTTTATTGATTCCATTAGCATAGTCATCTCCACTGGCTTGCCAATACTGATTCTCACAAAGCAATTCGTTTGGGGATGTTTTGAAAAATAACGGACCAAAATTTTATCTGCGGCAAGATGTTCAAAAAGAGAAACGGCTATTTCAGGTGAGGCACACCCATCTGAACTTAAAGGTTTAACAAAAATGAAATTTGTTCCCGACGAAACATAGGTCCAACCGAGGTCATCAAAAGCATTGGCTAGCCAGTTTCTTTGTTCAATTACCTTTGCTAAACAACTTTTAAAATACTCTTGATCAAGTAACGCTGCTTTAGCTCCAACCTGTGCTAGTCTGTCCAAGTTATAAACTTCACGAACTTGATCCATTTGTTTAATGACTTTTGGATGACCCATAGCATACCCAACTCGCATACCGGCTAATGAATATGACTTGGAAAGAGTGCGGGTGACCAAGATGTGTTCAAATTCCTGAAGTAAGGGCAGGGCACTTTCGGGTGCGAAATCCACATAGGCTTCATCAATAACCAAAAGTCCTGAAACTGCTTGTGCCACTTTTCTAAGATCTTCAAGAGGGTAAACCCGCCCACTGGGCGCATGAGGACTTGTCAAAAAAAATAAGTTGGCATCAGTTGATACAATCGCATCAAAATTCAATGAAAATTCGTCATCTAAAAATGGAATCCTAATCATTTTGCTTCCCTGTACCCCAGATAACACCTCATAAAGAGAATAGCTTGGGTACATCATAGCTACCTTAAGCTCGTCATCCGAGTAACAACGAACACATAAATTTAACAGATCATCCGAACCGTTACCCAAAATAATCTGACTTGGGTCTAAGCTATGCAATTTAGCCAAAATCTTACGTAAATCAGATGACTTCGGGTTTGGATATAAGTTCAACTGGGCAATTTCTTCGCCAACACTTGTCAGAACAGCAGGACTTGGAGGGTAGGGGTTTTCATTGGTGTTTAGCTTAATGACAGAACTAGACCCTTCAGGCTGTTCGCCAGGCAAATACGCATTGTGTCCTTCCAGCCTCTTGCTAACACGCAAGCTACTTTTGCTCATTGGGTAATAACTGGTTTATCAGATAGTCTCAACATATGGGCATTACCATGACCATCCAGTTTTTCCATAGATGAAAATTGTTCAATCACAGGAGCGGCCTTGTGACAAGACTCTGAGTCATAACGAATAACACTGCTACGGCGAAGAAAGTCTTGAAGCCGTAAACCTGAGGAGAACCGTGAAGAACGTCCGGTAGGTAAAACATGGCTAGGCCCAGCAGCAAAATCTCCAACAGAAGTGGCCGTTTCGTGGCCTACTAAAAATGCTCCTGCTGTGGTAATTCTCGAAAGAAAGAACTCGAAGTCATTCGAACATACCTGCAATTCAAGATGCTCAGGAGCAATGAAGTTTGCGACTTCGACCAACCTTTCCCGCTTTGGTAAATAAACGGCAAAGAACCCTCTTTCCAAAACATTACGAATAGATGGTGCGTGCGACAGGTGAGTGAGCTGGCTATCCATTTCCTGCAAAACTTTTGGGAAAATATCCTTATCTTGAAAAAGAAAATAAATCTTTTCCTTCCCTGAGCCATGCTCTGCTTGAGCTAACAAGGCAGCAGCTACCCGTTGAGGTGAAGCGGACTTATCAGCAATAACCATAATCTCGCTTGGACCTGGCAATAAATCAATACCCACTTCTCCAAAAACTTGTCTCTTAGCCTCATTAACATAAGCGTTCCCGGGGCCAAAAACCTTGTCCACAGGGGAAATTGTTTGTGAGCCATATGCGAGAGCTGCAACAGCTTGAGCCCCACCGATCTTATAAATTTCTTCTACTCCCAAGAGCTGGAGTGCGGCCAATAGATGAGAGGAAATATTTCCTGATTTGTTCGGAGGAGTAACCACGGCTATTTCAGGAACACCAGCAACTTTGGCCAAGGTTACCGTCATCACTACGGTTGAAACTAATGGTACTTGACCTCCTGGTATGTAAATACCTACTCGATTAATAGGATAATATCGCTCACCGACGATTCCACCATGGTGATTTGGTTTTGTCCAGTCTCGTAAACCGCTCTGTTCGTGAAATAAAGTAACATTGGAAATTGCATCTTCCAAAGCCACCCGCTCTTGTGAGGAAAGCTCCGCAAGGCAATCCTGTAATACTTTTGCAGAAACTCTCATTTCCTCGGCAGTCATTGATGCTCCGTCAAATTCAAGTGTCTTGGCTAAGATTGCCTCATCACCCCCCTTCCTAACCTCGTTTAAAATTTTTCTGACTGAATTAGTAACTACTTCGTCTGAACCAGCTGTTGGTATAAAAAGTTTTAAGCGACCTAAAAGACTTTCATTATCTTCTACAAAGGATAAATTCATTCCACTATTCCCATTCGATTGTACTAGGTGGTTTAGAACTTACATCATAGACGACACGATTAGCACCTTGAACTTCATTGATAATCCTACTGGATATCTTCCGGAGTAAACCATCAGGTAGTTTGGCCCAGTCTGCAGTCATTGCGTCACTACTGGTAACTGCCCTTAAACAAATTACATTTTCGTAGGTTCTTTCATCCCCCATTACACCAACGCTACGGACGGGCAGAAATACACAAAATGCCTGCCATAATTTACCATACCAGCCAGATCGATGAAGTTCATCGATAAAGATTGCATCAGCCTGCCTGAGAACAGTTAGGCATTTGGGCGTAATATCACGCAATACCCGAACCCCCAAGCCTGGACCAGGAAAAGGGTGACGATTGATCACATGATCAGGCAGACCTAATTTTTTACCAAGCAAACGTACTTCGTCTTTAAACAATTCTCGAAGAGGTTCTAGAAGTTTGAGCTTCATTTTTTCAGGTAAACCACCAACATTGTGATGACTCTTAATTAAAGCAGCTGGATTTCCTCCTATAGGAACGCTCTCTATGACGTCTGGATAAAGAGTTCCTTGAGCAAGAAAATCAACATTTCCCAACTTTTTTACTTCCTTATCAAAAACTTCAATAAATGTTTTACCAATTATTTTTCTCTTTTTTTCAGGGTCAATAATTCCCTTCAGTTTTCCAAGAAATAATTTTCCCGCTTTTGCTACCCGTAATTTTCCGGGAATGTGATCATTGAACAATTTGATGACCTCTTCTCGTTCATTTTGACGAAGTAGACCATTATCAACAAAAATAGAAGTTAACTGTTTGCCAATTGCTCGATCGATTAAGGCAGCCGCAACACTAGAATCGACACCGCCACTCAAGCCTAGAATCACTCTTTTAGATCCCACTTGTTGCCGAATTTTTTCCACAGCAATTTCAATAAAATCTCCCATGTCCCAATCTCCATCGCACTTACAGATTGAGAAAAGAAAATTTTTGATGACTTCTACACCCTGCTCAGAATGTTCAACTTCTGGATGAAACTGTAATCCATAAAATTTTCTTTTTACATCTTCAATAGCCGAAAACTGAGAGTTCTCGGTTTGGGCAATTCCTTGAAATCCTTTAGGAATACGAACAATTGCATCCCCATGAGAATTCCAAACGGTTAAAGTTTTAGGTAAACCTTTAAATAGCTTTCCACCTTTTTGTATAGATAATTCACTGCGACCATATTCTCGACGGTCACATTTTTTAACCTCACCTCCCAGTAATTTCCCCATTAATTGTAAGCCATAACAAATACCGAGTACTGGTATTCCAAGGGAAAATATCTTTTGCGTGGGCAGTGGGGAATCTTTGGAAAGCACGCTAGCAGGGCCGCCGGATAAGATGATACCCTGAGGGTTCAGCTTCTTTATAACCGATAGTGAAGTATTGTAAGGCAGAACCTTAGAATAAACATTCTGTTCACGAATACGCCTAGCAATTACCTGGGTATATTGTGAACCGAAATCGAGAACCAAAATGGTTTGAGGCATGATTAAGAGTGGGGTTAAATGACAAAAGGGATGATTGATAAGACTAATCCCATGAACCTGCAATCCCTATTCTAAACCGATCAATGTCTCAAACTGATATTTGATCAAAAAATAAAATTGAAGCCACTGAATTGAAGACAAAGTGACCCGATGAAATTGAAATTCTATTTTTTCGCAGATGAATCATCTGCAGTATCATCTTTACTTTCTTCCTCTGAACTATCTTTGTCTGAAGTAGAAACTTTATCTGACTTGTTAACTGCTTTCTTAGCCGGTGACTTGGACTTCTTTTTTGGCTTAGCTGCTTCTTCTGTATTTGAGGCGGCTTCGGAAGTTTCAACAGGAATGGTCTCTGCTGTGTCGTCTACCTGCTTAGCTCCTTTTTCAGAAGCATCTTTTTCAGTAATACTATCTTTAGACTCTTTAGTTTTTGTTGGTGCCTTCTTTTTCTTAGGCTTCTTTTTAGGTGCTTCCTCAACAAACTCAATAAGTGCCATATCTGCAGCATCTCCAAGACGAGGTAAGGCTAATTTATAGATACGTGTGTAACCACCTTTACGGGAAACGAATTGGTTAACCAATTCGTCAAACAACTTAGTTACAGCTTTTTTGTTACGCAGTCGAGCAATCGCAAGCCTACGGAAATGCATTTTTCGGGCAGAATCTTCAGAACCATGAGCCTTCTTAGCCAAGGTAATTAGTTTTTCAACTGCTGGACGTAAGGCCCTAGCTTTAGCTAAAGTGGTTTTGATGCGTCCGTGCTCAATAAGCGAGCAAGATAAATTGGCCACCAATGAAACTCGGTGGGCTGATTTGACGCCCAACTGATGATTGTGCTTGCGGTGTCTCATGGGGAATAACTACGGGAGAAGTTGATTAATTGGTTGCAGGTTCTAAAAGGCGATTCTCAAACTTCATGCCAAGAGATAGTCCGAGTTGTTCAAGTTTGGCTTTGATCTCGTTAAGAGACTTTTTACCAAAGTTTCGATATTTTAACATTTCAGGCTCAGATTTTGTTGCTAGTTCTCCAACGGTTACAATGTTGGCATTATTAAGACAATTGGCAGCACGAACAGATAGCTCAATTTCATTAACACTCATGCCTAGCAAGTTCTTCAACCTATTTTGTTCCTCACTAACTTGTTTTGTATTACTTTCAAATTCGATTTGCTCTTCGCTTATTTGGTCGAATACATCCAAGTGGTGACGAAGTATAGCAGCTGATTGCTTGAGTGCATCATCTGGAGAAATTCTACCATCAGTATGAATCTCAAGGATTAACTTATCATAATCAGTCATTTGACCAACCCGAGTGTTTTGCACATCGTATTTGACTAGTTTAACAGGACTGTAAAGCGCATCCACATTGATCATACCAATTGGTTGGTTGTCCTCTTTACCATCCTCACCTAAGCAAAAACCACGACCAACAGTAACATTCAATTCGGCAAATACTTTTTGTTTCCGGTCGGTAGTCAGAATTACCTGTTCTGGATTTATTATCTCAATGCCTTCTATTGGAGAAATATCGCCAGCGGTTACTACCCCTTCTTTTTCAACATCCAGTGTGATGACAACAGCCTCTGCCTTGTGACTTATGATAAGTACTTTTTTAAGATTAAGCACGATATCAGTAACATCTTCAACAACACCATCCACACTCTGGAACTCATGTTGCACTCCATCCATCTTTACTGAAGAGATGGCAGCACCTTCTATTGAACTAAGAAGAACGCGACGGAAGGCATTACCTACGGTATGTCCGTAGCCAGTTTCGAAAGGATCGGCAATAAACTTTGCAAACTTATCTGTAGCAGTTTCTTCCTCTTTGATTAAACGGTTTGGTAGCTCGAATTTTCCAAGTCTTGTAGCCATGGTAATAGTCGGTTTTGGGTATAGTTAAAAAATTAGCGACTGTAAAACTCAACGACGAGTTGTACATTAATACTTTGTTCAAGTTCATCAGGCTGAGGCAGCCTAGACACTGTGCATTGCAGGGAGTCAGATTTAACCTCTAGCCATGGTGGGGTGTTATTGTATTGTGAACCATCCAAGTTACGGGTTGCTACTTGGCGAGATGAAGTTTTTTCACGGACGGTCAAATCATCACCAACGGAAACGACATAACTTGCAATATCTACTTTTTTACCGTTCACCAACAAGTGTCCGTGGTTTACAAATTGACGAGCTGCTTGGCGAGTCTTAGCGAAACCAGATCGGTATACCACATTATCAAGACGCGTTTCCAAATAAGTAAGAAAGTTTTCACTAGTTATACCAGGTCTTCTTTTTGCTTTCTGAAAAAGATTACGGAATTGCTTTTCGGTAAGGCCGTACATCATGCGCAACTTTTGCTTTTCCAAAAGTCTGGCACTGTAATCGCTTGCTTTCCTGCGGAAATTAGCTCCGTGTTGTCCAGGAGGGTAGGTACGGCGCTCAAAAGATTTATTCGCAGGAAAAATCGCCATTCCAAAACGGCGATTTATGCGAGTGGTAGGTCCTGTATATCGTGACATTTTAAATTAAGGTAAGGTAGGGGGAAAAGTTAAACCCGACGTCTTTTGGGTGGCCGACAGCCGTTATGGGGAACAGGAGTTACATCAATAATAGCGGAAACATTGAAACCCAAGCTTTGCAAAGCTCTTATTGCAGAATCTCGACCCATACCTGGACCTTTAACCTTTACTAAAACTTCCTTCATTCCGTGAGACATTGCAACTTTCCCGGCATCCTGTGTTACAATTTGTGCTGCGTATGCAGTAGATTTTCTAGAGCCTCTGAAATTGCATTTTCCAGAGCTTGACCAAGAAATTACATTACCCTTTATGTCGGTAAAAGAAACCTTGGTATTATTAAAAGTAGCAACCACATAACATATTCCAGAAGTTATATTCTTACTACCCTTAGCCTTTCGTATCTTTACCTGTTCTATATTAGCACCAAGCAAATCGGCGGCAGATTCTTCCTTTTTTTCAGGTTTTGCTTCTTTTGTTTGGTCTGATGCGGGACTGGCACTTTCACTAGCAGTTTTGGCTGACTTTTCGTCAGCATCAGGAGTAGCCTGATTCTCATTAATTACTTTTTCTTCTTCGGTCATGAAAATTGGGGTTGGAAAGGGTTTAACTCTTACGGACTACGCCAACGGTTTTGCGGCCACCTTTGCGAGTTCGTGCATTGGTTATTGTACGCTGTCCACGAACAGGTAAACCTCTTTGGTGCCTAAGTCCGCGGTAACTACGTATGCTTTGTAAGCGCTTGAGATTATTGGTTATTTGGCGACGAAGGTCACCTTCAACCATAACTTTATTATCGATTATATAATTACTTATAAGACTAAGGTCTTGTTCCGATAACTCTTGAGTCCGTTTATCAGGATCGATTCCTGTTTCCTCAAGAATTTTATGTGCTCTGGTTGGTCCAATTCCGTAAACATAACGCAATGAGTATGCAATTTTTTTACGGTTTGGAATATCTACTCCTAATAATCTGGCCATAATTTTATATTTTTAAAGATTACAAATTTTTTAGACTCCCTTAAAAAAGTAAGCGAGCAACCCAAATGCAAATAGTGCAATTGAAATGATAATGAGAGGTCTCCACTGAGCTTCAAAGTCTTTTAGTTCAAGAGATTCAATACCTCTGTTCGAAGTGGCGGAACGACCACGAATTCTCCCTTTACGAAGAAATCCGTCATAATGTCTCTGTAGCAAAAATGTCTCTATTTGACGCATAGTATCAAGCACTACACCAACAATAATTAACATTCCAGTGCCTCCAAAAAAAGTGGCTACATTGTAAGAAACATTGGCTGTCTTGAATATAAAGTCAGGAAAAACGGCAATGATAGTTAAGAAAATTGCACCAGCTAATGTTAGCCGAGTCATCACAAAATCCAAGAACTTTGCAGTATGCTCACCTGGCCTTACACCTGGAACATAACCACCATTCTTCTTTAAATCATCAGCAATCTGAACGGGTTTAAACATTATTGATACCCAAAAGTAACTGAATACGAGTATCAGACCACCATAAACTAAGTAGTAAAACCATCCACGGCCAGCAAACGCATTTGCCAAATCGATTGCCCAGTTTGTTTCATTGGGCGAATCAGCGATAGCTGCACCTAATGTTCTTAGAAGTTGTGCGGGGAACATAAGAATAGCACTAGCAAATATTACTGGCATTACTCCTGCATAATTAACTTTCAAAGGTAGGAAGGAACTTTGCCCGCCAAAGACCTTTCTTCCAACCATTCGCTTAGCATATTGTACTGGTATTTTCCGCTGTGCTTGTGTAACCGCAATAATTCCACCTACAACCAAGAGAAACAATCCAATCATAAGTGCCGCCTTTACAATAACCATATTGTCATCAGCAGGTGCAAGAAAAACTAATGAATATGCGTCTGCTAAAGCTTTGGGAAGATCAGCAAGTATCCCAACGGTTATGAGTAAGGAAATTCCATTTCCAATACCTCTTTGCGTAATTTGTTCGCCTAGCCACATAAGGATAAGAGAACCTGTTGTAAGAAAGATGATAGTGTTGATCAGAAACAGGCTTTGAGAAGAAGCGACAACAATATTGCCAAGAGGTTGGCCGTCTAAACCAATTTCAGAAGGGTTAAAGCCTGTTATCAAACTCCCGGGACTATCTCGTAAAGCAACAGCTAACAGTCCACCTTGAACAAGGCAGATTATAATTGTAAGGTATCTTGTGTATTGGGATATTTTTTGTCTGCCTGGTTCACCTTCCTGCTGCAACCTAGCAAGATGTGGGAATACCGCTCCCATAAGTTGCATAATAATAGAGGCACTTATGTAAGGCATGATACCTAAAGCAAAAAGGGCACCATTAAGAAGGGCACCACCAGTAAACATATTGTAGAAACCTAATATATCGTTTCCACCGGTATCACTACGGGTTTGCTCCCTAAGTTCAAAAAACTCCTTTATCGGTGAAGGATCAACTCCAGGTAAAGGTATATTAGCTCCAACTCTCGCAATGAACAACAAAGCCAAAGTAAAGAAAATCTTCTGCCTAAGCTCAGGTATTTTTAAAGAGTTGGTGAAAGCAGAGAGCATCTGAAAATTAGGCTAAGGTCACACTACCGCCAGCAGCTTCAATTTTCTTGGCAGCTGAAGCGGAGGCAAAATTCACTTCTACCTGTAGAGCTTTTGAAATATCTCCTGATCCGAGAATTTTTACAAACTTAGCATTCGAGCGAACTAGACCAGCGTCTTTAAGAGTGGCAAGATTAACCTTGTCCGAATTAAAATCAGAAAGTTTACTAAGATTTACAACCGCTATATCGGTTTGAAAACGAGTACGATTGAATCCTCTCTGGGGAAGTTTTCTATACAAAGGCATTTGTCCTCCCTCAAATCCTGCTCGAAGAGAGTAGCCAGAGCGAGCTCCAGCACCTTTGTGACCACGGCAACAAGTTTTCCCGTGTCCATTTCCTTCACCCCTGCCCAATCTTCTTTTATTGCGATTTGCACCAGATGGTAAGTTATGTTCTTTCATAAAAGTATAAACAAAAAAGATTAAGAGCTGGCAGGCACAACAGGAATTTCAACTTCACTAGTAAATGAAGGGCCTTTTACAGTCTCGCCTCTAATTAAAGAAATTTGTTCGGCAGTCCGAAGGTCTTGTAAGCCCTTCATGGTAGCTGCAACAACAGATAATGGATTGTTTGAACCGAGTGACTTTGATAATATGTTCTTAACGCCAGCAGCCTCAAGGACTGCACGAACACCGCCACCTGCAATGATCCCAGTTCCCTTTCTCGCAGGCTTTAAGAGAACCTTACCGCCATCGAAATTAGATAGTATGGAATGAGGTATCGTTTCACCTGCAAGTGAAACTGACTGCATTGACTTTTTTGCTTTTTCAGTACCTTTACGAATCGCATCCGGAACCATTTGAGCCTTCCCATAACCGTAACCGACATTACCCTTTTGGTCGCCGACTACAACCAGGGCCGCAAAGCTAAATCTGCGCCCACCCTTTACGACTTTTGCGCAACGATTTACATGCACTACTTTTTCAAAAAGTTCATCCTCCTCAGAAACAACTTTATCTGGGGACTTACGAGATTTATTTCTTTTATCAGCCATTACAATTAAAACTCCAATCCTGCTTTACGAACCGTATCAGCAAAAACTTTTACACAACCATGATATTTTCTTCCTGAGCGGTCAAAAACAAGAGTTTTGTATCCAGCATCCTTAAGGCGTTTACCAATAACAGCACCAACCTTTTCGGATCCAGATAAATTAGGTAGACTACTTTTCAACTCTTTCTCATTAGTTGAAGCAGATAACAAAGTATTCGAGGATTCATCATCAATACATTGAGCATGAATATTTTTATTGGTAAATCGGACGGTTAAGCGTGGACGATTTTGAGTACCAACAATTTTCTTGCGAATGCGCCACCTTCTTTTCTGTAGAAGTTCTCTTTTTTTTCCTAAATTCATAATATCTTAATTAAGCTGATTTCTTACCTTCTTTGCGACGGACATAATCCCCAACAATGCGAACACCTTTTCCCTTGTAAGGTTCGACAGGGTAGTAATTTTTAATTTCTGCAGCTAATTGACCTACCTTTTGCTTGTCAGAACCTTCTACATGAATCTTAACATTATCAGCCACTGTAACACTGACCCCTTCCGGAATGGAATGATTGATCGGGTGGGAGTAACCAAGTTCTAGGCCTACTTCAGTACCCTTAACCGCTGCTCGAAAACCAACACCTTCAATTAACAAATCCTTACTGTAAGGTGTGACTACACCTATGACCATATTAGCGATTAACGAACGTATTGTGCCTTGAAGAGCACGAGTTCCTCTGTTTTGGTCCTTTGGTTTAACAATGATTTCCTGTTCGGAAATGTCCAAGCTTACTGAATCATTAAGGTCTTGTACTAACTCCCCCTTTGGTCCTTTAACTTTAACAACATTTTTTTCCGTAGTAACACTGACACCTGATGGTATTTGTATGGGTAAATTTCCTATTCTGCTCATAATAAAATCTCCTACCAAACGCTGCAAAGTAACTCGCCGCCGAGTTTTTCTTTCCGAGCAGTTCGATTATCAATAATTCCTTGTGGTGTACTGATAATAGAGATACCAAGACCACCCAAAACGCTAGGAATATCTCTATAGCCACAATAAGACCTGCGACCTGGAGTACTGATTCGATTGATGCCTTTTATTGCATGTTTACCTGAAACATATTTTAACTGGATCTCGATCGACTTAAACCCCTTCTCATTTGCAGCTTCTCTGCAATCAGTAACAAACCCTCGGTCCTTGAGAACTTTGGCCAATCCAGCTCGAAGATTAGAATGCGGATAAGAACAACTAGACTTTCCAGCTAAACCAGCATTTCGAATTACTGTAATAAAATCTCCTATGGTATCGTGAACAGACATAATGTATAAAATAATTAAGGGTTACCAAGAAGCTTTAATCACACCGGGAACTTTGCCTTGAAGTGCAAGTTCACGAAAGGAAATACGAGATAGTCCAAACTTGCGTAATACCGCTCGAGGTCTACCAGTGAGAGAACAGCGATTGACGAGACGCACAGGTGATGAGTTTTTTGGTAGTTTGGTTAACTTAGCCTGAGCAATGTAAAAATCCTCTTCACTCGTATTAGGATCGGATAAAACCTTTTTCAAAGCCTCACGTTTTGCAGAATAGCGAGCGACCATTTTAGCCCGCTTCACATTTCTTTGTATTGCTGATTTCTTAGCCATAGTAGTAAAATTTGTAGTTTAAGCAGCTTTTTCTGTAGTTTGAGATGCCTGTTTACGAAAAGGCATGCCGAGAAGTTGAAGGAGTTCCATACCTTCCTCATCGTTTTTTGCAGTCGTTGTAATGCAAATATCTAAGCCTACATTGACTCGTTGTCTCTCAACATTGATTTCAGGGAAAATACTGTGATCAGTTACACCTAAGGAATAATTTCCATTTCCGTCTAGTTTCGCACGAACTCCACGAAAATCACGAATGTTAGGTAAAGAAATGGCTATGAGGCGGTAAAGGAATTCCCACATTTGATTACCCCTTAAAGTTACCTTGACCCCGACCGGCATTCCTTGCCGTAACTTAAAGTTAGATACACTAATTTTTGCCTTAACAACAACCGGAGCCTGTCCGGATATGTTGGCAATGTCATTTCTAAGATCCTTAACTCCATTTTTATCCATTTCAGCACCAAAAGAGGAATTAAGCACAATCTTTTCAATTTTAGGTACTTGATGCACATTTACAAAATCCAACTTTTTCATTAAAGCGGGAACGACAGTTTTGGTGTAAACTTCTTTTAATTCTGGAGTATTCATGACTGATTTGAAGGTAGATCAGCTTGCCTTTTTGACATTTGATAAATGGATAGATGCCTCTCTCTCGACAATCGAACCTTGAGGGTTATCTTGAGTTTTTCTTTCGTGCTTCTTTACGAGGTTTACTCCCTCAACTAAAACACGGTTTTTTTCACGTAGGACTTCAAGGATTTTTCCCTTGCTGCCTTTGTGGTCGCCAGCAATTACGACGACTTCATTACCTTTTTTTAATTTGTTAGCCATATTTAAAGTACTTCAGGTGCAAGAGATATGATTTTCATAAACTTTTGGCGCAGTTCTCTAGCTACAGGGCCAAATATACGGGTTCCCTTAGGAGATCCATCGTTGTTCACAATAACACATGCGTTTTCGTCAAATCGAAGGTAACTTCCATCACGTCGCCTCATAGGAGATTTCGTGCGAACAACAACAGCTCGTACGACACTACCTTTTTTAACCGAAGCATCCACAGAACTCTCCTTTACATGACAAACAATTATATCACCCACACCGGCTGTATTCTTAAGTTGTCCAAGACGACGAATCATACGGACTTGCTTGGCACCAGTATTGTCGGCCACTTGTAATCTGCTAAGTAATTGAATCATGGTGATGTTTTAGATAGTGGGTGCCTTTTCAATCAATTCCAATACACGCCAACGCTTAAGTTTGCTCAAAGGACGGGAAGAAACAATTCGTACCTTGTCACCCACATTTGAGAGGTTTTCTTCATCATGAGCATGTACAGTTGTTTTCCGACGAATTTCTTTTTTGTACAAGGGGTGGGGGGTTTTGTATTCATAAACCACCTTGATGGACTTATCACCCGTCTTCGAACGAACAATTCCGATTAACTGCTTTCGATCGTTTCTTTTTGTATTTTCAGTCATTTAAAATCTTTAAGTTGTTTGATTTTTTGCAACCTGGAGTTGGGTTAACAGTCTGGCACGATCTCTTCTAATCGATTTGATCATATGAGGTTTCTCAACCTGTCCAGTTTGTTTCCGAACTTGAAGTTGGAGAAGCTCCTCACCAAGTTCCCTAAGTTTCTTTTCAATTTCCTGTGAGGATAGATCTATAATTTCAGACATTTTCATACTTAATCTAGTAGGAACGTGCTCGAGTAACTAAACGGCAACGAAAGGGAAGTTTAGCATCTGCTAATCCCAACGCTTCACGAGCTAATGTAAGCGAGCAACCTGCAATTTCAAAAAGCACATGACCGGGCTTAATAACAGCAACCCAATGATCAACTGGGCCCTTCCCTTTACCTTGGCGAGTTTCAGCAGGTTTCTTGGTGACGGGTTTATGAGGGAATACCCTAATCCAAACTTTTCCTTTACGCTTTAGGTGGCGGTTAATAGTCACACGAGCAGCCTCAATTTGATTAGATGTCATTCTTCCACGTGAAAGCGATTGGATTCCGAATTCGCCGAAAGCAACTGTGTTGCCTCTTGAAGCAGAACCACGAATCCTGCCTCTGTGGACTTTTCTGTATTTTGTACGTGATGGTAAGAGTTTAGGCATAAGACAATTGGTTTAGAAAATTTTATCTTCGTCCTTAAGGCATATCCAGCATTTGATACCAATAATACCGTATACTGTATTTGCTTCGACTAGTCCGTAATCAATATTCTCGCGTAAAGTATGTAGAGGTACTCGGCCTTCACGCTGTTGTTCGGTTCTAGCAATGTCAGCACCAGCTAAACGGCCTGCGCATTGAATCCTTATTCCCTCTGCACCCATTGACATAGTCGTTTGTACAGCTTTTTTCATCGCTCTTCGAAAAGCAATTCTGCGCTCAAGTTGAAGTGCGACACTTTCTGCTACTAAAGAAGCTACTAAATCGGGCTTCTTAATTTCTTGAATTTCTAAACGTACTTCTTTCCCAACTGTACGATTTAAGGAATCCCTAAGGGAATCAAGTTCTTGACCCTTCCTGCCGATCACAATACCTGGACGAGCAGACCAAATAGTAACACGAGTCCGGGTAGATGCTCTTTCGATTACAATACGAGGAACAGAAGCATAACGAAGTTTCTTTTCTAAAAACCCGCGTATAGCATTATCTTCTTTCATAAAAGAAGCGTACTCGAACTTATTGGCGTACCAACGAGCACTCCAATTTCTACGAACGCTTAATCTAAAACCGATAGGATTTACTTTTTGTCCCATATCTTAAATTTTCTCGTCAGTTAAAGTTATACGCAAATGACTCATGCGTTTTTTGTATGGATGAGCGGAACCTCTTGCACAGGGACGGAAACGCTTTAATGCTGGCCCTTCCTCGACTATTGCTTCGCTAATAAAAAGATCGTCCGCGTTTAAGTTGGCATTATTTTCGGCATTTGCCATGGCGGATTTCAAAGTTTTGTCGAGCATACGAGCAGCTTTACGAGGAATATATTTTAAAAGAGACAAACCCTCAGTTGCTTTGCGACCAGGTAAAACTCTAGCAACTTCACGCGCTTTCTTAGGAGAAATCCTCATATATTTGGAGTATGATTTTATTTCCATATCTACTTTTGTGTATGAGGATTATGAGACTTAAAGGTACGTGTAGCAGAAAACTCACCCAACTTATGACCAACCATGTTTTCAGAAACATAGACTGGTAAAAAGTTCTTGCCGTTGTGAACAGTGAAATTAAGCCCTACAAAGTCTGGAGTAATTGTGGAACGGCGAGACCATGTTTTGATCGGTTTGCGATCACCGCTATCTTGAGCTTTTTGCACCTTCTTAATAAGATGAGGGTCAACGAAGAAACCTTTTTTAATAGATCTTGTCATAATAAATTATTTTACCCGGCGACCATTTCTACGAGTAATGATCATTGAATTAGATTGTTTAGACTTCTTTCGAGTCGGAAACCCTTTAGAAAGTTGACCCCATGGAGATGATGGATGACCACCGCCAGAAGTCTTACCTTCACCACCACCCATAGGATGATCAACGGGATTCATAGCAACACCACGTACTCTTGGTCGACGACCTTTCCAACGATTTCTTCCCGCTTTACCGATTGTAGCTTTTTGATGATTACTATTACCGACAGCACCGATTGTAGCTCGGCAATTTGACTTAACTAAACGAATTTCACCACTTGGAATTTTTAATGAAGCAGAATCTCCATCGATAGAAATTAAACGGGCTTCGCTTCCTGCAGATCTACAAATTTTTGCACCTGCACCTGGAAGCATTTCTACGCAGTGGACTTTTGTGCCCATAGGCAAAAATTTTAAGGGCATAGCATTTCCTGTTTTGAACTCAATACAATCATTGGAGCTCAATAATACATGCCCAACTTCAACTTGTTCAGGTGCTAATATATAGGCTTTGTCACCATCATTGTATTGGATAAGAGCAAGGTTTGCAGTACGATTAGGATCGTATTCAATAGCAATAACTTCTGAAGGTTGATTAACGCGTTCTCTACGAAAATCAATTTGACGATAAAGCCTCTTGTGCCCACCTCCTCTACGCCTGCTTGTGATACGACCGTAGCTGTTTCTTCCCTTTTTCCTATGATGACCGGAGGTTAAGGATTTTTCAGGTCTCTTCTTTGAAAGCTCCTGTTTATTTTTAAGATAAAATCGACCGCTAGGGGTAACGGGTTTTTGTTGTAAAATAGCCATGTTAAAATTCTCCTATTAAGCGAGGTCAATACTGTCGCCAGCTTTCAGGGTAATAATAGCTTTCTTACTCAGAGCAGTGTAACCGAGTTTACCTCTGCGCATTCGATCACGTTTAGTCTTTGGTTTTTGAATCAAAGTATTAACCTTGTTAACCTTAACACCAAAAGTCTGCTCAATCGCATTTTTGACATTAGTCTTAGTAGCCTGTGGATAAACAGAAAACACATACTGGTTTAAATTTGCCGAAAGCATGGTAGCTTTTTCTGTTAGCAAAGCTTCTTTTAGGATAGTTACAGGCTCTTTCATGAATTATCGCTTTGAGAGTTAGATATTTTGGCAACTAAAGAATTAATTCCTTGTAAACTTGAAACCACTTGCTTGGTCCCAACCAAGTCGAGTGCATTTACATCAATCGATTTACTAAGTTTAATTTTTGGTAAATTTCGAGCAGCTAAACTAATATTTTTATCAAAGTTTTCTCCTATGATAAGGGTTTTACCATCCGCACCAATCGTTTTGAGAAGACTAGCAAAATCTTTGGTTTTGTGAGATTTAACAGACCAATCCTCAATAAGAGAAATCGAACCATCAGAAGCAAGATCTACCAAAGCACGAGTTAGTGCTAACTTACGAACTTTACCATTAACTTTCTGGGAGTAAGAGCGTGGCTTGGGGCCAAAAGCAACACCACCTCCTCTACGCTGTATCGCGTTTTTATCACCAGCACGACCAGTACCGAGACCTTTCTGGCGGTAGATTTTTTTGCCAGAACCAGCAACTTCAGCACGCGTCTTCGTAGATGCATTACCTTGCCGTAGGTTTGCCCTGACTGCTAGTACACATTGGCGCAAAGCATCAACACCTTTTCCGTCTTCTAGAGAAGGGAAATTTTCAATAGTCGTTTCTTTTGATGAAGAACCGTCTGATTTAAACAATTTTAATTTCATCTTAAAATTCTACTTGGAGGTCTTGAGTTTTTTAGCCACACGGATGGATAAAATTCCACCTTTATGACCTGGAATGCTGCCCTTAATTAATATTAAGTTTTTCTCAGGAATAGTTTTTACAACCTTAAGGTTTTGGGTAGTGCGCTGCACATCACCCATATGACCAGGCATTTTCTTATTCTTAAAAACACGACCTGGCCATTGGCAAAGACCATAAGATCCACCACGACGATGAAACATAGAACCATGAGAAGCAGGACCTCCTCCGAAATTCCATCTTTTAACCACGCCCTGAAATCCTTTTCCTTTGGTCGTTGATACAACATCAACCATTGAAATATCAGCAAAGTCAGTCACTGTAATAGAGTTACCTGCCTCGAATTGATGATCAACTGGGAGCCGGAACTCTTTAGATAACTGCTGAGGTTCAGCCTTTGCTTTAGCAGCATGTCCCTTAGATGCACGGTTTGCTTTATTGGGACTTTTACCCTTTGGGTTGTAACCAATTTGTACAGAGGCGTAACCATCTGATTCAACTGTTTTCACTTGAAGAACTGGACATGGACCAGCTTCAATTATGGTTACAGGGACAAGGTTATTGTCTTCGTCGTAGACTTGGGACATCCCAAGCTTTTTTCCTAAAAGTTCAAGTTTCATTCTTTAAGCGGCAGGCGAACTTAAGTTCTTTGAGACCTGCTTTAAAGGGGTTTAGAGTTAATTAATTAGATAGAGAGGAGAATGATTAAACGTTGATGCTGATTTCAACGCCTGCAGGCAAGTTTAACTTTTTTAGTTCGTCAACAGTCTGTACGGTTGGCTCAATTATATCGATAAGTCTTTTGTGAGTACGAAGCTCAAATTGATCCATAGACTTTTTATCAACATGAGGGGAGCGATTAACTGTGTATCGTTCGATTCTTGTTGGCATAGGAATTGGCCCGGCAACACGTGCGCCTGTTCGTTTTGCTGTATCTACAATATCAGATGCAGACTGATCAATTACTCGGTAATCGAAACCTTTTAATTTAATGCGTATTTTGTGTCCGTTCATAATTTAGCTTCTTGCTGGTTCGCGAGAAGAGGTTTCAACGATATTCTGAATTAGGCTTTGTGGTACCTGATCAAAGTGAGAAGGAGTCATAGAATAATCCGCCCTTCCGGAGGATAGTGATCGCATGTCTGTTGAATACCCAAACATGTTTTCGAGAGGTACAAAGGCATCAATGATACAAACAGTGCCACGAGATTCCATGCCTTGGATCTGTCCGCGACGACGATTCAAGTCTCCAATTAATTCACCCTGATATTCATCAGGTGTGGAAACTTCAACTTTCATGATAGGTTCTAAAAGAATTGGTGTAGCTTTCTTCATGGCATCCTTGAATGCAAAAATGCCTGCCATCTTGAAAGCCATTTCAGATGAATCGACATCATGAAAGGACCCATCAACAAGTGAGACCTTAAAATCGATTACAGGATACCCAGCAATTACACCACCTTGAGCAGCTTCTTTTATACCATCCAAAGTAGGCTTGATAAACTCTTTAGGTATAGATCCACCAACGATCTTGTTTTCCAATTCAATACCTTTACCCTTTTCCAAACTCTCGATTTGAATTACTGCATGGCCATACTGTCCACGACCACCTGATTGACGAACAAACTTACCAACACCCTCGGAAGAGGAAGTAATTGTTTCACGATATGCGATTTGGGGTTTGCCGGCAGTAGCTTCAACCTTAAATTCACGGAACAGGCGATCTCTGATAATATCAAGATGTAGTTCACCCATACCTGCTATAATCGTTTGACCAGTTTCCTCATTACTTGAAAGACCAAATGTAGGATCTTCTTCGGAAAGCCTCTGCAAACCAATTGACATCTTTTCCTGGTCTGCCTTGGTTGCAGGCTCAATAGACATGGAGATCACTGGCTCAGGAAATGTTGGTGGTTCGAGGCGGAGGTCTAAAGATTTGTCGCAAAGTGTATCACCTGTAACAACATCTTTGACTCCGATTAAAGCACAAATATCACCTGAATAAGCGACATCAATGTCCTCACGGGCATCAGCTTTCATAATCATAAGCCTCGACACACGTTCTGACTTACGAGTACGGGGATTATAAAGTGTAGAGCCCTTCTTTAATGAACCTTGATAAACACGATAAAAAACTAACTTACCAACGAATGGATCTGTCATGAGCTTGAAGGCAAGCCCAGCAACTTGCTTAGAATCATCAGGTGCTACTTCGACAGGGTTTTCGTCAGAATCCTCGCCTTTCATCGGTGGTAGATCTAAAGGGCAGGGAAGATAATCAACCACTGCATCCATCAACATTTGAACACCTTTATTCTTAAATGCACTACCAGGAATTACCCCAACAAACTTAATTGAAACAGTAGCTTTACGAATTGCTAGGCGCAGTTCATCTTCAGAAATATCCTCACCCTCAAGGTATTTGTTGGCAATATCGTCATCAAAGTCAGATACCGCTCCAATTAAAGATTCTCGATACTCATTAGCCTGATCAATTTGATCAGAGGGAATTTCAACGGTATCAAACTTAACACCACTTTCATCGCTTTCGTCGTAAATGTAGGCAACCATTTTAACGAGATCAATCAAACCCTTAAAGTTCTCCTCAGCACCTATTGCCAGAAAGAGGGGATGTGCATTTGCTCCAAGTTTATCTCGCATGGTCTGGAGGGCAGACAAAAAGTCCGACCCCATACGGTCCATCTTGTTGATAAAGGCAAGTCGAGGAACATGGTATTTATCCATTTGCCGCCAAACAGTCTCAGATTGGGGCTGTACGCCCTCAACTGATGTAAATACTGCTACAGCTCCGTCTAAAACTCTTAGGGATCTCTCAACTTCAGCAGTAAAATCTACGTGACCCGGAGTATCTATTATATTGATACGGTGATCAATTCCTGCGTATGGTCCCTCCGACGTAGTCCAACCACAAGAAATAGCAGCAGATGTAATCGTAATTCCACGTTCTCTCTCTTGCTCCATCCAGTCTGTGGTAGCGTTGCCTTCATGGACTTCACCGATTTTGTGCACAACACCTGAATAAAACAAAACTCTTTCAGTACATGTGGTTTTCCCAGCATCAATGTGTGCTGCAATACCAATGTTACGAGTGTGCTCTAAGATTGTATTACGAATCGAAGAATTAGCTGGAGAGGGTTCTAGTACTGCGGTCATGACAAAAATTACCAGCGCAAATGAGCAAAAGCACGATTAGCCTGAGCCATTTTATGAGTTTCCTCACGTTTTTTTACAACAGACCCAGTGTTGTTGTAAGCATCGATAAGTTCGTTTGCTAAAGCTTCTGCCATTGGGGTGCCCTTGCGACCTGAAGCAGCATTTACAACCCAACGAAAAGCAAGGCTTTGTTGGCGTTCAAATGCTACCTCAATTGGAACTTGATAAGTAGCACCACCGACTCGTCGACTCTTTACCTCAATTTTTGGGCGAATGTTTTCAAGTGCACCCAAGACAAGATCGACAGGGTTTCCTTTTTCTAATTTCTCAGCCATCTTTTCGATAGCGGTGTATACGACACGTTGGGCAACGGATTTTTTCCCGCTAAACATAACCATATTAATCAAGGAACTGATTAAAGTACTTCCGTGGCGGGGATCAGGGAGCACAGGGCGCTTGTTAGCTTGACGACGACGAGACATAATAAATCAACTTTTAGGTTTTTTAACTCCGTACTTAGAACGGCTACGGCGTCTTTTCTCAACACCTTGACAGTCTAAGGTGCCACGAACAATGTGATAGCGAACACCATTTAAGTCCTTCACTCTTCCTCCTCGCAACAGAACTATACTGTGCTCCTGCAAGTTGTGACCTTCGTCTGGAATGTAAGCAATAACTTCATAACCAGTAGTCAAGCGGACTTTAGCCACTTTTCGTACAGCCGAATTTGGTTTCTTTGGAGTACGTGTAGTTACTTGAACACAAACACCCCTACGAAAAGGACAGGCCTTTAAAGCAGGAGACTTCGTCTTAGATTTTTGCAAACGACGATTTTTTCGTACCAATTGATTGATCGTGGGCATAGTGAATATTTGAGGGTAAAGGATCTAAAGTAAATTTTATTTCAGTAAGATCAAGCTATAAATGAACAGTGTGTGAAATTAGGCGGTCATCGATTCGGTGGCAGCAGCACCAAGTGTGTCTACTTTCATGCGTCTCCATTTCGGCAAGCCTGTACCGGCAGGAATCAAATGCCCCATTATCACATTCTCTTTGAACCCGTTCAAATCATCAACTTTTCCAAGAGTTGCTGCATTGGTTAACACCTTAGTCGTTTCTTGAAACGACGCGGCAGAAATAAAACTGTCTGTTTCTAGTGATGCTTTGGTAATTCCAAGTAATATTGGTTCGGCTTCAGCAGGCTTACCTCCTTTTTGAGCAATAGATTCATTTGTATCCAAGAAAGCGAATCTGTCCACTTGATCGCCCCAGAACAATTCTGCATCACCCGGATCAGTGATACGAATTTTAAAGAGCATGCGTGAAATGATAACTTCCAAATGTTTATCATTAATTGTAACACCTTGCAAACGATAGACCTTTTGAATCTCTTCTATCAAGTACTCCTGAACCGCAGAAGGTCCTAATATCTCAAGTATCTCGTGTGGATCCTTTGCCCCCTCGGTAATTAATTGACCCTTATGAACCATGTCACCGTGTTGAACCAGAACATGCTTACCATGCGGGATGAGATGTTCTTCAACTTGACCGGTATCCTCATTGGTAACTAATAGACGCTTTTTAGAGCGCAAAGTTCCTGCTTCAGTAATAATACCATCAATCTTCGCCATTTGACCAACATTGGCTTCTTTGGGTCTGCGGGCTTCAAATAGTTCAGCCACACGCGGTAAACCACCTGTGATATCTTGAGTTTTGGAAGCTTGACGAGGAGTTTTAGCGATAATAGACCCCGCATCAATACGCGTACCCTCATCAACGGCAACTTGAGCTCCGGTTGGTACCGAATAAGTAGCGATTGCCTTGCCTGAAGAATCTTTGACTATGATCTGGGGGTTCAAATCTTCCTTGTGTTCAATCACAACCATTGATTTACCCCCCGAAGCATCCTTTTCAACTTTGGTGGTTACGCCAGGTAGCATATCTTCAAAACCAATCATTCCTTTCTTCTCAGAAAGAATAGGGATATTGTATGGATCCCATTGAGCAAGTAGTGTGGATTCTGCTACATCTTCATTATCCTTAAAATGAAGAAGAGCTCCGGCAGGAACAGGGTAGTCATCTACAATCCGTCCGTCAGGGTCTAAAATTTGAATAGATCCAGTTTTGTTGAGGGTTACTTGCTGGCCATTGGCCAAAGTTACTAATCGTAAACCGACAAACTTAAGTTTTCCGGCTTTTCTGATGTGGATAACAGGCTCTTCTCTGCCCGCACTTGCAATTCCCCCAATATGGAAGGTACGCATTGTTAACTGAGTACCAGGTTCTCCAATAGATTGTGCAGCAATAATTCCTACAGCCGAACCTTCTTTAACCAATGCATTAGTGGAGGGATCAATCCCGTATTCCAGAGAAGTCATCCCGTTTTTAATACGAGTTGATAGAGGTGACATAACTCGTACCCGAGTAATTCCCGAAGCGTCCAAATTATCTGCTATATCTTCTGTTATAAGAGATCCGGAAGAAACTAAAGTTTCACTAGGATTAGAAGGATTGGCAATATCTTCCGAAGAGTAACGTCCAATGACTCGATCTCGTAATGGTACAATTTCATTGTCACCTTCCATAATCGCTTTTTTGACGACTCCATCTCTCCGACCATCGTCCTTCATGGCAATAACACAATCCATTGCCACATCACAGAGTTTCCTAGTTAAATATCCAGCGTCAGCGGTCTTAAGGGCAGTATCTGCTAGACCCTTTCGGGCTCCGTGAGTGGACATGAAATATTCCAAAACAGTAAGTCCTTCACGGAATGATGACAGAATTGGTTGTTCAATAATCTCACCTGAAGGTTTAGCCATTAATCCGCGCATTCCACAAAGCTGACGAACCTGCTGCCTATTTCCCCGAGCCCCCGAATCCATCATTAGGTATACAGGGTTAATGGTATCTTTGCCCAAGTTGTCTTCAAGAGAAGTAAAAACATTCTTTGCAATGTCATCCGTCGCAGTTGTCCAAACATCAATAATTTTATTATGCCTTTCACCACGAGTAATAATGCCTTTCCTGAATTGATCTTCAATTTTATCAATTTCTTTTCGTGCTACAACAATACGGTCTTTTTTCTCATCTGGTATTATCATATCAAAAATACCGATGGAAATACCCGCTTTGGTAGCCATCTCAAAACCCATTTCTTTGAGTTTATCCAGGGCATTTATGGTACTTGCCTTTCCGGTTAAACGATAGGTTTCCAAGATTAAATCCCCTAAATCACCTTTGAGTGCAGGCTTATTAAAAAATCCAAGTTCTTCAGGCCAAATGGTGTTAAAAAGTACTCGACCAACAGTTGACCTAACAACGCTCCTCCCAGGAATACCGAAATGAGTGGTCTTTCCCTTGTCGGGATTTTGCAGATCAATCCAATCGTGAAGGTTTAGAGCTCCGTCCTGCAACGCACTCAGCGCTTCTTCAAGAGATCCGATTATAGGAACTCTTACATTTTCCGCAGGCATCTCATTCTTGGGGTTCATAGTAAGAAAGTATGATCCAAGTACAATATCCTGAGAAGGAGTAAGAATCGGTTTCCCGCTGGATGGAGAAAAGATATTGTGGGATGCCATCATTAACAATTTAGCCTCCATGATTGCTTCAACTGAAAGCGGCACATGCACGGCCATCTGATCTCCATCAAAGTCGGCATTATATGCTGTACAAACCAACGGGTGAACACGGATGGCATTACCCTCGATTAAAACTGGCTCGAAAGCTTGAATCGAAAGCCGGTGGAGGGTAGGGGCACGATTAAGTAAAACGGGGTGGCCCTTAGTTACCTCCTCCAATATGTCCCACACTTCTGGTGAGCGTGTTTCGATCATTTTACGAGCACCACGCACCGTATGAACAAAACCTAGTTCTTTGAGGCGACGAATAATAAAGGGCTCGAATAAAATAAGGGCCATTTTCTTGGGTAATCCGCATTGATGCAATTTAAGCTCGGGCCCAATTACAATCACGGATCTTCCAGAGTAATCTACACGTTTTCCAAGGAGATTTTGGCGGAAACGTCCCTGTTTTCCTTTGAGCATATCACTCAATGATTTTAATGGACGATTACCAGATCCAGTTATAGCCCGACCATGCCTTCCATTGTCAAATAATGCATCGACAGCTTCTTGAAGCATTCTTTTTTCGTTATGGATAATAACATCAGGAGTCTTTAACTGAAGAAGGTTCTTTAAGCGATTATTACGGTTAATAACTCTGCGATAGAGATCATTCAAATCACTTGTTGCAAATCTCCCACCTTCAAGTGGTACGAGCGGACGAAGGTCTGGTGGAATGACTGGAATAGATTCAAGAACCATCCATTCAGGAGAAGCTTCAGATTGGAGAAAGCCTTTGATCACTCGCAGACGACTGGCGAGCTTTTTCTTCATTTGCTTGGACTTGGTATCGTGTATTTGGTCATACAACTCATCCAATTCATCTTGCAGGTCAAGGCGACTTAGAACATCACGGACTGCTTCTGCTCCCATTTTAGCCTCGAATTCGTCACCGTACTCATCAACAGCCTCACGATATTCTTTGTCTGATAACAGTTGCCTGTCTTCCAGTGGAGTGTTGCCCGGGTCAGTTACGAGATATTGCTCATAATAAAGAACACGCTCTAAACTTTTAGCGGTCATATTCATGAGAAGCCCCAAGCGACTGGGCATACTCTTTAAGAACCATATGTGTGAAACTGGTACAGCAAGTTCTATGTGACCCATTCTGTCTCGACGCACCCTTGATACAGTAACCTCAACACCACAACGATCGCATACGACTCCTTTGTACTTTATCCTTTTGTATTTGCCGCAGGCACATTCGTAATCTCGGACAGGGCCGAAAATCTTTTGACAAAATAATCCACCTGGTTCCGGCTTAAATGTACGATAATTTATGGTTTCAGGGTTCTTAACTTCACCCTTAGACCAAGAACGAATAATGTCAGGATCAGCAACAGTTATGGATACTCGATCCATTGGTCCGACGTCTACTCCAAGTGCTTCGTTTAATGCTTCTACGCTCATAATATATACTGCTTAAAATTTAAATTTCGGATATTCTTTTGCTTAATAAAATTACAAACCATCTTCCCCGCGTACGCGAATGTCTAAGCAAAGACTTTGCATTTCCTTCATAAGAACATTGAAAGACTGTGGCGTACCAGCTTGTAAAGAATTATCCCCTTTAACTAGGGATTCATAGATTTTGGTTCTGCCAAGAACATCATCGGATTTGACCGTTAGGATTTCCTGCAATGTGTAAGCTGCTCCATAAGCCTCTAATGCCCAAACCTCCATTTCACCAAACCTCTGTCCACCGTATTGTGCTTTTCCTCCAAGAGGTTGTTGCGTGATAAGACTGTAAGGACCGACTGCACGAGCATGTATCTTACTTGTTACAAGGTGGTTAAGCTTTAGCATGTACATATAACCGACCACGATCTTTTGGTAAAAAGCTTCACCTGTACAACCGTCATAGAGAGTAGATTTACCATTTTCTGGAAGTTCTGCCTCTTTGAGGTATTCTTGAATCTTAGATTCAGGTATACCATCAAAGATTGGAGTCGCAACTTTCAGTCCAAGTTTTTTACAAGCCCAACCGAGGTGAGTTTCTAAAACCTGTCCAACATTCATCCGACTTGGTACACCTAAGGGATTAAGACAAATTTCTATCGGCGTTCCGTCCGGAAGAAATGGCATATCCTCCTCGGGGACAATTTTTGCAACAACGCCCTTATTTCCATGACGACCAGCCATTTTATCTCCAACTCGCATTTTTTGCTTCTTGGCGACAAACACACGAACATTTTTAATTGCACCTTGATCAATCGAATCGCCTTGCTCAATAGCCTCTACTTTGCGCTCCCTGTCATCTTCTAGATCTTGGAACTTGGATTCGTAACTTTCAATGATTTCGAAAACCTTAATCCTAACTGGCGAAGGGGGAATATCGATAAAGCGATGTACGGAAGACAGCCTACGCAAAAGAGTTTTTGTAATCTTGCGATTTGCTGGGATAATTATGTCTCCAGTTTCTGAGTTTGTTACATTTAAGGGTATTTTTTCTCCCAATAAAATGTTAGACAACGATTCAGTCAATTGAGCCCGCAAGTCTTCTGTTTGATTTCTAAAGTCTTCCTTAATTTGCTTTAATTGACGACGGAAATCGGATGGAGATAATTTTTCCTGTTCGGCATCCGTACGGCTGGATATTTTAATATCCATAACAATTCCTTGAGTTCCAGAGGGAACCCTGAGTGAACTATCCTTAACATCCGCAGCTTTTTCACCAAAAATAGCACGGAGTAGTTTTTCCTCTGGTGCCAAATCCGTTTCGCTTTTAGGAGTGATTTTGCCAACCAGAATATCACTTGGTTTTACTTCAGCACCAATTCGGACTATACCCAAGTGATCAAGATTGCGTAATGCTTCTTCTCCAGCGTTAGGGATATCACGTGTAATTTCTTCCGGACCTAATTTAGTATCTCTGGCGGTGACTTCAAATTCTTCAATATGTATTGAAGTGTAGATGTCGTCTTTAACGATTTTTTCTGAAATTAGGATAGCATCTTCGAAATTATAGCCCTTCCATGGCATAAATGCTACAAGGATATTACGTCCTAATGCTAATTCTCCATTATCCGTACTTGCTCCATCTGCTAAAGCTTGTCCAAGGATTACCTTGTCTCCCTTTCGAACAATCGGCTTTTGATTAAAGCAGGTCCCAGAGTTTGAGCGAAGATATTTCCGAAGGTCATAACAATAAATTCCTCTCTTATGATCGCTTCTTGGTTCTTTGAGAAATCGTGGTGGCAAAGTTCCATCATCAGACACAACAATGCGATTCCCGTCAGCCATCGCAACAACTCCTTCAGATTCTGATACGGTAACCGTTTTCGAGTCTTCAGCGACTTTACTTTCGATACCAGTGCCAACAAAAGGGGCCTCAGTTTTTAATAAGGGAACCGCCTGGCGTTGCATATTTGCTCCCATCAAGGCACGGTTCGCATCATCGTGCTCAATAAAAGGAATGAGCCCAGCAGCTACAGAAACAACCTGCTTTGGGGATACATCCATGAAATTTATATCCTCTCGATCATATTCCTGAACTTGATCGCGGTAGCGACATGTCGGTCTACCCTGTAATTTTAGTGTTTTAGCATCTATTTCACTATTAGCCTGGGCAATTATATACTTTTCTTCCTCAAAAGCATTTAAATAAACTACATTTTTGGGGTTTTTGTCTACAACACCTTTGCTGACTCGATGATAAGGAGATTGAAGAAACCCAAATTGATCTATTTTTGCATATGTAGAAAGGGTGTTAATCAATCCGATATTGGGTCCTTCAGGGGTCTCGATTGGACAAATTCGTCCATAATGAGTAGGATGTACGTCGCGGACTTCAAATCCAGCTCTTTCCCGATTAAGTCCACCTGGCCCCAACGCTGAGAGCCTTCTTTTATGGGTCATCTCAGCTAACGGATTAATTTGGTCCATAAACTGACTAAGCTGACTGCGTGCAAAAAAGTCTCTGATTACAGTGGTCAAAGCTTTTGGATTAATAAGCTTGCCTGGTGATAAACTTTCGACTCCTTGGTCATAAAGAGTCATGCGTTCTCTAACGACTCTCTCGGTACGAGCTAGTCCGCTACGGCAAACATTAGCAAGTAATTCACCTACAGTACGAACGCGACGATTTCCCAAGTGGTCAATGTCATCTATCCCCATATCGAAAATAGAACCAGCATCTTCACGTGCCATTTGCTCATCCGTCTTACCCCGCTTTAGATCGGTAAGTTTTCGGGTTGCTGCTACTAAATCTTCTACAGTTGTAACTCTTACCTCCAGTGGCGAATCAAGGCCTAACTTCAAGTTAAGCATATGCCGACCCACTTTTGCCAGATCATACCTTTTTGTATCAAGAAAGAGTCTGTTAATCAGAGCCTCGGCATTAGCTTTGTGCGGTGGCTCACCTGGGCGAAGTTTTTTATAAATTTCTTTGAGCGCCTCTTCTTTATTTTTGGAAGTATCTTTCTTTAGACAACGAATAATAGCACCGTCATCAACACTGGTATCAATAGCTTGGAGAGATTTCTCTCCAGCCTTCATGAAAGCACGAAGATAGGTCTTAGTTAAAGGCTCGAAAGCTTTGGCTAAAACAACACCTTTAGCGCGATCAAACATAGGTTCAATAAGAACATAATTGGAAACATTTTCTTTCTTAACAAGGTCTTCGATAGATAAAGTTTCTATGTTATAAAAGAGGTCTATAATTTTATGATCCGAATCCTTGTCTTTTTCTGGATCCCAATCCATCAGTGCCCGAAGGAAAGTTGTAATTAAAAACTTTCTACGCCTTCTTCTGCGGTCAAGGTAAACATAAAGTAATTCGTGCTGATCAAATTGTGCCTCTATCCAAGTGCCTCTATCCGGAATTATGCGGAATCCATGCAAAGTTTTTCCACTAGTATGAACAGATTCTTCAAAGCTAACACCCGGTGAACGGTGAAGCTGGCTTACAACAACCCGTTCAGCACCGTTAATAATAAAAGAACCACGTTCTGTAATGATGGGCAATTCGCCCATAAAGATTTCTTCTTCGCTGTAGAAAGGTTTATTTTGACCCTCTACTTCTAATCTAAGCCTGAGTTTTACTTGTAGAGGTGCTGAGTATGTACTTTTTTGATCGATACACTCAACCTCCGTCAGTTTTGACTCTCCAATCGTGTAACTAACATATTCAAGCCTTGATTTTTCATCGTAGCTTAAAATAGGAAAAATTTCCCGAAACACTGCCTCAAGACCATCATGCTGACGGTGGGTAGCAGGTACTTGCCGTTGCAAAAAGTTATGAAATGAATCTACTTGATTTTGGATGAGATTAGGCGGGTCAATGACTTCCTGTAATTTTCCGAAGTTTTGTCTTTTCGATGATTCCATAACGGGGGGAGGGGCAGAAGGGATTAAGAGATAAATATAAAAGGAAAAGCCGCCGGTATAATTACCGGACGGCTAAACCAAATTAAATTAAAGCAAGAGAAAACATTACTTGATTTCTGCTTTTGCTCCAGCAGTTTCAAGTTTCTTGGATACTTCTTCAGCTTCGTCTTTAGATACACCTTCTTTGACTGGTTTTGGTGCACCTTCAACCAATTCTTTGGCTTCTTTTAAACCAAGTCCGGTAATTGCTCGGACTTCTTTGATGACTGCAATTTTATTACCACCCATTTCGGTAAGGATAACATCGAATTCAGTCTTCTCTTCAGCAGCGGCGCCGTCTCCATCGCCCCCGGCAGGAGCAGCAACGGCTATAGCTGCAGGAGCAGCAGCACTAACTCCCCACTTTTCTTCGAGCTCTTTAACGAGATCGGCAATTTCAATTACTGACTGGCCACTAAGCCAATCGATTACTTGTTCTTTGGATATATCTGACATAATTAGTTACCTCCTTGCCTGAATAGCATTAGTACCATTTCGGCGTTTAAGAGCTGTGCTCCTAATATCTTCTAGGTTGGTGGTTAACGGTTGGTGGTGAAAATGGGTCGAATAGAAGAGACCCAAAATTAAGAATCTTTGCTTTTTGCTTGCAGCACATTAAGTAGACCGCGAGCTGGTTGATTTAAAATAGAAACAACTTGAGTAGCTGGAGTGTTTACAAGTGAAAGAAGTTGAGCTCGTATTATTTCTAAACTGGGCAGTTGAGCTAATTTCTTTACCTCTTGAGCGTTTAGAGCACGGTCGCCAAGTACTCCTGCCTTAACGGAAACTTTGTCTTTAGATTTAAAATACTTACCAAGATCTTTAGCAACACCAGATGCATCATCACCACCAACAACGATGGCTGTATGACCAGATAAAAACTCACCCAAATCTGGAAGATTCTTTTCTTTAGCAGCAAGCCTTAAAGATGTGTTTTTTACCACATGAAATTCAGCCCCACGTTCTGCCAGTTTTGCTCTTAGCTCAGAAGTTTCTTCTGAGTTAATACCTTTATAATCGGTAAGGAAGAAAAAGGTAGATTTTTCTAAGTGATCGCTAGCTTCTTTGATAAGATATTCTTTTTCGGGTCTCATTTATGTATTTCCTTAAATTAGTTGAGATCAATGGCTAAACTCGGACTCATCGTGCTACTTATGTGAACATTCTTAATAAATTTGCCTTTAAAGCCTTCTGGCCTTGATGAACTAACTGCATCAATAGCGGCTTGTGCATTTTCAAGCAATTTTGGGTGATCAAAAGAACGCTTCCCAACAAGTACGGCGAGGGCTCCTGTTTTATCCATCTTAAACTCAACACGGCCAGATTTTACATCTTTCACAGCTGTTGCAAGGTCATCGGTTACGGTTCCTGCTTTAGGTGTGGGCATCAACCCACGTGGACCTAGTACTCTAGCTACTGAGCGAACTTCTTTCATCGCACTTGTTGTAGATAAAGCAACGTCAAAACCTACCCAACCTTCCTTCACTTTCTTAATCATATCATCAAGTCCAGCAAAATCAGCGCCTGCGGCTAAAGCTTCATCTGCATTGTCAGTGAAGACCAAAACCTTTATGTCTTTACCACTACCATGAGGTAAGTTTACCGTTCCACGAACAGCTTGGGAGCTTTGCTTGGGGTCAACTCCTAAGGAAACTGAGACTTCAATTGATTCATCAAACTTCACAGGATCAAACTTTTGTAAAGCAATAAGGGCATCGCTCAAGTTGTTGGTCTCGGAAGTGATGCTACTAGCTGAACTCTTATATCTTTTACTTCGGGATTTCATATGGTGTTCCGTGAGGACTAAATTATTTCTATACCCATACTGCGGGCAGTTCCTTCAATGATTCGACACGCAGCATCATCACTGTTGGCATTAAGATCTTCTTTTTTGGTATTAACAATTTCGAGGACTTGATCACGAGTGACCTTTCCAACCTTGTCACGATTGGGAATAGATGACCCTTTTGCTAAACCTGCAGCCTTTTTAAGAAGGACAGATGCCGGAGGAGATTTTAAAATAAAACTAAATGAGCGATCTGCGTATACAGTTATGACCACTGGCAGAATTAACCCTGCTTTATCTTTAGTTTTGGCGTTAAATTCTTTGCAAAAACCCATGATGTTTACACCTTGGGCACCTAGAGCAGGTCCAACGGGTGGTGCCGGGTTTGCGGCACCAGCAGGTAATTGCAATTTGATTAGTCCGACAGCTTTCTTTGACATATTAAATTATTCCTCTTCAGCTTTTTCTACTTGCCAAAATTCGAGTTCTACAGGTGTGAATCTTCCAAAAATGGAAACAGAAACCTTCAAAGTTCCTTTGGTAGGATCAATTTCATCAATATCACCTGTTAAATTAAGGAAAGGTCCATCTAATATTTTGACAACCTCTCCAATAGTAAATTGTACTTTGGGAACTTCTTTACCAGCGGCATCTTGGACTTGGCGTAAAATCCTTCCAATTTCATCTTTAGAAAGGGCAGTGGGGTTATCCTTGCCGATAAAATTAATTACGCCATCCGTTCCCTTAATTTTGTACCAGGGATCCTTAAGAAGCATACCATGACGATCAAACAGCTTCATTTCCACAAAAACATAACCGGGATAAAATTTCCTGTCCCGTTGCATTTTTTTGCCATTTTTTACTTCAGAAACAGTTTCAATAGGAACTAAAACTTCTTTAAGGCATTGTGCAAAATCTTCACTTTCCTCCTTATATTTAGCAAGGTATCTCCTTACTTTGTCTTCATGGTTAGACAAACATTGTAGAGCATACCATTGGTATTCGGATATTGTAATTTCGCTCATGAGTATAACTACAAGACTAGTTGGATCTTAAAAGAAGGGTCGCGTACTCTATCCAATTAGAAAGAGAGAAGTCTGCAACAGAGATGAATAGCCCAAGTATAAAAACCCCCGCAACGACAACAGCGGTTGAACCTCGCAATTCAGCGAAATCAGGCCAAGTAGCTTTTTTAAGCTCAGCTATGGTCTCCTTGTAAAAGGTTCTGAATTTGGAAAAAGGGTTCAAAATTAAATATTGGTATGAATGATTTGGTGGCGGGAGAAGAGGGACTCGAACCCACAGCCTACGGTTTTGGAGACCGGTGCTCTACCAGTTGAGCTATTCTCCCAACGCAACCAAAATAGGAATAATTTAGGCTATCTCAGAGATGTTACCTGCACCGATCGTTTTTCCACCCTCACGAATGGCAAAACGCTGACCTGGTTCCATTGCGATCGCCTTTTGCAACTCAATGTTAACCGCCAAGTTATCTCCTGGCATAACCATCTCAACACCTTCGGGTAATTCAACTATTCCTGTTACGTCGGCAGTTCCAAAGAAAAACTGAGGGCGATAACCCTTAAAGAATGGAGTATGTCTTCCACCTTCTTCTTTGTTAAGGACATAAATTTGTGCTTTCGCCTTTGTGTGAGGCTTAATACTTCCTGGCTTTGCAAGAACATGACCGCGTTGGATTTCATCCTTTTCAATTCCACGAACAAGAATTCCGACATTATCCCCTGCTTGGCCTTGACCCAATTCTTTGCGGAACATTTCAACTCCAGTGCAAATAGTTTTTTTGGATTCGCCCAAACCGACAATTTCAATTTCTTCCCCAACCTTAACAACGCCTCTCTCAATACGGCCAGTAGCAACTGTTCCACGACCAGTAATTGAAAAGACATCTTCAACTGACATCAAGAAGGGCTTTTCGGTATCACGAACTGGTTCTTCGATCTCGGAGTCAATAGCCTCCATCAATTTTTGGATAGATCCTAAACCTAAGTCACTCTCCTCATTATCAAGAGCTTTTGTGGCCGAACCACGTATAATTTGTGCGTTGTCACCATCAAATTCATACTTACTGAGCAAATCACGAATTTCCATGTCTACCAACTCGAGTAACTCTTCATCATCGCCGGTCATCAAGTCGCATTTGTTCAGGAAGACAACCAGATTTGGAACATCAACCTGTCGGGCGAGCAAGATGTGCTCACGAGTTTGAGGCATTGGGCCCGTGGTAGCGTCTACAACAAGAATCGCTCCGTCCATTTGGGCTGCACCTGTAATCATGTTTTTAACGAAGTCCGCGTGACCAGGACAATCGACATGAGCGTAATGGCGAGCATCTGACTCGTATTCCACGTGAGAAACGGCGATTGTCACTATCTTAGAGGCATCGCGTACTGTTCCACCTTTAGCAATATCTGCATAGGTTTTAACCTTCGCTAACCCTTTTCTTGCCTGAGCATGAAGAATAGCTGTGGTTAAAGTGGTTTTACCATGGTCGACGTGACCTATGGTACCGACATTGACGTGAGGTTTATTGCGTTCGAACTGTTCTTTGGCCATTGGTTTGACTAGTTATGAATGATTTGTGATGGAGCCCACGAGCGGATTTGAACCGCCGACCTCGTCCTTACCAAGGACGCGCTCTACCGACTGAGCTACATGGGCGGGAAATCATAGTGGGGTGGATTTGTGAGAAAAGGATTTAAAATAGATTGTAGATCCTTTCTGTCAAGTAAAGACTACTTTGGTTAAAATCAATCGATTTGGCTTGAATAAGAATACATATTGTAATTTTATGTTTGAATCGTTGCGGGCGTAGCTCAGTTGGTAGAGCACCACCTTGCCAAGGTGGATGTCGAGGGTTCGAATCCCTTCGCCCGCTCCATTTTAGATTATCGCATCAAATATCTCTTTTTTTCCTGCCATAATTTCTGAATAATTTTCCTTATCGCCAGGTTGCTCGATTCTCATTCCTGCACCAAGAAGAATAGGGATTAGTGGAAGGATGTCATAGGGTTTTAGTCCTGTATCAACCATTAAATCAGCTTCACCCAAGCACAATAAATAGTATCCATAACAATCACCCCATGTTCTTGCAATAGCTCCAAGAGTAATTGCTTTTTGCCAGTATTTGTTAATCGGAGAATTAATTAATGTTTGCTGGTCAGTGGTTAAAATTAAAGAGTCATTCATTCCAGAAAAAGCCTTGGGTTTAAGAGTCTTTCCATTAATAAACGACTGCTTGCAGTCACCCGCTATCCAAGTGTCGTTAATCATTGGCAGTCGAAGAAATCCATACTCAGGTCTTCCCTTGTAAGTAAGTCCTATTAAGCTTCCAAACAGTGGAACTCCTTTTGAAAAACCAAATGTTCCATCGATAGGATCCAGCACCCAAACAAAATCAGCATTTGGGTTTATTGACTCTCTTTCTTCACCCGATATTCCATGATTTGGATAAGCACTTATAATTTGCTCTCTTAATTTGTCTTCAATTAGAAAATCAACTTCAGTCACCCTCGTTCCATCTTGTTTAAAACTCCATGATGTTTTCCCAGATTGATGGTCTTGCAATTTGCTGATAACAAAGTCAGTACAAGTCACACAGAACTGGCTAAATTCGTTAAATGAAATCATTGAAAGAAAAATTTGGTCGTGTAATAGATTTTGAAGGTTCTAGAAAATCAGGAATTCAGCAAGCTTCTATCATCGATTTCAAAAGTTTTTCGGTTATTCGGTCCCATGAATATTTAGAATGCGATGGTGACTTTAATGGTTGGATTTTAAATTTAATAAATAAGAGTCCCAATGATTTTTGGGTTTCCCATAACATGTCCATTGAGAAAAATCTGCTTACATCTCAAATGCCCTATTTGATAAAAACTTCTATCAATAAGGACAACATTCTTTGGGGTCCCTGGCTTGATTCACTAAAGGTATACAAAAAACTTTATCCAAACTTAACTGATTACAATTTAAAAAATTTAAGTGATACCTTTCTAACAAAAAAAGACATTGCAGCTCTTAGCAAGGTGTATTGCAAAAGGTCGAAAAAAGCTTATCACCAATCCACTTTTGATGCTTTGGTAACCTTTAAGCTGATCGAAAGATTAAAGGAAAAAGTAAACTTAGCTTTCTTCTTGGAATGAATCTTGGTCAGTCGATGGTACAGAGTCCCCTTCAACAGAGACTAAATCATCCCCTTCATCCAGCTTTACAACTTCTGATACTCCAACAAGGTGGTCTTTATCTGCTAAATCTACAAGCTTTACACCCTTTGAGCCTCTACTGGTTTCACGTATATTAGTCACTTCACAACGTACGGCCTGGCCTTTTTTAGTTAACAATAAAATTTCACTATCCTGAGCTACACTTAATGCGTCACAAACACCCTCAGTGTTCATAGCGGTAACGCCCTGACCGCCTCGTTTTCGAGGTGTTGTATCCTCAGGACCCTCGGCACCTCCATTTGGAAGAAAAGCAGAGAATTTTGTCCTTATTCCTAAACCATTTTTTCCACAAATAAGGAGTAGGCGCTCATCGTCTACGACCAACATGTTAACCACTTTGTCATTACCTTTGAGCCTGATTCCGCGAACACCTCTAGTTGCTCGACCTTGATCTCTTAACTGACTAGAGGCGAAACGAAGTCCTTTACCATTTTTTGTTAAAACCAACAAATGATCATCAGCTTTGGCAAGCATTGCCTTAAGGACTCGATCGCCCTCATCAATATTAATTCCTTTAAGCCCCCCCTTACGGTGGTTTCTGTATTCTTTAATAAGACTCTTCTTTACAACCCCATTTTGTGTACAAAGAATAATTGAGTCATCAGATTCAAATGAGTCCATACTCAGTACTGCGGCTATCTTCTCATTTTTTTGAAGATTTAGTAGATTTACGATATTTCTGCCTTTCGAAGTCCGTGCTGCTTCAGGAATTTCATAAGTCTTTTCTACATAAACTCTTCCATTAGTCATAATAAACATTAGGGTGTCATGTGCGTTGCAAGTGTGGAGGACATCTATGGGGTCTTCATCTTTTTGACCGCTACCAATGACTCCTTTACCGCCTCTGTGCTGAACCTTAAATTCCTCAACAGATGTTCTTTTTATGAAGCCAGTCTTGGTTACTGTTATAACACAACCATCGTTCGGGATAAGATCTTCCATACGAACATCTCCATCAAATTCAGAGATTTCACACCTGCGATCATCTGCATATGAATTTCTTAATTCATTGAGTTCACTTTTAATTAATTCGAGCAGAACACTTTCATTATCAATGATATTACGGAGGTCTTTTATAATATTCATTAATTCTGCATACTCAGCATCAATTTTTTCACGCTCCATACCAGTGAGTTGGTATAATCGAAGATCTAATATTGCATTAGCTTGCCTTTCGCTAAGAGAATATTTTGTGCTTAATTTTTCTTTAGCCTCTAGACGATTTGACGATGCACGAATCGTACGCACAAAATCGTCTAAATTATCTAATGCAATTTTGTAACCCTCTAAAATATGGGCTCGATCTTCAGCTTTTCTCAAACGAAATTGTGTGCGTCTCAATGTTACATTACGCCTATGCTCAATATAACATTCAATAGCTTCTTTAATGTTTAATTGCCTGGGCCTCATTCTGTCTAGAGCTAATAAAATTACCCCAAAACTGCTTTCAAGGGCAGTCAGCTTGTATATTTTATTTATAGTAACTCTTTCAATTTCACCAAGTTTGAGCTCAATAACAATTCGAGTCTGCTCAGTAGATTCATCCCTTAGATCACTCACACCGTCTAATATCTTTTCCTTCACAAGATCAGCAATGCGTGTAACTAAAGTAGCACGATTTGTATTGTATGGAAGATGGGTGATAACAAGCTGCTGTTTACCATTAGGTAATTCCTCAATATCCAAAGCGCCTCTAGTTCTGACAATTCCCCTACCGGTTTTCATATAAGATTCAATACCAGATTTCCCAGAAATACTTCCTCCCGAGGGAAAATCAGGACCAGGTAAGATTTGCATGATGTTATCAATGGAAATCGAAGGATCATCTATAATAGCGCATACAGCATCGATAAGTTCACCGAGATTGTGAGGAGGTATATTTGTAGCCATCCCTACAGCAATCCCTGTTGAGCCATTCATAAGTAAGCTGGGCAGGGCACTAGGAAGAACGGTGGGTTCTGTGGAGCTTTCCTTGTAATTCGGAGCAAAATCAACTGTATCTTCGTCAATATCTTTTAAAAGTTCCTCAGATAGTTTAGTTAATTTACACTCAGTATATCTGTACGCAGCAGCTGAATCTCCATCAACGGAACCAAAATTACCTTGACCGTCAACTAAAGGATATCTCATGACCCAAGGTTGTGCCATCCTGACTAAAGTATCATAAACCGAACTGTCACCATGTGGGTGATAATTTTTTAGAACTTCACCAACAACACCAGCACATTTGTCATAAGCTCGGTTGTGTAGCAATCCTTCTCTAAGCATTGCATATAGAACCCTTCTTTGAACGGGTTTAAAACCATCCCTCACATCAGGAAGTGCTCGACTTACAATTACAGACATCGAATAATCGATGTATGCTTTTTGCATGATATCTGTAATATTTTCTTTCATATGGAAAACAATTTAACTGTATTTTATTAAGCGTCTAAAAAACTGACATTTAGCGCATTATCTTCTATAAACATTCTACGAGGTGCAACTTCCTCTCCCATTAAAGTTGTAAAGATTTCGTCGGCCATTACAGCATCTTCAATTTCTACTTTTACTAAAGTTCTAGAGTTAGGATCCATTGTGGTTTCAAATAACTGCTTAGGATTCATTTCACCAAGACCTTTATACCTCTGAATTTGAAGTCCTTTTTTTCCTAACAATCGGAGTTGCTGGAGATAATGATTTACTCCAGTGATCTCAATGGGTGGGCTTTCAGGATTCTTTGAATCAATTAACTTATAGGGGTGGATATCATCTTCATTGGGTAGGAAAAATGAAACATCAAGTCCAAGATTATCTACCTTTTGTAATAACTTCTCCAATTCATTTGATTCAAAAACTTCATATATATCAAATCTTTGAGTAAAGGTTACTCCATTTCTTTGAATTTCACGCTGTAAAGTATTCGTGCCGCTATCTTCAAATTCTAAACTTTGTGACTCCATGAAACCAACTTTTGCATCAAGATCAGCCAAAAACCTAAGTTCTTCATCATTTCCAGTTCTAATTCGAGCAATATAGCGAGGTAGAACTTTTAATGCCTTATCATAATGAGTAAATATTCTATTTAAGTTACACCCATAACGACTCAAGTTTCGTCCGATTTGCTCTATTTTCAAAAGATGTTCATTTATTTCTTCTAAAATATCAGCTGGAAAAATATAATTGTCTGACACCCTGATTAATTGCATGTCCTCTATTCCAAGTTTAATAAGAATTTGACTCATCTCAAAATCATCTTGGATATATTGTTCTGTTTTCCTTCTTTTAATTTTATAAAGGGGAGGTTTAGCTACATAAACATATCCATTCTCAATAAGTCCTTTCATTTGCCTGAAAATGAAGGTTAACAACAATGTTCTAATGTGAGCTCCATCCACATCTGCGTCGGTCATAATAATAATTTTATGATAACGGGCTTTTGTGGCATCGAAAGCACCTTCACCTTCATGATCGCCAATTCCTGTTCCTACCGCAGTAATAAGGCTTCTTATTTCCGCGTTATTAAGAACCTTATCAAGTCTTGCTTTTTCGACATTCAATAATTTTCCTCTCAAAGGTAAAATCGCTTGTGTCAAACGGTCTCTTCCTTGTTTAGCAGAACCACCTGCAGAATCTCCTTCAACAATATAAATTTCGCTAAGTGATGGATCTTTTTCAGAACAATCTGCCAGCTTTCCAGGTAACCCGCCGCCAGATAGAGCGCCTTTTCGAACAGTTTCTCTTGCCTTACGTGCGGCATCTCTTGCCCTCGCAGCGTGTATCACTTTCTGGACGATCATTTTTGCATCATCTGGAGTTACCTCAAAGAAATGTTTTAGTTTTTCACCTACAATTTTTTGGACAATTCCATCAACTTCTCTGTTTGATAATTTTGTCTTTGTCTGTCCTTCAAACCGTGGTTCAGGTACCTTTACAGATATTACTGCCGTAAGTCCTTCCCGGACATCGTCACCAGTCAGTGAGAGATCTTTTTCTTTAAGTAAATCGTTTTGTCTAGCATAACCGTTAATTACTCGTGTCAAAGCCGTGCGAAAACCAGACAAATGAGTTCCACCTTCAACATTATGAATTGAATTTGCATAGGCATAAAGTTGGTCATTAAATGAATCATTATAAATCATTGCCACCTCGACCATGATTGTCCCATCGCCAGACTCAGGAGGTGCTTCACCAGAAAAAGCAATGGGAGCCTGAATAAGGCAAGTTTTGTTTTTATTTAAATATTCAACATATTCTGAAATTCCATTTTCAAAAATGAAATCTTCTTTTTTAGAGTTTACTTCTTCCTCAAGCTTTATACGGACACCTGGGTTAAGAAATGCCAATTCTCTTAATCTTTTTGCCAGTAATTCAAATTTGAATTCCCTAGATTCTTCAAATATTTGTTCGTCTGGCATAAAAGTAATTTTAGTACCAGTAGTGGATGCATCTCCTACTACTTTAAGCTCTTGGGTTGTTTTCCCCCGAGAAAACTTCATTTGATGAATCTTACCGTCTCTCCTAACCTCGGCAATGAAGGACTCTGACACAGCATTTACGCACTTCGCACCAACGCCATGAAGACCACCTGACACCTGATAAGCACCTTTTCCAAATTTTCCTCCTGCATGAAGATTGGTCAGCACTAACTCTAGTGCAGGCATGTTGTGCTTAGGGTGAATATCAACCGGGATACCTCTTCCGTTATCCTGAATTGTGCAAGATCCATCTCCGTGTAATGATACCGACACCTCAGTACAATGACCGGCTAGTGCTTCGTCTATCGAGTTGTCAACAATTTCAAAAACACAGTGATGTAAACCTCTTTCATTTGTATCCCCAATATACATGTCGGGGCGCTTTCTTACCCCTTCCAACCCCTCTAATTTTTGGATTTGAGAGGAATCATAATTTTCGGGTTCATTTTTTGTTTGTTCTGTCATGGTAAAATCTTCTTTTAAAAGGATTCTTTATTAGCTTAGGTTATGACTTGCTCGCATACTTAGAGAAACAATCAGCCTTTGTGGCAGTAGTAAGATCATAGTTAATTTTGTTTTCCTTACACAACTTGGTCAAGATGGTAATTTTGTAAGTATTCTAATTTTCTCTTACCATGAGATTTTCTTTAAATTCAGAAGGTGCTCTTTCTTATATTTTCCTATGTCACTAATATTGATTGATTTACATATAAATAATATTTTCTTTTATAACACATTTTGATCCGACTTAAGAAAAGTATCTCCATCTTGCCTCAAGTTTGATAAATTTTATTGATCTGTGAAAAGAAGATTTTGATAAATTGCTTTCTATAATGTACCAAGAAGTGCATTTTAAATATTTTGAAAATCTACTTTTTTAGAGCCTAATCTATAAGTTTATATTATGTCCTAAAGTCTTATGGAAACAGATTCCAGTAAAAACCAACCAGTAAAATAGTACCAATGAAATAAATGAGCATTGGCCATATTCCGAATTTTGCAAAGTCTTTGAATCTGTATCCACCAACCGTATAAACAAAAGTGTTTGTTTGATAACCTATGGGCGTAATAAAACTAGCAGAAGCGGCAATACAACTTGTTAAAACAAAGGCTCTAGCCACTTCGGTGGAAACTCCAAATTGAAATGCAACTCCGAGAGCAACCGGAGTCATGATTGCGATCGTAGCATTATTTGAAAGTAATTCTGTCAAAATAGCGGTAAAGAGATAAATCGCCACTAAAGCTCCAATAATTTGCCAATCTTCACTAAGACCCTGAGTACACACTTTTCTTATTAAATCAGCCATTAAGGCAGAAGCTCCACTCTTCTCCATTACAATTCCAAGAGCAAGCATGGCATAGATCAGCAAAAGTAAATTCCACTCTACTGCCTTAAAAGCCTCCTTGAGATTTATACAATTGCCTATCATTAAACAGCCGGCACCTAGCAAGGCAGCCAAGTAAAGGGGGATCATAGACAAGGAAGCAGATACAATAATAGCCGCCAAAACTGTAATAGAGAAGATTGTCTTTGTAGTTTTCTTATCAATGTTAATAGGCGGTTTGTCTAACAAGACCGCTTCGCCAGATTCTCTGAGTTCTTCAACCCCAGAGTCTGTTCCGAGCAATAATAGTGTATCACCCACCCTTAATTTAAGGGCATTTAAACTAAGGTGAAGGTTTTTTCCTTTTCGATGTAATGCAACTACTGATAAGTTGAAACGACCGCGAAAGTTTGCCTCTAATAGTGAACATGACAACAAACTCGACGAAGGTTTAATCATAGCCTCAACCATAATTGCCTCAGAGGTATTGATTGGTTCCATACCGAAGAACGATTGATCAAAGAATTTGAATCCTTCAACTTCCCGAACTTCGATTAATCCCTGGGGCTTGCAAGACAGAATAAGCCTATCTCCTGAATGAAGTACTGTTTCATCTATCGGAGTTGTAAGGCTTTTTCCTCCTCTAACAGTATCTATTAAACGGACTCCCTCGATCATCGAAATCGGTGAGTTTTTAATTGTTTTGCCTATCAGTGGAGAGTCATGGATCAAAATTGCTTCTGTTAAAAACTCTTTTCTTTCTATTTCTGAAAGAATTTTGCTTAATGCCTCGCGTTCGGGTAGCAACCTCCTTCCAAAAACAATCAAAAATGCAAGACCGAATAACATCAATGGAAGCCCGATTTTCGAAAGCTCGAACATATTCATAGGGCTCATATCCGGATAATGACGGGAGTTAGCCATAAAACCGCTTGCTAGGATATTTGTACTTGTTCCAATAAGAGTACAGCATCCCCCAAAAATCGATGCATAAGATAAAGGAATTAACAATTTTGAAGAAGGCACCCCAAGAGAACCGGAAAGACCAATCGCTACGGGTAAAAGAATAACAACGACCGGAGTGTTATTGATAAAAGCAGAAAAGAAAGCTACGGAGAAAAGGAGAATGAGCAGAAAAGGCCGGTAACCCAGACGGGTAAGTTGCTGTAAATTAGTCGTGAGTCTTTCAATGACACCTTGCCTACTGAGTGCCCCGCTGACCATGAACATAGCAATAATAGCCAAAGGTGCTTCACTTGAAAAAACCATAATCAATTCCTGACTCGTGGGCCAATTTTCAAAACCAAATGAGGTAAGCAGCAAAATTATCCCATACAAACACACGGCTGTTACCTCTATCCTAACTTTTTCCATGGCAAACGAGGTAACCGCACAAAGCAAAAGTAAAATAGCGAATATTATTTCGATTTGAAAATAAGTTTCCACGGCGATCACCTTAAGGATTAGTGATTAAGTTTGCGAAAATAATAATTTTTTAAATCATTAGTAACAGTCTTCGTGCTGTCGAACTTTTCCTGATTCATAAAATGACCTATCAGTTTTTACATCGTCCACGCCGTTTGCGGTCTAATCCAATTATAAGATCCTTAGTTGAAGAAAATTACCTCAAGACATCGGATTTTGTTTTGCCCGTTTTTATTAGCGAGGAAGAGAAACCTTCGGAGGTGCTAAGTATGCCAGGCGTCTTTCGCTGGCCAATCTCTAATCTTTGCGAACAAATAAAGGATTGGCATCAAAAAGGTTTAAAAGCTTTTGCTCTATTTCCTAAAATATCTCCTGAATTGAAGAACGAAGGGGGAAACGAAATTCTGAACCCCAACAGCTTGGTTTGTCGTGCTGCCGCTGCCATTAAACAACTTAATTTGGATGTTGTGCTCATTGCAGACCTAGCACTTGACCCCTACACCACTCACGGACAAGACGGCATCGTTGATTCAAAAGGGGAAGTTGATAATGATTCAACAGTGGAAATTCTTGCAAAGGCCTCTATTGTTTATGCTAATGCTGGTATTGATTGGGTTGCCCCATCAGACATGATGGATGGTCGCATCAAAATAATTCGAGAAGCACTGGAAAGAAATTCTTTCCATAATACCGGTATAATTTCTTACTCTGCAAAGTTTTCTTCTTCTTATTATGGCCCCTTTAGGTCAGCTATTGGTTCATCCATGGATTCAGTTATTATTGATAAAAGTACCTACCAACTAAATCCTGCCAATTTGCTTGAGGCACAGAGAGAGTTGGCTCTAGATGCCGAAGAGGGAGCTGACATATTGATGGTCAAACCGGCAGAGCCTTTTCTTGATGTAATCAAGCAAGCTAGATCTCAATCAAATTTACCTATCGCTGCGTACCAAGTCTCCGGGGAATACTCGAGAATTATGGCCGCAAATCAATTGGGTTGGCTTGACTGGAAAAGTTGTGCCTTGGAATCACTTGTTGGAATAAAGCGGGCAGGGGCCAACATCATATTCAGTTATTTTGCTGATCGGCTAGCCAAGGACCTGTAAAGGATAAACTATCTTTTAAATTTTAGGGCTTTTTTTCGTCATCAGGTGCACCCCCCTCGTAAGGAGTAGCCTCTTTCTCTCTGTTTTCGTCCTCATCCCATTTCAAATCTTCATCGGGTAGAAGCTTTTCCTCTTTGTCAGATACTTCCACAAGGTGAGTATCGAGATCAGAATAATCCTCCTCACCTTTCTTGTCTGCATCTTTTTCATCATCGAGATCAGAATCAATTTCAAATCCATCAGGAACAAATTCTAAAATAGAAACTAGTTCGTCGCTAAAGTGACTTCGACGCCCTTCTAAAAAGTCATTGTTTTGTTTTTCAGAAAGAACTTCTTCCATTTCTTCAATAGTATATGGTTCAGCGAATTCAATAAGATCATTTAGCATGGCAACACGAACTTGGGTCACATGGTTCATAAAGTCTGCATAAGGGCCTTTTTCTTCATCTAAAACATCAGGCAAAGCAAACAACATGTCTTCAGCTTTTAATAAAGAGTCTCTAACTCTTTCCAATTTAACTTTCTTACCAGGAACTTCTTCTGAAATTTCAAAAGTAAAAAAAGCTTCATCAACCATTTGAGATTGTAAACCAAATTCAGTCATAGAATCTAAAAGTTCATTCATATGGATGAATTGCTTTGGATCAATGATTCCAAGGTTTTCAATGTCCCAATTTTCCTCATCGCTTATAGAATCTACCCACCATTTGTTGTCTTCATCACAACGAACTATACACCAATCAAGGCTCGGACTTGTTTTTTTCATTCGATTGCCTTAAGAGGAGTTCAAATTATATGTCAACCAATACTGACTTTTTTTTTAATTCTTTTGAAATTTTTTAAAGCAATTTCTTGCTTAATTTACTCAAATTTCTTCTGATTTATCATCATGATCTATAAAAACTTACTAAGGCCAATTCTATTTTCGTTTGAAGCTGAACGGGCTCACGAAATTGGCAGTGCTTCCCTTAGGGTTTTAAGTAAGTTTCCTCCAATTCTTACTTTACTAAGAAATTTGACTCAAGGTACACAAAAACCCGTTGAGGCTTTTGGTCTGCAGTTTCCCAATGCCATAGGACAAGCGGCTGGACTTGATAAAGATGGAATGTTTCCAAATGCATCAGAAGCCTTGGGTTTTGGCCACATCGAAGTTGGAACCGTTACTCCTTTGCCTCAGCCAGGAAACGAAAAACCTAGGCTTTTTCGACTTCCGAATGATTCAGCTTTGATAAATCGGATGGGGTTTAACAACTTTGGTGCGGAAGCTCTTCATCATAAAATTTCTAAATCCTTTCCAAAAAGCAATCGGCATGTTCCACTCGGGATAAACTTAGGAAAAGGCAAACATACTGCCATTGACGATGCTCTTGTTGACTATTGCAAAGGATTTGATGTCCTTGCCGCTGACGCAGACTACATTACCATCAACATTAGCTCTCCTAACACCCCAAATTTGAGAAAGCTTCAAGAATCTGAATACCTTGAACCATTGTTGGCTGGAATAAAGAATCATAGATCAGAATGGTCTAAATTTAATAATTTACCCTCACCACCATGTTTACTAAAAATTTCTCCTGATGAATCCTACAAGTCCCTTGAGACAATTGTCGCTAAAGCGGTTGAAAATAGTTTTGATGGACTAATTGCATGTAACACCTCAATCACTCCACCAGCATCAATGTTATCTCAGTCTCTTCCACAAGGGGGGATTAGTGGGAAGCCAATAGAAAAAAAGTCAAACGATATGATTAAATTCATTAGCAAACTTACTGACAATAAATTTCCCGTAATCGGTTCTGGAGGAATATACGATTACGATAGTGCCCAAAGAAAGCTCGATGCTGGTGCCGTTCTTTTACAAATTTATACCTCTTTTATTTACGAAGGCCCAACTTGGCCATCTCGCCTTGCAAAGCGAATGCCTCTTGCAAAAGGTTGGTAATAAAAAGTAACTTTAAACATCTGGGGCTTTTTTAGTGAAAACATTCTTTTTAATTACCTTTAGTGCTATAGCAGCAACTTTTAGCTTATCATACTTCATTATGTTTGAAGGCAATCCAATGCAGCTTAAGAATTGGTGGCAAGAATTGACCAGAGATAGTGTAAGTCTCCCTTTTGCTCCTTATAAAACGAGAATTATTACAAAACCCTCCATTATTACAAAAGATGCTAACCAGGTAATATTAGAGGACCAGCACCTTTTTTGGAAAGGGTCTGGTGCAGCATTCAAACCAATACTTCAAGAAGATGGTACAGTTAAGAGATTTGTTGTTACATCAAAAGGCCAAAATTATTCTGACTTGGTTTATGCCAAAGTAAGTGGAGCAGGTGCCGATCTTTTTAAACTTGGCAAACCAATCATATCCAAAGGCAGCATCGTTTCTCTTCCCTTGAAGAAAACATCCTACTGGCATACGGAGCCTGTTGTATACGCTGAAGGCGATAAATACCCGTTTAGCGGAGTTGTGATAAATAAATTCCCAAGTGGGCAAATTATTGAACAAGCCCCTTATTTATCCGGAATGTTACACGGATCGCTCAAGAAATGGAATGAATATGGGATACCGGTGTGCTCAGAAGATTACCTTAAAGGTAAAAAACAAGGAACACACATTTATTGGTTTGACCAAGCAAACGATCCAGATGATTACCGACCAACAAAAACAAAAAACGGTGAAATTATTCCTAACCTCTGGATCAAAACCCGGGAAGAAGCAAAAGATAAATTCAAAGAGAATTTTGGCAGCCATGAAGCAAACGAATGGATTATATTTAAGTACCGAAGTCTAGGCGGGGATTTTCCTGTTAGGTTACTAGAACATTGGCAGGACAATGTTCGCCATGGTCTGTTTGAAGGATTTGATAAATTCGGAAACAAAACATTTAAAGACGAATATAAAAGGGGCCTTCGTATAAAACATAGAATCTTTGATAAAACAAAAGGCTAGTGGTGCTCAAGGGGGGACTCGAACCCCCACGCCTTACGGCACTAGATCCTTAGTCTAGCGCGTCTACCAATTCCGCCACCTGAGCAATTTACCAAGCATTAAAGAAACTATTAGATAATGCAAGATTGGAGTTAGGCAGATCTTTAGAATGAAATAATGATTTAAAGTTTAGAGACTTGGATAAGTCGGTTTTGATCGTTGTTAACCATTATATTAATCGATAAGTGAACAGCTTCCCGAATAAGTTGTATTGGGCGGACCCACTCCATCATTAAAAGAAACGGAGGATGTAAGAGAGGTAATACCTCCTCGTCGAAAAAATCGTAGCTAAAAGTATTTCTGTAGAAATCAGAATGTATAACAGAACGACTTCCCTGCTTGAAATTAACAAGGCCATAACTAGAACTACAAAGATCAAGCACATTAAAAAAATTTCCAAAAGCATTACATAGTGATGTTTTTCCAGCACCCATATTTCCATTTAAGAAAATGATAAGTTTTTCATTTTCCATATAGTTACTAAAGATATCCCTTACGATAATTGAGTAATCGTCCGTATAATTTATAAATGTAGAACTGTTCATTGCATTATAATTGTACACAGCATAAAAAAATTAAATAGTACATGAACAATAATGCACAGGATTACAGATTTTGTAATTTGAAAAATAGTTCCAAGAAGAATACCTAAAGCTAACAGGGTGGGGAAGGATAATATATTTAAATGAATTATTGAAAAATATAAAGAAGTGGAAAAAATCGACCAAAGAGACCCAATTCGCTTATACAATTCCTCAAGAAGTACCTTTCTGAAATATAATTCTTCGATTACTGGTGAGAATACTAAAATTGAAAAAACTTGAGAATAAGAAATATGGTCTTTTTCAATAATAGAAGTTACAATTTTCTGTTGAGAAAAGTCATTCAAGAGATAAAAGCTCAAAGCATTTATTAATATTATAACTGGTATAAATAATAGAATTAAAAATAAAATATTGTATACTCTATTTATTTTGATTTCAAATTTAAACTTTGTCTTTAAGATAAAATAAAAAAATAAACAAAATAATAAAGGCCTAAGCTGTGGAACTATAAATAATAAGCCACCTAAATATTTTCCATAACTTATCCAAGCAAACTCATTATTCCTCATTTTACTTACTTTATAAAATGAACTTGAAAATAGAATTAATTAATGAAATTAATCAATCAGGATGGAATCTTCACACCAAGCAATTTTTCCACTGCTAACCGTTAGAATTGCTTTCCCAATAAATTTATGCCCCCCCAGGGGAGAGTTGCTTGAAAGGCTCATTCCGGTATCTGTATTGTAAGTCCATTTTTTTTCAGGGTTGATTACAACAAAATCTGCAATGTTTCCTTCTTTGAATGATGGCGGGGGTAATCCAAGAATTTGATGAGGGTTAGTCGACATTTTTTCGGCTATTTTAGGAAATGGATCATTTTCCCCAAGTGCCTCTACTACAGTCATTAATGCCGTTTCTAGTCCAATGGCACCACTAGGTGCTAAATCAAATTCGACTTGCTTCAAATGTTCCGCATATGGTTCGTGGCTAGAGTTGCAGGAATCAATCGTCCCATCTTTTAGTCCTCCAATTAAAGCCAATCGGTCGATTTCTTCTCTCAATGGTGGGGTTGTTTTTGCTTGTGTCTTATACTCACTGATTGCCTCTTCAGTTAAAAGTAAGTGGTGTGCTGATACATCCGTAGAAATCTTTACACCTAACCTTTTTGCTTCTTTTACTAAGTTCACTGATCCAAAAGATGAAATTGAGCTTATGTGAATTGGCACCTTTAAATGACGAGATAGGGTTATAGCTCGTTGCACAGCCAACTCTTCAGCCATTCGGGGGTTGCCGGTAAGTCCCATTTTTAGACTCAAAGAACTTTCATGAGCCTGACCATCTTCACTCAAAGAAGGATCTTGTGGATACTCTATGATTTTCAGCCCAAACATCTTTGCGTATTTCAAAGCATTTGTAAAAATTTGGTTATCTCTAACGGAGTGGGGACAATCAGTTACTGCAACCACACCTGCCTCCTTAAGTGATCCTAGAGGTGCCAGTGCTTTTCCATTCGAGCCAATTGTTAGACAGCCGGTTAAATGAACTTTTATTTTGGAGGCTTGTTTGATTCGGTCCTGAATATAACGAATTGTACCCGGGTTATCTGAGTGGGGGGTAGTATTTGGCATTGCCAAAATAGAAGAAAATCCGCCTTTTGCGGCCGCTTGTGTAAGCGATTGAACGGTTTCACTTTGTGTATCGCCTGGAACCCGATTGTGTACTCTTAAATCCAGTAAGCCGGGTAATATAATATGTTCTTTTATATTAAAAGTTTGTTCTGCCGGTTTTCCAGCTGGAATGGATGAATAAATAATGCCCTCTCTTACAAACAAGTCTTTTACTCGATCAATTCCCGAACAAGGATCCACCAACCTTCCACCAATTAAGTCGAAGTTACAAAGAGCTTTTCCCTTCATCTTCGAATTTCCCCACAGTTAATGCATAACTGTAAAATTGCCATTCGTACCGCAATACCGTTACTTACCTGCTCTAATATTACAGCCCGATTTGAGTCTGCTAATTCAGATTCGATTTCAACGCCCCTGTTCAAGGGGCCTGGATGAAGTATGATCGCATTGTTTTTCATTTGATTAAATGTACTGCGCCCCAAGCCGAAAACATTTGCATACTCTGATAATGAGGGAAAGTGTGAGGCTTGTTGCCTTTCATGTTGAATTCTTAATAGCATCACAGCATCTGCGCCTTGAAGAGCTTCATTTGGGTCATGTGTTACTCTTGCCCCAAGTTTCTCGAATTCCTTGGGAACTAAGGTTGACGGACCTGCAAGTGTAACTTCTGCACCTAATTTAAGAAGTCCCCATAAATTAGACCTAGCAACTCTACTAAAAAGAATATCACCCAAAATAGTAATTTTTTTACCATTAAGGTTTCCTAACTTTTCACGCATAGTGTAAATATCTAGTAATGCCTGACTTGGGTGCTCGTGGGCTCCATCACCTGCATTAATAATGGGGACATTGACTATTTTAGATAGAAAAAGAGGTGAGCCTGGCGACGAATGCCTGAGTACTATAGCATCCGCACCCAATGCCTGTACATTCATCGCAGTATCTTTTAACGTTTCTCCCTTTGTTAAACTACTTGCTTCTCCAGCAATTGAAATTACATCAGCGCCCAGAGATTTTGCCGCTATTTCAAAAGCCACCCGAGTTCGCGTACTCGGCTCCATAAATAAATTGATAATTCGTTTTCCTCGTAGTGATTCCGTAATCGATCCATCAATAGTTTTTTGTGCTTTTATTGATTGTGCTTCATCCAATAAAAATAATATTTCATCCGAGCTTAAGTCTTCAATTCCTAAAAGGGAATTCTTGGACCATTCTTTTATTGCCATAATGTCTCCTGCTTCCACTCATTTGAATCCTGAATATTTTCAGTTTTTGGCATATGTTTGGGTGCAGCTGTAATATTTTGCCTCAAACTTTCTTCACGCTTGATACGCATGGAGGATAATATTTCGCGGATTTTCTGTTTCATCCAAATTGAGGTGGCTGAACGGAACGAATAATCGGCAGGACCATTATTATGAACTCTCCCACTCTCAACAAGGTCACAAGTTTGAGCAAATTCACTTTCATCATTTGGGTCATAAACCGCGTAAGTCTTTCCTCCCATTTGTTTAACAACCGCAAAGACAGGGACATCACTAGGTCCATCTGCTACATAGATGAGCTGTTCGAACGGTATCCTACGCAACTCATGTGGAATGGAAGAATTTACATCTATTGATGAGCTTTTGTTGCAACCTTTATTAATCTCAAAAATAAACCTCGTCTTGATTGTATTGTCTACTGCGAGACCAATTTGAGAAATTTCAGGATCAATAGGCAGAGATAAATCAGTTTGGCTTAAAAAATTTGGTGGAAGTGCGGATTCGATAAATTCAGATGCAAAAATACCTTGAACATGTGAAGCAATCTTACTACCAAGAATCATTTGAGACAAGCCCGTGCTAATCACATAATGCTCAAGTTTGAAATCGTAATCTTTATATTCATTTTCTGTTGGTATTAAGGCTAATTCATCAAAAAATTGTGGTAGACCAGGATAAAATTCAAGTTCATTACCAAGTTCGTAGAGTTTTTGATTTGTCAAACCTCTCATGGGGCCATTCTTAACATAACTTAAGAGATGATTTAAGTAAATGGTTTCAGCAGATACGGAAAGACCACGATTTGCATAAATTTGTGGAAGCTTATTTACTTCTGACCAAAATATTTTTTCGTTTACCCCAAATTGGTTAAAAAGAGGGGTTTGCATGTACCCAGGGATCAAAGTCTTATCAAAATCCCAAACACAGGCCAATGTATTTTGACTGTGTATTTGGCCCTTTTTAGCAGCTTTACTCAATTTAATCGTTTTCCTCCATGGGATACACTATAAATGAATTTAAATGGAAGTGCTACCAAATATAGATCCTTTTAGGGAACGTTACAATGAAGTTGAATTACAGCTGTCTGAACCTGATGTTTTTAAAGATGCCTTCCGAGCAAGTTCGCTAAATCGCGAGCTCACTAGGTTAAGAAAAATCATCGAGCTTCATGATTCTAGTGCTAACTGTAAGCAAGAAATTGAATCAACAAAAGAGTTAATAGATGATCCAGAATTGGGTTCTTCAGCACTCGAAGAGATTGATCTTCTAAACAAAAAGTTGGAGGAATTGGAGAGTAATTTGATATTGGCAATGCTTCCAGAAGAAGCTGATACAGGAAAGAATACAATCGTTGAGATTCGTGCTGGTGCTGGTGGTGATGAGGCATCTTTATTTGCAGCCGATCTGTTTAGAATGTACTGTAGGTATGGTGAGAATAAAACTTGGGGCTTTGAATGTCTTAGCCAAAGTACTTCTGAAAGTGGAGGCTTTAAAGAAGTGGTCTTTATTTTCAAGGGAGAAGATGCATGGTCACGAATGCGTTTTGAGAGTGGCGTTCATCGCGTGCAACGGATTCCTGTTACAGAAGCGGGCGGTAGAATTCACACTTCTACTGCTACAGTTGCTGTACTACCCGAAGCACAAGAAGTTGAAATTTCCATTGATGCACAGGATTTGGAAATAAGCGTTTGCAGGGCTTCTGGTCCGGGTGGGCAAGGAGTTAATACCACTGACTCTGCTGTACAACTCTTTCACAAACCAAGTGGTATTTCTGTGTATTGTGCAGACGAACGATCTCAGCTTAAAAATAAAAACAAAGCTATGACTGTTCTTCGCTCTCGGCTGTTAAAAGCCAAACAGGCTGAGGAAAATGCTAAATATGCAAATGATCGAAAAGCTCAAGTAGGCTCCGGAGACCGCAGTGAACGTATTAGGACCTATAATTTCCCTCAAAGCAGATTGACCGACCACAGAATCAACTACAGTTCTCATGCATTAAATGATTCTATGATGGGAGATTTAGACCACTTGATCGATGCACTGACTGCCCATGACCAAACAGTGAAACTGGAGTCACTCTTAAAAAATGGATGCAAGTGAACGCTTAACCATTGAAGATGTTCTTTGCAAATCTTCAGATTACCTAGCTCGTCACCAAGTAACTAATTTTAAAACAGATGCAGAGTGGTTAATCGCGCACTCACTTGGTTGGCAAAGGATGCAACTTTATTTGAAATTTAATGAGGTACTTTCTGCTAATTCTTTAAATTCTATAAAAAAATTAATTATGCGAAGGGGTAAACGGGAGCCATTACAGCATATTTTAGGTTCAGTACAATTTGCGGGGCTAACATTAAAATGTGACTCAAGGGCTCTTGTACCCCGACATGAAACTGAATTTTTAGTAGATGAACTTTTCAAACGTCTTGGACCTGATTTTGATGGCAATATCGCGGATCTAGGAAGCGGTAGTGGAGCTATTATTTTAGGCCTTTGTTCGCTTATGCCTAAGGCTCATGGGATTGGGTTGGAAAAATCAGAAGCCGCGCTGTCACTCGCAAGGGAAAACCTAGGTTTATGCAATTTAAGTCAACAGGTCTCATTTAAACAACACGATTGGCAAACTGACTCGAAACCCCAAGAAACTTTTGACATTATTGTTAGTAACCCCCCCTACCTATCTAAAGAAGATTGGGACAAAACTCAGCCTGAAGTTAAAAGCTACGATCCCAAAGAGGCATTAATTGCGGAAAAACAGGGCTTTGGTGATATCGAAAAGATAATTGAATATTCTCACAAAAGATTAAATGACCAAGGTTTTTTAGCTTTAGAATTTGGTATGAATCAGGCTGATACTGTCACTAGTCTCCTTAAGGATTTATTTAAAGTAGAAATTTTATCAGACCAATTTTTAGTGCGCAGGTTTGCAATTGCCCATAAAATTTAAGTCAATTTACACTAAATATTTTTAGAAGTTGAGCTTTGAGATTGGGTAACTTGGGCTACAGAAATATAATTTACCCAATCTTTTAAGATTCTGAGTCCTTCATGTAAGCGGATGTCGAGATTCTTAGGAATTTCAAATTTTTCTGTGTCAGGAGAGGTGGCGTTTTCATCGGCCATTATTCCTCGAACTAACAATGATTTTTCCTTTTGGTCTTTAACAACTTGAAGTTCGAGTTCTTTGGAAGGAAAAGAAAGTTTAGACAAGGACTTATATTCCTTATTAAGAATATCTGTCTTATTAAGATCAAATAAATTTGTTTCTAATCTGTTAACTAAATTTAAAGACACACTTTTCTGATCTCTCTTTTTTCGGAACCAGCCAATATTTTTCTCCAAGTAGACGAACTCTTTTGTTGATAATTGTCTCTCCTTACTTAAAGAAAGAAGAGCTTTTACGGTTTGGTCAGAGTATTTAAACTCTCCTTGCGGTCGCCTAAAATTAACTTCTGGAATTTTATCCCAAGCAAGTGCGTTGTCCAAGTCTGACTCCCCGATGGGTAAGTATTTGTTAATTGAATGAAGAGAAATATCACTTGAAACACCCGTCAATTGAGTACTCTCCCCCGAGGGTAAGTAATATTTTTGGATAGTTATTTTTGCAGCACTTTTTTTCCCTTGCTGAGCGGAAAAAGCAAAGGGCATATTCATGGGTAACAAAGATTGGACTGTTCCTTTACCGTGAGTCGATTGATCGCCTACAATTAAAGCTCTTCGATGATTCTTTAAAGCTCCAGCAACTATCTCAGAAGCTGATGCACTGTACCGAGAAACCAAAACAATCATCGGCCCGTCCCAAATTAATTTGGGATTAAAATCAAATTTTTTCCTTATTTTACCATCAGAACTCTTTACCTGTACAACAGGACCTCGAGAAATAAAAAGTCCAGCAAGGTTTACTGCTTCGCTTAAATACCCACCTCCATTTCTACGTAAATCTAAGACGAGCCCTTGCATTTCATCTTCTTTCAATAAATTGATTAGTTCTTCAACATCATCAGTTGCCTTATGACCATCTCCGCTTGATCCATAAAAAGAAGGAAGTTCCACAACTCCCAATGTAAGATCATCTCCTTTATTGTTTATTTTATGAATAGATGCACTTGCTAAGTTTGCTGTAAGTTTAATTTTATCTCTTATTATTTTAACAGTCTTGGTAGTCGTTGGACTCTCGATGGGACGGACCTTCAATGAAACTAATGTATCCTTAGGACCTTTTATGAGTTCAACGATTTTAGATAAACGCATATCAACAACATCAACAAATTCTCCTTCTGCTTGGGCAACTTTCAGGATGATATCTTCTGGCTCAAGTTGTCGGGATGCTTCTGCAGGCCCGCCAGGAAGTAACTCTTTTATAGTACAGTAGCCGTCTGCGTCTGTTAAAACAGCACCTATCCCCACAAATTCGTTATGCATAGCCTGATCAAACTTTTCTTTTTCTTTTATATTGAGGAAAGAGGTGTGTGGATCAAACATCTGTGTGAGTGTAGTAAGGTAGAGTTCCTGAACATCAGTGGCCTCAAATTCCAAAATATTTTTGACCCACCTCTTGTACTTTTTCTGGAGGTTTCCTAAAATTTTATCTTCCCTTTTGGTGAGTAATTCCAAAGTGGTATTAAAACTCTCATTTTCGTCAATTTGTGAGAAAATTTCATTTATGTATTCATGAGTAAGCAACCCTTCCCAAATACCATTCAATTGATGAGAACTTGAAGTCCACGAAAGATCACTACGATCAAGAGTAAAAGTCTCATTACTTTCAAGGTCAGGAGCTTGACTCAAACTCGCAATTACAGAATTTAGCCTGCTAACTGCTAACTTTCGGTATTCTTCATACATTTCAAAGGCTGGAAAAAGATTTCCTTGTTTTAAGTAAGTTAAGATGGTGGGCTGATATCTTTTCTTAAATCTTATTAAATCTTGTTCTGTAAAAAAAAGCTTTTGTTTATCTAGGTTGGTTACAAATCTTTCTAAAAACAAAGCCGTGTCCAATTCGCTAATTGATAATTTTTTGAAATGAGCTTTTTCAAGTGCACCCAGTAACCATTTTGTTTCATCAGACATTAAGGCGCTCGGAACTAGTGGTTTATGAATCCCTTCTTGGTTATCTTGCTCAAGATTACCTGACTGCAAGGATTCTTGTGCAAGGCCTTGTGTAAGTGATACCAATCCAATGAACGAAAGAAATATGTATAACAAAGGTGGATTGAGGCGACTCATAGAAGATTGGATTATTATTTACCTAACAGCTTTTTAGCTTTTTCCAAAGTTTCTTTTTCTGAATCAGTCAAGGAACCAAATCCCTTTTCATTTATTTTATCTAATATTCGATCCGTTTCTTCCTTAATGGAGGGACTCTCACCAAAATTGACTCGAAACTTTTTTGTCTTCTTAAATATTTGATGATTATGTCCTGATTGTGATGACCCTAATCCTGATCTTTTAAATGTGAAACGAAATGGAAAAACCAACTTTCCCTGTACGATGAAATAGGTAACAGCACCACAAGCCATACCTCCAAGATGAGCAGAATGAGCAATCATTCCGTCACCGAAAATTTCTGAATTAACAAAACCATAGATTTCTAAACCGAAAGTTCCTAATAAAACCCATTTGGGTTTTAACCTTACAGGTAAAATGAAAAAAAGTAACAGAGTGATTGGACGGTTTGGTTGTAACAAACAAAAAGTGCAAAGACATGCTAAAACAATAGCAGATGAACCGACCAAATATTGGTACCCAGAACTATTGAAAGAAACCCATGCAATCGCACCAATAAGAACGGAAGAAAGAACTAAATATTTAAATTTCCTATTACCTATGAATTCCTCTACAGGCCTTCCAATAAAGTGAATACCCAATAAATTTAAAATCAAATGCAAGGGACCGTCATGAACTGATGCATGGGTTATAAATGTCCATAAGTAGCCCTTGCTTAAATTAGTGTAACCAAACCCTATTAAATCATTAATTAATTGAGCTCCAAAGAATAGGCTTAATACAGCTTGTAATACGAAACAAGAAATGAGATAAATGATAAGTTGGTCACAAAAAGATCGTTTAAATAACTCACGGGGAGACTGCATGTAGGTTCTATCGTAGAGCATATAATGACTATCTAAACTTAAATTTTGTATAAGCCAAGGACGAACAACGGCCATGAAAACTAAAGTTACAAGTGAGTTTTTATTAGTTATAATGTTAATTTATGCTGTTTTACTGATACTAATAAAACATCATGGTATAACATATATATTGATCTTAAATACAATAACTTTTATTATTTGGTCAAAATGCTTGAATAAAGAAAATACTCATTTAAGAAAGAAGAGTATAATATTTGGATTTATAATTATTGTTCTTAATTTTACTTTTATTAATATTAACCACATTATTTTGAAGTGAATTGTTCTCAAAAT
>ERZ887851.178-NODE-178-length-63547-cov-29.353037_pt1 | contig 63547 bp, 48 predicted proteins | sample MGYA00521100_ERZ887851 | MGnify/ENA primary metagenome ERZ887851 (study PRJEB32303, sample SAMEA104408602) | aquatic metagenome | biome: Brackish water; feature: Pelagic; material: water | place: Baltic Sea | collected 2014-06-06T16:11:00 | depth 11,444 m ... | reverse complement strand
TTCGCCGCACCGGCCGATTCCCCCGAAACCGTAATCCGCTCAGGGTCACCGCCAAACTTGGCAATGTGGGTGTGCACCCAATCTAGAGCGAGAGTGAGATCGTGCAGCGCGAGGTTGCGCGCCGTCATCTCAGGATGGTTCATCCAGCCAAAGACGCCCAGTCGATAAGCCACAGTCACCACCACCATGCCTCTTCTGGCCAGTGGCCCCCCGTGATAATTGGGCTCATAACTCCAGCCCCCGGTATTTGAACCGCCGTGAATAAAAATAAGAACCGGGCGCAGCCCCTGATCACCGTGTGGTGGGTGCCCGGGCTGTTCATGAGCAGGGCTTGAAGTCGCATCCCTTGCGCCGTGGAGCTCGGTCCAGACGTTGAGGTACAGGCAATCCTCGGAGTACTCGGGGCCCGCCATCAGCGACGGATCTACCCCCACCCGCTCCATCATGCCGTGGTACCAGTTAAGTCCACTACCCGATTGCATACAGGCTGGCGCAAACGCGGTTGCGTCGAAGCTGGCTGCGTTAAAAGCATAGGGCTCGGGGCGTTGCCATCGAGCCTTTCCAATAGGAGGCTCTGCAAAGGGAATGCCCAGAAAACTTACCGTCCCCAGCGCATCTCGAGAGCCAGTGATCACCGTTTGTTCTACTTGAACCTGAGGCGCCATCGCCTCACTGACTTCTTGGGGACGATCCTGAATACCGGCATCCTTCGGTTGTTCATCACAACCGAGGAGAACCAGAGCGACCAAAATCAGCGGTGGCCACCACAGGGGCCGGTAGCCGCGACTCAAGGAACTGAAACGACAACGCATCCCTTTGCTCCTCCCGCTTCAATGCGTTCATGGGCTTGGGCCATTTCTTCAAAGGGTAGGACAGCACTCAACCGATGCCTCAGTGTATCGGCGGCCAAAGCCCCTTGTGTATCCTCGATCGCCTGCTGCTTGGCGGCCTCAGGCATGTCATACACAATCACCAGCCGCAGCGTGAGATCCATAAACATCAGCGTTCGAAAAGGTAGCGTCGGTTCGGGCACGCGGGTACTCGCATAAGTGGCAATCACGCCACCAATGGCAATGCAATCCATAACCTCTGGAAGATTGGCGCCAAACTCGACATCAACAACACGCTGCACCCGCTGCCCTTGCAGCTGCTCACACAGCTGCGCACCCCACCCTGGCTGATGATGATCGACCACCACCTCAGCGCCCAAATCAAGGCACAGTGCCCGGTCCTCGGCGTTTCCTGCCGTCGCCACAACCCGCGCACCAAAATGGCGAGCCCATTGAATGGCGTAATACCCCACCCTACCCGCACCGCCGGTAACCAATACCCACTGGCCGGCCACCGGGCCGTCGGCAGTGACGCAGCGATGAGCTGTCATCATAGGAATGCCGATACAGGCACCCACTTCAAAGGACGCATTATCCGGCAGCGTCGGTGCCCGGTGGCTGTCAACACAGACCCACTGTGCGGCAGTACCCGCCGATCGGTCGTGCTGCGCCTGATAAACAAAAACGCGCTCACCCACCCGATTCGGGGAAACCCCTTCACCAACCGACTCAATTACGCCAGCACCATCGCTGTGGGGAATCACAGGCCCTGCGTCGAGTAAATTGGGGAACGCACCCGCCCGCTTTTTCACATCAGAAGGGTTAACTCCGGTGGCGTGCAGCCGCACCAACACCTCACCCGCAGCCGGCTGTGGCGTGGGTTGTTCACCCTGTTGTAATACCGCCGCCGCCTGACCGAACTGCTCAAACCAAAATGCCTGCATGGAATTCTTCCTTTATTCCTAATAAATCTCGACCTTTAGGGGTCGAGCCAATTAGCCAGTGATTCGGTATGGCCATCAATGGCAATGGCCTGCCCGGAGACCTTCTTCCCCCCCGGGCCGGCTAGGAAAGCCACCATGGCGGCAATGTCCTCGGGATCAGTAAACTGTCGTAGCGAACCTTGGCGTTGATAAACACGGCGAATAGCATCCGGTGTCATACCCCTTGCCTCGGCGTCTCGCGTAATCACCCCTTCAATACGCGGCCCCGACACGCTGCCAGGACACAGCGCGTTCACCCGAATATTCCAAGGGCCCAGCTCCATTGCCCAAGTCTTGGCGAGACCAATGGCCGCCCACTTAGATGCCGCATAAGGCGAGCGCAACGGGCACCCTGAAAGACCCGCATTGGAGGACATATTGATAATGGCCCCACTGCGCTGCGCCTTCATAAGGGGAATGGCATGCCGTGTCATATAAAACAGGCTATTGAGATCGGTATCGATGGTGCGTTGCCAATCGTCAACGACTATATCTTCAAGAGCCCCTTGCGGGCCAGCAATGCCCGCATTGTTTACCAGTACATCGAGACGCTCATGTTGAGTGCGAAATGCAGCGAAGGCGGTGTCAACCTGATGCGGGTCTGAGACATCACAAACCTGAGCACTGCCCTCACCATAAACCCGCTGAAATTCGGCAACATGGTTGGGGTCAATGTCGACGATAAATAATCGGTAGCCCAATTCATGGAGTGACTGGGCGATCGACAGGCCAATACCCGATCCCCCCGCAGAAATAATCGCGACTAATTGATCAGAGGACACGCCAGCTCCTGTGTTGAGCCATGAACCATGGAATAAAAAACGCCACTGTAATCAGAGGCAGACCTCCCAACGGCACCTGCACCTGCTCCCTCAATGAACAATCGCACTAACTGGATTCATCAACCGAGCACCATCGTCACTAGGCTTCACCGTGACTTTCAGAGGCCCGTTGGTTCTGACGGTCTACCTGCAAAGACTTCAGTAAACCGTAACCCGCTGGCCACAGCGTCAGTACCAGAGGCAGTGATACCACCAGCACCGCCGTTTGCGCTTCACGAATACCCCCAGCGTACATCAGAGCTATGGGCAATATGGCAACGGCAATCGCCCAGAACAAGCGATGCCAGCGCGGTGGATCTTCAGAAGGGTGTAACTGTTCAGTCGCACTGGTAGCCAGGGTGTAAGAGGCGCTGTCGTAGGTGGTCGCGCAGAAGATCACCGAGATAAAGCACAGCAAACCAATGATGAGCCCTGCGAGGGGCAGCGTATCGAGCCCAGCGATAATGGCGGCATTACCCCCTGAACTTTCCATAACGGCCATGACATCAAGCTCACCCTGCACTTGTAAACCCAAACTGTGGTTACCCAGCAGCATATAAAACAGCCAGCAGCCCAAGGACCCGAGTACCAGCATGCCAAGAACCACTTCACGAATCGTTCTACCTCGAGATATTCGACTGACAAACAAACCCACAAAAGGACCGTAAGACACCCACCACGCCCAGTAAAAGATAGTCCAGTCCTCGACAAAACCTGAGCGACCAATAGGGTCTGTCCAGAACGTCATGGCAATGGTGTTCTGCAGCATGTGACCAAGTGAGTTAATCGCCATGCGCAATAAGAATAAAGTATCCCCCGCAAACAAGATCGCGACAAGGAGCACCAGAGCCAAAATCATGTTGAGGTCACTAAGCCGTCGAATGCCCCGGCCAAGCCCCATCGCCACACTGGTCGAAAATATAGCCACGCAGAGAATCACCACAGCCATTTCTAACCCGAAGCTCTCGGGTATGCCCGTGAGTCTGGAAATTAATGCAGCAATGAGCGGCGTGGAAAAGCCCAGAGAACTGCCCGCCCCCCCGATCAACGCCACCATAAACATGCCATCCATGAGTTTCGCCGCCCAGCTGTTTTGCCGACCTTTCAGCCAGTAATCGGCGGCGGTGCTGTACTTAAGATACGGAACCCGCCTGACATAAAAAGGGTAGGCAATAGCAAGAGTTGGCAGGCAATAAAGTGCCCAAGCGACAAGGCCCCAGTGATGCATGCCGTAGGACGCAGCCCATTGGTAGGCCTCAGGCGACTTGGGTTCGGCTCCAAAGGGTGGTGCCGCCGCATAGTGGGCCCACTCAATACCGCTCCAGTACATGAGTCCGGCACCAACCCCGGCGGCAAACAGCATAGAGGCCCAACTGGGGAAGCTGAATTCCGGAGGACCGTCCCCAAGGCGAATGCCGGCATAAGGACCAAAGGCGAGGTAAAGCGATACGCCAAGGGCCGTCGCGCCGGTAAGAATGTAAAACCAGCCGAAGGTGTCCCCAATCCAGGCGTAGGCTGTTTTCAGGAGTAGCGCACTGCCCTCGGGAAAAAACAGAAGCGGTAGGGAGATTCCCAATAGCACTGCAATAGTGAGTGTGAAATTGAACCGGTCAACCCGAGGAGTCATAGCCATGGCGTCGTTTTTATAGTCTTTAGCCTCACGAAACTCGAGCTTAACACCTCTGAGTAATTTGACGACTGTCGACACGTGAAAGCCGTCGATTACGCCCTGCAGACACACCTTCAGAAACCATTGCAATCTCGTGGTGCAGGACGCATTGTTCGAATGTGCACTGGGTAGTGTCCAGCATCGAGAGGAAATAATGCAGCAAGACAAATCTGATCATGTCGAGCCTAAGCGTTCGGATCTAAGCAATTGCCACCCGCACCATCGCATCCTCTTTGACCCTATTAAGATTGGCCCTGTAGTAGCACCCAACCGTTTTTATCAGGTACCTCATGCCAGTGGCATGACCGAGTCCAATCCTCGGGTCCGGGCGGCTTTTCGGGGTACCAAAGCAGAGGGAGGCTGGGGCGTAGTCAGTACTGGGGCCGTATCCATTCATCCCAGCTCTGATGATTCACCCCTACCCTTTGCCCGACTTTGGAACGACGCCGATATTGCCTCCCATGCCCTCACCACTGAGGCCGTCCACAAACACGGAAGTCTGGCAGCCGTTGAGCTTTGGCACGGCGGCGCGGTGGTTATGAATCGAACGTCACGATTACCCCCCTTATCACCTTCGGGTGTTCCCTGGGCGGCCACCCATATTGGCTTCATGGGGCAGCAGCGGCCCAAGCCTATGGAAGGCCGAGATATTGATGCCGTGCTCAATTGGCAACGCGCAGCCACCCGTCGAGCACTCGATGCCGGCTTTGACATCATTTACGTGTACGCCGGTATGGGCTATCTCGGTTACGAGTTTTTACTGCCCGAATACAACTGGCGGACAGATGGCTATGGCGGCAGCTTAGAAAACAGAACCCGCTTTGTTCGTGAAATGCTCGAAGTAACGCGTGATGAAGCCGGTGGTCGCGCCGCCGTTGCACTGCGCATCAGCCTAGAAGAGCTGCGGGCCAAACCCAGTGACCATTATGCAAGTGAGGCTCACGGCGTTGTTAGTTTGCTATCAGATGTGCCCGATTTATGGGACGTCAAAATGGACTCCAGCCCCAACGACTGCGGTGCCTCACGGTTCCGACCCGAAGGCGCCCACGAACCCATCATCGACTTTGTCCGAACGGTGACCGATCGCCCAGTTGTTGGCGTGGGCCGATTTACCTCGCCAGACACCATGGTGTCGCAGATCAAACGCGGGGTACTCGATCTCATTGGTGGAGCCCGGGCCAGCATTGCCGACCCTTTCCTACCCGAAAAAATTCGCCGGGGCGAAACCGACGCCATTCGCGAGTGTATTGGCTGCAATATGTGTATCGCGAGTTGGCATGACGGCGTACCGGTGCGCTGCACACAAAACGCGACCGCGGGTGAGGAGTGGCGCCGAAACTGGCATCCAGAACAGTTTCAGCGTACTCAAAAGCCGGAAAATGTCTTGGTAATAGGCGGCGGGCCGGCGGGCCTTGAAGCCGCCCTAGTAGCCGCGCGTCAGGGTTACGAAGTGACCCTTGCGGAACAAAATAGTGATTGGGGCGGCCGAGTGCTGGCAGAGAGCCAGCTCCCGGGGCTGGCAGAGTGGCGGCGAGTCCGTGACTATCGGGTTTGGGCCCTGTCACAGCTGGGCAATGTCGCCATGTATACCGACAGTCCTATGGGCATCGACGAAATAAGCGACCTGGATTCCCAGCACATTGCCGTCGCCACCGGTGCACACTGGACCACGCATTTGTATTCACCCTTGGAGATTCCCTCAGAGCCGCTTCTAGGAGCTCAGGTATTCACCCCAGAAGATGTTTTCGCCGATCGGGTGTCGGGTGATCGGGTGCTTGTGTTCGACTACGACAATTACTACCTCGGTGGCGTGATTGCGGAGCATCTTGGTCGCCAAGGTGCGCAAGTGGTTTATGCAACGCCTGCGGGCCATGCCTCAGCCTGGACGTTCATGACCAACGAATTGCCCTACGTTTATAAGGCGCTGGGCGAGCAGCGGGTGGAGATCTTAACGAGCACTAACCTCGACCAGTTTGATGGGCGTGTGGCCCAACTGAGTAATCTGTTCAATGCACAACCCCTGGAACGCCCTATCGATGCCGTTGTTGTAGTGGGACTTCGCCAACCCAACCTCGATCTATACCAGTCGTTACAGAAACGGCAATCGGATGCCAGCAATACCTTGGCAAACACCGCCATCACTTTGGTCGGCGATGCCCTCGCGCCAGGTGCTATCGCCCATGCGGTTCACAGTGGTCACGGTTTCGGGCGGGCACTTCTGGGCAGCGGCGACGAGTATTTAAGAGATGAGCCTATTAATTTGCTAGAGCCGCAACCCGTATTTATTGAAACCTGAAACCCATCACCTCAAAACATTGGATGGAATAAAAAACAGAGCATGGCTGGTGCAACACTCGATACATTAGAGAAAACATTATCTCGGGAGCATTATCTCGACAGCGGTCCCTATCACCGCGAGTTTGCTGCCATCTTCAGCTGTGGGTGGGTCTGCGTGGGCCGGGCTGAGGCACTGTCGGCGCCCGGTGACTATCAAGCCCAACGCTTTGGAGACCAATCTATTGTTGTAATACGCGGTGAAGACCTTGAGTTACAAGCCTTTTACAACGTCTGCCGCCATCGCGGTGCCGAGCTGATTCCCATGCCCGACACACAAATACGAACGGGTCACTTCGACCGACGCATTACCTGCCCTTACCACGCATGGAGCTATCGACTCGACGGTACGCTGCGTGGCGCACCGCATTTAGCGATCGAACCTGGAGCCACGGCATTGCACCCCGTGGCCGTCGCCGATTGGGGCGGCTTCATCTTTATCCGCCTGAATGATCGCCGGGGAGAATCCCTCTCCGACGCCCTGGGACCCGGCACCCAGCGGATCAAAAACTACCCTCTCGCAGATCTTCGCCTTGGACCCAGCATCGACTATCGCGTGAAGGCCAACTGGAAAGTGATTTTAGAGAATTACAACGAGTGCTATCACTGCGGTCCCGTACATCCCGAGCTGTGCCAAATTGTGCCCGCCTTCCGTCAGGGAGGCGGCCATGAACTGGACTGGGATATCGGCGTACCTCACCGCGAAGGCGCCGACACTTTCACCGCCAGCGGTAATACCCGTCGCGGCCCTTTTCCCGGCCTCAGTGATACTGAAAAAACCCACCATAAAGGCGAGTTGTTTTACCCCAACCTAATGCTCAGTCTGGCCATGGACCATGTGGCGGCGTTTTACGTATGGCCCGAATCTGCTGGCGTCACGCAAATCCGCTGTGACTTTTTGTTTCATGCCAGTGAACTCGACAAGCCCGACTTTGACCCCAGCGATGCCGTTGAGTTTTGGGACCTCGTGAACAAGCAGGACTGGGAGATCTGTGAAAGCGTGCAGCGCGGCATGCAAAACCCTGTGTTTGAACATGGCTACTACGCACCGATGGAAGATTACAGTTTAGACTTGCGTCGCTATGTGTCGGACTGCCTCGCTAAATTCGACACAACCCCTGAACGACAAGATCAGATCATCGGTAGCGACCTTAATGACTAGGCCCCCCTCGAACCGCTGGAAAGCCTCAAAATGAGTCGGCACCCGATACCCGTGCGCTGGCGCTTGTTCGGCGTGTTGTTTCTGCTGAGCTTCCTCTCTTACCTTATGCGACAAAATATTCACGTTGCCGGCGAGCTCATGATGCCCGAGCTGCAGCTGAGTGAGCTCGAGATGGGGTGGATTTTTGCGAGCTTCATATGGGGCTACGCGCTGTTTCAGTTGCCAGGAGGCATTGCTGGAAATCGCTTTGGCCCCCGGCGAACCCTACTGGTTGTCGGTTTAATTGGCATTTTGGCCTCTGGGCTAACCGGCTTACTGCCCGGGCTGCTTTTTCAATCGACCACGGGCGTTATTGCCGTATTAGCGCTGGTGCGGTTCCTTATGGGAATAGCCCATGCGCCCATGTATCCCGTTCAAGCCGCGGTCGTTGAGCGCTGGTTTCCAGTCGGCCAATGGGCACTGCCCAATGCGGTGTCGAGCACCGGGCTCACCTTGGGCGCTGCAGCGGCTCAGCCGCTGGTTGCCATAGTCATGGTGTACTGGGGCTGGCGCGCCTCCTTCTATGTTTTTATTCCCCTAGGACTCGGCTTGTTTGGTTTGTGGTGGTGGTACGCCCGGGACAATCCCGCAGAGCACCCGGCGATGAGCGAAGAAGAGCTGACTACGATTCAGGCCAACCGGGACCACCTCACCCGGGAGGTCGGATTTAACGCCTGGAAACAGCTCGTTCGTAATCGCGAAACACTGCTATTGGCCTTCTCTTACTTTTCCCTCAACTACGTGTTCTACCTATTCTTCACCTGGTTTTTTCACTACTTAGTGAAAGAGTTGGGGTTCAGTATTCTCGAGACCGGATTTCTTGCGGCATTACCCTGGGTCACGGGTGCCTTTGTGGCCACACTGGGAGGCCTCACTTGCGACGCTTTGTGTCGACGACTGGGGCCGCGTTTGGGTTGCCGGATTCCTGCCATGATAGGTCTGATAGGCGCAGGCTGTTTGCTTTACGCCGGCCTTTACTCCACCTCGCCTTATATGGCCGTTGCCTTATTGTCGTTGTGTTTTGCCTCAACGCAATTTGCTGAGGGCGCCTTTTGGTCGGCACAAACCTTTGTTGCCGGCCCTTATACCGCACCCGCCTGTGGCTTAATGAATACCGGTGGTAACGCAGCGGGCATTGTTGTGGCACCCCTCATGCCTTTTCTAGCGCAGCACATAGGGTGGGTCGCTGCACTTTCGACCGGGACAGTTGTGGCTTTTACGGGCGCGCTACTTTGGCTATTTGTTCGCGTCGATCGTCCTTTTCAACCCCAGACGGTTTAAACCACAGACGATGGCCATAACGCCATCATCGTCGCCCTCGAGCAGCGTCAAACCCGGAGCATAAAGATCGCTGATAACCCGCTTGTGACCTGTTGAAGCCCTGTTTACCATGATCAGAACGCCCAACCACTCTGAACGCGACGTAATAGCATCGACCTGACAAATAGGTCGGTTAGGAGCCACCATGATTCCAAGATTTAAAGCTGATCAGGAACGGCATCAGTGGATTGATGCCCTACTCGAGGTGGGCGCTATTATTATTGAAGACGTGGCGCCCCCCGGCAGCATTGCAGCTTTTAATCGTGACCTCCAACCGGAATACGAACGCGTGGGGGCAGGGTTTCAAAATGATTTTAATGGCTACCGAACGCGCCGTGTTGGCGGTATCGCTGAGCATTCCAAAGCGTTTAAAACGCTGTTTACGCACCCCGATGTTTTGGCCCTAGCGAACGGGGTTCTAGGCTCTCGCTGCGAAAACATTCGTGTTGGCAGCACGACGGCCATTGAGATTTTACCCGGTGAGGAGGCACAGATTCTCCACGCCGATGACACCATTTACCCCAAAGAATACCTCCCTTTCGAGGTGCAGATTTCTGTGCTTTGGGCGCTTGATGACTTCACTGAAGAAAATGGTGCAACCCGGGTCATTCCCGGATCACATCTCAAGGGCCCTCATCCTGATGATGCCGAGCAGCCGAGCTACCCTGCTGAAATGCCCCGGGGCTCGATCGTTGTTTATTTGGGATCCACACTTCACGGCGGCGGTGCCAATCGCAGTGATAAACCCCGAAGAGCACTGGTCAATACCTACGCCTTAGGCTGGTTGCGACAGGAAGAAAATCAGTATCTGACACTGCCCAGTGACGCCGTCGACAAACAATCCGATGACGTTAAAAGGCTGCTAGGCTTTCAAGTCCACGGCGCAAATCTTGGCGTCTGGCCGCAAGATCCAGACGGTAAGTGGTTTGAGTCCTAACCCCTTGGTGGAATCATCACCCCCTGCACGCCCATCCTCTGGTGGCCCGCTAAACTGGCAGTCGCGGTATCAGCAATACATAAAGTGGCCCATTTATGGCCTGCTATTTTTAAACTTCCTCCTGTACGTGCTTGAAGACTCCCGGACGCTGTCAAGACAGGGTTTCGAATCCCTATGGGACATTACCTCAGCCTATGCCAACTCCCTAGATGTGGCGGCCTGGTTTGGCTTATTGCTGGTCTTTGAGATCGAGACGTATTGGCAGCATATTTATGCGATCCGCCGGGTGCGTTGGCCTTTGAATCTCATTCGTTTAGCTTGCTTTGGTGTGTTAGTGCATACCTTGGTGGTATACACCGGTGAATTTCTAAATGTGCTTGAACCGACAAAAATGCTTCTGGTTGATGGGTTTTGTAGCCAAGCCAATATCACGCTTTATGCGCTTCACAACCAAGTCTACACAACACTGAGTCACCAAGGCTGTAACGAACAGCTGGTCACAGGGGAGTTAGCGTTTTTATTGAACGCCACGACCGCAATGACTGAAGAAGGTTGGCGTATTGCGCGCACCCAAGCGCTGGTTTCCCTTGTCGAGTGCGCGTCTTGGCTTGCGGCGGGTGCAGCCTTTGCGACCTCCGCTTTTTTAAAGCGCAGACAGACCGACACGGGCAACGTTGTGATCTGGGTGCGCCGTGTACCCCACATCAGCTACTGCCTGATTATTAGCTGCGCGCTAACCTGGGGTTGGTATGGTAAATATCTTTACACCTACGACAGCCTGCTTTGGCTCGGCGGCTTTGCCATGATTGAGGCCAACCTATCAACGTGGCGATACCGTATTCAGCAACTCTTGGGGAGCCAGCGCCACCCGCAAAAAGCCGACTGACCCATCAGCTTTACACCACCTCGGAGAGCGTATGCAGATACCAGTGAATAAACTGTTGCAGGGTTTCCTCAAACTCGCTGTGGTAAGGCCCGGGCTCAAAGAAGCGCGAATTCACACCCAAACTGTTGCGCGTAATGATGTACTCATCTTCCAGGGTTGTATGATGCCAAAGCCAAGTCAGCTTTTCTAAGTCGTAGTCTTTACCTTCAACCGCATCACCACGCACAAACCAAACCAGCTCCATATCGGACTCGGTCAGTGAGCGCGGTAAGAAGCGGTACAGCACACAATGATCGGGGTAGTTCAGCATAAAGCTGAGGGGGCCCATCTGGAAGTCACCCGCACCACCGTCGTAATCTTTAAAGTGGCCCATCAACGGCGCGACCGGCTGCCCATCTTGGCTTCCCGTTACAAAACCCTCGTACAAACCGTAACGCATGGTATGAGCACAAGTGCCAAAGTTATCGGCATCGAGATAAATTTTCGTATGGGTTTGGGCAATCCCTTCAATCCCGGTTTTGGCATCGGCATTTTCCAACAGCTTGGCCACTACGGGCGCCGACTTCTCTTCCAGATCTTTAAGCGTGTGCAGCCGCGCGTATGCCCTATGGGAAGTTGCGCAGTGGTAGCACTCTAAATAATTTTCAATGGCGAGCTTCCAGTTAGCTTGAACGCGATACGTCTGCCGATGGGCCACCTTGGCATTGGCTAAATCATAGGCGCCCAGGGGAACGCGCATTTTATCGAGGGAGGCCACCAGGTCAGCGGCATCGGGGTCGCAGTTAATAAAAACCATGCCCATATATTCGACACAGCGAACCGCCTTCAAACCCAGCTGAGTTTTATCGAAATCGGGCATGATATGGGTTTCGCGGGCTGACTTGAGCGAGCCATCTAAATCGTAGACCCAACCGTGATAGGGGCAGACAAAGGTTTTACGGTTCCCCGTTGTCGCTTCACAAACCCGCGAACCACGGTGGCGACAAATATTGTGCATCGCCTTGATTGAATCATCAGCGGTTCGCACGACGATAATGGCATCCTCGCCAATCTCAATCAGCTGGTAGTCACCAACATTGGCAATTTCACTGGCATGTAATGCGTAAATCCAGCTTTTAAAGACCAAGTGCTCCAACTCGAGCTCATGTACGAGGTGAGATCGATAGAAATAAGGATCGATGGCGTAATCAGGGCGTAACTGCTCGGCAGCTAGCTTTTCACGAACCTGATCGGTTGAGTCGTCAACGTGTGTGGCAATAACAGACATAACAATTACCCGGGCTGACTCCCGAAGGAGCCGCTATCTAGAAAGGAGGGGCTGGTGTTTGCCGCCTTCGCTTGGGGTTAAACAAGGGCCCGTCAATCACGCGGCAAGGCGCGAGCATTCGCGTCCAGTGAAGCTCCCGTTGGTAATAAATCTCAGCAACCAATTCATCACCAACGGCCCCGTGCGGCATTTCAAGCTGGGCATAGGCAATATTGGACTTGACCGTAGGACACCAAGCGGCGGAAGTGACTGTTCCCACCACTTTGTCGCCCTTCATAATGAACGAGTGTTCCGCAGGCTTATTGCCCTCAATATCGAGCATGGCAAAGCGGTAGCGTGAGCCGTTAGCTTTTTCAGCAAGCAGCGCCGAACGTCCGTTAAAGAGGGGCTTAGAAAAGTCGACCAACCACTCGAGACCCAACTCAAAGGGGCTTCGGGTACGTCCATTACGAACCACTTCTTCCGAAGGGACAAAATCGACGTGGGCCTGAATAAACCCCGCTTCAATTCGGGCCATATCCAAGGCATAAGAGCCAATGGGCTTAATTAAATATTCGCGGCCGTGCTCAAAGAGCTGATCCCATAGGGCTTCGGCCTGAGCCGGTGCCACCCAAACTTCGTAACCTAAATCACCGGTGAACCCAGTTCGGCTCACCATCATGGGCGCACCTTCAAAGGTGAAATGCGCAATACCGAAAGGCTTTAACTGGTCCAACCCCTCGCAGCCCAAGAGCGTCAAAATCGTACATGAGGTTGGGCCCTGCACCGCCAACCCGGCAAGGTCTTCGCTTTCGTTGGTAATGGTGACGTCAAAACCGAGGGTACACCAAGCGAGCCAGTCGTCAGCGCGCTGATAGGAGCACAGCCTGAAATCCTGCTCCCCCAGACGAAAGATGGTGCCATCGTCCATGACCTGACCCGCATCATTGCACCACACCGCATAGCCCACACGATTGATCCCGAGCTTGCTAACGTTGCGCGTGACCATGCGATTAAGATATGCCTCGGCATCGGGGCCCGTAATACGGTATTTGTTCATGGGCGATAAATCGAAAACGCCCGTAGTGCTGCGAATAGCGAAGTATTCGAGCTCCACGTCAAAGTAGGCATTGGGGGTGGTGTAACCCATCCAATTGCCCCAGTCATTCATGTCACACATCGCCTCAACCCGGGAGTGAAACGGGGTGGGCAGGAGCATAATGTCTCGGCTTGAGGTAATCATGCGAAGGCTCCTTGCTTAATCATTTCCTTGGCCGCGTTGCGACCCGGCAAACCCATGAGGCTGCCCCCCGGGTGGGCGCCAGCACCGCATAAGAACAGGCCGTCAATGGTGGTCTTATACTGGGTGGAGCCCGGGAATGGCCGCATCATCAGCGCCTGATCAATCGACAGCTCGCCGTGATGCCAGTTGCCTCCGGTCATACCGTAGGCGGCTTCAAAATCGGGTGGGACAAGCAATTCAGACGCCACAATCTGACCTTTAATACCCGGTGCATAAGCTTCGAGTTGTTCGATCAGGTTATCGAGCACCGCTTGACGCTGCCCTTCCCATCCGCCCTTGGGCGCGAAGGGTAAGTAGTGCACCAGGGCCGTTAGAACATGCTGGCCGCTGGGGGCAAGGCTGGGGTCTTCAATACTGGGGATACTGATATCAAAAACCTGCTTGGGCCCACACTCGGCGTACTTCATCGGGTTGAAGGCACTCTCAATCGCATCCATGGTCGGCGCGATCACCAATCGCTGAGACAGGGCTGCAGTATCAAGCCCCGAAAACGCCGGCAAATCTGACAACGCCAGATGCAGCTTGGCTGTGCCACTGCGAGTGCGGTATTGAGCCGCGCGCCGCGCCGTGCCCGTTTCAAGGTGCTGGTAACCCAGCAAGTCTCGGAACGTGGTCGTCGGATCGGCACTGGAGATCACCGCCTTGGCCTGCAGCGTTGTGCCATCAGACAAAGTGACCCCGCAAACACGATCGCCCTCTTTCACGATCGCCTGCACGGTGCTGCTTAAGCGAACAGTCGCACCGTGGGTCTCAGCCACCTTCTGGAGCACATCACCCAGCGCACCCATACCGCCCATGACCTGAACAACACCCTTGGATTGCAGCTGGTTGCCCAGAGCGCGATGCAGATAGGTATAAACGGTGTTGGGCGAACGTGGCCCCATGTTGGTGCCGGTAATCGCATCTAAAGCCAGCGCCGCCTTGAGGCCTTCATGATCGAAATTTTCATTCATTACATCGTAGATATTGATCAACACAATGCGCATGAGGTCCTGCATGTTGGTCTTGCCCATGAGCTTAAGACCCAGGCCCAGCTTCATGAGGGTCAGACGGTCGGGCCAGTTGGCATCGACCAGCTTGGGCGCTCGGCCGCGATAGAGTTTTAGCATTAGCTTGCCAAAAACATCCATTTGCTCACGGAATGCCTGAAAAGCGGCCTGGTCCTTGGTGCCAATACCTGCACCGCGCAGAAAGTCACCATCGATACTCAAATGGTCGCCATCGGCTTGCAGGGCAACCGTGCGCTTACGGGCGCCCACTTTCAGACCTGCCGCTTCAAGCCCCAGATCCCGAACAATGGCATCGTCAAACTGGTAGAGCCACTGGGCACAATCAGACATTCGAAAACCGGGTGCCACTTCTCGGGTGCTCGCGCAGCCGCCGGCCTGATCCCGGGCGTCTAAAATAAGAACGCGCTGGCCAGCCTTGGCCAAATAAGACCCACAGATCAACCCGTTGTGGCCAGCACCTATGATGATCGCATCGTAATCAGTCATCAGCGTAACCTCCGGGCACAGTGTTGGGTCGTTTGAGGTCCATGAGAATTTCCCTAGCCGCGTTGGCGCCGGGCGCGGCCATCACGCCGCCTCCCGGATGAGTTCCGGAACTGCACATGTACATTCCCTTAATAGGAGCGCGGTATTGGGCATACCCTGGGAAGGGCCGGTTGAATAGCAATTGATCGAAGGTCAGCTCGCCCATGAAAATATTACCTTCGGTAAGGCCCACCTCTGCCTCGATCTCCCGTGGCGTGCGCGTCTCACAGTGAAGAATAAGATCTTTAAAGTTGGGGCTGTACTTAGCGATTTGGTCGATCACCGATTTTTCGAAGCCGTCTTTATCTTCGTCAGTCCAGTCGCGCCCTTCAACCTTGGGTGGTGCGTACTGCACAAAGACCGACATCATGTGTTTCCCGGGGGGCGCCATTGTGGGGTCCGTTAACGACGGAATCATCATGTCCAAGTAAGGGTCCTTAGACCAGGTGCCGTTTTTCCAGTCGTCGTAGGCGCGTTCCTGGCGCTCAAGGGAGTCACTGAAGTGCAGATCCCCCGCCATAAGCTTGCTGCGGGGATCGAGGCCGTCAAAAATGGGCAGTCCATCGAGGGCAATATTGAGCTTGCCCGAGGAGCCTCTAATCTTGAAGTTTTGAGCCTTCTGAATAACGTCATCGGGCAGATCTTTGGGGTTGGTAATATCAAGGAAGGTGCGCTTGGGGTCGAGGTTAGAAACCACAATATCGGCGTAGTATTCAGTGCCGTCCTTCAAGGCCACGCCCTTAGCCTGACCGTCACGCACAATAATTTCATCGACGTTGGCGTCACAAATGATCTCGCCCCCGTAAGACAGAAAGGCCTTGGACAAGGCATCGGCTACAGCACCCATACCGCCCCGGGCAAAACCCCAGGCGCCAACGTTGCCATCAACATCGCCCATGTAATGGTGCAGCAGTACATAGGCCGTACCCGGAGAGTACACTCCCAACGCCGTACCGATAATGCCACTACCGGCGAGGTGGGCCTTTAAAACATCGGTCTCAAAGTATTCGTTAAGATAATCGCCAACACTTGCTGTCCAGAACTTAATGGTGTCCAGCAAGCCCTCCTCACCCATTGAGGTGAAGGATTTGGCGAACTCAATCAGATCGCGTAAATCCCTCAGTTTGAGGGAGGTGGGATCGGGGGCCGTCTTTAATAGGTAAGGCCGGATTAATTTGGTTTGGCGACTGGTATCGGCCACGTACCGATCGTAGGCGTTGGCATCACGTTTCGAGTGACGTGCGATCTCCCGATAGTGGCGATCATGATCGCTATAGCTGCCCAAGTGATCGCCGTTTTGCATAAACGTAGCGCCGCCCCCAAAAGGAACAACCTGCAATCCGTGGCGCGGCAACTCTAGATCACGGGTGATCTCGGGTCGAAGCAAACTGGCAACATAAGAGCAGTTGGAGTAATACCAACCCTTGTGCAGCTCACGACTCACTGTGGCGCCACCAATGTAGGGATTGCGCTCTAACACGGCCACCTTGAGTCCCGCTTTCGCGAGGTAGGCGCCATTGGTTAAGCCATTGTGGCCGGCACCAATAACAATAGCGTCGTACTTATTCAAGGCATTCTCCGTCTTACAGTCTGTTAGGTGGAGTCTGCCATGCTCCTCTTTTGCCGTCCACTATGAATGAACGTTCATTTATAGATTGCCATTTAGTGCAATGTTGTTAGAGTAAAAGTGAATCAGGCCACTCTATAGTTTCCCAGTGACGTCAACTTCGCCGCCCACAGCACCTGTACAGATCGAAAAGAAGCGTCGGCAGATGCGTTCACGGTCAGAGCGACGACTGCAGTTAATTGACGCCACCATTCGCTGCATTGCACAACACGGGCTGTCGGCCACCACCATGCAGCTGGTCACCCGGGAAGCGGGACTCAGCCTGGGCATTGCCAATTTGCACTTCCAAAGCAAAGAGAACCTGCTTGCTGAAACCTTGCGCCACGTCACCCGGGAATATAACGATGGGTTGCTGGCAATTCTGACTCCCGAGAGTGGAAGGTCTGAGGAGACCCTTGCCAGCAGTCTCGAAAGCCTGCTGGACTTCCAGCTGAGCCATGGCGTCACCCAACGGCAAAAGATGGCGGTGTGGTTTGCTTATTACGGCGAGGCCAGTGCCCGCCCGATCTATCAAAAAATTTGCTCCAGCAGCGACCGCCTATCCATGCAAAAAGTTGAAGAGCTCTTTGCTGCCATTATTCACGAGGGCCAGTATCAAGAGCGAGACCCGCGACAGCTGGCTACTGGTTATTTGGCGTTGATCGATGGCTTGTGGCTCAGCCTGTTGGTGGCACCACGTGTGCTGAGCAAGGCCAGAGGCAAGGACGTGGCAAGGGCCTATCTACAGCAGGCGTTTCCCAGGCACCTCAGCTAGCACCCAAGCACCAACCCTGAGGGGTGTACACGCTAATGCACTGTCCCGAAGCCTCGCCGCAGACACAAAGGACAGCAGCAATAAACGTCTAGCAGTAGCGTGTTTTAACGACTGATGTTCGCCGGCGGAACGTAGTCAAAAATAAAATTAACGCGGCCCTCACTACCCTTGTTCATCACGCTGTGCTGCTTCTGATTATTAATCTCGTAAACATTGCCAATTTGCATACGCTGGGGGCGTCCATCAATCATAAAGCGCACCCGGGGGTTGCTGGATATCGGAATATGAATACGGTGGCCATGATGAAAGGACGGATGCTTATCGTTGTGGGGCTTTATGACGCCACCCGCCTGCAGCCGAGCGGCCATGGCGCGAATAATTGTGCCGCCGGGGGGATAATGATCCTCTAAAATTTTGTGCATCAGGGGCACCGCTTCTTCGGCAAGTAAATCCCAGCCTACTTCTTTGGCTACTTCAATATTGGGCCAGCCGTGCCCGTCGGTGAATACCAGCACCACCGATTGGGTGTGGGCATGGACTTCGTACTCGAGTTGACGAAACTCGTTGCCTGCCCAAGCTTCCTCGGGTAAAGCCAATATTTTGTCCCGCAGAGGGTCAATGGTATAAGACCCTAAGTCTTTTATGGGTACGCCAATGTCCATGGTCACCAATAATTCTGAGTTAATGTGTGATGATGGCGAACATTTAAGTAACGATCAAGTTAGGTGACCCTCAAGGTCAGCTCAGACGACAATGACAATAACAAGGTAAGGGTGCACTTCAGCACCCACTAGCGACTCAGGAGTTACCGTGCAACGACCTATTCTCTTTTCTCTTGTGTTGCTGTTACTGGCCCCAACAGTCATTGCAGAGCGATTAGCTCTGATACCAGATGCCCTCATCGACGGGCTCAGTGATAACGTCCAACAAAAGCGGGCCGTCTTGATCGAGGGAGAAACGATCGTCGGTGTGGTTGACGTTGACACACTGACCCCCGATATCCGCCAGATAACACTGCCGGGGCAAACCTTGATGCCGGGCTTAATTAATGGACACGAACATCCGCTGATTTATGGTGATAATTATCAGAACGTCCATTTATCGGGCTCCTCTGCTTACAAAACCCTGCTCGGGCTAGCGGCGCTGCAAGGCATGCTGCAACACGGCTGGACAACGGTAAGAGTAATGGGTGACGCCGACGTCTATTTCGGTAATCAGGATATCGCACGGGCAGTCAGTGAAGGCGTACACCAGGCACCTCGTATTACCGGCGCCGGCCACTATTTATCGATCACCGGCGGTGGGGGCGATATAAACTACCTGTCCCCGGAACAAGCCATGATCAGCGACGGCTATATTGTTGATGGCGCTGTGGAAGTGCGCAGAGCCGTGCGGCGAGAAATCAAATTCGGATCTGACTGGATCAAGATTTTAGTCACCGGAGCCTTTCACTCGGTGGGTGATGATCCCAAAAACGTCGCATTCAGCCCAGACGAGCTGGCGGAAGCTGTTGCAGAGGCCAGCCGTCACGGCGTACCCGTAGCCGCACACGCCCATGCCAATGCCGGCATTAATCAGGCGATTGAAGCGGGGGTGCGCTCCATAGAACACGGAACTTATCTCGATTCGCATTCGATAGAGCTTATGGTCAAGCACGGGACTTTTTTGGTGCCGACCATTTACGTGGGCGATTACTACGCCGGCACGGACAAATTGCTGGCGCAAGAAAAAAACGACGACGTCTACCTCAACTACCGCGATGAATGGCTGGGTTTAATCGGCCAAGCCCACCGGGCAGGAGTGAAGGTGGTGGTGGGCTCAGATCTTGGCGGATACAACATTGACCCCCGAGCCTATGCTCGAGAGATTGCAGTCCTCACGGAAGCTGGCTTATCACCGATGGCTGCGATTAAGGCCGCAACCTCGGTCGCGGCGGATATGCTGGATTGGAGTGGGCAGGTGGGCTCGGTACAGGCCGGGCGATGGGCGGATCTTATTGCTGTTTCCGGAAACCCTCTCACTGACCTTTCATTACTTGAGGATCCAGCGTTTGTAATGAAAGGTGGAGAAATCGTTCGCTGGGATAAGGCGCCACAACAAGGGGCATCGTATCCCTAGAGCTACGCTGGCAGCCACATAAAAGCAGGCGATCAATTATTGGGGCGACGCTTTAGCACTCACACGGGTGGCTAAATAGCTCAGAGTGTAGATCAGCAGAGCTGTTGCTGAGGCACCCGCACAAAGAATAAAAATACCGTCAAACCCGGTACCCGTTTCCAACAAAAAGGAGGCCACAAGGGGACCGAGCATCTGGCCGAGACCCTGGGCGCCGGGGATAAAGGCGGCGGCGCTACCTGTTCGATCAGCTGCAGACACCCCACCCATTTGATAGACGTCGATGAATATCCAGAGAAAATTAAACATTGCCACGCTAAAAACAAAAAAGCCGGCAGAAATGTCGACGGCAAGTAGCCCTACCGCAAAGACCATCAAGACAAAGGTCACCAAAATCGGTCGATCGTAGTCAAAGTGTCGCAGCGCATACATCGCGCCAAAACAACCCACAAAGGAAAGCAAGACACTCCAGGAAATCACCTGAGCGGCCCAATCACCATCCAGTCCACCGGCCTCCGCTGCGAGCTCAATATTGGACCAATAAGCACCAATATTGATGTACGCGACGACGATCGCAAAAATCCCGATCCACGCCAGTGCACCGGGTCGCTGCTCGCCACTAGCCACAGCAAACTCGGGTTTCGCCTGTTTCTGAGACGGCATGTAACCTACAAACGGTAGCGTCACGACGTAGGTTGCAATAAAGAACAGGTAAATGCCGGTCATGCTCAAATGGGGAATTAGCTGCAACTCAATGAACTGTGAAAACGCAAAAGCCAACAGCATCCAGTTAAAGGCTTCTCGAGGCTTTGAGCGGGCTCCCAAACCGGCGACCGCTACAGCGGTATAGAGCCCGGCACCAAAACCTGCCAGCGTTCGCAGCATCAGCATCGCCGAGTAGTCGGTAAAGTAAATGCACAGCCAGTTAGCCGCAATGGCAATGACAATACCGGCATAGATCAACGCACGCCGACCCAATCGACTGATCAGGAAGCTGACCGCCACCGAGCCTAAAAAGAGACCCAGCAGATCGGAGGAAGCCACACGATTAACCTCCACGTCGCTAAAACCCAGCTGGTCTACCCAAGCGCTGTTAATGGCAGGCAGGGCCACTAGAACGCTATAGCCCACCAGCGTCATGTAAAGGCTCAGTAAAAAGGAACCTTTACTGTCAAAAGGATTTTGACTCGCTGTCGAGCTCTCTGCTGTGGGCATTAACGCCTATCCTTAGCACGGTGCTGTGAGTTAGATGTCAGTTACTCTGGCACTGACATCAACGTATAGCAACCGCAGATCATGTCGCTGACGCAGAAATCTGGCACACTACCCCCAGTCTTAATCTGCTGTTCAGGAGCTCGCTTCATCATGGTATCGCAACACCCAAAACGCATTTTTGACCGCGCGGTCGAGTTGGTCAAAGGCGGTGCCAGACCAGAAGCAGAGGCACTGTGCCGCCAAGCACTTGAGCAAAACCCCGGTGACATCAACTTTGTCGCGTTATTGGGCTGGATTCTGGCCGAGAGCAACAAGCTCGAAGAGGCGGAGGAACTGCTGCAGCAAGCAGTACGCACCACACCCGGCCACGCCAAAGCTCAGGAAGACTTAGGCACCGTGCTATTGAACCTCAATCGTCCCGAGGAGGCGTTGCCGCACCTTGAACGCGCCCGAGACTTGCGGCCACCGCATGCCCCTTTATTGAGTAAATTGGGGGGCGCCTACCAAAAACTTGGCCGACATCAAGAAGCCGATGCCGTCCTCAAGCAGGCCGCCTCACTGTCGCCCGTGCAAGCCAAGCTCGAAGAAGCGACCCGCCTTTTCATTGCTGGAAAATTCAGAGAGTCGGAAAAACTCACGCAAGCTCTGGTTCGTGAAAACCCCGATAACGTCAATGCCGCACTGCTGTTGGCAAGAATTGCCATCATGGCGAAATGCTTCGAAGATGCCCGGGTTATTCTTGAACGCATCACCCAGACCAAACCGCGTTTCGTGGCAGCCTGGCACGATCTGGCTACCGTACTTAAAGAGCTGCATCATTACGAAGAAGCGGTTTCGATACTGGAAAACGCTGTCGATATTGAGCCTAACAATGCCCTGACTCATTATTATTACGGTGCGGCGCTGGCCATGGCCGCCAGACCTGAAGACGCCGTTGATGCCTACCGCACTGCGGTCACCCTCGACCCGAAGATACCTGGCGCGCATATTGGCCTTGGACACGTGCTTAAAACAGTGGGGGACCAAGAAGGCGGTATTGAAGCCTACCGACAAGCTATTGAGCTCAGGCCCAATTTTGGCGAGACCTATTACAGCCTCTCCAACCTGAAAACGTTTCGCTTTAACGATAGCGAAATTGAGAATATGCAGACGCGCTTGGCCAATGACAAGCTGCCCGTAGACTGCCGGGTGCACTTTGCGTTCTCCTTGGGCAAAGCGTTTGAAGACCAGAAACAGTACGACGACGCCTTCGAACACTACAGGCTCGCCAATCAACTGCACCGGGATAGCATTGCCTATGACCCGGTTCAGACCGAAGTCGCCCACCGACGTATGTGCGAGATTTTTGACGATGCGTTTTTTGCTCGCCATCGCGCCGGTGATTATGGCTGCGAAAGACCCGACCCCATATTTATCGTAGGCCTGCCTCGCTCTGGATCGACGCTGCTTGAACAGATTCTCGCCAGCCACTCACAGGTGGACGGTACCAGTGAGCTACCCGATATTTCGGTTATTGCCCAAGGACTTACAGAACCTAAGACCGGGCGAGTTTTCCCCGGGTGTATGGAAGATATGACACCTGAGGAGCTGACGCAGCTTGGCGAACGGTACCTGACGCAGACCCAGCGACACCGAGGTAGCCGCCCTTTCTTTACCGACAAAATGCCCAACAACTTTGCCTATACGGGTTTTATTAAAGCCATTCTGCCCAACGCTAAAATTATTGATGCCCGGCGCCACCCTATGGATAGCTGCTTCGGCTCTTTTAAGCAGCATTTTGCGAAGGGGCAAACCTTCACCTACGACCTCTTTGAGCTGGGTGAGTTTTACCTGGAGTACGACCTTATGATGGCCCATTGGAACAAGGTGTTACCTGGGCAGGTATTACGGGTTCAATATGAGAATGTGGTGGAGAACCTCGAGGACGAGGTAAAACGCATTCTGGCCTTTTGCAAGCTGCCCTTTGAAGAGGGTTGCGTGAATTTTCATGAAACTGAGCGCGCCGTTCGAACGGCAAGCTCAGAGCAAGTGCGCCAACCCATTTACAAAGGCGCAGTCGCGACCTGGAAGCGCTTTGGAGCCCACCTCGATGAGCTTCGGGAAATACTGAGCCCCCTGCTTCCTGAAGAAGACAGATTGAACAGCTGATGCCGAAATTGCCCAAGTTTATTGCGACATCGGTCGTTCGAGGCTCAGAAAAGGGCCAAAGTCATGGGGGTGTGTACCTGATCGACTTTGACAACCGGCAAGTCGACCAAAAAATAGACTGGAATAGCGGTGATATTGATTTTTCCGGTCGGGGCTGGGATCGCGGTCTTCGTGGCATAGAATTTACTAACGATGAGCTCTGGATTGCAGCCAGTGACGAACTGTTTTGCTACACCCCCGACTTCCAGCTGGTTGGCTCATACCGCAATCCGTATTTGCGCCATTGTCATGAGATCAGCAAAAGAGATCATCTGCTATTTCTCACCTCCACCGGTTTTGATTCCCTGTTGGCGTTCAATCTCAACACCCGGGAATTCGTCTGGGGCGTTTACTTTTCAAAGGACGGACGCCAATGGGTGGCCCAAGCGTTTGATCCAAGAGCCCAAGGGGGGCCCGCCTTCACCAACTCGTACCATATCAATATGGTGAAAGTGGATCAGGATGGCATATACCTGAGCGGCCTCAATACCCAAGCACTGTTGGCGTTATCTGCCGACCTAACGGTTACCGAATTTTGTAATCTTCCCAAGGGCTGCCACAACGCCCAAACCTTTGGCGATGGGGTGCTGTTTAACGATACCGGGGCCGACGTAGTGCGCTATGTCTCGCCGAGTAAAACCGGCTGCGCAGTACCCGTACCCGGTTTTGACCCTGAAACACTGGAACATCGCGGCGTCGATGACAGCCGCATTGCCCGACAAGGTTTTGGCCGAGGGCTGTGCGTGGTCAGCGACCACTTGATTGCGGCGGGCTCATCACCCTCTACCGTTGCCATTATTGATATCAACGCTGGCAAACGTTTAACAGCCGTCAATCTGACCCTTGATATTCGCAACGCCATTCATGGTCTGGAGTGCTGGCCCAGGCGCTGGGGATAAAAAGGCGCGGGACATAATCACTCATAAAAAAAGGGCGCCAATGGCGCCCTTTTACTGTCTGTCTTTGCAGCCTAGAAGGCCTTTCTAACCGTAAGTGAGTAATTCCTAGGCCGAATAACCGAAGAACTGTTACGCCCCCAGATGGTATCGAAATCACTGGTATCTTGATAAGTGATACCACGCTCGTCGGTCAGGTTACTAAAGCGCAGCTGGGCCTGCCAATCGCCACTCTCAAAGGACAGTATGGCATCGGTAATATCGTAATCGCCCTGAACACGCTGGGGTGAGACAAAGCCATCAGTCAGCTGGTTCAGCGAATCGCCCACATAGCTGTGTTGCAAGCGAATACCCGCTTCACCACCAAACAAATTGATGCCTGAGTAGTCGGCATAGAGGTAATAGCTGGTATCGGCAAACAACGGCAGATTAGATCGAGCCTGTAAGCCCGAGGGTACTTTACCGCCCTGAGCACGAGGTTCGTCGTAAAATTCCTGACCATCAACATAGGCATCTTGAATGTCAGTCAGGTTTACTCCAATTTCCAGGTTCTCAGTAACGAGTGCCTTGAGCTCAAAATCGAAGCCCTTAACCGTCGCGTTACCCACGTTACCCACCACAATCTGGAAGGGAATATTGCCGTATAGCGGATCGCCGTTGTCGTCTTGCACACTAAAGGTGCCCAGCGCGTTACTGGGGTCCACCACCTCAATCTGCATGTCATTCCACTTCATCGTGTAATAAACGGCGTTAAACACGACACGACCATCGAAGAACGATGACTTCAGACCAAATTCGGTGTTCTCAAGAATATCTGATTCATAATCGACAGGAAGTGTTGGGCCGCCTCGATCCAGACCGCGACCCCGGTTAGTACCACCTACCCGGAAGCCCTCGGAATAAACACCGTAGACCATCACGTCTTCGAGCACCTGGAGTTCCAAACCGTATTTGGGAATAAAGCCGTCATCCGACGCGCCTCTATCGGGCAATTGCTGATCAATTCGAGCGTCGGGGCGCTCCACCGTATAACTCAACTCACGATCAACCTCGTACCAACGACCTCCCAATATCGCCGTTAATCGGTCTTCAAGAAGAACGATATCCATCTCACCGAAAACGGCTTTATCCGTTCTTTCCGTACTCTGGTAGGAATTCCACCAGGCATCGGTCGGCGCGATACCAGGGTAGTAATAGCTCCAGTATTCGAAGGCAGCCGAGTTGCGATAATCATCTACATAGGTATAGAAGTCCCAGAACTCTTCCGACTCTTGCCAAAAACCACCCAGTGTCCAGTTAATGCGGTCGGTACTACCCGACAGGCGTATTTCCTGAGTCAGGCTTTCATTATTTTGATCATTGACGAGGTAGCCCGTGGGGTCCAAACCAAAATCATAGGCGGCATAGCCATAGTAAAGGCCAAAGGCGTAGTGAAAGTAAGCCGCGTAAGACTGGGTATCGTGCACATATAGCGTATCCCGGTCGTAGTAAGACGTTGCAGAAACCAATTGAGCAAAGCCCAGATCGCCTTCAATGATCAAACTGGTCTGCAGCCACTCATCGGTGCGGGTTTCTTGGACAAATTTGATGGTCTCAAGGTCACCGACGCTGGGGTCGTAATCATTGAAGCCATCAGACTCGAGATCCTGATAGTTTGCCGTCGCAGTGACGCTCCAGTTATCGTTAACCAGCCAGCGAATCGACGCGCGAGCCCCGAGCCAGTTCACCTCATTAATATCTTCGCCAACCATACCGCTGTTGTCTTTCTGGCCACCCAGGCCTGAACCAAAGACATCATCGACAACGGTGCTGCCCAAAACATTATCAATAAATCCGGCATCCCGGGCACTGAAACCCGCCAGCCTGATCGCGACAGAATCGCTCAAAGGTATGTTAACGGCACCATCTAATTCATAGCCGGTTCCGCCATCTGAAGTGCTGGAAACACCGGCACCGATATTCGCACTAAAGGCATCGGGATCGGGCTTGTTGGTGATCACTCGAATAGCACCACTTTGTGATGATGCGCCATAAAGTGTGGACTGTGGCCCGGCCAATGCCTCAATACGGGCAAGATCGACGGGGTAAATATCGGGCGCCATCGAGGTCATCGACATGGGCTGTTCGTCGAGGTAGATCGCCGCGGTAGGATCAACAAGGAAGCCGCCACCATCACTCACACCGCGGAAAACAATGGTGTTCTGGCCGGGGGAAGTGGTCTGAATGTTTAAGCCCGCGACTTGTCGGGAAAAGTCTTCAAGGGTGGTAATACCCTGCTTCTGAATGTCTTCGCCGGAGATTGACTGCACCATCATTGGGATGTCTTGGGAAGATTCTGCCCGTTGACGTGCGGTTACAACAACTTCTTCCAGTTCGGCACTAAAGGTCATGCCAGGAGCCGTAGCTCCAACCGCAGCAGCAACACCTGCTGCAATGGCTGAACGATTAAATCGTGCGTCTTTGTTGAGTGAGTCCGTGATCATGGCTGGGTTCCCTTACATAACATATTTCGTTGTTTTTCAACGTATTTTTCGCTGCCTTCAGTGCCACCGCACTTCGCTCAACGGTTTATCATTTTCTTGCTTTACTAAACGCGCAGTTAAAATAAGACCATCACATACTGTTTTACAACGTAATCATGGCGAATGCACGGTAAAAATCAAGAGAGATTCGGTCAATTTCACAATCTTAAATATCTGAGCCGGCCGCCGCGGCTCCTGCTCGCCTAAGCCTGCCCGCCCTATCCGCGCAAACCCACCCCAACGTGACGCAGTATTTATGCGCCAAAGCGCTCCAAAATGCTGCGCAGCTCCTGGGTAAACGTATGGATTTGCAGGGGCTTGGTGAGATAATAGTCGCAGCCAGCCGCCAAACAGCGATCGATATCGTCTGCGAGGGCAAAGGCTGTCAAGGCCACCACAGGTATATCCTGTCGCAGCCGCTTAACGTAACGGGTGGCCTCGTAACCGTCCATGATGGGCATCTGCATATCCATCAATATGAGATCGGGGGGCCGGCCTTCTTCGACCTGCTCATCAAAACAACGTACCCCGGCCGAACCATTAGCACAAAAAGTCACCTGCGCGCCTGCCCCCTCGAGAACAACCTCAAGTAACGAGGTGATAGAAACGCTGTCCTCACACACTAACAGTCTAAGATCACACAAATCCTGAGCGCGATCGACGCTGACGTCCGACTGAATTGGGGGGGACCTTGCCAAGAACGGGTTGACCGCGGGCTGCGCCTCCCACACGGTATCTGGCGGCACCTCGGCGGGCAGCATCAGTGTAAAAGAAGATCCCGTGCCCCGCTGTGACGACACGGTGATGTCGCCATTGAGCGCTTTAGCTATCTCTCGGGAGAGTGCAAGCCCGAGCCCGGTGCCTTCGATTCCAGCCATCTGATGTGTATCGTGCACGCGATTAAAGGGTTTAAATAAATTATTGAGCTGCACCGGATCGATGCCGATTCCCGTATCTGAAACTACTAACGACAACAGAACATCGGTTTCTCGATGCTCTGTCGATAGGGTCACCGTAACGCCACCTTGTTCGGTATATTTGACCGCGTTGCTCACTAAATTGACGATAATTTCTTTGAATCTGACGCGATCCGTAATGATAGCCTCGGGTAGCAGACCCTCAGCAGCTGCCTCAAGACGCAATTTTTTCGTATCGGCACGTGCCCTCAGAGTATCAACAGCCTCTGCAACCGTTTCGAGAAGAGACACAGGTTCAAAGTTTAGTGACACCTCACCGACTTCCACCGCCGACATATCCAGCACGTTGCCAATAAGATCCTGCAAATAGCGTGCATTTTGGTTGAGCTGGTTTCGCCATTGCACTTGATGTTGTCGGTCCAAATCCTCTCTAGACAGCAGGTCAGCAAACCCCACAATTGCCGTCATCGGTGTCCGTATTTCATGGCTCATGTTGGCAAGAAAGTGGGTTTTGGCGACTGACGCCGCTTCAGCCGCTTGTCTCGCTTCACGAAGCTCTTCGGCTTGGCATTCCAAGTCAGAGCGTGCCTGCTCCAGATGATGAATCGTTTTTTCAAGCCGCTCCATCGCCAGGGCGGTCTCAATGCGCGTAGATGCCAAAGACGCAATGGTGGTAAACAGGCGCACGTCTTCGCTGGAGAAAAAGTTGGCCGCATGATGCTCTGAATCAAGCACGCCAATGATGCGCCCCTGATGACTTATCGGTACCGCCAACTCCGATAACCTAAAATCATCATCCTCAATGTAACGAGGGTCTAACCGTGCATCATCAATGCGCTGCATTTCGCCAGTTCGTGCCACGTGCCCAACAATCCCCTTACCCACGGGGATAGTGATCTGGTTATAAATTTCTCGATCGACAGGATTTTTCGGGCCGTGGGCTGCCGCTTGCCTTAAGGTGATGCCATCGTCCTCAAGGAGATAAACCACACAATCCTCAAAGCCAAGCTCGGCGATCGCTGTTTTAGCAATGTTCCAAACAATATCTTCGAGTTTTATTAGGCTGGATTGGCGAAGGGTGAACTGATGGAGAATATCCAAATAGCGATTTCTTACGATTTCATCGCTCGCGGTATTATTACTCTCAAGGCCGTCACTCATACTGCGAACCTCTGAGCGCGCGCAAGGTAGAAAACGCAGCGCTTTACACCGCCCGTTTGCGGTTTGAAGCTCGCTGGCTGGAAAACTCTAACCCTTAAATTTACTGAAGAACTGCTCATGTTCCTAACACTACCAAACACATTCACAGAGACTCAAAGAACCTATTCACAAATTTCTCCATTGAGGACGAAGGCCTAGGCTGACGCCCCCAGCTCTTGCGTCTCCCGTGTTCTCCCTATGCTCTCATTACTGCTACGAGGTCGGCTCAAACCGTCTCCAGAGGGGCCTTTGTACCCACAGTGTACTTAGCGGTCATCAATGATCCCCTGAATCAGCGGGATAATGGTTTGTCGAACTAATGTCACGGGGGCACCAGAATCCTCCCTCGAATAATCGTCAATGGCGATATAGCCACCAATACCATGCTCTATATCGATAAAGCTAATAGCGCCAAAAGCCCCGGGATCGTCATAGACCCCCGGATTATCCGAAGCAATCCACCAGCCCATGCCGTAGGCAATGGGACTCATCGATACCACGCTGCCTCGATCGACCCGCATGCGCTCAATGGCCGCCTGGCTCAGCACTTGCTGATCGCCACAAAAGCCACCATTGAGGTGTATTTGGAGCAACTTAGCGTAGTCCGCCATATTGGTGATGGCCCCGCCGCCAATATGCGGATTGCTTTGTCCCGGTAAGCTTTCGACTGTGCCGTTGAAGCTGGTCTCACCGAAATTCAGCTCTTGCCAGGGGTTGCCAAAAGTAAAGACCTCAAGACCACAGGGCACGCCTAAATATTGATCGACCAGCTGGTTCCAGGTGCTGTTAGCCGCTATCGACGCGGTGACCCCTGCCGCCTGCCATTGGCTGCCACCGTAGTCAAAGGAGTCCCCTGCAGGTTGACTGTTCGCAAGTTCGTTGGTGAGGAGCTGCTTACCACAAGCCTCAAATTCAACCGCATCCGTGGCTGCAAACGTGCACAGATGATTGAGAGTCTCGAGAGTCTGGCCAAATGGATTGCCATAGTCAGCGAGCGCCTGCAGTCCGGGGATACCCGAGGTATTGCTCACCATTTGAGTGATGGTGCGATCGGTATAAACACCCTCATACGGGAGCATGGTGCTAACGGGCTGATCCATAGTGAAAGACACATTGGGGTCTTCATCAAGGGCAAGCAAGGTCATTACCGCAGGTACCTTGCTAGTCGACGCCAACATCACCACAAGATCTTCGCTGTGGTCGCCAAACGTCGCTGCATGCAGGGTCGCGTTGGCGTCTACCACCACATAGCTAATGCCATCAAAAACTGGACTGTCATCGAGAAAGGACTGAAAGGTTGCATCAACCTCAGAAAAATCAAGCCCGGCGGTCGGCGGCTGCTCACTCTGAACAACCGTGCGCAAAGCTTGCACCTGACTTAGCAGGGCAGAAAAAAAACTGGACGATGCTGACGCCACATTGGCGACCGACATAAAACCAAGAACAAGCAAACAAAAACAGCGCTTCATGGGTTAATACCTTAGTGAGAGCATTTTTACATTAGACCCAAAAGCTGTGCTTCCGCTGGGCTTCCATAAACAGATAGAAAAATCTTTACCGCACCGTCGAGGCCAGACTCTGCAATCATTCGCACATTGCCAGCAAAGCATTTCTTCAGATTGGAGGTTTTTCAGAAACCCTTAATCAGGCGCCGCCTGCAGATCCTCGCGGACATAGCGCGCGGCCATCACGTAGTGAAAGCCAGACCACACAAGCGCCAACGGTACCAAAATCAGCAAGGCATAGCGCAAGGACTCAACCCCATAAGCAGGATTGAGCAGATCACTCAACAACCCCACCGATGAAGGCCCCGCGCCCAACCCAATAATGTTGAGAATGAAAAATAAAATAGCCGAGGCCAGGGCGCGCATCCTCAAGCCAACTAAACCATGCACTGTCGCGATGGTCGCACCTAGGTACGCGTTTGACAGTACCGCCGGCACAATCAGCATAACCAGTGCAAAATAGGGTTCGGTGGCAAAGTAAATACCAAACTGAAACGGAAACGCGATCGCGCAGGCCACGGCAGGCATCCACATGTACCAACGTTTGTCGCGTTTGCCCAAACGATCGGCCACCACCCCCGATCCGAAAACGCCAATGGCCCCACCAACACCGATAACCAAAGCCAGCCAAGTGCCCAACTCACCCGTGGGCATTTGATAGCTGCGAATCATGTAAGACGCCACCCAATTGGCGACGCTATAGCCGGCAAAGGCATTCATCGCGGCGCCCATAGCCATATGGCGAAAGGAGCGTCGCTGCCAGAGTAAAGCCATGACAGCCCGAATTGATGTGCCTTCGGCCTGCACCTTGCGTTTCTCGTTAAGACCCCGAATAGGCTCAGCCATCGTAAATCGAACGAGGAAAGCTAAAAGAACCCCAGGCACCCCCACAATAAGAAAGGCGACTCGCCAACCGAAGTATTCGTTGAGCCACCCTCCAAACAGAAACCCGAACAAAATACCAAAGCTGACCCCTGTTGAATAAAACCCCAGGGCACTGGCACGGGACTCCGGCGCAAAAATATCGGAAATCATTGAGTGGGAGGGTGGACTGCCCCCCGCCTCACCCACACCAACGCCAATACGCGCCAGCAGTAGCTGCCAGTAGTTTTGGGCAAAGCCACTAATGGCCGTCATGAAGCTCCAGACAAAGAGCGACAGGGACACAATATTGCGTCGATTGCCGCGATCGGCCCAGCTGGCAATAGGCAGGCCTGCGGTGACATAAAAAACGGCAAAAGCAAAACCGGTAAGCAACCCTAACTGCGCATCACTGAGCAACAGGTCTGCCTTTATGGATTCCTGCAAAATGGCTAACAGCTGGCGATCGATAAAATTGAAGCTGTAAACCAGCGTCAGAGTTCCCAAGGCATAGTAAGCCGCGCGGGGGGTTTGGTAGGGATTGTTGACCGGGTGTTGATCATCCGCGCCCCCGGTGGGGGTGGAACCATCTTGCATAATACATCCTAAATCTGCTCGAGGGCCCCATTCGGTGCTTGATGGAAGTGCCGCTCGTTTTTATTGTTGATATTCATGACCTAGCTTCATCAAATTTTTGCGTCATTTCTCTATCAATAAGACTCGACAAAGCCGTCAGATAGAGATCAGAATCCGCGCAGAAAAGATCACAACTAGGTGAGGAGTACCATACGATGAATGCCACCAGAAACCCACCCTTGATTACCATCGGTCCTCGCGTCAGAAAATCGCCCTTTTACGAAGCAACCCTCGCCGCAGGGGCTTCGGTTTTTACAATTTATAACCACATGTACATGCCTTCTAGCTATGGCGATACGCTAGCTGAGTATTGGTCAATTGTTGAAGGTGTTAGCCTCTGGGATGTTTCTGCTGAACGTCAAATAGAAATCAGTGGGCCCGACGCCGCGGCCTTCACCCAGCTACTGACGCCCAGAGACATTAATAATTGCCCGGTGGGTCGCTGTCGCTATGTGATATTTCTCGACGAGAATGCCGGCATCGTTAATGACGCCGTGCTGTTTCGTTTAGAGGAGAACAGATTTTGGCTGTCGCCGGGAGATGGCGACGTTTTGCTTTGGGCCAAGGCCGCTGCCGCCATGAGCCCCCTAAATGTGACCGTGCACGAACCCGATGCATCGCCACTGCAACTCCAAGGACCCTTGGCGCCACGAGTCGCGCATAAACTTTTTGGGGATCTTGCTCTTGAGTTGGGTTACTACCAGTTTCAGGAAGTCACCTTGCAGGGCATCCCTTTGGTGCTCAGTCGAACCGGCTGGAGTGGCGAATTGGGCTACGAGCTCATTTTACAAGATAGCCAGCGAGGCACAGAACTCTGGGAGCTTTGTATGGCAGCGGGGGCCGAATTCGACATAAAGCCCGCCTGCCCGTCACTTGCACGCAGTATGGAGGGCGGTCTCTTGTCTTACTGCTCTGACATTACTTTGGAAGACAATCCATTCACTATTGGCATGGATCGACTCCTCGATATCGATAAACCTTATGACTACGTGGGGAAGGCCGCGCTTCAAAAAATAGCGGAACACGGCACGCGGCGCCGTTTAGTTGGCGCCAACTTCCAGGGCGACCCGGTACGCCCCAATGAGCATTTTTTGCCGGTACGCGTGGCTGGGGAAGTCGCAGGGCACTTAACGCGCTGCGTCTACTCTCCGCGTCTGCAACACAACATCGCGCTGGTGAACCTACCGGTTGAATACGCCGCACCGGGTACCCTGATCGAACTCGACCTTCCTGAAGGACAGCGCAGTGCCGAAGTTGTGGCCCTGCCTTGGTTTCCCGCAGAGAAAAAAATACCGGCCTGGTAAGTCCGCAAAGTTCGCGTACCAAGGCCGAGGTGCGCGATTTCACCTTCGCTGATGCTCGGGTTTTACGTCGATACATCTGGTACAGTTTGCAAACAGATGGTTAACACAAGAGACCCCTTATGCCGAACCGACACCAAAAGCGTCGATCACGCTCCTACGTTGTTATTTTATTGGGGCTACTGTGGCTTCTGAGCTCAACCCAGCTGTTCGCCACACAACGCGACCGAGCTCGAGACTTAGGCATTCCTTTTACCGGTGAGGCCGGCCCCCTCAACGGCATCACTGATGTCCGCGGCGTAGAGGTGGGTCACAAGACCCTGATCTCGGGACACGGACCGCTGGTGCGAGGTGTAGGTCCGATTCGTACCGGGGTTACTGTTATCCACCCCCGGGGCAAAGCCAGCACAGAAGGGGTCTATGGGGGTTGGTTTACCCTTAACGCCTCGGGGGAAATGACGGGCACTACTTGGCTGCAAGAGCGCGGGTTAATCGACGGCCCAATTGGCATTACCAATACTCATAGCGTGGGCATCGTAAGGGATGCATTCGTCGGTTGGATGGTCGATCAAAAGTGGCCCGCGTTGTGGCATGCACCGGTCGTCGCCGAAACCTACGACGGCGCGCTCAACGATATTAACGGCCAACACGTGCAACGCTCTCACGTCTATAGCGCCCTTGAAGCTGCAACTGCCGGGACAGTCATAGAAGGCGCCGTGGGTGGCGGTACGGGCATGGTGTGTAACGGTTTCAAAGGCGGTATTGGCACCGCGTCTCGGGTCGTCTCGGTGGCGGAAAAATCATTTGTCGTGGGTGTACTCGTGCAGTGTAATTATAACTGGGGCGGGGACAGCTTGCGCCTGGGCGATCGCTGGGTTTTCGATGATCTACCCGTAGGCGAGCATTGCTACACCGACCCTGATATAGCACCGCAAAACCCCTGGTTCCCCTATTGCAGTGGCGCTGAGCTGAAAAAAGACAGCCCCACACGGGATGGGTCGATTATTGTTGTCGTGGCCACCGATGCACCACTATTACCGCACCAGTTACATCGCTTGGCGAAGCGACCGTCGCTAGCCCTAGGACGCCTCGGGGCTATTAGCAACCCAGGATCGGGGGATATTTTTGTCGCCTTCTCTACCGGCAATGGGGGCGCGGTTAATGAAGATGCCTTCAACACGGTAGAGCAATTTCCCAATAACGCACTCAATGCATTATTCCGCGGGACCGTTGAAGCGACCGAAGAAGCCATTGTTAACGCCATGGTTGCGGCAACCACCATGACCGGTGCCGATGGACTCCGGGTACAGGAATTGCCCCACGACAAAGTCCGCGTCTTATTTGCCGAATAACGCCTTTTTGAAAACATGAAGTTGGCAACGGCAATGCTTGCCTGCTCCATAGACTGGGACAAGCGGTTCAATTTTCGGGGCCGCCAAAAACCCACCGCCTCTAGCGATTGCTAATCCACACAGACTGGTAAGGCGCTAGGCAAGTCTGGCTCATGGAATCATCAAATTTCTGCCCCGACACAAGGTCGTACCAGTCCTGGGTGGCGATCAAGTTTAACGATTGAATCGACAGCATTTGTGGCTGATCACTCACGTTGTAAACGCAAAAGATGCTTTGCCGTCGATCCGTACTCTGACGCCAGAAACCAAATAAGGGGTCGCCCAAATTTAACGTGAACTGCGTGGCATTGGGGTGGAAAGCCAGCTGCTGTTTGCGTAACTCAATTAATTTTTGGAGGGCCGCCAGGACGCGATGATGGCTGGACTGCGGATTATCAAGGGCAGCCGCTAGGTCACTTAGCTGCCACTGGTGTCGATTGATAGCTCGGTTGTGACCCGTATGACGAACGCGTTCCACATCATTCTGAGTGCCCAGCAACGAATGAAGGTAAAACGCCGGCACACCCTCAAGACCCAACATAATGGCGTGGGCGCAAATGAATCGCTCCAAACCCAGCTCGTCAGTGCCCTTAACCGTGCCGCTGAGCGCATCAAAAAGCGCAATATTAACCTCGTAGGCTCGGCTTTCCTCTTCGCCACTTTGGCGTCGAGATATGAGGCCACCAAAACTCTCAAGAGTAGTCACCAACTGTTCAAGATCACTTTCGCTGAGCAATCCCTCTACCGGGCGCAACCCTATGCCATCGTGTGAGGCGATGAAGTTAAAGTAGGTCGTTCCCGCTGCAGCGGGGGGCATGCTCATCATCCAAGCGCGAAGATGTTGGCTGCTGCCCGTCAGCAAACTATGAATCAGCAGTGGGGGTAGCGAAAAATTATAAATGGCATGGGCTTCATCGGAGTTGCCAAAGTAAGATAAATTTTCCGTGTTAGGGACATTGGTTTCCGTAATCACAATGGCATCTGATTGTGCACACTCAATGAGTGTTCGAAAAAGTCGAACCAGTTCGTGAGTCTGCGGCAGGTTAATGCAGCTGGACCCTGAAATCTTCCAGAGGAATGCCACGGCATCGAGGCGAAAGATACGCACCCCAGCGTCGAGAAGCTGACGAATAATTCCAGAAAACTCTTCAATGACCGCCGGATTTTGAAAATCAAAATCGACCTGATCCGCACTAAATGTACACCAGACTGTACGGCTGCCCGACTCTGTTTGTACCGTTTCCAACAAGGCGCTGGTACGAGGTCGAACGACTTGCGACACGTCGAAATCCTCGGGAGGTACATAAAAATAGTCAGCGCCCGGGTGAATGCCCCGACGGAAATTCTCAAACCAAACCGAGCGACTGGAACAGTGGTTCAGTACGAGGTCCGCCATCATCCGGTAGTCGACAGCGATACGGGTGAGGTCAGACCACCCCCCCAACGACTCATTAACACTGGAATAGTCGATCACCGCAAAGCCGTCGTCTGAGGTCCATGGGTGGAAGGGCAAAATGTGTACCCATGAAATTGTAGAGCCAATGCGTTGGTTGAGAAAGTTATGAAGCACTTGAAGGGGTTTTTGTTCTGAAGACTGGATGGAGTCGCCGTAGGTAATCAATGCTATATCCGACTCATCCCATAAGTTCCTAGAGGCTGCGGGCGGAATCTGCTGTCCCGAGAGGCGCATAGCCTTGAGCAGTCGATCCCGCCAATGGGCCAAGATGTCGGGGCTCAGGCAGTCACTAAAGAGCGTGGTGAGATGTGCATCTACACGTTGAGAGAGGTTCATGGTCAGGGCTCAGGTCAGGGCTTAGGCCAGTGCCACCTTGGGAGCTTTTGATATTGCGTGGGAATAACAAAACTCGTCGTGATCGGCTTCAACGGCATCGATCAATTGGTCAAAGATATCAGGAATAGCACTGACAACTCGATTCCACGTGGGAATAAAAGGTGCATCCATAGGCTTTTCCAGAAAATGCCGACCCGCCTCCATGATATTTTCAGCGAAGAGTTCTATCGCCTCCTCCTCGCCGTTGATATCAAACTGCAGTCCATTCATGATCGCGTCATTGCGATACGCCTCGGTTAAATCGAGGGCAAGACGGTAATAGGTGGCCTTAACGGTTCGGAATGTTTCTTGATTAAAAACTGTGCCCTGAATTGCCAGTTTGCGAAATATCGACTTGGCGATGTCGGTAGACATGCGGGATAACCCAGCCCCCGGATCATCCGCTGACAGGTTTTGGTGTTTGTGGTCGTAATTACCGGCAATATCGACCTGGCAAATGCGCTTGTTGTTGTTGCTGCGGTAAACCTCAGAGACAACGCCTATTTCCAAGCCCCAATCGCTGGGCACTCTGAGGTCGCTCAGTGCATCTCGGCGAAATGCAAATTCACCGGCCAAAATGTAGCGGTAGCTATCTAGATAATTCAGATACGCCGACTCCCCTAATACCTGCTTGAGTGCCCGGATCATGGGCGTGACCAAAAGCCGGCAAACTCGACCGTTGATTTTGTTGTCGGCGATGCGAGGGTAATAACCCTTACAAAACTCATAGTTAAATAAAGGGTGCGCCATGGGGTACAACAGGCGCGCGAGTAGGCTGCGCTCGTACGTTAAGATATCGCAATCATGCAGTGCTACTGCGTCAACCCGGGCCGTTGCCGAGACATAGCCCATGCAATACCACACATTTCTGCCCTTCCCCAGCTCCTTAGGCGCAAGACCCGCCTCGGCCAGACGAGCATCGAGGGCCTGAAGACGCGGCCCGTCTTGCCAAAGCACTCGATGGTGTTGCGGAAGGTCGGAAAAAAACGACAGCGCGTGGCGATACTCTTCGGCGTTGGCGCGATCAAGACCAACCACGATTTGCGATAGATACGGTACTTTTTTCAGCTCTGCCAAAATGTTGGGCAGTGCCGGCGTGGCGATCTCTGAATACAGCGACGGCAATATCAAGCCCAGAGGACGCCGCTCGGCATGCTGGACGAGGTCTTGCTCTAAGCTCGCGGTAGAGCGTTCACCCAGATTGTGCAGCGTAGTGATGCTGCCGTTCTGATAAAAATCGGCCATACCCTTTCTCCTTATCGAGTCTTTTAATAATGTGTTGAATCCCCTCTGCCCAGCCTGCCGGGCCCTCTTGGGCACTGAGGTAAAGTTGGGGGTGATGACGGGGTTTTGGGGGTTCATGCACCGGCGAGCGAACAACGAGCGCGTGATCTGCCGCTTCTAAAAGCTCGAGATCATTATCGGCATCCCCTGCCGCAATACTGATAGCGTCAGCATACAAATCACGGCATATGTGCCCGTGAAGCCAACGCATTGCGGTGCCTTTGCCGCCACCGGCTAACACGTGCAAGAAGCGCCCGCCCTGAACAACCTGAAGGCCAAGCTCAGAGGCCAACCGGGCAAAGACCAGTCGATCTGTGGCAGACCCAAGCCACAACAAAGCTTCGCTGTAGTGACGAGCCAGAGCGCGACGCGCTGAGGGCTCATCGAGACCGGTAACGGCGCAGACTTGTCGGGAGGACATATCACTCAACGCATGAAAGCGACTAGACCACTCGTCCCCCAAACCGGCCAACAAACCGCGAATGTAGCCCCGTGATTTACTCAAAACATGACACCAGTACCCACCAGCACTGGCCGATCCCGGAGGGCGCGATAAACCCCAAGTTTGCGGTACCCAGATAGCCGCGCCATTTTCCACCACGAAAGGGCCGGTGAGCGCTAAATTTTCACAAAGCAGCTGCACCTCGGCCTGGGTCTTGCTGGTAACCGGGATAACGGGAATGCGCCGGGATAACACACCGGCCAGAACGGGAGCTGCTGGGCCAACTTCATAGGTGTCATGATCGAGTAGCGTGCCATCGAGGTCGGTATAAATAATCGGATGACTCATCGCAATCTGCTCTCGCATAAACGACGCGCACCACACCGGTGCGCGAGCCTCATGTCAGTGCAATCTTCACAGTGCTGTTCTATTCCTTTCATTCTGGGCACTCCTTGCCTTGAATGTCTCATTCAGCGTTTATGTATCCTCATAAACGTCTTTCCCAGCGGCTAATCAAACACCGCCAACGGGTTCGCACAGGGGCTACAGCAAATACCGTGCCTTTTATTAGGTTTTTTTATTAAGGGAGCAAGAAACGGGGCTTAGGGGGTAAACAATATCGCGACACACAGGGGCATCGTCTTCAGCCAGATAGGCTAGTGGCTTTGAGGGCCTGCGAGCCCGGCCAATACGGTGCGGGCCCCGGAGAAGGGCCGTCGACCATGCATAACCCGCAAGTTGTCGATTAATATCACGTCGCCGGCCTGCCACAAATGGTCGTAGACCTGCTGATAGGCAATAGCCACCATCTGCTTCAGCGCCGGCGCCGGCATGGCCGAACCATCACCAAAGCAAACCGAACTGGCCGATGAATTACGGGGGTCCTGCCAGCCAGCAAAAGCGGCTACCAGCTGGTTAAAGAAAACTTCTGTACCGGTGCTGGTTTGCCGTATTGCAGGTAAAGCCGGCGTTGTCACACGCAAGTCATCACCGGCCAGCCAAACCCAGGTATACCCCAGCTGCTGCAGCTTAGCTTCGGCAGCGGCCCGGGAGTTAACACTCAGTGTGTCTAGCCAGCTACGCCCCTGCCCCGAACCCGAGTCTGCCTGAGCGGGCATGGTGTGGGTGTAAGACACACCCAGCTCACGACAACGCCTAACAAAGTCGGGTAACTGCCGTTGCAAATGTGCCATGAGGCGATCTGACCGACACAGCGGAGTGGCCCCACCCGTGACGGCAGCACGCTCGCAATAAAAGAAGAGGTAACGCGGAAATAGGGGTGTCTGCGCCATCTCATGGTGCAGAAAAATCTCAAGCTCTGGGGGTGCCTCGTTGGCCGTAAATACGCGTGGGCTGCGGTTTTTTCGCACGGCGTTCGACAACGACTCGGCATAGGTAAAAGGCTTTAGATCGAGCGCCTCGATACAGCGGTCAAACCCAAGGTCGCCGCCATCAGGAAAACCCCTGAACAAGATAGCGCCGACCTGATCTAACACAGACATCACATCGGTCGCGGTCTCTGACAGCCAATCAAAGAGGTGACCCTCCCCCGTTGGCATGAATTCCAGCGCGAAGTCATCTGGGCCCTTGGCCGGGGCAACTAAAAACGGCAGCCGACGTAATAGCGGTGCTATGGCTGGATCGGTCTCAGTCATAAATGGGATAGAAGCCGCTAAAGGCTTCTTCACAAAACAGCCCCGGGTCATTGAAACGTCGGCCTCGATTTAATGCGCTAATGGCGGCCATCTCGGCTTCATTGAGACTGAAATTAAAGACGTCAATATTTTCGCGAAGACGCTCAAGCTGGCTACTCTTGGGGATCACCGCAGTACCGCGCTGCACACCCCAGCGCAACAACACCTGCGCTGGAGTACGCTGTAAACGCTCTGAGGCGGCACAGATAACAGACTCATCCAGCAAACACTCCTGGGCCTCTGCCATGCCAAGCTCCAAGTAAGACAATGAGCCTAAGGGTGAAAAAGCCGTCACCGCCATGTCGTAGTGGTGCGCCAAGCGAATCAAGCGCTCCTGAGTCAGGTACGGGTGAGATTCGATTTGTAACAGGGCGGGCTTAATTCGAGCTGACGCGATTAAGTCATGGAGCAATCCCGTATTAAAATTACAGACACCAATTTCTTTCACTAAACCCGCTTCTACCAGGCCCTCCATAGCGCCCCAGGTCTCCGCAATGGGTACCAAATCGGGCTCCATACGCGGGGTTTGAGCCTTGGGGTCGTGAATCCACTCTGGCGGGTAGCGTTCTGAAAAATCGACGTATTTGAGCGCGATGGGAAAATGAATCAGGTAAAGGTCGAGACAATCGAGGCCGAGATCTTTCAGGCTGCGCTCGCACGCAGCTCGCACATGTTCCGGGCGATGGTAGGTGTTCCAAAGTTTTGACGTCACCCATAAGTCATCTCTGCCCACGCGGGTATTTTGCAGCACCTGACGCAGACCTTCACCAACGGCCGCCTCATTTCCATAGTCGGCGGCGCTGTCCAAATGGCGATAACCCGCTGCAACTGCGTCTACCACCGTCTGGGTAACGGATTGCTCGGGCAGCTTCCACAGGCCCAAGCCAACGGTGGGCATGTGCCCGCCACCCACTGAAATACCATCTTCAACCACTATCAAGGCCTCTTTATTTATTAAATGACTGACAACCGCCCTATGATCTCACAGCCCACACCTAACAGGGCCAACTCACCTGCTCTTGAGCGCAAAATTCATCCATAAACACCACCTGTCCCGTGGCGAGTGAACGTTGCGCTGCACTCGCCACCAACAAAGATTTTAACCCCTGAGCTGGCGTTGCAGCATCGACCACATCGCCCTCCAGTTGCGCCAGAAACGCCAAGTGCTCGAAGAACGTGGCGCCGCAATGGCCACTATTTTCAATGGCCGAGGGGTAGGTCACCGTCATGCCATCGTATGCCGGGTGTGCCGAGGCCTCTATTTGAATCTTCGCCGACGAATTAACACCCCGGCGGAAACTAGATGACTCGCTAGCCACCAGCCTCCCTTGGTCGCCGGTTATAACTAGCTCTTCATAGAGTTCCTGACAAAACATGTTGAGCGTGAAGTGGGCGAGCATACCGTTGTCGTAAGTCACGGTGACAAAAGCATGATCATCAATATCAGAGCTCAAACCCCGGTGCTCGAAATCAATAAAATTAACCGCTTGACCCCCTTGGGCGTAAACCTTCACGGGATAGGCATCGACAGCTAGGTTAATGAGGTCGAAGTAATGGCAGCATTTTTCAACCAGAGTTCCCCCCGAGTAGTGACTAAACTTATTCCATTCGCCCACCTTGTTGAGAAACGGTGGTCGGTATTCAGACATTGCCACGGTATGAACAGTGCCCAAAGCCTGCTGCACCTTAATTGCATGAAAAGCCTCAATGTACTGAGCTTTAAAACGGTACTGCATACCTAGCTGAACAAAAGCAGGATGCGCTTTTGCCAAAGTCACCATACGCTGTGCATCAAGCAGTGTAGTCGCCATAGGCTTTTCTAAAAAAATGGGTTTACCCGCCTTGATAAGCCGTTCAAAAATCGCACTATGGGTAAAGTTTGGCGTTGCAATGAGATAGGCATCCACCTCCTCATCGGCGCATAACGCTTCGAAGGAAGGGTAAACATTTAGAGTCCTTTGGGTGCTTTTCCGGTACTCACGCTGGGCCTGATCCAGGCTCTCGGCGTGATCGTCGTACACGCCCTGAATGCGCATCCGCCCTAACAGTAGGGCCACCCTGAGATGCTCTCGACCCATCATGCCCACGCCAATAATCGCCAGGCGAGGCCCACTACTACCATCACCCCGAGCAAGCCAAGCCTCATTGGCAAGCTGCGCTGAAGGTAATGAAAAAAATCGTGGTCTCACAAACTGAGGCTCCTCTGGTCTTTGCGCGATACTGAAACGAAGAAGTACCACCAAACTCCGATATTCACTAACGCTATGATCATGAGGCAGGGCACAAAATAATGGCTTAAGCCACCGACTAGCCCGACGGGAGAAAACAAAAGATACAGCGCCAAAACGCAGGACAGCAGTGTTACTGCACAAGGAATGCCGTAGCCCCAAGGATTTAGATCAAGGGCCTGTTGCTGATGAAAGATCCAGGCTTCCGTTCGGGGCCTCCACAGGCCAAAGACCAGCATGATGGCGACTTCAATAATGAATAAAATCGCATATAAATGTAGAAAATGTAGCGGTATTTGCTCCTTAAAAAGAAACTGCAGGCAACCGTAAGTGATGACATGAAAGACGATAACAACCTTGGGCGCCACAGCCGGGACTTTGCGTGTAAACAGGCCGACAACCACAATGGCGATGACCGGGATATTATAAAACCCCGTAAATATCCTAATGATTTGCCACAACCCCTCGGTCGCAAACTGAAGCATAGGGGCAACCACAAACGAGAACAAAGCAATAGCAACACTCGCGCGCTTCGCTACCCGAATGCGCTGCGCATCGGTCAGCACCTTACCCTGCATCGGTTCCCAAACATCGAGGCAAAATAACGTGGCCGCGCTGTTCAATAATGAATTAAAAGAACTGAATACCGCGCCCAGTAATACCGCCAAAAAAAAGCCCCAAGCGTAGCTCGGTAGCACGTCGCGAACCAATTGCGGATAAGCAAGATCGATGGATGCCAAATCGGCACCGTATAAATGAAAAGCAATGACACCGGGTAGCATCATGAGAAAAGGTACCAGCACTTTAAAAAAGCCCGACAGCAATACCCCCTTTTGCCCCTCTGCCAAGTTTCGTGCCGCCAAGGTTCGCTGAATAACATATTGGTTGGCACACCAATAAAAGAGGTTGGCAAAAACCATTCCAGTGAAGAGCGTGGCAAAGGGTGTCGGGTCGTTTGATGCACCAATGGCGTTGAGCTTGTGCGTTTCAGACGTAACTACCGTCGTGAGCCCGCTAAACACGCTGCCCTCGCCCAGCAGCGCCAACCCCAACAGCGGTACCGTAAGGCCCATGATCAGCAGACCAATGCCATTTAGCGTGTCAGATACTGCAACAGCCTTAAGACCACCAAAAATTGCATACAAAGCCCCGGTGGCACCAATCGTTACCACCGTCAAAGGCAGGGCCCATTCATCGTCGATAGCCAGCAACTCGGGAATGGTAAACAACTTCATCACCGCCAAAGAACCCGAGTACAAGACGCTGGGAATTGTCACCAGACCGTAGCCCAACATAAACAGAATCACCGTCATTCGACGAACGTCGTCATCAAAGCGTTGATTTAAAAATTCAGGAAGCGTTGTAAAGGCACCGGCCAAATACCGAGGAAGAAAGATGAACGCCATAAAAACGGTCGCCACCGCCGCTGTCACCTCCCAAGCCATACTGCTTAAGTTAAAACCATAGGCCGAGCCGTTCAGTCCGATCAATTGTTCCGCAGAAAGGTTGGTCAGTAGCAGCGAGCCCGCAATAATCGGCGCCCCCAGACCCCGACCCGCCAGAAAATAGCCCTCTGCGGAGTCGGTCTCACCCCGGGTTTGACGGTAGGCAATAAAAGCCACCAAGCCCATAAAAAACAGGCAGCTCAGGAGTGTGAAGGTTACGTCATAGCCCATGGTGGGTGCCCTATCTCGTGCAGCACTACCCTACGCAGGGCATGGACCACGAGCAATGCCTAGCAGGATGAATGTCCATGAAAGTTCTATCTCGGCAACGATGCCATGGGGTTGACGATACAACGGCCCAATGCTCCGTCACGACGCTCATTATGGCTCATACAATAACGTCAAAGAACCTAAATACAACCAGAACGCGCCGGGTTGGCCGTCGTCTGCTCAAAGTATAGCCATCGTTCTTTGCCGTCGTTAGGCATAAAACGCTTAGACGTTGACCGTCGTGGTCACAAACAAATACCGGTGCAAGCGTCTGCGGATAGGACCACTAAGCAATCTGCACGGCCAGCACGCTGCTAATCGAAATCGCGGGAGTCAGGCACTGAGCCCGACCGCCGCATCAACGTAGTTCCCACGATAAATTGCGCTTTATGCTGACCTCAGTGAGTATCCTCGATAACCTTAAGGACGATGACCTTCTGAAAGGATCCACCTGTGGACTACGACTACGACCCAGTTCCTCTTGCGAGTAAAGCGCAGCTCACCTCCGCTGAAGGTTTAGAGCGCAGTAGCCAGTACCTAGAAACTATGAGCAGCCGGCGAACAGTGCGTCAGTTTTCTGATCAACCCGTTCCCAAGGACATTATTGATACGGCTGTTCGTGCCGCCGGGACAGCGCCGTCGGGGGCCAACCACCAACCATGGCACTTCGTCTGTATTCGGGATCCCAACATTAAGCGGGAGATTCGGTTGGCTGCGGAAGCCGAAGAGCGTGCTTTTTATGACGGTAAAGCGGGTGACAACTGGCTTCGGGACATTGGTCCTTTGGGCACGGATGCCCAAAAACCTTTCTTGGAAACTGCGCCCTGGCTAATCGCCATTTTTTCTGAGCGCTATGGTTTAGACGCTAACGGCAGCAAGCGAAAAAACTACTACATCTCAGAGTCTGTTGGAATCGCCACAGGATTTCTGATTAGCGCCCTGCACACGGCAGGCTTAGCTACCCTCACGCATACCCCCAGCCCTATGAAATTTCTTAACACCATTTTAAAGCGCCCTGCCAATGAACGGCCCTTTATACTCATGGTTGTAGGGTACGCAGCTCCCAATGCAAAGGTGCCCCGCGCAGCAACGATTAAAAAGTCGTTTAATGAAATCGCAACGTTTGCATAGCACGCGACACCTTTAGTGGAATTTCCTGACCCGAGATGATGAGGGCGACCTACCCCTTGAACCGGAATTTTGCCGTCATAGTCTTCCAGCGAGCAGGCTCAGCACCCGATGCAAAAAAGTCAGCCGGCGTGGCTAACCAATAGTGCAAAGTTTTCACAACAGGGCTAATTATCAGCAATCCAGTTGCCATGAAATCCTGGCGGAATTCTGTGGGGAATGTGAATGCAAGCCACGGGGCCATCGGCGATAGCCTGGGCATTTAAAATACGAAGCTCCGTTGTGTCGGATCGCGTATTGATAACATAGCCCAAAAGCCACCCCTCACCTTCGGGCGCATTCTCGGCGTTAGGAACAAAAACGAACTCCCCGCCAACACCCTCAGAACCAAACGCATATTCATGCCGTTGGCCGCTGTACAGATTATGATGAAACAGGCTGTTGGGCTGCGCAAAGTTTGACACCGGCGAGTTTGGCAAAGACACCGTCCAGCTGTGCTGATAAGGCTGACCAAAGAAACGCTCGTCAACCCGGGGAAACTCCTGAGGCGTGGCGTCGAGGGTACTGCGGGTTACCTGCTGAGTATTTAAATCTATCTCCCATCGTTCTAAACCCACTGGCTGGCCGTTAGGGCCATCAGGGCCATGGGCAAACATGGTCTTATAAACAGCCGCATCGATAATCACCGTATTGTCGTCAACCTCAAAGCTGTTGGCGACGTGAAATAGCCAACAGGGATCAACCTCGCACCAGATAACGTCTTCGGCAGTCCCTGAACGCGGCAGCAAACCCACCCGTGCGGAACGCTCGCTATCCCAGCGATAGGGAAACTTAAACCCCTTGGCCATTGCACCTAAGGACAGCGTAACCGGCAGGTCAAAAATGACGACAAAGTTTTGGGTCAGGGTGCATTCATGAATGGAAGGCCCGTCGGAAACCGGAACTTTCAGTTGCCTAAGAACCTGACCCTCACGATCGATCGCCACATGACAGACGTGATCGGGCATCAACGGCGAGTAGGTAATGGCATGCCACTCGCCGGTTAGCGGATCCTCGTGGGGGTGCGCCGTAAACGGGCTGGTGAGTGCACCTTCAAAGTTAGTGTAGGCCACGGTATCGAGATCGTCGTTTAACTCTACCGGGGGTGCGCCCGCTTCAACGAGGGCCAATATTCGACCACCCAGACGCAGCACATTGGTGTTAACGGTATCTCCCGGGCCAGTGGCGCTACGTGGGCCCGGGGCCGCGGGCGGCCCACCCGCTGCCTCAAGGGCTAGAGACCGCACATAACGATTGTGATACCACTCAGCGCGGCCCGCGTTGAGGCGTATTCCATGAACCATGCCATCGCCCAGAAACCAATGGTGGCCCCGTGGGTCGGGCTTAAACGGATTGGGGCCAATGCGTGCATAGCAGCCACTAAGTGAAGCCGGTATCTCACCCTCGACCCGGAGGTCGGTGAGACTTAACTCGTGCTTAACAGGTTCGTGAATACCGGTCAGGAAAGGGTGTTTACGCCATGGATTTTTCAGCTGTCGGGCCACTTTGTTGGAGGTTGTTAGACCACCACCAACCACTTTACGGATGGTTTTCTCTATAGCCGACATATTGCATTCTCTCCGTGACTGTCTTTTACCTTAGCCGACTCAAGTCCAGAGGTCGACTGCAAAATCCGTTCCGGACTTCGCGCTTAGTCAGCAACCTTAGTACCTAGCGCCCTTAAGGAAAGGGCATAGTGCGCGGTGATAATCATCAAGCCATTAAAGAGGAGACCCACGGTACCCGGGTGAAGACCAAAGGGCATCCAGCCCATGGACCACCCACCAACCGCAACGCACAAGCCAGTCACCAGTCCCAACAGAATGGGTGTACTGCGCAAGCTGGGGAAATTTACCCCCAGATAAAAGGCGGGGGCTACCTGCAACAGAATTTCAAATTTCAAAACGAACAAACGATACAACGTCAGGTTTTCCTGAGTACTCAACCACACTAACCCCCCGAGAATTAACCAGGCACACCACTGTCCAGCCCTAGCGCACGCTGCATCACTAGCAGTGGGTCTTAAATATTTACCATAAAGGTCTTTGGCAAAAATTGACGACAGTGCCAGCAGCGCTGAATCTGCGGTACTCATGAGCGCAGCCAAGATTGCACCCAGTAACAACGTCACCACCACGTGCCCAAACCAACCCGTGCTGAGTACATCACGCATAATCAATGCCATAACTTGATCAGCGGCAGCCCCTTCTAATCCGGGAAAGCGCGCAATAGCAACAAAACCTAAGGCCAGCACAACAACCACAGCAAACAGCGGTAATACCGCCATTCCTGCTAGAGATTGCTGCAACGTGCGAGCGGATCGGGCCGCATAAATACGTTGGATCGCCTGGGGATAAACTGAGGCGCCAATACCAATAAGAATAACCGTTGATAACCACGTCACCGCACCACGACCATCGGGGGGCGCTAATTTTTCTGGTGCGATTTCTCGCAGCTGCTCAAAGGCGGGAGACCAGCCCCCCATATCGCGCTCAATAATTATGGCGATCAAAACGAAACCCATAAGCATCATTGCGCCCTGAATAGCATCGGTCCATGCGACGCTGCGCATACCGCCTATTGTTGAGTAGATCATCATAATGATCGCCAACACGACGACGCCCCAAAAGGCGTCAACCTGGCCACCGCTGAGCCCCTCCACCATAAGACCCATAACCTTTAACTGGGCCAGTACGTAGTTGATAAGAACAACAATAAGGCAAAGCGCCACCAGGGCGGACAGTGCCCGAGATGGAAAGCGGAACTCCACATAATCATTGGGAGTAATAAAATGGTGTTGACGTGATAAACGTTGCAGCTGTGGAGCAAACAACAAATAGCCGGCCACCACGGCAATCATGCTGTGCAAAATCGCCAACCAGGTAAAGCCCACCCGATAGGCCTGACCCGTAAAACCAAAAAGGGCATTGCCACTGTACTGGGTGGCAAACAATGTCAGCATGAGCACCCAAAGCCCCATGCCTCTGCCCCCCAGATAATAGTCTCCTAAACTTTTATCTTGGCGCTGACGACTGGCAAACCACCCTATGACCAACAGCGACAGAAGATAGCCTGCGACAAAAATGAGTGAGCCGGTTTCAAGGGGTAAAGCCTGCATGCTCACTCTACAGACTCATCTGGCCAGCCCTTGAGCGCCGCCCAGACCACCAGTGCCGACAGCGCGATTGCAGCAACGAGTGTCACCCAGACCCAGCCTGGTACCAGCCATGCATGCCAACCAAAATTATCGTCGGGCCAATACCAGGGAATGCCGCACAAGGCGGTCAGTAATACCAAAACCGACCAGCGCCCTCTGTTTTTGAGGTGTTGTGTCATCGATGTGCGTATAACCTCTGGCGGTGAGCGAAATTGAGATTCCGCGTTAATCTAGGGCCTGAGTATCGACGGCAGCAGGCCTACCCCCACGATGGAAGCGCTCAGATGCCCAACTGAGTACGCCATAACCCACCGCAAGCAGCAGCACAGCGCCCGCCTCAAAGACCAACTGGGTAGGCTCAAACTCTTTGCCCTGCAAAATAATTAATCGTGTTATCCCCGTGATCGCAATCAGCACCGGCAACGTTACCGGTACGCTGTGAGTCGCGTAATAAGCGCAGGCCATACCCACGACCTCAAGATAAATAAATAGCAACAGGAGGTCGGCGAGGCGAACACTGCCTTCCCGGGAGAACTCGATAATTTCCATGGCCACCGCCACCATAGCCAAGACACCGATAAGCACCAAAACTAAACGCTCACCAATGCTGAAGAGGTCAAGTACAACCCGATCGAACCGGGCTAAAAACCGCTCTTGATCTTGTCTGCTCATGTTCTACTCCCCAAATATCCCATCGCCCTGAAGCCGGTCACCGTATTTATTCCCTCTCTTTTAACACACTACGCGACCCTATAAAGAAGGGATTACCCAAGGGCCTACCCCGACAAGTCAGCCGTCGTTCTTACCCGATAATGCATCCTTTGCGAGTGACCTCGGCCCTTCGCCGCGAATACCGCCATAAATAAAGCGTCTCACCACTAGCGGATACAAGAACCAATCCACAAGCCAGCGCGGCAAGGTGTGGGATTTTCCGGCGGGGCTATGCAATCGCAGTCCTCTGGGTTGGGGCCCCACAACTGACCCCCAACGGTGTGGTGGCGGACTAAAACGCGCGGGTAATCTGCGCTGTTTAATGCTTGCCAAAAGGTTCCGGCACAAAACTTTATAGGCCCAATTGCGAGCGGAGCAACGCAGCGGATCCGTGGCTGCGACATCGCCTATGGCAAAGATGCGAGCGTACCCTGCCACGTTCAAACAGGCATCGGTGCGCACGAAGCCGGCGGCATCCAACATATCTTGAGGTAAAAAACCCGTGTGGGGTTTCAACCGGCCAGCTGCCCAAATAATGAGGTCAGCCTGATGGCTAGACTGGCCACCCTCAAACTCGAGACGGCCACCGGCTAAGCCTGATGTCACGCCACCGCTAGGTACAACCGCGCGATGGCCGTCGTGCAAAATGACCCCTTGCCGCTCCAAGAGCCCACGGTGATAATTCTTTGTGCCCTGAGGGTAGCCGGGCAGCAGTTCCTGACCGGGAAAAAATATAGCGACTGATTTTTTAGGGTGCGCACGCTTTAGGTTAAAGGCGGCACTGGTTCCAGAAGGTCCGGCGCCCACAACGGCAATCGACGACGCTGCTTTAACCGCGGCGCACTGAGCGGCTAAACGGGACTCAACAACCTGGCCGGTATCAAGACGTTCATCCCGCCAAAAGCCATTACTCACTCCCGTAGCAATTACTAGGTAATCCCAGTGGAGGCATTGGTGTTCGCCATCTGCGAGCTCTAGTGCAGCTGTTCGCGCTATGGGGTCAAGGCGTACTGCCTTGCCGTGAATAATTTCCACCCTGCTAAGACGTCGATAAAGATTGAGCGGTGTGAGGTAATTTAGGCGCCACTTTGCGTGTGCGGTAAGACGCAGCCCCAGCTCTTGGCCACTCACCAACATGGGCTTGGTCGTGACGCCAATCACACGGCACTGCCGGGACAAGTGACTCGCCGTTAACACGCCGGTATCGCCCATCCCAAGCACAAGAACAGTGGGTCGCGTGTCAGGCGCTAAACTGGCGGGGACAGGGTTCATAAAAAGGCTCGGTTCCCACTTAAAATAATTTATGCTCTCCGAGTTCGCTGACAACATCGCCTCGGATGATCTGTTGATAACAATCAGATAGCGTTTTTGATCCGCTCTCCGGCGTCAGTGCTTCAGAGTAAGTCGAGGATTCCTCAGACCAAACCAACATCGATTCGGTGGCATAGAAATGGGCAATACGGAGAAATTCTGCCAGATCTCGAACCCGGCTAAAAACGAGTCCAAAGGGCGATAACACCGCTGCGACAATGAGAAACAAACGTGGCGGCAGGGAGCGGATTTTTATCGGCTGTTGCAGTAAATGACCCAGCAGCTGCGCCTGCCCTAAGGGTGTAATCGCAGGTCCAGGGCCACCAATAGGTAATATGGCCTCGACCGCTGCTTCACTCGTCAGCTGCTCCACAATATAAGCTGCAAGGTCTTGCTCTGCGATCGGTTTACACGCTGTTAGTGTGCCGTTGCCAAAGACCAAAAAGGATTTGCCCTGCTGTAGACGAGCTATCTGGCCAGACAAGGATTTAAAGAACGCCGTTGGCCTGATGATTGTCCAGGGCAGGTTCGACGCCCGCAGTTTGGCCTCAAAGCGTAACTTTTCTTTTTGAAAAGCTAGGCGAGGTTTTTGCACACAAATCGCCGAAAGTAACAGGAAACGTTGCACGCCCCATTGGGAGGCGGCGGCGAGCAATCGGCTATTGGCGTCATATTCTACAAGCTTGGCATCTCGCACCCCTCCAGAGCGGCTGGCTAAACATGAAATGACGAAGTCACAAGCCTGAATATTCTGTAAGCACTGCGCTGACTCAGTTAGCTCTCCATAAACACATTCGAGATTAGGGTGCGACAGCGTCCATTGCGCGCTAGGGCGCAATTGCGCGACAACACGATAATCTCGCTGCAATAAGGCCTCAACAACATGACGGCCTATGTAGCCACTCGCACCCGCGACCAGTACTCGATGGGTCACAGTCACACCCCTTCTGTTAATAACTCGACGATACTCGCACCGCACTGACTCATTGAAGTATGACCCGACGATAGTCACAGGTCATGGCATATCAACACCTTTGGCACCCTGATATCCCACTTCCCTCCCCGAATCTGTGCCTTCTTGCTCCATGCACAGGGCCCCACGGCATGGGAAAGGAGCGGCTCGGTCAACTATGGGGCTTAACCCCCGGAACCTCTGGTCAAAGCGACAGGGTTAGCACCAAAGCTCTATACCCCTGGGCCATAGGGGTAACGAATCACATGACATTTAATGGCTATCGATCGGCCAAAACCCGCAGGTGCGCCTCATGTTGCCCACGGTCGATGCGATAAAAGCCAATGGCCACTAACATAATCGTCCACAGCAAATACTGGCAAGGCACCAGCAAAGCACCCAAGTTCCATACGGTTTCGGCAGGGACTTCGCTGGGCGCTACGCCACTGGGAAAAGCCACTACCTGCAGCAGCATGCCCGCGATAAACGTACCAATGCCCTGGTTTGTTTTCTTGATAAAGGTAATGGCAGCAAAAAATATGCCCTCATTACGACGCCCTGTTTTAACCTCGGCCTGCTCCACCAAGTCGGCGATCATAGAAGCCAATATGGCCTGCATTGCAATGATCATTCCTAGATCGATGGTTTGCAGTGTTAATAGCATAGGAAATAACAGCGGATCGCCGTTCTCTGGCAGCAACCCCAACAGCCGTAAAACAACCGCGGCGGGCTGTAGTAAAAAAGCAATGAGCCCCAATATAATCACCGCACGTTTTTTACCTAGCCAGCGCGAGACGCGAGGCGCTATGAGGAGGCCCAGTGTTGCTGACACAATCACCATGGCGGTCCAATAAAAAATTTGGATTGACGAAAACTCCCAAAAATAAGTGAGCATCAAAAACGTTAATGCTGCTGTTAAGCCACCCGCTGCGGCACTCGCCATGCCTGAAATGAACAACGCAAGGAAACTCTTGTCTTTTAATAACTCAAAGATTTCTGCAAATATCACGCGTAGCCGCTTGGTCGGTCTCTTCGGAAAGTCCTTAATGCGAACGTGACTTTGAGTTCCCAGCGCAGAGATTAAAATGATGATGAAAATAAGCCCCCCCGCTATAAGGCCGTAAACTTCATAACCCTCTCGATTGAGCGTTCCCGTGGCATATTTTTCAGTCGGCACCAAAAGGAAGCCAAACATGAAAACCGCTAACAGTGCCCCTCCAGCCCAACCAAAAAAATGACGCCAGGCTTGCACTGTGGTGCGTTCATCATAGTCCTGAGTCATTTCGGGCATAAGCGCTGAGCTGGGTGTTTCAAAGAACGTAATCAGCGTACGAATCAAAATGGCAAAGCCGAGTAGGTAAAAAAACAAACCCTGATTGCTTAACTCTGGAGGCTGCCACAATAAAAAATAGCAAAGAGCGACGGGCAAGGCACTGGCGTACATAAACGGGTGCCGACGGCCCCATCGGGAACGGGTGTTATCGGACCAATAACCCACCACCGGATCACTAATCGCATCGACAAGCAATGCGATTAATAGGGCTGTACCCGCCAATGCCGGCTCTAGCCCAACCACCGTTCCGTAAAACAGCAACAGAAAATAAGCGAACCCATTGTCTTTTATGCCGTAAGCCGCCGACCCCAGCCCGTAAGCTAGCTTCACCCGTAAAGGCAGCGCCGGAGATGTCACTTCACCCTGGCTCAAGATTAAATGCTCAGGCCTGAGCAAAGAAAGGGTGTCTGAGACCCCACGTTAATGAACAGGCAACAATGGGTGAACCGGTAAAACAAAGAATGCATGGCCTAATGCCTTTTTATTATTGTTTATCAGCCACCAATATCGAGCTTGAACATGACGACTATATGACGACTTCGCTTGGCAGCTTAGACCATAAACAAACTTTTCACAGCGTCTCGCTCTCGATACGACTGATCCCACTCACGTAAGGCCTCGCGCTCACCGATAAGGTCGGTCTCGGAAAATCGCATAAACTGCAAGAAAGCTCCCAAGGTGCAGTCGCTCACCCCAGGAGAAGGGCCTTCTAAAAACTGGCGGCCGTCCTGCAGTAACGTTTCAATGTGGTCAAAGCCAAGCTGCATGCGCTGGGCAAGGGCCTGTGCTTTGGGTAAATCCTGAGGGAGTCCTAAAGGCGATTTCTGGCAGTGCACGTATTGCCCCATATCCTGAGCAATACGCAGCTCAATAATTCGCTCTAGGTTGCGCGACAGCGCCCTATGCTCTGCCTGCTCGGGCAACAAACCAGGGCCGGAAACTGCGCCCTCCAAGTAGTCAATAATCACCAGCGACTCGGTTATAAATTGGCCCGAATCCAGCTCCAATACCGGCAATGTTCCCCAGGGGTTCCTAGCCAGATGCTCTGGCTCCCGATGCCGGCCTTTTAGCGTGTTCACAACAATACGCTCGATGTCGAACTCACAACCAAGGGCTTCCCGCTCGGCAATATAAAGCGTAACTCGCATCGGGTTTGGCGCCAGCGGTACGGTATAAAGTTTCATAAGTGATTCCCTAGCATGACAGTCTCAAGCGGCCGAAAAATACCGAATAACCCCACTTCACCTCACACCACCTTAAAGCCGGCACGGCTAATCGGCAGCGTTCGAATGCGCTCGCCGCAAGCGTTGAAAACGGCATTGCAAATCGCGGGAGCGACGGGGGGTAAAGCCGGTTCTCCCGCACCTGATGGCGGATAATCTGATGTTAAGAAATCCACGTGGATTTTAGGGCTCTGGGGCAGCCGCAATAGTGGGTATTGGTGAAAATTAGTCTGTTCTATTGCCCCAGAGCGAATACTGATGCGCTGGTCTGCCAGCGCACTTACGCCGTCGACCACACTGCCCTCAAACTGATTTTCAGCACCGCTGAGATTAACAATCTGCCCCAGATCTGCCGCCACCCAAACCTCATGAACCGTTACCTGTTTATCTGCATTGACGGAAACCTCGGCGACCTCAGCGACATGCCCCGCATGACTGAAAAAGAATCCCAAGCCCAATCCCCGCCCTTTAGGTAAAGCACGGCCCCAACTTGCGGCTTGAGTAACCGCCGCAATAACTTTGCGTGCTCGCACCGTATTAAGACTGGCGAGGTCATCGGGTTTAAACCACTTGTCCTCTCCGAGTGCTGCCATTAAAAAATCTCGGTGATCTTGACCGGTAGCGTCCGCAATTTCATGAAGAAAACTTTGTTCAGCAAAGGCATAGACATTGGATATGGGTGCGCGCCAGGCGCCCGTGGGGGTTTTTGAAGCCACCATCGTCTGTGAGATATGAACGTTAGGAACCACATCATCGGGGAAGTTGTAGCCGCGATAACCGGCCCCGTAGTTGGCTTCTTCACCATCAGAAGACACAGAGACCACATGATTGCGCCAGCCCGTCAACTTCCCGGTTTCTGACAGCGCCGCCTGCAATCCAAAATACGCCGGCGATCGATAAAAATCGAAGGCCATATCGTCTTCTCGGGTCCATTGCAGCTTAACGGGTTTACCTATTTTTTTTGAGATAACTGCAGCTTCGCGCACATATTCGTTAGAAAGCCGACGCCCAAAACCGCCACCACCACGAACCTGATGCACTGTAATGGCCTCAGCCGGGAGCTCGAATAACTTTGCGAGGGTTGACTGCGCGAAGCCCGGGGTTTGACTTGAGGTCCACACCTCAATCGCTGTTGCGGTGGTGTGGGCCACACAACTCTGGGGCTCTAACTGCGCGTGAGAAACAAAATCCGTGGCATAAACGCCGCTCACGATGCTGCTGGCATTGGTAAAAGCGCCTTCAGAATCACCCGCGTTTTTTACCTCATGATCTCCTGTGGGCCGCCCAGCGGCACTCAGCGCTGCCGCCTCAATCGCCAGGGAATCATCTGTGGACGCCGCGCTAATATCCCAGTCGACTTGTAGACTGCGCCTGGCTTTAATCGCCGCCCAGGTGTTTGAGGCCACAATCGCAACCCCGCCCGCTACGTGAATACTTTTGCGGAGGTCAAAACTGGGAGGACCCGCATCGCCCTTTACGATGAAGGCATCCAAAATGCCGGGCAGGGCTTTTACGGCCTCAAGGTTCGCGGTCTTGGGTACCCCACCGATTTGCGGGCATTTAACGTAGGTGGCATAAACCATGTCAGGCACAGCAACATCGATACCAAAAATAGGCCGCCCCTGCACAATATCTGAAGCGGCGGCATTCACGACCCGCTGCCCAAGCAAGCGGTAATCGGCTCGGGCCTTTAACACCACTTCGCCATTGGCCGGCACGGGTTGCTCAGTCGCTGCAGCAACAAGCTCGGCAAAGCTGGCACTGCGCCCCGAAGGAGGGTGCAGCACCTTTGAAGGTTGCGTTGTCAGTTCAGTCCGGGGCACCCCCCACTGCTGGGCCGCACTGCGTAACAGCATTTCCCGGGCGGTCGCCCCCATTTGACGGAGTTCATTCCAGCGGTTTCGAACCGACAATGAGCCACCGGCAAACTGAGCGCCATAACGATTGGCATCAATGGGCGCGAGAACCACTTCTACAGCCTGCCAATCGGCATCGAGCTCTTCCGCTACGATCATGGGCAGTGCCGTATTGACGCCTTGTCCAACATCAGGATTCGGTGCAGCGATCACGATACGACCGTCATCATGAATCATCACATAGGGGTTCAGTGAATTTGCAGGCGCAGATGTTTTCGCTGCCGCCAGTACGGAAATACCGCTACTGCCCAAGGCAAGGCCAAAGCTCGAATAGCGAATAAAATCCCGTCGCTTCATACCCTCACCCGCACCCCGGCTCATACCGACACCTCGCCGTCAGATGCGCTCACAGTGGCTTCTTGTCCTACCTCGTAAAAGGACAAACCCTGTAACTGTTTCGATGCCGTGTTTATCGCGGCAACAATGCGAGAGTAGGTACCGCAGCGACAAATATTACCTGCCATCGCGCCTTCAATATCTTCAGAGGACGGATTTGGATTGCGCTGTAACAACGCCGCTGCGCTCATAATCTGGCCTGCCTGGCAGTAGCCACATTGTGCAACATCGTGGGCTATCCAAGCTTCTTGGACCGGGTGTAATGCATCGCCCCCCAGCCCTTCTATGGTCGTCACCTCACGCCCACTAATGGCAGCCAATGGCAGCTGGCAAGAGCGAACGGGCGCTCCATCTAACCAAACGGTGCAAGCGCCGCACTGGGCAACACCGCAGCCGTACTTGGCGCCGACCAAACCCAGAAGGTCTCGTAATGCCCATAACAGGGGCATATCGGGATCGGCATCGTTCAGCTCATGGGCTTTACCGTTGACGCTAAGCTGCATGGTTGATGTTCCTTTTTTAGTCACGCTCAATCGGTGTATTGATTACACATTATATCGCGGTTTAGGGGTGGCAAATGGCAGACGTCGCACTAGCGAGAAACAGCGCGGGCGTAAGGACCACTGCCCCGCCAATAACACCAAGCCCCAAAAATACAGGTCGACAGCACGACCACCAAGGCCCAACGAATCGAGTGAACTCCGGTATGAGCAAAATAATCACTGAGCATGCCCACCACTAACGGACCCAACCCAAGGCCTAATAAGTTAATGGCCAAAAGCATGAGCGCAGACGCCTGAGTACGCCAATGTGCGGGCACCAAGTTTTGGATTGCCGCGTAACTAGGCGCAATCCAAAAACTGGCAAATATTGCCGCAATACCCATAAATACCAGCGCAAACGGCAGCCCCTCTGGCCCTCCAATGCGGTGGGTCTCAGGCCATAAAACGAAGGCTAGCTGGGTGGGCAGAGCAATCAGCAAACCGATTACTGGCACACGCAGTTGCCAACGGGGGTCTTTCGGCGCCAGGCGATCAACCAGTAAGCCCCCGGTCACGGCTCCTAGGGTCCCACCGAACACCCCAATCAAGCCCAGCCAAAGCCCCGCATCGACTAAAGACATGCCATGAACCCGCACCAGAAAGCTTGGCGACCAGATCCCCAGCCCATAACCTGCGATACCGGCAAAGCCAACCCCTGAAGCAATCCATAAAAAACCGGGAAGACGGGTGATGCCCTTAATGGCCACCAAAAGCGATTCGTCACCAACCCCAGAGCGAGGCTGACGCGCGGGCTCTTTCACAGTAAAAAATAATAAAAGTGCCAACAGCACACCGGGAATTCCAAACACCAAAAAAACCATGCGCCATCCCAGTGCCTCGGCCAAAAGCGCGCCCCCAAACAAACCCACGAGGATGCCCAAATTAGGGGCCGCGGCAAGAACACCCTGGGCCAGCGCCCGGCGTTCGGGAGGAAAATAATCGGTAATTAGGGCTTGGGAGGGTGGGGTTCCGCCGGCCTCACCAATGCCCACACCCACCCGAAGCACAGCGAGATGCGCAAAACTCCCCGCCGTGGCGCACAGGGCCGTAACAGCACTCCAGGTTGCCATCGATATTGCCAGGACATTGCGCCGTGACCAGCGGTCGGCAAGGCGTGCCACAGGAATGCCCAAAATGGCGTAGAACAGCGCAAATGCCAGCCCTGAAAGTAAGCCCATTTCAGTATCAGAGGCGTTGAACTCGGCTTTTATTGGCTCCAGGAGAATCGTCATGACCTGACGATCCACAAAGTTAAATACGTAGCCTAATGTCAGTAGTGCCAATACATAGTTGCGATAGCGCGTACTAAAAGCCTTATAAGGTGCATCGTGATCATCAGCGCCTACTGGCTCTTGAGTCTCGGTATCGGTTGATGTGTTCACAGTGGCGTATCGCCCTCAGTTCTTGGCGGCTCGACTTCGCCCTGGGAATCGCGGAATCAATAAAGGCGTGTCACGCAAGTAAGCCTGATATGCGGGGTCATCACCCCAAAGCGACACGCCGCGGTGAGCCAAAGTGGGGATACCACTGATGCGTGTCAGCAAGATCACGACAAACAAGGGTGATACCAGCGTCGCCCATTGCCAGCCCTGCATGACCGGTACGGCAGCCAAGAAGACACCCGACCAAAGCATGATCTCGCCCAGATAATTGGGGTGACGGCAAATTGACCACACGCCATGACGAATAAAACGCCCGGCGTTTTCTGGGTTTCTTCGGAAATGGGCTTTTTGCTGATCAGCGACGACCTCTAGGCCAAAACCCATCATCCAAATCAAAAAACCGAGTGCGGCAATGCCAGAGAATGCTGGGGCAGTGGGAGAGAGAATAGCCACGAGCGCCGCGCTGCTCGTTAGGCTCACCCAAACACCTTGCAAGGTCCAAACCAGCAGAAAGCGCCAAAAAGATTGCTTAATCTTACGAAAACGTTGGTCCTCCCCCACATCGGCAATGCGTAGAAACAAGAAAGAACCTAAGCGAAGAGCCCATATCATGACTAAAGCGGCCATCAGGCCACTGTAAACGCTGATACCAGGATTAAGCAGCAAAGCCAAAACAGCCGCGGTAATAAAGGTCAAACTGCCGACCAAATCGTAGAATCGCTCTGTACGCGCCCACCAGGCGTAACTAAACCCTAAGAGCTGAATAAGAAATATGACTGCGAAAATGGCAGGCAGGCCCGGCACACCAGCAAGGCTGCTACCCGAAGGGTTTATGAGCGTCGCATAGAGCAAGCAGATCAGAACTAACAGCGCTGGCATGAGGTGTTTTTTCGTGAACATGAATTGCCTAATCCTCTGCAGGCAACAGGAAATTGTGACCGGGTGGTGTTAACGGCACAACCGGCCCGCCCCTGCCCAGTGAAACCTGCCTCACGGTGCCGTACCGGGAGGAAAGTCCCCCAGTAGCTCACTGGCTACCGCCATCGTCGCCTTGTATCGCTCATTCATGGAGGGGTGATCTTTTAAACGACCCTCGGCAACGCCGCGCCAGACAATTTTCCGCGTATCCGCATCGATAACGTCAAGGATCGCTGTGCCCTCGTCATATTCACGCACAGTGGGGCCCGAGCTGTAGCCGACACTCACCGAATTACCATAGGTTCCCGCCGAAACTCCACCGTGCATACCTTTGTCGTATCCCGTGGAGTGAATAATTTGCTGTCGCTGTTTAGAGACGGTGTAATTTATCCAGAAGTCGACGTCCTCGGTTTTGCTCTCGCGCAGGTTGTGTACCGCGAGCTCCTTACCCACCACCTCACGAATCCGTTTATCAGAGGCATTAAATTTTCGGTATTGGGCTTCCCGTGATTGAACAACATCGTCATACCAGCGGTAGGTTTTAAAATTTGAAAAATCAAAATCTTGATCGTAGTCAAGCTCATAGGTCGGCTTACTGGCACAGGCCGAAATCATGGCGAAAAAGACAACAATAAAAACAGTCCGAAACATTAAGGTAACCTACTGGTGTGGAACGCCAATGAAGAATACACGGTTGGCTCCAATTTGACTGCCCCGTTGGATACGCAATCATGATTACCCTCGCATTACTGCCGGATACCGATAACATTCCCCTGCATGCAATAGATGAGTGGCGCAGCGAACTGCCGGCAGCCGATCAAAAGCGAATCGCGCTTATGCAAGGGGTGCCCCGACAGATCGAGTTTGTTGTGACCAGGAAGCTGCTGCAAACACTGGCTCAGCAGCGTTTGGGAATCTCTGCTGAGGTCGTATCGGTGGCGGGCGCTGCGCCCACGTTACTGACTGCCGACGGCCGGTCGATGGCCTGCAGTATCGCCCACTCACATAAAGCAATTTTAGTCGCGATCAATACCCTGGGGCCCATCGGGGTCGACATAGAGCGCCACCGGCCCAGATCAATAACCCGGGTGGTGCAGCGCTATTTTTGGGCTGACGGCCAAACCTATTTTGCCAACTGCGCTGAAGACGAAAGTACGCCTTGGTTTTATCGCCAGTGGTGTATTCGTGAAGCCCTCGTCAAGCACCAGGGTGATGGCAATCTCTTTGCGCTACTGGGCAAGCCCCTAACGCTCCCCCCGGGAACGCTGGGCCAGATTAGCCAGAGCAGCACCCTCACTCTGGGCGTCATAAGCTCTGAAGAATCCCAGCCTGAGCTGCTTTATTGCGCCTTAAGCCAAGATTCACAATGGGTGTTTTCTCCGCCAAACCCTGAGCTAGGGTTGACGGCATTGACCCCTGTAGTGAGCCAATAATCCGAGCAGGCCTAACCTGGGCCCAGGAAAGCCGCGGCAGGTCAGACACCGGAATTCTGTACTCCTGGTGGGCTTCATAGGCCACAGTTTCAATATCAAAGGGCGTTAACGCTGCTTGATACATCACGATTTCTACAACAAGAGCCTCACCGAAGAGGCGGGCCCAAGCAGCCTTGGCAGCATAGAAGGCTTGCCCCCGTGTTAATTTTAATAGGACAAACGCGTCACCGGTGGACGAGGGCTGGAGGCAAGCCCCCTCGCTTTGCATGAGAGCCCGGGCGGATGGTGGAGTCATGGCCTGCCAAAGTTTTGTGATGGGATAAGCTTGCATAGCAGCTGTGCTCTTAAAGGCAATAATAGAACCGCTAATTTCTCCCAGTGGTATGGCACCCCGCGGCTTAAAGTCGGCGCCATTGGATATGAAAAATGTTGAATTATGGCGCTCGGGGCTTCCGAGTCATCACGGCCTAAAAACGATACCTTCTGAAACTCTGGGCTCCGATTACCCCGAAAGGCTTTCGCGACTCAGGGCAGACCTAAAAGACACCTAGAGGCCTAAAATACCCAGAAGAAAAAGCCACTGCGGTCAATGTGCGACCGTTTTTTTGATCGTCCCTTAACCCAAATCCCTTGACTGAGTTACTATCGCGCCAATTTCCCATTAGCCCCTACTTGGAATCCACAGCGCCATGATTAGGATCACCGCGTTCGCCACCCCCGACCTCCGCGTCGATAACTGGACGATTCGTGCAGGTGATGCTTGGTGCGTGGTAGGCCCCAACGGTTCAGGAAAACAATTTATTGACCAACTCCTTTTGGGACAACTCAAGGCCGATGGCCGGGAGTCTGTCATCCACGACCTACCGCTCAGTGCCATAAATCTGGTCTCCTTTGAGCGACAGCAATCCATCTTTGAGCAGGAGCTCAAACTAGCCGCGACCGATCTGCTCCCCGAGAGCGAGACCGCAACCTTGACGATTGACTTTTTACCCGCCGAAAAGTGCAGCGACCCTCTAATCGATACGCTGAATCTCCGTCACCGACTGGACCGGCCGTATACGCAGCTCAGCACCGGTGAGAGCCGTAAGCTGCTGATTGCACAGGCCCTACTGAACGGTGCTGAAGTTCTGATTCTCGATAACCCCTTTGATAGCCTCGACCACAAGGCCTGCGAAAATTTAGCCGCGGCGCTAAAAGCGGTGTGGCAGGCGGGCACGACTTTAGTGCTGTTGCTCAGTAACCGCAGTGATATACCGAGCTGGTGTAGCGCTCTGGCTACCGTGCAAGGTGGCTTACTCCAATGCCTTGATAACGACGATGTCGCCCATCAGAAACGCGTTCTGGAGGCACTGTTCTCACCGACAGAGCAACCAGATTGGCCTGAGCAAGCCTGGCAGCTCGAAGATTTTCCCCACGACGACATTATTAACATTGCCAATGCCTCGGTTCGTTACGGTGAACAGGTTGTTCTACGCAATATGACCTTACAGGTCGCACCCCTTGAGCACACATTGATTACCGGCGAAAACGGTGCCGGCAAATCGACGCTGCTGGGGTTGATCACGGGAGATAACCCTCAGTGTTATAACAATGACGTTCGTGTACTGGGCTATCGACGGGGCCATGGGGAGTCTATCTGGGAATTAAAACAGCAAATGGGAATCGTCAGCAGTGAATTGCACCGCCTTTACCGCGTGCGCTGTGACGCTTTGACAGTCGCCTGCTCAGGGTTTTTTGACTCTATCGGTGTCTATGAACGTGTTAACGAGGTGCAAATTAATATTGCCAAACAATGGCTAAAGGCAGCGGGCTTAGGCGACCGGGGCTCTGAGCCCTTTCACACCATGAGTTACGGGGAACAACGACTGGTCCTGATTGCTAGAGCTCTTGTGAAGTCGCCATTGCTATTGGTTTTAGATGAACCGACCCAAGGCCTCGATGAGCTCAATCGATCGCGAATTCTGGATTTACTGAAGACACTTGAAGCACGCCGTCATACCACTCTGATCTTCGTCAGCCATCGGCAAGATGAGTACTTGCCGTTGTTTAAGCGACATCTACACTTAACAATGCCAGTGACTGCCGATCAAAACTCAGAAAAACCGTCGACTCAGTAGGTATAGGGGTCGACGTTGTAGATGGTAGCGACTAGGCTCAAAAGAAAACATCAGCGGTATCGGGATACATGTGAGATCACTCGGTAAACTTTTTATCCTCATAGCAGTGCTTATCAGTATCCTTGCTGTCAGTGCGCTGGTTGTAAAAGACAGCGATTTATTTCGAGATTTTGTCGCGCTAAAACTCAGCGAAGTCCTTGATCGAACCGTCAGCTTTTCAAAACTCGATATCGACATTGATGTCGACCAGTCGATCACCATTGAAGTCGATGATGTTGTTATCGCACAGCCTGAAGGGTTCACAGGTCCAGCCTTTTTAAGTTTGGCGTCCGCCACACTTCGCACCTCAGTTCCTGATCTTTTATTGACCCAGCCCAAAATCAACTCGCTGACATTAACCGAACCTCAGCTGCACCTCATTCAGGGCCTAGATGGTCAGCCCAACTGGAAATTTGGGGGTGCTAAAACGCCGGCTTCCAGCATCACGGGCAAGGCCTCATCTACGGGGTTACCGGTCTTTTTAGAACACGCCGATATGAAAAAATTGCAGCTAACGCTTATCGATAGCCGCGAAGAGGCTCGAACCCTGCACGCCGATGCCACGTTGAGCCAAGATGTCAGCGGCGCTAACTTGTCGGTGAACGGCAACGTTAATGAGGCGCCATTTAGGGCGGAGGTTACCGCATCATCAGCAGATGCTTTTGCCTCTTTGAAGGACGTTAATCTCGGCCTTGATATGAACTTGGGCGACGTACATTTATCGGGGCAGGCGCTGGTCAGTAATCTTCGAGCGCCCGCGAGACCTCAAGTGGAGCTGGCACTGCAGGGGCCCAGCGTTGAGTACTTTACCGACCTTCTCAACCTACCGCCATTAAGTCAGGGCCCCTTAGATTTGAATATTTCTGTGCAACCCGGCATAGACGACATGGTCGTTCGGCTAGACGGTTTGATCGGTGACTTTTCGGCGGTTATCAGCGGCAAAGTTAATGATTTTCGAGCCTTGTCTCAGGTCGATATGGCCGTCGCAATTAGCGGAACCGATATTGGGCGTCTGGGCGATTTAGCCGGGATGCCTAACATACCCCACGTCCCTTTCAGTGCGACAGGCAAGGTCATAAGAGACCAACAAAAGCTGCGTATTAGTGATTCTCGAATCAATATAGGAAGGCTTCAAATAGCGGCAGGTCTGGAGATTCCAGATTTAGACAACCCTATTCAGGCCAATTTGTCTGCAGAAGCGTCAGTGCCTGCGATCGAGGTTTTTCAAGATGTCTTTATGCTCCCGGAGGGTGTGAAAGGTGCCATGACGGCGCAGATCGTTTTAGAAAGCGACAAGCAGCAGACCCATGTCAATAGCCTGCTCATCACCGACTACGGGGAACTGCAAGCCCAAGGCCAATTGCGTGGCCAGCGCGAATTGACGGGAACTTCGATGACCCTTTCGGCAAAAGGCAATGATCTTGGGGCTTTGTTGTTACTGGCCAATCAAAAGCCGGGGTTTCATGACCTTTGGTCTCTAGAAACAGATGTGATGGTCACTAAAAATCACGTGGAGCTAAGCGCTGGCAAACTGTCGCTTGAGGGCATTTCAAGTGGGTTTACAGCGATTCTTCCACGCAATAACGCCACTGCCGAATTTTCCACCACGCACAATATGACGGTG
>ERZ887851.177-NODE-177-length-63741-cov-13.447225_pt1 | contig 63741 bp, 52 predicted proteins | sample MGYA00521100_ERZ887851 | MGnify/ENA primary metagenome ERZ887851 (study PRJEB32303, sample SAMEA104408602) | aquatic metagenome | biome: Brackish water; feature: Pelagic; material: water | place: Baltic Sea | collected 2014-06-06T16:11:00 | depth 11,444 m ... | reverse complement strand
AGCAACAGAGGAAACTCCAGCAGTAGAAGAGGCTCCAGCAGAAGAGGAGAAAGCAAAAGATGCTGAATAAATTTTCATTGAATGAATAAAGCAGATTGCTTTCATTTAGGATATGTAGCGAAACTTCACGGATTTAAAGGTGAAGTTTCGCTGTTTTTGGACGTTACGAATCCTGAAGATTATCGCACACTCGATGCGGTCTTTATCGATTTGAACGACCACCTGACTCCCTTCTTCGTGGAGTCCATCAAACTAAAAAACAAAGGTTTCGCGGCAGTAAAATTTGAAGGCGTTGACGACGAATCACTCGCCCGAAAAATTCTACGAAAAAATATTTACCTCCCAGACCAAATTCTCCCCGAATTGGAAGGGAATACCTTCTACGATCATGAAGTCGTTGGATTTACCGTTATCGACAAAAGGTATGGAACTGTCGGTAAACTGGAACAAGTGGTAGATTTTAAAGTCAATCCGCTTTTGCAAGTCATGAATGGCGAGAAAGAAGTACTTGTCCCATTACTTGATGGAACTATCCAGCTCGTTGACCGTGAGAAAAAAGAACTTCATGTCACCACTCCAGAGGGATTAATCGAATTATATCTGGAAGGATAATGTCCTTATTTCGTTTCAAGCAATTTTCAATTCTTCAGGCGGAAAATGCAATGAAAGTTGGCACGGATGCCATGCTTCTCGGAACAATTGCAAATTACAATTCACCCAAAAATATTCTCGATATTGGCGCTGGAACTGGTGTGCTTTCTCTCATGATGGCTCAAAAGTACCCGAGTGCGACTATTCATGCCGTTGAACTTGATGAAATTGCGGCGAAGGAGTGCCTTACAAATTTTAAGCAAGCACCTTGGGCAAATCGATTGCGCGTGGATCAAAATAATTTTATTTCTTTCAAGGCAAGTGAAAAGTTTGATGTGCTGATTTCAAATCCACCTTATTATCAGACGCGTTTGGAGAATCAGGATGCTCGAAAAAGTAGAGCGCGCCATGAGTCCTCGCTCCCCGTTGAATTAATGCTGAATAAATGCTTGGATTTTATGCATGAGCAATCTCTTTTGTGGGTGATTATTCCATCGGAAATTAAGGGGGATTGGATTGAAAAAGCGAACGCCAACGAGCTCCATTGTATTGAAGAGGTTGAGATTCACGGAAAAAAGAATGCTCCATCGAAACGGAACATTCTCGCTTTTTGTCGGACTAAAATGTCTCTTAAATTATCTTCCTTTACTGTACGCGATGAAAGTGGAAATTATACGAAAGAATATATTGATTTAACTTTCGATTTTCATTTCAACGATCTTCGGAAGATTATTGAATGATAATTTTATTCGTACTCAATTCTGCCTCGTTTTGAATGGTAATGAAGTACATCCCTTATTTCAAATCAAACTCAGCCGTATTGATTAACATTGAATTTTGATCGGCAACAACAGTGTAAACCAACGTTCCTGTGCTGCTTACTAATGAAATTTGATCATCTAAATTCACATTGAAAATTCGAATCGTCTCATTACGAGATACTGGATTTGGGAAAATAGTAGCACCTACGCGATTCGATTCAACAGAAACGTAATTTGAGTTCGTTGCGTTACCGTCGAAGTCAACTTGCTTTACACGATAGTAATTTACGCCAGATTCCGCAGTTCTATCTTTCAAAGAATATTCAATCAAGTTTTCAGAATTACCTGCCCCTTGAACGCGATTAACTTCAGTCCATTCACTTCCGTCCAAACGCATCAAAGCAAAATATTCGTTGTTTTTTTCTGAACTCGTTCCCCAAGTAACCTCAGGAATTCCATTTTCATCTGTCTCTCCTGAAATGTAAGCAAACTCAACTGGTAACGCTAAAATATTACAAATAACGTCAACGAATGCACAGTTTTCAAAAAGTGGCATTCCAACAGTATTTCCTGAGCTACAATAAGAAACAGAAGGAGACCAAATCCCAAAATTACGCATGTTTCCACTTACTGAAGTAGCAGCACCGCCTCCCTGAACTTGTCCAGTAGATTCGTTCGTCCAGTTTCCGTTGGAAGTGAAACAACACGTGTTGCAAATATCGAATACACCTGCATTGGAAATATTACCGTTTTGGACGTCGACTTTTCCATTGTTCGTAAGGTTAAGTTGTGCTCCTTGATAGATATTTAGATTCCCTCCAGCAATTAAAAAGTAACCTCCGTCAATGTTTACAGTACCCTATACTTCAACTCGAGAATTCACAGTAAGAACGGCTGAATTAAAATCAACGGTTGCTCCACTGTTTACGGTTAGTTTGTTTACATCGACGTCACCGTTAAGGATCCCTGTCGAGTTTTTGAAGACTAGGTCACCATTAGAACTGTAGGATCCGTTAATTGTTATCGAAGAGCCACTGTTAATTGTTAAGGTTTGACTATTTGAAATATTGTGATTTACAATGATGGTCTCATTCGAAACATTGTTCCCTGGAGCACAGCCGCAAGGATTTAACCCATCAAGACTCCAGACTGAGGTAGTGTTGTTCCAATTGCCAGAAGTCAATGTCGTATAGGTAGCCGAAAAGGCTGTTTGTGTCAGAAGTAGTGCTAGAATTAATAGATATGTGTTTTTAATGTTGCTTTGTTTGACTTATATACGCCGCCCAAAGCATTCTGGATTTTTTTAAAGCAAATTATTTACCAGGGAAACAATTTCCTCTTGCGTTTTCTGACCTTTATCCTCGTTATACCATGATTGTACAACTGCATTCTTCTCTTCAAATGGAACAGGATTTTCTTTAAACTGCTCCACAACTGACTGAATTTCTCTTGGTCTTGGTCCCCAAACGAACAAGTCTTCTCCATTTTCGTCCCTTGAAATGAGAAAAGGAATAGACTTACCACCATTCGTTAAATAGGATTCAATAAGTTCCGAACTATCTCGTAACACTATTTCTAAATCGATATTTTCGTTGAGTTCTGACATTAACTGAATAATCGGCGTTGAATGTGCCGCATCTCCGCACCAAGGTTCGCTGATTAATATCCATTTTTGTGCCTTATCAATGGACTTAATCGCCTTTATTGTGGACTCAGAAATGGGTTGTGTTTTTAGCCAGCGATCGTTTCTACGCTTGTTCATCTTAACGTAGTTGACATAAGCGTCTTTATCGTAAGGTGCATCTCTATTTTTACCTGTGATGACTACATCAAAAGTGTTCATGTATTCGCTCCAGTTCATACTTCTTTTTATTTATAAATTAGACGTAAAGTTAACCTTCAGATTACACGGAATTCTCGAATTTTCAAGAAAAAAAGAATCAGCTATATAAACGACTAATAAAGTGCAGGATACGATTCTGGGTCTACTTCGTTCATGATGGCATAGGTCTTTTCAACGATGTCCTCAATACTTGGTTTTGAAAAGTAATCACCATCAGATCCATAAGCTGGACGATGATCTTTAGATGTCAAAGTTTCAGGCGCAGAGTCCAAGAAATAATATCCTTTTTGCTCCACTAAAATTTTGTCCAGCATGAAAGCAACTGCACCCGAGCTCACGTCTTCATCAACGATAACAAGGCGATTTGTTTTCTCTAAAGAATCTAAGATTGAATGATGAATATCGAAAGGAAGTAGCGTCTGAACATCAATGAGCTCAACTGAAATTCCTAGCTCATTCAATTGTTTTACCGCAACCTCACAAAGGTTAAACGTCGATCCGTATGAAACCATAGTGATGTCTGTTCCTTCGGTAACAACTTCAGGAATTCCAAGAGGTTCACGGAACTCACCAATATTCGTAGGCATTGGCTCTTTAGTACGATATCCGTTCAAAGGCTCAATAACGAGAGCAGGTTCATCTGCAGCCATTAGCGTATTATAGAAACCAGCGGCTTTCGTCATGTTTCTCGGAACGCAAACGTGCATCCCACGAAGAGAATTAATAATCATTCCCATAGGAGAACCACTGTGCCAAATTCCTTCCAAACGATGTCCACGAGTACTTACGATTAAAGGGGCTTTTTGTCCACCTTTTGTTCTGTATTGTACTGTTGCGAGATCATCAGAAAGTACTTGGATGGCATAGAGTAAGTAATCAAGGTATTGAATTTCAGCGATTGGACGTAAACCTCTCATGGCCATTCCAATTCCCTGACCGATAATCGTACACTCGCGAATTCCTGTATCTGAAACTCGTAATTGCCCGAATTTCTCTTGCATGCCCTCTAGCGTCTGATTCACCCCGCCGATTTTACCAGCGTCTTCTCCATAAACCAAAGCTTCAGGATATTTTGCAAGTATTTTATCGTAATTATCTCTCAAGATGATTCGACCGTCTTCCATCGTCCCTGAACCATCATACGTTGGAGGGACAGGATCAACATTTAAGGCAGATCGATCAGACTCTGAATACAAGTGACTGCTATAACGGTCATAGTTCAACGCAATCTGATTTTGAATCCAGTTGGATAAATTCGTTTTAGCCGTTGAAGTTTCACCTCTCATTTGACGTAATGCTTTTCTGGCAGCCCCAAGGATATCCTTACGAATCGGATCCATGGCTTTTCCCAGATCTTCTGCAATTTTTTCAATGAAAACCTTGTTGCTACTATCTTGCGCTGAGGCTTTAATCAATGCGATAGCTTCGCCTGCGTCTTTTTTTAATATTTCAGTGAAAGCTTTCCATGCTGCATTTTTAGCATCACGAACTTCTTTCTTTGTTTCTTTATGAATGGTCTCTAACTCTTCTTCCGTAGCAATTGTCATCCCGTCCGCATCGAAGTTTAAAATCCATTCCTTAAACTTATTGACGCAGTCAAATTCAACTTCCCACTTCAGGCGCTCTTCCGATTTGTATCTTTCGTGTGAACCACTTGTCGAATGTCCTTGTGGTTGATTCACTTCTTTTACGTGAACTAAAACAGGAATGTGCTCTTCACGAGCAAGCTTAACCGCTTTCTCGTAGGTTTCGCAGAGGTGTGCGTAATCCCAACCTTTCGTGACAAAAATTTCATAACCAGGCTTATCTTTCGTACGCTGCATTCCTGCTAGAGCCTCTGAAATACTATCTTTTGTGGTTTGATGTTCTCTTGATACAGAAATCCCGTAACCATCATCCCAAACGGACATGACCATTGGTACTTGTAAAACACCAGCTGCATTTATTGTTTCCCAAAAAGGTCCTTCTGAAGTAGAAGCATCACCAATTGTCCCGAAAGCAACTTCATTTCCACCATTCGTGAATTTCTTGAATTCCTCCAATTCCTTTAACTCTGGATGCTCTCTGTATACTTTGGATGCATAAGCAAGTCCAAGTAAACGAGGCATTTGTCCAGCCGTAGGTGAAATATCTGCAGAACTATTCTTTTGCTCCATTAAATTTTTCCACTCACCTTTTTCATCAAGGTTTCGAGTAGAGTAGTGTCCCCCCATTTGGCGACCTGCAGACTGCGGTTCAACGGTAACATCAGTATGCGCATATAATCCGGCAAAGTATTGTTGAATATCCAATTGATCAATGGCAAGCATGATAGTTTGATCGCGATAATACCCCGATCGGAAATCTCCATTTTGAAATTGTTTTGCCAACGCAATTTGTGCCAATTCCTTTCCATCTCCGAAAATTCCGAATTTCGCCTTACCAGTCAAAACTTCACGACGCCCAAGAAGAGATGCTTCTCGTGAAAGACTAGCCAATCGAAAATCATTTAAAACTTGTGTCTTAAATGCTTCAAAATCAACATTGGTTGCTGTTTCAGTAACGGATTCTTTTGCCATAATCTGGATTTTTAGCGAGTGCGAAAATAGTAATTTTTTAACCCAATTCCAAGCAGATCGATTGTAGTTGTACCATGTGGTTCAGCGTTTTTTAGAGCTAATCCAATTTTAGTTCAACAGCAGAATAAATAATTCCTACAGTTAATAGGATTGTTTTACATTTGTTTCCATGAAGTTGAAAGAAGCTTTTCGTAAGTACTCACCATATTTTGTTGATGTTTGGCAGTATTTAGTAATCATTTTGATTTTTATTCTCGCCGCAGTTTTCTTTTTATAATCGGATTCGGTATTCGTATCTTTACCTTTCAGAACTATCATTTATGAAAAACATATTCCAAATTGCCTGCTTTTGTCTTTTGTCTATTTCAAGCATCGCACAATTGAATCTCACAGAGGTGGGGACTTTAGATTTAAATAGTGCTCATTTTCAAGGACTCAATGATATTTGGGGCTACACTGATGAATTTGGAAACGAATATGCTCTTGTAGGTGGAACAAAAGGAACAAGTGTCGTGGATATTTCTGATCCAGCGAATCCTGTAGAGGTATTTTTTGAGCCAGGATTGGAGTCCATCTGGAGAGACATTAAAACGGTCGGAGATTACGCTTACGTAACAACTGAAGCACAGAATGGACTTTTGATCATTGACTTGTCTCCATTGCCTTCTTCATCGGCATTAACGACAAGTTATTACACAGGTCCAATTGGAAATGAATGGCAATCAGCACACAATTTATATGCAGATGAAAACGGTCCAGTCTACATTTTTGGCGCAAACAGAGGTAACGGAGGTGTTATTATCCTGGACGTTTCTATTGATCCAATGAACCCAGTTGAAGTAGGTGTTTTCGATAATTGGTATGTTCATGACGGCTATGCCGAGAATGATACCATGTATTTGGGACATATTTCTGATGGATTTTTTAGCGTTGTAGATGCAATCGATCCTGCGAATCCAGTTTTGTTAGGTACACACGACACTCCCTCAACTTTCTCACACAATGTTTGGACAATGGGAGGTAATTATGCGTTTACCACAGATGAGGTATCGGGTGGTTACATCGGTGCCTATGATATTTCAGACCCTGCCAATATTGTTGAGTTGGATCGAATTCAGAGTTCTCCAGGAGCAGGAGTTATTCCGCACAACACCCATGTAAAGGACAATTTTCTAGTTACTAGTTATTATTCGGATGGAGTTACAGTGCACGATGCTACGTATCCTTACAACCTTATTGAAGTCGCGAATTACGATACCTACCCGCTCCAAACAACGGGCTATGATGGCTGTTGGGGAGTTTATCCATTCTTTCCTTCTGGGTTAATGGTGGCTTCGGATAGAGAATATGGTTTATTCGTTCTTAGCCCAAATTACGTGCAAGCCGCATATCTCGAGGGGGTTGTTACCAATGCACAAACTTCACAGCCGATTCAAGATGTTTTGGTAGAGATTAATGGTTCCAATCAACCTGAATTGACAAACCTAACAGGTTTTTATGCTACAGGAATGGCAGCTGGTGGAACCTATGATGTTACCTACAGTAAAATCGGTTACTATCCACAAACGATTTCAACCATTCTGGTTAATGGTCAACTCACAATACAAGACGTTGCTTTAACGCCAATTCCGCCTTTTAATTTGGATATTCTCGTTCTTGAAGAAGGTACAAATGCACCAATTGACAATGCTCAAATTCGCTTAGAAGGTTCGATTGCAACGCATGAAGGAACGACAAACGCTCTTGGTGAAGAATCTTTTACCATGTTTTATGAGGAAGCATATCGCGTTTTTGTTGGGAAGTGGAAGTCTGTCTCGTATTGCGAATGGTTGAACGTAGATGCGCAAACAGGGTCGTTAACGATTTATCTCAAGCCTGGATATTATGACGATTTCACGTTCGACTTTGGCTGGACGACCGCTGGGGACGCCTCAACAGGACAATTTGAACGTGCAATTCCGTTTGGTTCGCTCTCAAGCCCTTCGGCTGATTCCGATAGCGACTGCTCTGACTACTGCTATATAACGGAAAATTCTACAACCAGTTCACTATCCGATGGTGATGTGGATGCTGGATTTGTTCTGTTGCGATCGCCAATAATGAATTTATCTGGAATGACTGACCCTTACGTTCACTATGAGCGCTGGTTCTATAGTGATCAAGGGATTTTACCTCCTGGAGATTCACTCGAAATCTTTTTGGGAAATGGAGTTACTCAGGTGAAAATTGATGCACAACAGTATGACACACTCACTTGGGGACAATGGATAAGTAAAGATTTGCGTATTCTGGATTATCTGGCGTTGACACCAACGATGCAATTCACTGTCTTCACTTCCGATTATGGTCAGGATTACAATGTTACCGAGGCAGGATTGGATAATTTCTACATTGTGGAGGCTGAATTTGTCTCAGTCCCAGAAAACGAGTTGCAGCAATGGACGGTGTATCCGAACCCAACAAATGGCACTTTTTATGTAAAAGATCTTACTGAGGAGACAAAATTCGAGATCGTGTCTTACAATGGGGCATCAGTTGTGAATGGAACGATATCAAATAACCAACAAATCGATATTTCAGGATTGAGCGAAGGCGTTTATTTTATTAAAATGAATGATGCTGTGCAAAAGATCGTGCTTACCAAGTGATCGCGGATTCATTTAATTATATTTGTCAATCACAAAAAGGTTGATTTGGCTGAAAAAATAGATATTTCCGTTGTTATTCCCCTGCTAAACGAGGAAGAATCACTTCCTGAGTTGTCCGCTTGGATAGATCGTGTGATGGATGCACACAAATACACCTACGAGATTCTTTTTATCGATGATGGTAGCAAAGACACGTCTTGGGAGGTAATCGAAAAGCTTTCGAAGGAAAACTCATCGATTAAAGGGATTAAGTTTCAAAGAAATTACGGAAAATCAGCAGCACTGCAGAAGGGATTTGAAGCTGTTGTTGGCAGTGTGGTTATTACCATGGATGCTGATCTTCAGGATTCTCCCGATGAGATTCCAGAATTGTATCGAATGATTATGGATGATGATTTCGATGTTGTCTCCGGCTGGAAAAAGAAAAGATACGATCCGATTACCAAAACGTTACCGACTAAATTATACAATTGGGCGGCAAGAGTGATTACAGGAATCAAACTTCACGACTTTAATTGTGGTCTGAAAGCCTATAAATTAGCAGTGGTGAAAAGCATCGAAATCTATGGCGATATGCATCGCTACATTCCGCCGTTAGCAAAATATGCTGGATTCCATAAAATAGGCGAAAAGGTCGTAGAACATCAAGCGCGAAAGTATGGAGTATCTAAATTTGGTTTAAATCGTTTTATTAACGGTCCACTAGATCTCATGACCGTCGCTTTTATGGGGAAATTTGGTAAGAAACCAATGCATTTCTTTGGAGTTATTGGAATGATGATGTTTGTCGTTGGTTTCGGAATTTTCGCTTATCTCGGAATTGATAAATTGTTCATCAATAACACCGCAAAACTGATCGCCGATCGAACGGAGTTCTATTTAGCTTTGACCTGTATGATAATTGGTGTTCAATTCTTCATGGCGGGATTCATAGGAGAGATGATAGGGCGTAATTCGTCTACCAGAAACGTTTATCTCATCGAAAAAGAGTTGAATATTGATGCTTGATTGGCAAGTTGATAGAACCTGGGCGCTTTTTCTAGATCGCGATGGAGTGATCAACAAACGAAATTTTAACGGCTACATTACTTCTCCCGAAGAATTCGAATTCTTACCAAATGTTTTGGAAGCAATTGCAGGTTTGTCTGGGGAGTTTCATCGCATTGTTGTAGTTACAAACCAACAGGGTATTGGTAAAAATATCATGAGTGAACGTAACCTGATCGACATTCATACTTATATGTGTGATAGTGTTTATCAAACTGGAGGAAAAATAGACAAATGCTATTTCGCTCCAAATTTAAAAGGTGCCAAAGACGATATGCGAAAACCAAATCCAGCAATGGCCGAATTAGCGAAATTGGAATTTCCTGAAATTGAGTTTGCACGTTCTGTTATGGTTGGAGATACAGATTCGGATATTTTGTTTGGCAAGAATCTTGGTATGAAAACTGTACGGGTTCTTTCAGAAGAAAGAGCGGAAGTAAAGGCGGATTTGGATGTAAAGAGTCTGCACGAATTTTTAATACAATTGAAAAAATGAAATTTAGTTTAGTTCTGATGTTTTCTCTGATGACGTTGATCGTTAGCGCTCAGGTGAATCAAGTCGACTCCCGAGGTCGCAAGCAAGGAGTTTGGGAAAAGACCTATCCTAAATCAATTGTTTACCAATACCGCGGAGAGTTTAAAGACGATAAACCAGTCGGGAAATTTACCTATTATTATGAATCGGGAAAGGTAAAGGCAATCATCAAACACAACGAGGTTCAAGCAGGAAGATCATTAGCCTATTTCTACCATGAGAATGGCAACGTAATGAGCGCAGGAATTTATCGTAATTTGAAAAAAGACAGCACTTGGATCAATATGACACCTTCGGGCAGGTTGAGTTCTGTGGAAGAATACAAAAACGATAAGTTGAACGGCCTCACGAAAATTTATTTCATTCCAGAAAATCCAGATGATAAAACAGAGATCGTTGCCTCAGAACTGATGTATAAGGATGGCTTGCTGCAGGGAGAATACAAAGAATACTTTTTAAATCGTAAAATAAAAACACGCGGTCAATACGACAACAACAAGCAACACGGCGCTTGGGAAGAATTTCAAGTAAGCGGGCAACGTGCAGCTACGTATCGATATGATCACGGTGAAAAACACGGTTACTCGATCGCCTATGATGAGATGGGGAAACGTCTGAAGGAAGTCTTCTATTACCACGGACAACCGCTAGAAGGTGAGCGACTTGAGCAGATTTTAAAGCAACTGGAAGAAAAAGGAATCAATCCTTACACCATGACAACCAAACAATGATTATATTCGTCATTACGATATGGCGCGTCACCTAATATACTTGCTTCTTTTTTCGGCTTTCCTCTTTACAGGATGTAAAAAACAGGATAATCCTAACTTTCATTTCGAGTACTTTGGAATGCAAACTGGGCGTTTTGTGATTTACGATGTCATGGAAATCAAACACGATACGCAAGTGAGTCCCGCTCATGATACCGTTCGATATCAATTGAAAACTGTTTGGGAAGGCAAATACATCGACAACGAAGGTCGCACAGCAAGTGTATTTAGGCGTTACAAAAGAGATTCGGCTTTGGATTCTTGGGTGTTAAGCGATGTTTGGACGGGAATTTACGATGGAATCCGCGCAGAACTCATTGAAGAAAATCAACGCGTTGTAAAACTGGTTTTCGCACCAACATTAACAAAAGAGTGGGATGCCAATGCATACAATAATCTCGGATCACTGGATTGCTATTATGAATCCGTTCATGTAGACACCACGATTAACGGAACCTTTTTTGACTCAACAGTTTTTGTAAGACAAGATAACTTTATAAGTCTGATCGACTCGATTCAGAAATATGAAGTCTATGCAAAGAATATCGGCTTGTTAACGAAATTCTCAAAAGACAATCGTTACGATTTCGTTGGCTCTGAACCTCAGGAGGGAACAGAGGTTTACTACAATTACGTTTCACACGGTTTCGAATAACGCGTCTTTCATTCCTAAGAATGTGCTAAATTCGTGGCACATGAAAATTGCATTACTTTCAGCATTTTATCCGTATCGAGGCGGAATTGCTCAATTTGGAGCGATGTTTTACCGCGCTTTGGAACAGCGTCACGATGTTAAAGCCTATACTTTTAAACGTCAATATCCAGACTTTTTATTCCCTGGAACGTCGCAATTGGTTACAGATCAAGACAACGCCGACCAAATTCCTGCCGAGAGAATTTTAGATTCCATGCAGCCTCTGACCTATAGAAAAACGGCGAAAGCGATGATGGATTTTCACCCAGATATAGTGATCAGTCAATATTGGATGACATTCTTTGGCCCTTCGATCGGTTCGGTGCACAAGAAAATTGGAAGTAAAGCGAAAAGAATTGCAATCCTTCACAACGTTATACCGCACGAAAAACGCTTTTTTGACCGTCCTGCAAATCGATTCTTTCTCAAGCATAATGACGCTTTTGTAGTTATGAGTGATACCGTGATGAAAGATCTTCTCTCACTCAAACCAGACGCGAAGTTCCTGCGCATTGACCACCCTGTTTACAGTCAGTTTGGCGATCGAATAGACAGGACAGAAGCTCTTGTGAAATTGAACCTCCCAACCGATAAAAAATACTTGCTGTTTTTCGGTTTTATCCGAGAATACAAAGGTTTGGATTTACTACTGGAAACGTTGGTATTGTTGGATGATTCCTATCACGTAATCGTTGCAGGAGAAACGTATGGTTCGTTTGATAAATACGAAGAGCTGATTAAAAAGCATCAGTTGTCAGAACGCGTCCATTTGTTTACTGAATACATTTCAGATGAGGAAGTATCGACTTATTTTTCAGCATCTGATGTCTGTATGCTGCCCTATAAAAATGCTACGCAGAGTGGAATAACGGCCATTGCGCATCATTTTAATACTCCGATTATTGCAACGGATGTTGGTGGGTTAAAAGAGACGATTGCAAACAATGAAACAGGCTTGATCGTCGAACGTCCTGATTCACAACTATTAAAATCCGCAATCCACAAGTATTTTGAACGCAACCTTCAAGAAGTAATGAGCACCAATATTCTCAATCGAAAGGCTGATAATAATTGGGAGAATTTCGCCCAAAAGATTCTTGAGTTTTCTACATCTATTTAGTCCCACTACACTGTTAACTCGTACTTTGTGAGAATTAGTCGGCGATTTCATCAAATCACTTTATTTTAAGCAAATTCCAATTGATTGGTGAAGTTAATTTATTGATTAGTAGTGCTTTTTAAGCAAAGTAATACTGCCGGTAGGGTAACTTTCTTGATAAACTTACTTTTCAGTTGACTTTAATAAAGGGAAAGTCTATATTTGCAGGCTCTATAAATAACTTAACGTAATACGAAAATGCGTAATAAAGGATTTTTTTGGTTTTTGACGATTTTGATGACAGTGATCTGTCTTTATCAGTTGTCATTCACATGGGTTGCTTCAAGCGAAGAACGAAAAGCGGAAAAGCAAGCCGATATTGAGGTAGCTGAATTGTTGAAAGAAGCGAAAGCTGCTGGATTGGACTCTATTGTTCTTCCGTACAGTGGAGCGAAAAAAGGCATCAATGACGCTGGTACTAAGGATATTATAAAAGCTGATATTGTCAACGGAATTCTCTCTAACAAGAATGAGAAAGAAGTTTACCCTGTTTTGGGAACAAAGTATAAAGATGTAAAAAGTCGCAGTTTGGCGCTTGGTCTTGACCTTGTTGGTGGTATGAGTATCACTATGGAATTGTCAATTCCTGGTATGGTGGAAAACTACGCGAAGACAAGAGATTTGCGTTACGTTGTAGCGAGAAATGCTGCAGTTAAGGAGTTTGAAGCGAATGGAGGTGATTATATCGAAATTTTAATTCGTAAGAACCAAAAATTGAACAAAGGCGCGTCATTCGTTGATCTATTTGCGATTCACAACATTGCTGAGTTGAAAATGAATTCAACAGACGCTGACGTTGAAGCATTCCTTCGAGATATCGAAGAATCTGCAATGGACGGAGTCGAAGAAATTATTAGTCGTCGTATCAACCAATTCGGTGTGGCGCAACCAAACATTGAAAAGGACAAAGAGTCGAACCGTATTTACATCGAGCTTCCAGGTGTTCAGGATGAGAAAACAGTTGCTGATAAAATCGGTACAGTTGCGAATCTTGAGTTTTACGAAGCAGCAAACTTCCAAGAAATTGGTGGTTTGTGGCAAAGAGCGTTGGAAGTATCAGCGAAACCACTTGCAGAGGAGAGTGATGCTGCAGATGATGATTTCTTGGAAGAGGACGATTCAACGATGGTGGATGACACTTCTGCAGTTGCGGATGACTTAGAAGATTTGGAAGATTTAGGTCTTACAGATACAGAAGACAAGAAAGCGCTGGGATTGGCAGGATTGGTTCAAACAACTGGTTCTGGGTTTATCATCGGATACGCGACGCCAGAGAACAAAAGTGCTGCGGCGGATTTATTGAAGCGAGTAGACATTGTTTCAATGTTCCAAAACGTAATCTTCATGTGGTCAGAAGAAACGTACGAATTGGAAGTTTCAAAAGGTAAAAAAGAACGTTTCCACGCATTGTACGCATGTAAAGTGCCAGCAGACGGAAAAGCGAGATTGACAGGTAAGGACATTGCATCTGCATCAGATGGCTTTGACGCAGATAACGGCTCTATCACAGTAAACCTCTCTATGACAGACGAAGGTTCTGAAAAATGGGCACAAATGACGACTGAGAACGTAGGAGAAGTGATTTGTATCACACTTGACGGAATCGTATATAGTGCTCCAAACGTTATCAACCCAATTACAGGTGGTTCGACAGAAATCTCAGGAACATTTACAATTGAGGAAGCTAAATCTTTAGCTGCTTTGCTAAACGCTGGAGCATTACCTGCACCTTGTGTTATTAAAGAACAATCACGCGTTGGACCAACAATTGGAGCAGAAAACTCTCGTGCTGGTTTGATGTCTTTCGCTATTGCACTTGGATTGGTATTCGTTTATATGATTTTCTACTACGGAAAAGCAGGTATCGTTGCTGATATCGCTTTGATCGCGAATATCTTATTCATCTTTGGTTCACTTGCTTCTTTTGGAGCGGTTCTGACATTGGCAGGTATTGCTGGTATCGTGTTGACGATCGGTATGGCAGTAGATGCCAACGTACTTATTTTTGAACGTGTACGAGAGGAACAAGCAGCAGGAAAAGACTTGAAAGCAGCTATTGACACTGGTTTCCGTAAAGCTTTGTCTTCAATTATCGATGCGAACGTTACGACGATGCTAACGGCAATCGTATTGAAGTCATTTGGACAAGGACCTATCGAATCATTTGCGACAACTTTGATCATTGGTATTTTTACCTCCGTATTTGCAGCTCTAGTAATCACGCGTTTGTTGATGACATGGTGGATGAAACGTGGGAATGCGATCAACTTCGAATCGAAAATGACGAAAAATGCATTTAAAAGCTTCAACATCGACTTCGTTGGAAAACGTAAAATGTTCTACGGAATTTCTGGAGTATTATTTGTTGCGAGTATCGCGATGCTCGTAACGAGAGGTTTGAATCCAAGTGTGGAGTTCTCAGGAGGTCGAACGTATGGTTTCGAGTTTGAAAAAGAAGCTGGAAAACACATCGACAAAATCGAAGCTAACTTGAAAAAAGTCTTGGTTGATGAGAATGGAAAAACGGCTTCTGTTCAATTGAAAACAAAAGACAATAATAACTTCTTGGAAATTACTACGAACTACCGTTTAAAAGACGAAGGGGCGGAGGTAAATGAGGAAGTAAAGAATAAAATCGCTGAAGGTCTTGCGAATTCAAAAGCATTGGTTGGTTCTTTCGAAAACACAGGAATGCGATCAGTTTCGTCTAAGATATCCGATGAGTTATTGACATCGTCCTTAACAGCAATCGCGCTTTCATTGTTGATCATCTTTGGATACATCTTGATGCGATTCGGGAAATGGCAGTATTCTACAGGAGCAATTTTAGCAATGGTTCATGACGTTACAATCGTACTTGGTATTTTTGCAGGATTGCATGGAATTCTTCCTTTCAACATGGATATAGATCAAGCCTTCATTGCAGCGATTTTGACAGTTATCGGATATTCGATAAATGATACCGTAATTGTCTTTGACCGTATTCGTGAAAACTTAGGATTACACAAAAGCTCAAACGAGCAAGATCAAATCAACATTTCGTTGAACTCGACATTGTCTCGTACAATCAATACATCCATGACAACATTACTTGTGTTGTTGATCATCTTCTTCTTCGGAGGAGCTGCGATTAAAGGATTTATCCTAGCATTGATCATTGGTGTGTTGGTGGGAACGTACTCTTCGGTATGTATAGCAACTCCTGTTTTGATTGACTTATCTGGCATGAAGAAAGCTAAAAAGTCGGCAGCTCAAGAGGAGATCGCATCGGCTGAGTCTTAATAGATTCAACATAAAACTCAGAAAGTCTTTTCATCTTTTGATGGAAAGACTTTTTTTTTGCCAACGGTATGCTTTTTGCTACCGTTAGAGTAGAAGAAGAAGGAACATGATCGTACTTGTAGGCATAGTAGTTTGTTTGATAATTGGCAATTGGATCTTAGCATTTTATGCTAGCTGAACAATCTTATTGGATTTCTCTCGTTTCTTAGATATTACCCCATGCTTTTTTTAACATTTTTTAAGTAGCAACATTACATTGGTGCTTTTTTACTTTCTTTGTTTTTATGAGGGATCCGTTACAATCATTTTGCAAGTATTTCGTTCTGAGTACGATCGTTCTTTTACACAGTGCCGCATATTCACAAGATTCCACACTAACGATTAAACGTTTCGGTTTTGATGATTTGAATTCGGAGGAGTTCGAAAAGTATAAAAAGAAGTCTTCTACGAATAGACTCGCGGAAAACCCTGATGATTTGACGCAAGAAGTTATCATTATTGATGGGGATGATATTCGCAAATTTGGGTATTCGACTTTGGTTGATGTTTTGAAAACAATCCCTGGCTTTCGAACTTCACAACCTGGTAATGCCATTGAAGGAGAAACCTTCTTAATGCGTGGTCTCGAAGGCAATGATTACACGAAAATTCTTATCAATGGAATCCCCATTAAACCTGAAGCAACGAAGTCCATGCCTATTGCCGCTCAACTTCCAATTCGGCACGCGGAATACATTGAAATAGTTCAAGGACCTTCTTCTGCAACTTATGGTTCCGATGCCATGGCTGGTGTCATTAATATTGTTTTCCCTAACATTGACCGTCCTGTTTTTGCTTGGGCAGATGTAAGCGCAACTTCACCTGGAACAACTCAATCTTGCCAATAAGCAAAAGGAGCTGGACCTGATTCAGCGGGATAACGAATTGAAGGAATTGGCGCTAGAAAAAGAACGCCTGCTCGTTTCAGAAAACCAAAAGGAAATTCGCCTGTTGGCACAACAAAATGAACTCGAAAAACAAAAGCGTATAATTGAAGAGGAAGGCTATCAAAATAAACTGCGTTGGATTTTTGCCATTTTTCTGTTTATTCTACTGATTTTATTGGCCATTTTAATCGCTTACAGACAGCTCCGTCGAAGAAAGAAACAAATTGAAGCGCAAAACCTCGTCATTGCCGAAAGTAAAAAGGAAATCGAAATTCAAAAGGAAAAATCGGATAGCCTTCTCTTAAATATTCTTCCGATAGCGATTGCCGATGAATTGAAGAAAACAGGTGTGGCAAAACCTAAACTTTTCAATGAAGTTAGTGTTGGATTTACCGACTTTTCTGGATTTACAATGATCTCTGAAAAGCTTTCTCCGGAAGAATTAGTCGAGAAATTAGACGAGATGTTCCTTGCTTTTGACCGCATTATAGAAAAACATGGGTTGCATCGAATCAAGACTATTGGTGACGCTTATATGTTCGCGGCGGGATTGCCAGAGGCGGTGGATCAGCACGAATACAAATGCGTAGAAGCAGCGATTGAAATGCGAGATTATATAGCATCTTTTAACCAGTCCCTTGCGACGGGTGAACCGAGTTGGAATATTCGAATAGGTGTGCATTCGGGACCCGCAGTTGCAGGTGTGATTGGGATTAAAAAGTTCGCTTACGATATTTGGGGCGATACCGTGAATACTGCATCAAGGATGGAATCGAGCGGAGAAGTAGGGGAAGTAAATATTTCTGGTGCTACGTATTCGAAAGTCAGAAACAAGTTCAAAATGGAACATCGCGGTAAAGTTCACGCAAAAAACAAAGGTGCCATTGACATGTATTTTGCGGAGAGATTATAATTCCACAATCTCGTGATTCTCGCTTTTTCTTAAAAAAAGATTTATGATCGTTCGCGAATCCCTATCGTCTGGAATGAAATCTAGGAATGTTTCCCATTTGTGCGGAGGCATTTTTTTGTAATGATAAGGGGCATAACCCATTCCTTTCAAACAACCGTTTTCGATGAAAACAATACTTTTTTCTCCACGCTGTCTGCCTTTATCGATGATGTAAAACGAGGCACCGCTTAAAGTGAGACGGTCAATCAATTGTGTGCATCTGGCATTGTAGGAAGCAACATGCTCCTCACCAACGCAAGCACCCAAACAGTTTTTAATAGTGTACTGGAAACAGGAAGAATTGCTTTTGTACAGATCACAAAGCTTGGTGCAAAGGTCATAAGATTCCACCTGCCGCTCGAGAAAGGCAACCCCTTCTTTTTTTGTATTGAAACTTGTAATCGGTGTTTCTGTCATGGAAGAAACGCGAGCAATGAAAAAACGTATGTAGCCGTTATCATCGCTGTAATGATACAATCCCAAAGGGAAAAGATGACGACGCAAGGATCGGTTGTAAATCGGTTTGTGTTTCTTAATCAACTGAGACTCTTTCAGCAAAGAAATAAGTTCAGAGCCAGTTAATTCAAATTCGATTCGAGAAATTTCCTTCTGCATTTGAATCGCTTTCTTCGTAGTATTGTTTCTGAGGTGTTGATCAATTCGCTTTCGAATATGAATGCTTTTTCCAATGTAGATCAACTGATTTACCTCGTTGTAGAACTTGTAAACACCTGTCTTATTTGGGATTTCATCCAGCGCGTGAAGATCTAAATTGGGATGTAATCGCTTCGGATTGACTTCTTTTTGAATAAAGGTTTGAAGTCCACTACCGTCTGTTTCCATTAAAAGCGTAAACAATTCAGATGTTGCGAAGGCATCCCCTCCAGCACGATGCCGCCCTATTAATTCAATACCAAGTTCACGAGTTAACTTCCCAAGACTGTACGAAGCATGACCTGGAAGTACGTATCTGGAAGCTCTAACCGTACAAAGGTGTGGTCGGCGATAGTCGTAACCAAGAGATCTAAATTCTGCCCGAAGCACACCGTAATCAAAGGCGACATTGTGCGCAACAAACACACAATCTTCTGTAAATTCTATGATTTCTTTTGCGATTTCGAAGAACTTAGGAGCCTGCTCCACCATCCTGTCATTAATGCCCGTGAGTTGAACAATAAACTGCGGAATGTTCATCTCTGGGTTGACCAAAGTCACATAATCATCAATCACCTTTGTGCCGTCGTGCTTGTAAATCGCAATTTCGGTGATTTTAGAGTTTTTTGGACTTCCCCCAGTTGTTTCGATATCTACTATGGCATAATGCACACACAAAGATAATAATCCCAATTGGTGATTTGCGGTGAATTTGATTTATACTAAGCATATTTAAGTTCGTAATGGGCAAAACATTGAGATTGATAGATAAAAGTCTTAGTTTTATTGAAAAAAATAAATCTTCTATGCCAAAATCGTTGCTTCTAAGCATTTTAGCACTTCTTTTCACGTTTTCTAGCCATTCTCAGTTGGGATGTAAAGTTGAAATTTCAGTTAAAAATTACCAAGGAAATCAAATTTACATTGGCTATAACTTGATGGGGAAAACTTACGTGCGTGATACTTTGGTAGTGACAGATGGCAAATTTGTTTTAGAAGATATGGAATCCATTGAGAGAGGAATGTACATGGCTGTCTATCCAGAAACGATGAATTATTTCGAGTTTTTGATGGGGTCAGATCAGAAATTCCGATTGGATACAGAATTCGATAACGAAATCCACGGAATGGTTATTACAGGATCCGAGGAGAATGAAATTTTATATGAGTTTTTTCAAAATACGGACCTTACGAATGTTCGAATCTCTGAATTGGATGAAGAAGCGAAAAATTTGGCAGTAACAACAACTTCCTATACCGAAAACAGAGAGGAGCGAGAGCAATTAAATGCACAAATCGAAACGTACAAACGTCAGGTCATGGCAAATTATCCTCAGTTGGTCGTTTCTAAGTTGATTCATATCTCTTTCGATGTTGAATTTCCTGAAGAACTGTCGGAAGTCAATTCAGACGACGAAACACGATTCAAATATTACCGAAAACATTATTTTGATTGTGTTGACTTTAGTGAACAGGCACTGCTAAGAACGAATTTATTGAGCGGGAGAATAGATACCTACATGTCGCGTTTAACCATGAATGATCCGGATTCAATTATCGCAACGGTTCATCATATTTGTGATTTATCGCGAGCGAACAAGGAGGTTTTCAAAAGTGTCGTTGTGTATCTGCTGAATAAATATGCTAGCTCTAAACTCATTGGAATGGATGCAGTTTATGTGGACATGGTTGAGACCTACTACTTGTCAGGTGACGCAGACTGGATCGAGGAAGAAAATTTGGCAAGCATGAAGAATCGCGCCGAAACCTTGAAACCAACTTTGATCGGAAAGAAAGCTGCGAAAATTTCGGGGATTGATACAAATGGAAATAGTTTTCTGTTGAAGCCGAGTGATGCTGAGCATACAATCGTTCTGTTTTGGAATTATAGTGATGCCAATTCAATTGCAGCTGCGCAGGACTTTCAAGCGATGATGGAAGTGCTCGATGATCCTACTGTTCAATTAATTTCGATTGCAACACTAGGAATAAAAGATACCTGGAAAGAAAGCTTAGCAAGTGCGAATCTTTCTCAAGCGAACCAGAGGTATTACGTTCTTGATACGAATACAGATCAATACGTTAAAAACTTTGATTTCGACGGAATGAGAATCAAAACGTATCTCATCGACTCGAATGGGATCATTGATTTAAAGCAGTTTAATGCGGAGCAGGTGTTTAATTACTTAGGCGGAGCACGAGAAAATTAATCCTTTCCTTAAAGCTGAACATAAACATAGGAATTAATAGGAAGTGGACCTTCCACATCAATATAATGATCGGAAGTTTGTGCCGGTGACCATTTTTGCTTCATCGAATTGATGTAGTTTTTTAACTCTTTACTTTTCGATTTCAAAGGACCATTCACCTCCTCAAAAATTGCCGTTCCATCCCAAGCAATCCAAATTTTTACGGAAGATGCACCCTGAGAATTAAATCCAGCATTTCGAAGCTGTTTTTCAAACGCGGTGATACTTTCTCGCGAGTCAGAATGAATTTCCGGGTCGAAAATAACCTGTTGATCGATAGAGCTTCTCCAATTCGCTACCCATTGATCTTGTTTGTGAAACAGGGAATCGCTATAAAATGGATTTTCTGGGAAGATGTATTTTTCATTCACTTTCGAATCATACGAAATGCACCATGCAATATTGGGTTGAAGAGCAAGTCCATTTTGTTTCATCCCGAAAAATCCCGCATTTAGGTGCATTTCATGAGTGCCAACGAGCTCTTCTGTGAAATGGTTCTCCCAAATAAAGGGAACTTCCACAAAACCTTTTGGAATAGAACTGGAGCTGATTGTCGAGAGTAAGAACTGTTTTCCGTAGATGTAGGGATTTAATTCATACTTGGTAAGAATTTCGTTCGGGTTTTCCCAATCGATTTCCCCTTGCCGCTCATCAATTTCTAAATAGGGAAAAAACTTCAAAACCCAGCCTGTAATTGTTGAGGATCCGTAGGCTGTAACTTCTTTATATATGGATTTCCAAAATTCCACATTCGGTTTTCCTTTCACTGCGCAAATGAATTCCTTGATGACAGGGCGTAATTCCGCCGTCCAAAACTCTAAACCATACGCATCGAACAGATCCAAGTCGTTGTAGAGTTTCTGCCAATCGTCCATAGTTCCCAAAAGCGTTATGGTTGGAATTCCGCAGCCCGATTCGCCAACAAAATCAAAATAAGATTTTACGGCATCCAATACGGTTACTTGATAGGCCGCAGAAACAATTGGTGTTGTCGTTGAAAAATTTTGGTTGATTTCAGTGAGAATTTCGCCTTTCGCGTAGGAAAGGACAGCTTGATCAAATCCTGCGATGAGATCATTCCAATCTTCCGCGCTTTCATGTACTAGCGAATCGTTCCGTACTCGTATTTTATCGGGGTGACCGTCGACAAGAAGTCGTGATTCAAATTCCTCGGTATTCATAGCAACGTGATGACCAAATCCTTGGCAAATGGTCAACCAAATATCATCTGGAGAAAGGACCAATGGGCGGTGTTGAGCATACGCAAAATGGATGGTTCCGAGAAAGCTATTCATATATGTAGGAATGACTTCCAAGGAATTAAATTCTGAAGGAAAAATAGAGATAGGCTGGTCTATTTTATTTGAAGCCACCGACATGAAACTACTAGTAACGAGTGGCTTTTGAGCGATTTCGACGGAATCTACTGCGAATGTGTGACCTGCCGAGCTTTGACAGAGAGCCATTCCTCCCAAAAGGGATGCAGCCAATAAAACGAGCAATTTCATCCTCCAAAATAGGATATTATTCCTTTAGATTCAATAAAAAGTGAACGAATCAACCAAAAAAAAAGGGGAGAAACAAACGTTTCTCCCCTTTTTATATTATTGAAATTTAGAGTTGTTGACCATTAATAGTCTTCTTGGAGCTCATGACATTAAAACCGATGTTGACACCTGCCATTCCACCGCCTTTTCGCGAAGTATAGAAAATATTTACTGGAATGTTTAGCGCTCCAGCTTGGAACGTTCTTCCCAAGGCAAAGACGAACATGGTATTCAATCGAACACTTCCGCGATTATCCATATTGTAGCTCTCAAAATTGTAATCATCGTTGAACGATCGAACAGATGGTTCCTGGAAGTATCCGTTGGTATAATATTCTGGGTGTTCGTTAGGATCTGCAAGTTCAGTATTCACATATTCAGACCAATCAGATTGACTGATATAATTGTCTTTTTCGCCGAACATTCCTTCGGTATCGAAAAAGCCTTTCGATTGTTTCGACAATCCAAAACCTGGACCAAAGGCAAACTCCCAACCAGCGCGACCGAATCTAAATCCATTCATGATTGAAATTGAGGGGATGAATCTTCCTTGCTCTAATCCTGAAACATTCACGATACCTTCAACAAGTGCAGAGAAGTTCTCTGTCCCCACGTATTGACCTTCAAACTGATATCCTATCATCGATACTCCTGGGAATATGTCCAAGCCACCTTGCGATTCAGGACGCGTTGCAAATTCGCTGAAATTTCCTGTCATGAGCGCATACCCGATTCGAGGACCTGAATTGTTGATTTTTCCAACACCCACATTGGTCACCGGTTCGTTGTTGAATTGCAAACGCTTCATCATTACCTCATCATTCGACAATCCGTGCATTTCACGTAAGACAATTTCTATCATTCGCTGCAATTCCACTTCCTGCTTTTGGAACTCCATCATGTGTGTTTTGTAAAGTGATTCGCTGCGCACATCGATCATTTTTAGTGAAATCACAATTTTATTTCCGAAAGCGTCCATACTTCCTGAGATGGTGTAGTCAACGTTGAGTTCTTTCCCAAGTCGAACTAGGCAATTTTTACTTAAGCAATCATTTTGCAATGACGAGTCTCTGTCGATGGCAGCTTTCATGTCGTATTCATCATAAACTGAATAGGTGCCAAGTTTGATCAACTCGAAACGAATGAGTTTGGATGCAATTTGTGGCGTTGCGTAAAGTCCGTTCACAGCTGGGAATCCCGCAGCAACACTTGAATTGTTTTGTGCTTTTGAGGTGAATGCTCCAAGAAGAAGCGTACAGATAATTAAGAATGTAGTTTTCATAACGTTTATTTTAAAATTGTTTGAATTGATTTTATAAGATTATTAGCGTAAAGAATAATGCGACTTGAGTTGCCGCTCCAGCTAGAGTGCCCAAGAATATTTTTTTGAGTCGTTTTTTTCTTGATCCCTTTTTAATGGCTTTTAACGCCTCTTCAGAGGCAAGGGGATTACTTTTTTGAAACTGAGTTGCCGTAGCTCGTCCTTGCGCGCTTTCGGGAATTCCAATCACAGGAAGTACTGGTGACGCCAAAATGTTGAAAAAGAATCCACCTACCATGCCGGCGGCAAAATACCCAACCGTATTTTGTTTTTCGTATGCATAATCTTCCAAATATTTGAGAATGTAAGCGTCATTTTCATTCTGACGAAAATCAACGGTGTCTCCTTCGAGGAAGAAAATTTTTGAAGAGGTACTCGTTACAGAAGCAACTGGAATATCAATGACAATTTGTTCTTGTAAAATCTCTAAAGATTGTTGGTTCTCAAGAACAGCAGGCTCCCTTTTTACAGGTTGCGCTTCTTCCGTTTTTTCGTTCGCTCCCCAAGGATTGGAACCCGATTTGTTTGATTCCCAAGGATTGACTTGAGCAATTCCAATACAAGGAACCAGGAAACTAAAAACAACTTTGACAATGAAGCCGCGTAGTCGGCTGCCAAACTGAGTTTTAAATTCTTCTTGTACTCCTTGAACGGTAATTAAATGTCCCATGATTTAAACTTTTTGTTGGTTCAAATCTACGGCAGTACAGGCGGGATTGGTTACTGAATTACGATTGTTGCACAAGAATACTTGCGTATTTCACAAGTCATTAAGATTTATGGAAGTTTCCTTGAAGATGTATTTGTGAAATTCACATCTCTAGGTCCATTTCAATTTTCTTTTTAAAGTTGTTGATCATGTTTTTGACCTGCGAAAAGTAATTGTTTCGTTGTTTTTCGTTGGTTTTACTTATCACACTGGAATTCGCCATTTGCTTATTCAATACATTAAGCGAATCTTCGCAATATTCCTGATCGTTGGTATGAACCGAATTCAATAGATTGTGACCAAAATAAAGTCCCGAATAAGCGTCCGTTTTGTAATAGATGGTTGTGTTGCCATTGATGGTGTCATTCAAATATACTTCAAAGTCATTCCCTTCAGCTGGTGGCTCTGTTGTCGAAATGAATTTTTTTCCAACTTCAGCTTGAGCTTGAAGGTGATCCACAAAGCGGGTTAGAAGATCAAGGATATAGATAGCGTATTGAGGATCTTCAAATTGCTGGGACTCGTAGTAATAATAAACTTCACGTACAAAACCACGCAATAATTCTGGATCGAAGATCTCCTTAGATGGAATTTGACAATAGAGTTTTAAAGCTTCATGACCTGTGTTGAAAGTGACTGGATCAATTTTTTCGTACTTAAACTTTTTGTTTTGAAACTCTTCCATCTGCAAATAGGTCTTCGCCCAGAAAAACAGTTTGAATCGAATTAAATGAGGATAATTCATCAATTGAATTATCGGAGAATTGTTCACCGTGATAATCAATTCTGGATTTTTTTGACTTTTGATCACTCGCAGTGCATCACGCATATTTTGCAAGTAGAGCGTCATGCTAAAATCGTAATTGGAAATAGGTTGATATTCGAATATCACCTTGTTTTTGTTCACATTAAAAAGCGAGTCCAATGAAATATTGAAATGTTTAGTCAGCTTTTCTAGTTCGAAAATAGTCAAGTGCGTTTCTCCGCGATACCTTCTGTAAACGGCATCTTGACTGATGCTTAGTATTTCGCCAACAACATTTCCAAGTGAATCTTTCCCCTGGATTTGTTGTTTGATAGTCTCAAAGATAACGCTTTGATGATCCGTATTCATAGCAACGATTTAGTTCGTAAGCAATTTAACGAATTTTACGCAACTACGAGACAATCGAATGGTACATTTGCCCCGAAATAGGAGAAAGAACTCCTTCGGAGCTTACAGGCTTTCTTTATTAAATCCTTCGCCAACTACTTTGAATGAAGTTCGCCGATTTCTTTGATGATATTCTTCACGAGTCTGTTCATCCGCCTGTGAATTGATATATTTTTCAGTGAGAATGATTCGTTTACCATTTCCATCCAAAATGGGCTTTTTCTGCTCATTTTTCAAATAATTGGGTTCGTCTTCACCATATCCTTTCGCTACGAGACGTTTTTCATCAATTCCTTTTTCAATGAGGTACTCGACACAAGAATTGGCTCTTTCTTGTGCCAACTTTCGATTGTAAACATCGCTTCCTCTGCTATCGGTGTGCGAATTAATTTCTACAACCAAGTTGCTGTTCACCACCAAAAGATCGTACAATTCGTCCAGAACTTCTTTGGAACGCGGGCGTAATGCTGAAGAGTCAAAGCCGTACTCAATCCCATCCAATTCGATTTCATCTTCTGGAATTTGACTTAAGTAAAAATCCTGATAAAGCTTCGTAGTTTCAATAATGGGCACAGAAGAGACAGACTCTGCAGCTGCAAAATATTTTTCTCTTGTAGCCTTAATGTAGATTTGTTGCTGCTTATCGATAGTTAGTTTATAGTAACCTTCTGAGTCAGTTAAAATGTCCCTGTTTTGGAATGGAATGGTACTGTTGATATCCTTGAAAGCCAAATTTGTGTTAGGTAAAATTTCATTAGTCTCATAGTCGTAAGCGTACCCTTCCAGAGTGATTAAAATCGGCTCGTTGAACACTTCATAAATATCGTAGCAGTGACCGTTTTCACAGTCAGCACGATCACTTGCGAAATATCCTTTTTCCATTAGTGCATCCCAAATCATGTAGGAATCGTCCATGCTTGAGTTAATCGGCATACCCATATTTACGGGTTGCTCAAAAGCTTTGTTGTCTTGATTATAGCGCGATTTGAAAATGTCTAGACCACCGATAGAGTTCAAACCATTCGAACTAAAAAATAGGGTAGAGGACGCTTCGTGAAAGAAAGGACTGACCTCGTCCAGCTCTGTATTAACGGTTTTGCCTAGGTTTCTCGCTGAACCCGTAATATTTCCGCTTTCGTCGAGATCGATAACCCACAAATCCATTCCACCTTGTCCACCAGGTCGATCGCTTGAAAAGTAAAGTTTCGTTTCGTCTAAGGAAATAAAAGGGTTGATACTTTTATAACCGCTAAAATTCACAGAATCGCCAAGTTTGTACGATTCAAAAAATCGCAGATTGACCATTCGTGCGCAATAAATCGACTGTTCTTTTCGGTCGTCATCACTCCATTTGGTATAGAAGATAACGCTTTGCTGGCTGTTTCTTTTCAGATTATCGAATGCTCCTGAAGCATCATGTCGCGCTGAGTTCAAAGGTCTTCCAAAGTTTGTGGCGCGTCCCCAGTTCCCATCACTGTCCATTTCACTCCAGTATAAATCGCATAAATAGCGAGAATCTTGAGTTTCTGGATCGAGAATGACACCTCCTTCCCGAGCGCTGGTGAACATGAGTTTGTTCTCTTTACCGAAAAAAGCTGGAGCGAAAGATGCGGTGCCCTTATTAATCGTATTCGTATCCATAAGTTCGACAACAATTTTGTCATGCAAATGGGTGCTGTCCATAGCATAATAACAGCCAGTAATCAAAAGTTGAGCACTTCGGAGCAGCGAATCAGAGAAGTTATCTGAGGCGATATATTGATCAAAAAGTTTGACAGCCTCACGGTGATTGCCTGTATTCATTTGTGCAACTCCGTGGTAGTAAACATCTTCGGGGTAAGATTTGAAAGAGGACGTGTATTCGAAATGGTTTACAGCTTTTCTGTAGTCATAAGTTCTTAGATAACACTCTGCGATTTGATGCTCAATGTAATCTTTCAAAGGCACTGTGCGAGCCGTGTCTAGGTCACGTTCTTCAGAATCCTTTATTTTGAGTTTTCCCGTAGTAATCTCATACGGAATTGTAACGTCCTGCAAACCGATCGAATCACTCAGGGCGCTCTGGTAATTGAGTAAGGCATTATAATAATCCTCCGCTTCAAAGAAATTATCAGCATGGTACAACCAAACCTTTCTCGATTGACCAAGACTGATCATCGGAAGCGTTAACAAGAGAAGAACAAGTAGTTTTTTCATCATCTTAATGTTATAATCGAGGACAAATTTTATCAGTTTTTTTACGATCCTTCTGGTGCATGTAGGTAAAAGATACTTCAAATCCACCACGCCCACTTGAGGCTGTCGTCAGGGAAGATACGTTGATGTCGTATCCAACTTTCAAAATGAATTGATCCATTTTAGCGCCAATGTAGGCGATTGCTGCGTCACGATTTCTATAGATCGCACCGCCGAGGAGGTATAGATCGCTTCCCTTCAAATAGTAGCCAGCATCTACAGCCAGGGTCAATTCCTGGAATTCTTTCTGCCTCATGTAAAGTGCTTTCGGCAGCAAATAGAAGGTCTCTGTTAGATTGATTCTTGTTCCTACATGTGCATAGTATCGAATAGGAAGTCTATTGTCGAAATCAAAAAATGTCTCTTGTGGCTGCGTCAAATTGAATACCGAAACACCAACAAATGGGTTAATTCGACTTTCTTGTTTCGCGAAAAAATATAAGATTCCAGCGTTGGCAACAGGAACAATCAATGATTGCCCTCCAAAGTTTTCATTGGAGCTAATCGACGTATTGAATTCTCCTCCGTTGTTTGTAGTATACTGATTGTTGAATGTTAACAATTGATACTCCAGTGTTTTTTGAGTAAGTCCAGCTTGCACACCAAAAGAAAGATTGTGGTTCTTTTTGCGGTCAATAGAAGTGGTGTAGGCAGCAGAAAGCGATCCTTGAAATGCATTGTAATTTCCAATTCCAGCTCTAAAATTGCTAAGCTGTGCACCGAAACCCCATTTTTTATGAGAAACATCATAACTAACCAAAGCGGAAGTATACGGTTTGAAATTGACTGCTTTCCATTGTGTTCGGTATTGTGCGTGCAGCCTCCAATCTCCTTGAAACGCACCCGTCATTGCTGGATTTAAATAAAGGGGGGCTGCATCGTATAATGAAAGATGGGCATCCTGCCCTTGAGAATTAAAAGTTCCCAATACTACTATCGTTATTGCTAATAATCGCTTCATAGATACTATCGAATAAGGGTAACGTCACCCGATTTTTTAATTATTACGTCGTTTGTCAGCGTGACAGCAAACGTCCACGTATAAACGCCTAGTGGAGCTGGAGCGTTATTAAACGTTCCGTCCCATCCAATGTTGGCATCAAAAGATTGGAAGATTAACTCACCCCAATTGTTGTATATTTTAAAATCAACTTCCTTGAATGGTCCACCACGAATTATGAACACATCGTTTTCATTATCTCCGTTTGGAGTGAATCCAGTTGGTAAAACAGGCGGTAAAGCCACCGTTATCAACTGAGAAGTTGTATCTGTACATCCGTTTGCATCTTCAACAATGAGATAGATCAAATAATCGCCGCCATCGTCGTATGCATGTATCGGATTTTGATTGTTGTCACCTTCTCCATCGCCAAAGTCCCAAATCCATTGTTGTAGGTTTAATCCAGTTGATGCATCTGCAAAGGTTACATTTTGAAGCACCAATGCAGGATTAGGTGTAAAAGTAAAGTCCGCAACTGGCGCCGCAAAGACATTGAAATTCATTGTCGTATCGTCAAAACAACCAAGGTTGGACGTGACCGTAAGTGAAACCTGTTGTAAGCCAGTTCCGTTAAATGTGTAGGTTGGATTTTGTTCCGTGCTAACATCGTTACCAAAATCATACAACCAAGTATCTATTGAACCACTCGATAGGAAGGACAAATCCGTGAATGTTACGGGCGTGTTTTCACAGGCAACTGTCGGATTGAAGTTGGCAATCGGTACAGGGTTTATTGTAATCGGCAGTGCGATGGTATCATAACAACCGTTACTCGAACCTGCAATTAAGGTGGCATTGTAAGAGCCCGCGCCGCTGTACGTATGAATCGGATTTTCAACCACAGAAGTTCCGTTGTCTCCAAATTCCCAATTCCAAGAGTTAATTGTTCCAACCGGAGTTGTTGATAGGTCATCAAAAACAGTATTATCACCTTCACAAGCAACTGTTGCGGAGAAATCTGCCGTTGGGACTTCCTTAAAAGTAACGGTTAAAAAATCATTGTCTGGTGGACAACCAAAACCACTCGCTGCGGTGAGTGTTAGGTTCACAAAGCCATTCCCTAAATCACCCGCGGATGGAATATAGCTTGTATTGACAAAATTATTTCCAGGAGTGAACGTTCCTGTTCCGCTAGAACTCCAACTTCCGCTATTGTTGATGCCAGATACAGTTCCATTCAAGGTTACGAGTTCATTGCTACAAAACTCTTGATCGAGACCTGCGAAAGCTTGCGGTGGATCGACAAAATGAATACGCATTGAGTCCGTAATAGAAGGACAAATGCCTGGATTTGAACTGAGGAAGACATCCACATAACCAACGGTTGTATCTATAATAGCAATATTGTATTGTGTGTTTAGGGAAGTAGGGCTAACGATAGAACCAAAACCAGTAGTGGTCCATGTGGAACTAAATCCAAGAGATACAGTTCCTTGCAAGTCTACAAGATTCAGATTCGAACAAACCGAATCACTTGAAGTGATGTCGACAATAGGCTCGTTGATGAAACTCACTTGAAGACTGTCTTTTTCAGCGAGACAATTACCATTGTTGGTACTAGTTAATGTCAGAAAGATAGTGCCCGTAGAAATATCCCCTGAACTAATTAAGTAGTCTGTAGTGGTATTACTTGCAGATGGAGAAAAAGCTCCAGCACCATTTGTTGACCAGATTCCAGTCGAGGATGCTCCAGTTATCGATCCAGCTAAATTCACTTCTGACTCGCTAGAACATAACACCGCATTTGCTCCCGCAAAAACGCTCGGAGGCTCGGTGAAGTATACAATAAGAGAATCGATGTCATCTGGACAAGAGAAAATACTTCCTGCCGAACTGAAAACGATTAATACACTATCATTCGCTAAGTCTGTAGGTGAGGGGGTATAGGTTGTGCTTAAACTTCCAGAATTACCAAAAGCGCCGCCAAAGCCACCTGACCAACTTCCACCTGAGGCAAATTGAATAGAACCGTTTATTGGAATTGGCCCTACATTGTTTTTACAATACGAATCGTTTGGTCCTGCATCAGCAACTGGCGATTGAATATACGTCACTTGCATAGTATCTGTAACAGGTTCACAATTTCCTGTCGAAGCCAAAACGAAGGTTACAAATCCTTGTGTAAAATCCCCAGGACTTGGGTCGTAGGTAGTAATCAGATTGGTTGGTGAATTTAAGGTTCCCGTTCCATCGAGAACTGACCAAACTCCAGTCGTCGTGCCACCGGTTACACTGCCATTGAGGTTGACAACATTTACTCCGTTGCATAGCGTTGTATCTTTTCCTGCATCGGTGAATACTTTTCGATAGAAGGATGACATGTAATGATAGAGACATCCAGTCGTTGGACCTCCATTGATGACTCCCATAGAAAAGAAACCTGCTGAATTTGAAATGGTATTTTGAAATCCACTTGGAATCTCTGCGGTACTGAAGTCGATTTGAGCTCCAACCCATGCCCCTCCAGTTCCAGGTACAGGTGAGAATAGTGCTGGATTAATTGTTCCAGTTCCCGTTGTTGCCAAAGAGAAAAAGTTTTCATCTCCTGCTTCGCAGAGGAGGTTCAATAAAAATTGTTGGTTGTTGTTTCTTGGAAAGGAAACTTCATTCGATCCTGCACAATTTAATGGAGGAAGAATGGCCATTCCAAGCTCACAGCCGTAGCCTGACATGTGAACCAAATATACAGGCTTATCAGAAGATATAGAGGTTAAAGGCTGTGTAATTGAGTAAGGTACGGTTTCTCCTTGATTCGCGAGAACAGTTGTGACACCTCCATCGTCGATTGTGATCGTTGTAAAATTTTCAGCAGGGATCACGAAAATTGATTCATTAGATCCAGGGTTTAAGAAACCTATGTTTACAATATAATCAGTTCCAATTACGTCTGTTGGAACGATTTGGTCTCCCATTAAGTCAAAACATCCTCCGCCTCCTGCTGGATTTACAGAGTCATCGTTGATGGTTACAGAAACTGGTTTGTCGGAAACAACGATAGAACCACTCAAAGAGCTTCCAGGGTTGCTCGTCGTCATTACTACATTCTCACAGGTGTATACATTTCCTGCTAGGGGTAATACGACTGGATAGGTAATATTTGCGGGATGTCCAACGACATCGCATTTAGGAGTAATCCAAATAGTTGTGTTGTCTTCAGTTGCTACGACGGAGAAGAATTGTCTCGGATCTGTAACTACTCCATCGCCGTTTCTGTCGGTTGTCAAGTCTCGATTGTTCCACAATGTTTGGAAAGGCGTCACAAATTCAGTCCCCATCCCATTTTGACCTTTCAAAGAGTAGGTCTCTGGGTTGTTCGGAGTGCCTGGAGTGATTGTTACCAAATCAGAAATAAAGTCATAAACGACCGTAATATTTTCATCTGAAGTGATTTTGAATCCAGAATTAAGAATCGCATCCGCTGGTTTACTCTCTAAGTCGTTTACAATGTAATCGAGTGGAATAGAGGCCAAGCCGCTTGCAGGTACTGTGAATGTCGTGTCATACGTTGCTGTCGGCATTTGAATACGAACATTGGCGGGTGCACCGAATGTAGAGATTCGAAAAGCAATTTGAACATTTCCATCGTGATCTGGTGTCACCCAAGGTGCTGCAAACCAGAAAACTGTATCCACCTGTGCTTGTACATTTGTGAAGCACAACTTTGTGAACATCAGGAGTATTAATAGATATTTAGTTTTTTTCATAATCTAAACTCTTAATTCTTATTTTTTTTCGCGCTCATCAATTTGATTCTGCATTTCTTCCAGAATACTATTGTTGAGATCATCGTCTTCTTCGTCCAGAGATTTCTTCTCTTTTGTAATGGTGAAGGACAACATAATTTCATGTGATCCAGATTGGTAATTGCTTAGCTTGGACAAAGTATAATCGTAGCCGTAGCCAATATTGATTCGCTCTTTAATTTTCATTCCAGCTGCGATTCCAACAGCATCATCAGAGCGATACAACAATCCGCACCAAAATTGATTCCCGAAAGTGGTTTTCAGCATCGCTGTATACTGGATGGGTACAGGAGCTGTGTAGCGCACCATGAAACTTGGTTGTATTTCTATTTCTTTCTTCTTTTTGTTTTTGAAACGGAAATTATATCCAGCTATCGTGTTGTAGTGAAATGCAAGGTTTGAATTGTAACTGGTAAATTGAATTTGATTTCCTAAAATTCGTTCGAACGATCCCATCACAAAAAATTTCGGAGAGTACAGGTGAAATCCAGCATTTACATCAATTGCATTCGCTGAGTAAACAGTACCATCTAGAACTTCATCTCCTGCGTCAACTATTTGTGCATCATACAATCGAATTCGATGCTGCATGTATCCTGGTTGCACTCCAAGTCCTAATCGCATGTTTTCAGACAGACGTAAATGGTAGGCATAATTTAGGTAAATGGTGGTATTGGAAGTCAAGCCTTTTTGCTCAGAGAGTACCGTTGCTCCATAACCAACTTTACCTTCGTTTTTATAAGAGCCCATAAAGTTTCCCATCATTAACACTGGAGCTCCGTCAAATCCAACCCATTGGTTTCGATAGGCGATATTGGCCTCATGTACTTTTTTACTTCCTGCAATTGCGGGATTGAAATAATAGCTATTCATTAAAAAATTAGAATAACCCGCACGCTGCTGACCGTATGAGGTTGTCAGAATTAGCATTGCAATGAAGAGTGTCGCTAATTGTTTCATTAGTTTCTACTTTTAAGTACGAGAAGTGTTCCCTTGTAAATATCTTGCTCTGGGTCGCCTGAATCATTCAAATTGATGATATAATAGTACGTGCCATCTGGAACAAATTCACCTGCATAGGTTCCGTCCCAAGGATCATCATAACCATCGGATTCAAAAATCAACTGACCCCATTCGTTAAAAATTTCTACTCGCGCATTTGGATAAAGCAAATCGATAAACTCGAGCTTCCAGACATCATTTTTGAAATCGCCGTTCGGTGAAATGGCATTTGGAATCAGCGTATTGATTTCGTTCGTTACGGTATTGATTACAATAATTTCAGAAGTGCTATCAGTACAACCCAATGCTCCAGTTACTTCAAGAGTAACGAGATAATTACCGTTTGCGAAATACGTGTTGTTTGGATTCTCTTGAGTTGAGGTATTGTTGTTACCTAAATCCCATGAATACGACACTTCATTGCTAGAAGTATTAATGAAATTAAATACGGCACCGATATTCAAACCATTGTTCGTGTTGTACGAAAAGTTTGCAATAGGCTTGGGAGGTATGTTAATTACAGCTGAAACGGAATCAGCGCAACCATTTGTCGTTTGAACGATATGTAAAATCGTATAATTTCCGTTTGCACTGAACAATTGGGTTGGGTTTTGTGTCGCAGATGTTCCTTGTCCTCCGAAATCATAATACCAATAATTGATAGGATCATTTACAGTAGTTGAAGCATCCGTAAAGTCAACAATTATTTGATTGTTCGGACACGCCGCAGTATATGTGAAATCAGCGATTGGTAATTCGAAAACTTCAACTGTTTTTTGGATGGTATCATAACAACCAACATCAGAACCAATGATTAATTCGGCTGTATACGTTCCAAAATTAGTATAGGTGTTGGTAGTGTTTTGAGAAGTTGCACTATTGCCGTCGCCAAAGTTCCACTGCCAACTATTTATTGTGCCGAACCCTTGATTTGAAAAGTTTGTAAACACAGTGTTTTTGTTCAAGCAAACAGAAGATGCACTGAAATTGGCAACAGGTGGTGCAACAAATTGAATTTGAACGTTATCTGTTTCAGCGGTACAGCCTAAATTATTGGTTGAGGTCAGCGTTAAAAACATGAATCCGTTAGCAATTTCGGTAGGCGTTGGAGTATACGCAGCATTTAAGTCCGTGTTGCTCAGATTATACGATCCGTTTCCACCTGTCCATGACCCAGTAGTTGTTGCTCCTCCGATAATTCCATTGAGATTAATCACTGGATCATTCGAACAAGCTAGAATTCCAGCACCAGCATCAACAGTTGGAGCAGGAGTAAACGAAACAAAAACACTATCCATTTCAGGTAAACATCCTTGGTTTGCAGTTGATTCTAAGAATAACCAAACTCCACCAGAAGAGATATCAGCGAAACTAGGTTGATAATTTGCGTTTAAGGTGAGGTTATCGGGTGTAAAAAGCCCAGTTCCTGATGATGTCCATTTTCCAGTATTGGTAACGCCTGATACAGAACCGTTCAATGACGCATTTGGATTATTTTCACAAACAAATATGGTGTCCAGTGGGCCCGCATCGACTGTAGCAGATTGCGTATACACGATGTTCATCGTATCAGATTCAGGCAAACAAGATCCAACATTGGTAGATATTAAGACGAGTTGTACCGTGCCATTACTAAGGTCAGCAGCAGAGGCAATGTATTGTGCATTGAGTGCTGAACTATCTGGAGCGAAAGTTCCCGTTCCATTTGAAATCCAATAACCTGTTGATGCGCCTCCAGTTACGGAGCCTGCCAGGTTGACCGTAGAATTATTTTCGCATACCGATTGATCCGCAGAAGCACTCACTATTGGAGCTGGCTCGACTTCCAATACAATGGTATCCTTTAAAACTGGACAATTTCCTGTGGTTGTTAAAATCAAATTTATCGGAGAAATCAACGTGTCCAATGCACTCGGGATATATGTATTTATGAGGCTATTTGTTGGATTGTTGAATGTTCCGAAGCCACTTGTACTCCAAACACCTGTAACGTCTCCACCTCCGACAAGCCCGTTGATTGCCAAAGTTGTGTTTGCACAAACAGTATCATTCAAACCCGACGAAATGAATGGATATGATGTAAATTCAGAAAGATACCCGTAAGAACTTCCCGTTCCGTTTTTACCACTGATTACGCCTAATCCAAAGATATCTCCAGAGTTGGTTACTTCATTGTACGAGTTGACGGGAACGTCGGTTGTATTGAAATAGATCACGGCTGATTTGTAATTTCCAGAAGTTCCAGGGACATCTGTAAAAGCAGCGGAGGTTATGAGTGCTGGATTTCCGTTCAGCTCAAACATTCCTTCAAAACCAGTTCTTGTATAGAGAATTAAGCCTAGTGAATCTGATGTTGAGCGCGTAAAGGCAGTGTTATAAGTCCCAGCACAAAGTAGATTTGGAACTTGAGCACCACTTATATTACATCCATAACCTGAAGTGTGCCAAACATACACAGGTTTGCTAGTTGAGATATAATTTAAAGCATCTGAAGTAGCTAATTCGAATGTCTCGCCCCAATTTATTAATGTTGAGGTGGTTACGGAATTTGTTACGGTGATATTCGTTCCGTTTTGGGTCGCCAAGATATAGATTCGATCTGTATTCGAAGTCCCTCCGTTAACGATGAATTTTTTACCTGTGAAATCTGTAGAAGTAATTTGATCTCCCATAGTACTTGTGCATCCCGCATTGGAAAGTGCACCACTGAAAAGGGTCACGGCGATGGCTTTATCTGCTGAAACGATAGATCCAGCAAGGCTCGAAGCTGCTGTGACGTTCATATCTCTTGCGCTGTATGTCTCTCCTTCGTTCAAAATGACAGAGAAAGTTACGTTTTGAGCATGGCCAGTAATTGCGGTTCTTGGAGTTATCAGTACAGTCGTATTATTTTCAGTTGCTACGATATCAATAGAAGAAAAGGAAGCAGGCGTTGTTGAACCGTTGTTCCAATTTTTTTGAAAGGGGGTGTAAAAGTTTCCGCCTAAGGATTTGTTTCCCTTTAAAGTAAAGACTTCTTTATTGTTCGCATTTTTCAGTTCATAGAACGCGCTGATTTTTTCAGTTGCTGTAATTTTTATACCATTATTTGCAACAACGTTCCCTGCGGGACTTTCAATTTGAGCTAAAAAAGGCGTGAGATTAATACTATCTACGGAGTTTGCCGGAATCGTTAAGTTGATTGGTGTGAAACCTCCATTAGCAGGCAATGAAACACTAATGTCCGATGCATTTTCGTATGTCATAAACCGAAGAAAAATCGGAGTATCGCCAGCGGATGCAGAAACCTCTGGAGCAGCGAACCAAAATATAGTGTCGATTTGAGCTTTGGCAGGGCTTAACAATAGCGTGAAGAAGATAAGTAGTATACCCCTCAAGAGCACTTTCATAAGCAGTGGTTTTTCGGTTATCAGTTTTAAAAATAAGTAGTCCCAAAAGGGTTGCGCAAAGTTATATCATTTTTACTAATAAAAAAACATCATGATTTTGTATTGCTCAATGTGTTCACTTTGGGAATTTTAACATTCCTACTTAAGGAATAATGGATTTGAATTTTGGAAACTTTTACTGAAATGTTTGATACACTTCAAGGTTATTCAGATCTCTGGGTTCCATAGTTAATGAAGCAATGTTTTAGGTTATCATTACCTCATTTGCAATTGACTTTATTGATGACTACCAACGTCGATTTTCAATTGTTGGGGATCGATACTTTCAAGCAACTCGAGGATATTTGGAAACAGACGGGAATTGTAACCGTACTGTTCTTCTTGAAATTGTGAAATTGCTTCTTCTTTTTTCATTCCAGAAAGCATCTGGTAGGCAGCAACTATACACCCTGTTCTATCTGAACCATGAAGGCAATGGATTAAAACAGGTTTTTCTGCAGTTTCAATGGCGCACATAGTGGTTACTATGTCTTCGTAGGTGATTTTTTTAGCGCGCATAGGAATTCTTACCTGGATAAGGCTTGTTCCTTTTATTTCCTGTTTATCGTCGATGATATTTCGAAGGTTAATAATTGTTTTTACGCCTATTTGTTCCAATCTTTTCATGTCCTTTTTATGAGGCTGACCTGAACGATAAACTGTTGGTGTGACCGCGTGGAAATTTTTCAATCCCTCGGGTTCAATTGGCACCATTCTATCTGAACTCATCAGAAAGAAAACGAACAAAAGAAACGCAATCATTTTCATTCAAGAAAGATACAAAAGTAAGGCAATGAAAAACACAAAAGAGGGCAAAACCCTCTTCTGTTCGAACTAAACTAAAACTAAAAGTTACGTAGATCTACGCTTTGTTGTATTTGTAAAAGGCAATTAATGGCATGGCAATAAGTGAAAATCCTGTGATACCAACGACCAAACCAATTCCTGCTCCTGGCCAGTGCATGGCTTTGAAGAGAATCGACAATAAGGAAATGCTTGCGAAGGTTGTTCCGACAATAAATGCAGCTTTTTTCATGGTGTATTTTTTTGTGGTTCTATTCGGTAAATGCAGTTCTAAATGAAAAGTAACAAGTTGGTCTAAAAAAAAGCAGCTTTCAAAAATGAAAGCTGCTTGGCGCTGCGTCTAAAACCTAAAACTGTACTTATGATAAACAACATTCCTTAGTACCGATTGATCGTCCGTCTTGAAGAGAACATCAACGAGATTGTTGTAGTAACTTTGATAGGATTCGGGATGTGTTCGCACGATGTGAAAAAACATCCAAGAAGCGTACTCTTTGTACGGGTAAGTCTCTAATTTCCATATAGATTCAAGAAGAATCTCCAGGTGATGCTCGTCTTGAGTAAAATAATGTGTGAATGCTTTTTTATCTCTTGTAGATCTAAATTCACGTATTTTTTCCAGAATTTCTTCTTTCATTGATTAGATATCCCGACGTTTGATGATCCAATAGGAAGCAGCTACGAAAATGCTGATATAGAAAAGTGCGAGTAAACTTGCTTGTGGCGTAGTCATCATATACAAATTCGGAACTTCAACGATAAAGAATTGTTTTGGAAACGGAACAAGATCAGCGAAATTACTCAAAGGAAAAAACTGTGCATACTCTTGAACGGCAATTAATCCAACAATCCCTTCAATAATCGTGGAGAAGATATAAATAATGATAGCCAATGCAGGTAAGCGCACCAAGTTGGCAAAGAAGTAAGCAAAAGAAAAATAACCCAGAGTCGAGATGAAATAGACTCCGATCATTTCAATTCCGTCAAAAATGGAATTGGGTCCACCATTAATTAATCCAGCGACCATTGCTACAAGCATGGTGTAAATAGAGACAACGACCGATAAACCGAGTACAACAATGAATTTTGAGAAAATAACGTCAATTTTACGCAACCCATCAATTGTGTTCTGCCTTTGCGTTTTAAATTTTATTTCATTAGTCGTGTAAACAATAATAATCACTCCAACCATTAAGTTAAACCAAGAAGCACACCAAGCCGTGAGCTGGTAGGCATCAGGGAATTGGTATCCAGCAAGCGGAATACGGATTGGGCCAATCTCTATCAAAGAGAGCATCCAATACATGACTGGAACGAGAACTGCATATACGGCCAAAATAGCTTTCGCTGTCATAGACCGTTTTAATTTCATCCATTCGAGTTGAGCGAGCTTCATCATAACGTTTTTACAATTTGTAGGAATTGATTTTCCAAAGTTTCATTAAATACGGACAATTGATTCAAAACAATTCCATTGTCGAAACAACGCTGGTTAAAATCACTCGCTTTCGTTCCATGTTTTGCAGTAACGATAAATACATCGTCTTGATTTTTATACACGCTGAAATCTTGACTCTGTTCAACAAAGGCTATCAGTTTTTCCATATCGAGCGCATGTGCTTTGATCAATGTCACGTCTTGATTCCCGATAATCTCATCTATTGTACCAGTCTGTAAAAGCTCTCCTTTTCTAAGGATCGCGCAGTGGGTACAAACTTTTTCAATTTCATCGAGAATGTGTGATGCGATTAGAATCGTTTTTCCCTCTTTCCCAATTCGAATAATTAATTCACGAATGTCTTTAATTCCCTGTGGATCAAGACCGTTGGTCGGCTCATCTAAAACAAGCACTTCTGGATCTCCAAGTAACGTTGCCCCAATAGCTAAGCGCTGTTTCATTCCTAACGAATAGGTGGAGAATTTGGTATCTTTTCTATCGAACAAATCCACGGCTTTTAGAACGCGCTCAATTTCAGCTGTGGAATTCTCGATGTCTTTTATTTTGGCAGTGATTTCGAGGTTTTGAAAAGCAGTTAAATAGGGATAGAAATTGGGTGTTTCGAGCAATGCTCCAATTCTTTTTCGATTGGCATCATTTTCACCGTTCCCGAACCACGAAAAAGATCCTTCCGTTTGACGAATCACCCCAAGTAACATTCCAAGCGTTGTTGTTTTACCGCTTCCGTTGGGTCCCAGCAGTCCATAAATCATCTTGGGTTTTATGTCAAGACTTAATGAATTGATCGCTTTAAAACCTTTATAAGATTTTGAGAGTCTGTCTATTTTCAGGATTGATTCAGCCACGTGTTAGATTTTGGTTCTAAAGTAATGAAGATAGTTATTTAAGCTTGACAAAATTTTTAAATGGAATAAATTAAAGAGTTTAGGAGGTTGTATTTGTGAAAGACTTAGAAACTGCATTTACAATTCTCTTAAACCCTAAAAAGAAACAAAGATGAATAATATATCCTTGCAAGAATACTATGAACGTTATTGTCTTATCGACGGCAAAAAACCTGTAATAACTGATACTACTAGGTGGTTATTAGAAAATCTAGAAACAGGCAATATACAACTAGTACGGACTCGTAAATGGGGTTGGCAATACAAATCAATTAAACAATGAAATTTACATTTAATCCAAACACAGCTAATCGCAAAGATTATAAATTATGGTATCTGTTACCTAATGTATCGATTCGTTATTATCAAGTCAAAAAACGTAAAGTGTGGATCATTGGTTTTGCTTGGTTGACTGTGTAAAGCTTCAGCATAATGTTTACCACTTAAGGATAAAGTTAAGTGATAGTTTATTACCTTTAAAGAAGTCTTTCAGGGGATTATTAACAACCCTAAAAAGTAAACAAATGGCAAGACCAGGAAGACCAAAGAAAAAGACAGCTGAAGCTGTGGTCAAAGACATCAAAAGACAGACGAGAAGAAAGTTCTCAGCAGAAGAAAAGATCCGTATCGTAATCGAAGGGCTCAAAGGAGAAGAGTCTATCGCGGAGATATGCAGAAGAGAAGGCATAGCACCTGCATTGTATTATCGTTGGAGTAAAGACTTCATTGAAGCTGGAAAGAAGCGTTTAAATGGCGATACAGAGCGTGAGGCAAACACCTTTGAAGTAAAAGAACTTCGTAAAGAAGCTGATGGGCTGAAAATGGTAGTAGCAGAACAGGCACTTGAGATTAGAGTCTTAAAAAAAGACTTGCGTGGTCTAGAGTAAATTTCCACAAATACATGCGATTTACTCAACAAGAAAAGTACGAGATCATTCGTATTGTGGAGGACTCTGAACTTGGTGTTAATCGAACTCTTAAGGAGTTAGGTATATCCAAGCGCACGTTCTATAATTGGTATGGAAAGTACAAGGAGCAAGGCTATGATGGCCTTGCCCCAAGGAATAGAAGTGCCAGAACGCAATGGAACCGTATACCGGATGAGATCCGAGAGGATGTTGTAGAATATGCCTTGGAGCGTCCTGAACTCTCTCCAAGAGAACTTGCTCACAGCATCGTGGATCACAAGGAGTATTTTATCTCTGAGAGTAGCGTATACCGCATACTCAAAAGCAGAGGACTGATTACTTCTCCTGCATACATTGTAATGAAAGCAAGTAGTGAGTTCAAGGATAAAACAACACGCCCGAATCAGATGTGGCAGACCGATTTTACCTACTTCAAGATTATTGGTTGGGGATGGTATTATCTGTCGACCGTATTGGACGACTACAGCCGTTATATCATCCACTGGGAGCTTTGTTCTCACATGAAAGTAGATGATGTCAAGAGAAGTATGGATAATGCGCTTAGAAAGGCTGGTTTAAACAAGAGAAATGCTCCAAGACTACTCAGTGATAATGGATCATGCTATATCAGCTCAGAGCTAGCAGAATACATCGATGCTAAAGGAATGAGTCACGTACGAGGAAAACCAAATCATCCGCAGACACAAGGAAAGATAGAACGTTATCACAGATCCATGAAAAACGTGGTTAAACTTGAAAATTACTATCTGCCAGGTGATATGAAGCAACGATTAGAAGAATTTGTGAACTATTATAACAATCACAGATATCACGGATCGTTGCAAAACCTAACACCAGCTGATGTCTATTTTGGACGAGATCAGAAGAAACTTGAAAAGCGAAAATCAGTCAAAATGAAAACTATGAAAATGAGAAGAAAGCAACACCAGTTGCAAAGACTAAATCGATGACTTAAATTTGATCATCCCTGGTAAACATTCCTTGAAGACTTACAATCTTCAACGACAAGGATTCTCATAGATAATAACTGTGCAACGGCATAGCCGTTGGCTTTTGAAGTTCAAGATAGCAGAATTTCATTTAGCACACCTTATTCTCAAAAGAATTTCTAGGAATCAAGTCACAAAACCAAAAGCCTATAGTCTTGACGTCTTCATTTGGTGCAGGATACTCATGATATACCTTTTCGCCGATCTCAAATGGTACTGGTTTACTAAAGATGGGACCATCGAAACAAAAGGTATGAAACTCTCCATTTTCGCCGCAAGGGTCTACGTTTTCTGGAAGTTGATCAATGAAATTATGATCAATCATTCGCCCAACAAAGGATTTATCAAGAAGTTCTGAGTTGATACTCACAACAATTGATTTGAACCCAAGTTCGATAAACTCATGAATGACTTCTTTGGTATTTCTTTTCCAGAGTGGAAAGACAGCATTCAATCCAACTTCTTTCAGTTTCTTTTCGCGATACTCCTTTAAATCTTCCAAAAAAATGTCCCCAAATGCCGCAGTTGTATAGCCTTCCTTTTTAAGCAAGTCGGTGGCATCACCCATGATTTTGCCGTACTCTTCCATTGTAATATTTTCTGGCATTTCAATACTTTGAAAGGGAAGGCCTATTGCTTGGACTTGTTCATTGAGCATCGTTCTTCGCAATCCGTGCATCGAAATTCTATTATTATTTGCATTGATGGAAGTCACCAGTTTTTCGATCTTATAATCGGGATTTTGGGAAAGGTGATGGAGAGCTAAAGCGGAGTCTTTTCCGGAGCTCCAATTGAAATAGGTTTTGTGCATTTGGTTGTTATTGCGTTTTTAAAGATAAGAATGATAATTGATGACATTTCTAGAAATGTCGAAACGTTCTTTGTAAGCATCTGTTAGAGAATTGTTTGTGTTTTATTGGTGAGAGGTTTCTGTGAGGGTAATAATTCACGTTCCAGAATCGATCCAAAACGACAAAATTACTCGTAGCTCACCTGTCGTTAGTTTTAATTTAAAGCTTTGCTTTTTTTTTAAATTTCTACAATTTTACATTTCTAGAAATGTCGAAACGTTATTTACAAGTACATGTAAATCAGCAGATTATATTAATTCGATTTATGCGCCTCATTTCGTCTCTAATCCTCCCACAAAAAAAGCCGCTCCTTAAGGAACGGCTTCAGTCATTTATTATCGTAGTACTAAGCTGTTACTCCTAACACTTCTGCCATTTTTGCTCCGATTTGTGCTGGTGAATCAACTACGTGAATTCCACATTCGCGCATGATGCGTTTTTTAGCTTCTGCCGTGTCATCATCACCACCTACAATTGCGCCGGCGTGTCCCATAGTTCGTCCCTTTGGTGCAGTTTCACCTGCAATGAACCCAACTACTGGTTTCTTGTTATTTTCTTTAATCCATCGTGCGGCAACCGCTTCTAAATTTCCACCAATTTCACCGATCATTACGATTCCTTCAGTTTCTGGATCATTCATAAGTAGCTCAACAGCTTCTTTCGTTGTTGTTCCGATAATTGGATCACCACCGATTCCGATGGCTGTAGTGATTCCCAATCCTGCTTTTGCAACTTGGTCAGCAGCTTCGTATGTTAATGTTCCTGATTTAGATACAATTCCAATTTTCCCTTTTTTGAAAACAAATCCTGGCATAATCCCAACTTTTGCTTCTCCAGCTGTAATGACACCTGGGCAATTCGGGCCGATTAGCGTGCAGTCGTAACCCTGAATGTATTCTTTCGCTTTCACCATGTCGTTCACAGGAATACCTTCCGTGATACAAACAATAACTTTGATACCAGCGTTAGCAGCCTCCATGATCGCATCTGCAGCGAATGCTGGCGGAACGAATATAATGGAAACATCTGCTCCAGTTTTGGAAACGGCATCAGCAACAGTGTTAAATACAGGACGGTCTAAATGCGTTTGTCCACCTTTCCCTGGCGTAACACCTCCTACAACTTGTGTTCCGTAGTCGATCATTTGTCCCGCATGGAAAGTTCCCTCGCTCCCTGTAAATCCTTGAACAATTACTTTTGAATTTTTGTTTACTAATACGCTCATGCCTGCGATGTTTTTAAATCTGATTTTTAATGCTCCCAAAAATAGCTTTTTGAAATTGTTTTGTCAATGAAAGTTTGCCTAAGTTTTCGACAATAGAAAATTTTCCTATTCAACATTGACGCTATTACAAAAAGGGTTAGTGGGATTTATTTTACTTCAACTACTGCCATTTCAAAAACTAAAATGGAGTTTGGGGGGATTTCATCCAGCTTGTGCTCGCCGTATCCTAGCTGAGGCGGAGCTACTAAATATGCTTTTCCTCCAGGTCGAAGTTTGAGCATGATTTCTTTCCAGGCACCAATCAATTCTTCTACGGGGTATTCGATCGGTTCTTTTTTCTGATCTACAAGTTTACCATTTAAAAGGTGAGCAGTGTAAGTAAAGGATACAACATCCTTGTACTGAATCAAATTGCCTTCTCCCGCATCGAGAATTTTGAAATACAATCCTGAATCTGATTTCTCGCACTTGATGTCCTTATTCTTGAGGTAGGACTCTATTTTCGAATCGAATTCATTTTTTTGCTCGTCTGAATACGTGGAACAAGAGGATAACAAAGCAATGCCGATAAGAATGCTAAAAATTTTGATCATAATTTCAAAGGTGTGATGGTGTAGCCTTCTTCACGCAGTAAGTTCAGAACGCCTTCTTTTCCTCCCAAGTGCCCAGCTCCAACAGCAATGAAAACGCGTCTATCAGCTATCATTGAATTGATTTTCGGAATCCATTTGTGGTTTCTGTTGGATAAGAATTCGTCCTCTTTGTTGGCGATTGTTTCTCCCTCTTCGTGAATCATCAGGTAAAGCGAATCGATATTTTGGCGACGGTATATTTTCATCATGTCCAGAATCATTTTTTCTGATTCTCCGTCTTTTCGGATCGCTTCCATAACCATTTCAGCTTGTTCTTCATCCGTCATATCATCGAAAATGCCGAGTTGTTCTTCGATGGTTTCCAATCCTTCTAGTTTTATTTTACTCTCTTTCTGAATTTTCATGATCGTTTTTTCATACGATTCAGCAGATTTTGCCATATTCATTTCTGATCCTAGAGAAACAAGAATGAATGGTTTCATTTTTCCGAATGCTGCGGTGAACTTTTCTCGATTCATTCCCATGTTTCCTTCGACCCAAGTGAGAATACTGTCGGTTTGCTCTTCATTGAAAAAATCGAAAATCGTACGATCACCTTCTAATTGCATAAGCTTCATGGCTTTGAACGGATCATTCAAATCTTCGCCGATCTCGAGAACTACGGCATCCGTGGATTGAATTAATGTTTTTAACTTATCTGGGAAATAGAAATATTCTTTGTTAATCAAGTGCATCGTTCCGAAAACATAGGAAGTGTCCTTGAGTCCGTTTCCCGTAATTTGCCAAAGAAGTGTGTTTTCAGTGCCTTCCTCGAATTTTGGTGCGTTGGGCTTATTTGATTTCTCTTCTTGTGCTTGCGAGCAACCAAAGCTCGTAATCAACAAGCCGATTAGTAATAAGTGAAACTGTTTCATAGTAAAGTTAATTCAGCGAGATATTGATCTTCTTTTGTAACTATTTTTTCTGCTTTCCAACCTGTTCTTTCAGCGGACTCTTTCAATTTTTCGAAATCGGCATAGAGCCAATCGAACCAGTTAGATTGATGACTGCCGTACTTCATTTGAAAACGAAAGTTTCCATAATACGTGCTATTTAAGTCCAACCAAAGACCGCCATCTTCATCCTCGTAAAGATACTTTATATCAGACGAGTCGCAAATAATTCGACCGTTTTTGGACACGAGTTTCTTGGCGTGAAGTAGTGTAGCATCGAGATTTTCTAGGGTTCCTGCAATTCCAATCCCGTTCATTAACATCAATATGGTATCGAAATTGCCTGAGGTTAAATCAAAGAAGTTCACCTGTTCTACTGGAATATTTTGACTTTTTATGAAGGCAACGCTTTTTTCACTGATATCGATTGCATGCACTTCGAAACCTTTGGATTGCAGATATCTGGCGTGCATTCCCGCTCCAGCGCCAACGTCTAGGATTTTCCCTTGACATTTTGAGAGAGCAAATTGCTCCAAATCGGGCATTTCCTCATAGGTGCGAAATAAGTAGTGTACAGGAATCGTATCGTCGTCGCAGATATCAGAGGATACAATGATATCACTGGCTGATCCAGTTTGAGCAAAGTCAAGAATGGCTTGCCCCATCGGGTCGTTCAGCGAATCACTCATTTTCTAATAATCGTAGCTATCCTCGAAATCACCAAAACCAAACTCATCGTCTTCATCTTCTAATTCAGACTCTGTTTCGAAAAACAGTTCTTCTTCACCAGTTCTTGAAGCTTCAGCTGGAGCATTTCCTACAGATAGTACTACTTTTGGCGATTCTGGAGCTTTTTCTTCGACTTCAATCAATTCAATTAAGAAAATCCAAAGTCGAATAAAGTCGTGAACCAGTATGATTTTTTGATCTTCCTCTTGAACGTAATTACCAAGAACAGAGGTTTTCATGACACTTGGCATAATTTCTTCGGGATCTTCACCAACGGACATATCGAAAATTGAGATTTCGTGCCCTTTATCCCAGTTGTCGTTCGACATATAAAACGACGCCATTTGGTCACCGTTGAATTGATAGGCATCCAAAATAGAGTAGTACAGCGTTTCAAAATTTTCTGTGTCACCAATTAAGATGTCTCGAAAAATTTCATTCTTATCACTGGAATCCAGTAAAACCCTAAATTTTAATCCTGCCATATTGCTTGTGCCGCTAAATCGGCCACAAATTTAATGATTATTGTGAAGCTTTATCCGATATTTTCAATCCGATTTCAGCGCCTACCTTCAGCATAAAATCGAATGCCTGACTTTCATCGTTTTCAATCTCTCCCTCAAGAATTGCTTCTTTGATTCGTGTTTTTATTGTGCCAATTTCCTGGCAAGGCTTTAATCCGAAAGTTTTCATGATTAAATCACCTGAAACGGGTGGTTGGAAGTTTCGAACGCGGTCTTTTTCTTCTACTGCTTTTAATTTCTGTTGAACGAGGGTGAAGTTTTGCTTGTACTTGCGGACTTTAAAGTCATTTTTAGAAGTTATATCCGCATTGCAAAGTGTCATCAAATCATCAATATCATCTCCCGCTTCGAAAAGTAGACGTCGCACCGCAGAGTCTGTAACAGAGCCTTTTATCAAAGCAATCGGGCGTAAATGAAGACGTACCAATTTTTGAACGTATCGCATTTTATGGTCCAAAGGTAGTTTTAATCGCTTAAAAATTTTCGGAACCCAACGAGCTCCTAAATCCTCGTGCCCATGAAAAGTCCAACCAACTTTCGGGTCGAACCGTTTTGTCGGTGCTTTTGCAATGTCATGCATAATGGCGGACCAGCGCAACCAGAGATCGTCCGTTTCTTCAGAAATATTGTCCAGTACTTCTAAAGTATGGTAGAAATTATCTTTATGAGATTTACCTTCAATCGTTTCGACGCCTTGCAGTTTCACCAACTCAGGGAAGAATTCGTGAAGTAATTTGGTGGCATATAACAGCTTAAGTCCTCGTGAAGGTGTTTTGCTTAGAACGATTTTGTTGAATTCATCCATGATTCGCTCGGAAGAAATTATTTTCAAACGATGCGCATTTTCAGAGATGGCGACCAGACTTTTGTGTTCAATTTTAAAGTCCAATTGCGAAGCAAAACGAATGGCCCGCATCATCCTCAGCGGATCATCACTATATGTCTTTTCTGGCTCTAGCGGGGTGCGAATCGTCTGCTTTTCCAAGTCTTCCATTCCACCAAACGGATCGATCAATTCTCCAAAAGAATCTTTATGCAGACTCAGAGCCAACGCATTGATCGTAAAATCACGTCTGTTCTGATCGTCTTGCAGTGAGCCGTTCTCAACGGTAGGTTTTCTGGAATCAGATCGGTAGGATTCTTTTCTTGCGCCAACAAACTCGACTTCCAAATCTTTGTAAACAAATTGCGCCGTTCCGAACCGTTCAAAAAGAGAAACTTTTTTCACGCGTAGTTTTTCGGCACATTTTTTCGCCAGATCAAGTCCGTTCCCAATCACCACAATATCGATATCCTTGGAGGGGCGTTCAAGAATTAAATCCCTAACGTATCCACCAATAACGTACGCTTCAAGTCCTTCTGAAGTGATGATTTCCGAAGCTACTTTGAAAACAGGGTGTTGGAGGTATGAACTGTAATTTGTCGTCATTGCGGGTGCAAAGATAAGGGATTCGTTCGTTTTTCTTGAATTGAATTCCTTAGATTTGATTGTGAATAAAGGATTTTCAATAGTAGCATTGCTTATGGGGCTAATTTCTTGTTCGACATATAAAATGGCGGAGCAGCATTTGGATAAAAAAATGCAACGCGCCGATTTAGAATTACTGACTTTGGAGACAGATTTCGGAGATTCTATAGAATATTGGGACAGCGACCACAAGGAGAAACCGGCGCTGCTTCTTGTTCATGGTTTTGGTGCAACTACAAAGTACCAATGGTATAAGCAGGTGAAAATGTTGAGTGAAAATTACCGAGTGATTGCTCCAAATCTTAATTATTTCGGAAATACAATCCCAGGTACAACCAATTATTCCGTTCAAGGACAGGTCGAAATGCTCGAGCGATTTACGCAAACACTAAAAATTGATTCACTGACCATTATGGGGGTTTCCTATGGTGGGTTGGTTGGAATAGAGTTCGCACAAAGAAATCAGTCGGTGATTCACCAGATGATTTTGTTTGACACCCCTGTAAAATATGCTGATAGTGCAGATATTGAAGGTGTAAAAAATACATTTAATGCCGCTTCAATTGAAGATCTTTTCGTGCCAAATGAGCCCAAGGACTTGAATAAATTAATGGAGCTGGCAATGGGCAAGAAGTATAGAATTCCAGCAGGTTTTCTGAAAGAGTTTCACCAAAAATCCTACGAGTACAATAGGGAAGATAAGCGTGCTTTAATTACCTCTTTATTGGCCGACATGGAGCTTTATTCCAAGCGCGAATACAGTTTTGACCTGCCAATTTTGTTGATCTGGGGAGAAAATGATCAAGTAGTTGACGTAGAAAGAGGAAAACAATTGGCCGATTATTTAGGGATGAATTCAAGGTTAGAAATTATCGAAAATGCGGCACACATGCCCAACATGACGAATAGCAAGAGATTTAATCAAATAGTGACGGGTTTTTTGTTGTTGGATTAAAAATCAACTTATTACTCTTTCATAAAATGATTGAGATTGTTTCGCTCGACTAGAAAAAATTGTAGTTTTAGTTCTTGGCTCCAAGAACATATCTAAAGCCAAATCCAAGCGAGTTTGTTGAAAGATTAAGGTTCAAATTATGAATGGTTGAATTGTTTCCGTTGAACATGACATCATAATTCAAATGTCCAAAATTTGCAGTAAGCATCCATTTTTGATTCACGTAATAAGCAAAACCAGGAGATACAATCAAGCCTGTATTGTTTGCTTCGTCTCTTGAAGTTGAAGTGATTCCATCGAAATCTGTGATTTCGTTTTTTGCAAAGCTCATTCTTGAATAAATATTGCCGCCGATGGTAAAGTATAATTTATCGAACATTGGAACGAAACGCGTCATGCCAGCATTAAGACCAACTGTATGAGTACTCAATCGGCTAGTTGTGACGAACTGGTTAAGTATTGATGTTGAGTAGAAGTAATCAGGTCCCGCAGAAAACAACCATTTTTCATTCAAGAACTTCCCGAAACTTGGTTGAAAGCTGAACGATGATGAACTGTAGTTGATGGCTGCGTTCGGAGCATATTGGTTTTGAAGCCCAAGATTAAGCCCAATCAATCGTGATTTGGAAACAATTTGGGCTGAACCTGAAAGGGAGACGAAAGCAACTAGTAAAATTGATAAGGCAAATTTCATCTTTAATTTTATTTGGATGTCAACGCGAAAGAATAAATTATTCTTGTAAGAAATGAAATAATTCGAGTTCTATTTTCTCAGAATCTTCACCTCTCCATCAATACCTACCTTGATAATCTGAGAAGGTCGCGTCATTTTTTCTGTGAGACGCATTTCAACAATTGCATCAACTCCCGTTTTGATTTCATTTGAGATTTCATCAAAATTTTTGGGATTTGGCTCTCCACTAAGATTTGCAGATGTACTCACTAAAGGTCTTCGAATGCTTCGTATCAGTTTCAAACAGTTCGGATCTTTCGTTATGCGAATTCCAACAGAACCATCTTTAGCCAACACGGAAGGCGCTAAATCACGGGCATTCGGATAAATGATCGTTAAGGGCTTTTCGATAAAATCTACCAAATCGTAGCAAACTTCTTGAAATTCTGGGATGTAACGTTCTACCATCGGAAAACCATCGGCTAGAAGTATGAAACTCTTTTCTTCGCCACGTCCTTTCAATTCTGAAATTCGTTGACAGGCACTTTCATTCGTTGCATCGCATCCAACACCCCAAATGGTGTCACTTGGATATAAAATGATACCACCATTTCGGAGGGATTCAATCGCTTTTTCCATCGTTATCTAATAAATCGGGTCTTCGTTCCATGGTTCGTTGCAAGGCTTGTTCTTCGCGCCAAGCTTCAATTTTATTGAAGTCTCCTGAAAGTAAGACTTCCGGAACTTTCCAGCCGTTGTATTCTGGCGGGCGTGTGTAGACAGGGGGCGCCAACAAATCGTCTTGAAAACTGTCTGTCAAAGCCGATGTTTCGTTGCTTAAAACGCCTGGGATCAATCGCGCTACTGCATCAACCAAAACTGCTGCACCTAGTTCACCACCTGATAAAACATAGGAACCAATGGAAACTTCTCGTGTTATGTAATGCTGTCGAATACGATCATCTACGCCTTTGTAATGCCCGCAGAGAATCATAATGTTTCCTTTCAGGCTGAATTCATTTGCCATGGACTGATCCAAAATGTTGCCGTCTGGTGTCATGTAAATGATTTCGTCGTAATCTCGCTCAGACTTCAGTTTCTCAATCAAATCGGCAATGGGCTGAATCGTCATTACCATTCCAGCGCCTCCGCCATATTGATAATCGTCGACATTTTTGTGCTTGTCGGTGGTGTAATCGCGAATATTGTGAATTTCAATCTCCAAGAGTCCCTTTTCTTGGGCACGATGCATGATCGAAGCAGAAAAAGGACCAGCCAATAATTCAGGAAGTATCGTGAGAATGTCAAATCGCATCTGGCAAAATTACGTAATTTCGAAGCAGAATGAACGTACTTATGAAGCAATTAATCCTTTTCACAATTCTTTTTTCTGCCAATTTGAGCTACAGCCAATGGAAAGAGAATACAACGCCCAATTACGATGAGTTAATTGAGATTTATCGTGATTTAGACGCGCAACATGACGAAATTGAATTGTATGAAATGGGTCCTAGTGATTTCGGTTTGCCAATTTACGTGGTGGTAATTAATGGTGCAGGTGATTCTACGGCGACCTTTGAAAAAGCACGGGCAAATACAACACTTCTTATAAACAATGCCATTCATCCGGGTGAGCCTGATGGGATTAACGCTTGTTTAATTTGGATCGATGAGTGGATTGAGAAAGGAAAACCAACAGATATTCCAGTTGTAGCGATTATTCCAGCCTACAATGTCGGTGGAATGATGAATCGCTCTGGAACAAGTCGCGCCAACCAAGACGGACCTGAAGAATACGGTTTCCGAGGAAATGCTCAAAATTTAGATTTGAATCGTGATTTTATAAAAATGGACTCCAAAAATATGTTCACGTTTGCCAAAATTTATCATGCGCTAAATCCTGACGTGTTCATTGATACCCACGTTTCAAATGGAGCCGATTATCAATATACGATGACATATATTGCCTCGGTAAAGGAGAGAATGGCGCCATCTTTGGCATATTTGATGCACGATGAAATGATTCCGTCGTTGAAAGAATCTTCGAGTGAAAAAGGCTTTGATTTAACCCCATACGTGCACACTCGAAAATCTGTTCCTGAGGACGGAATTGAAGTTTTTAATGATCTGCCAAGATATGCCATGGGCTATGCTGCTTTGTTCAATGCGATTAGCTTCACAACGGAAACGCACATGCTCAAGCCTTTTCCTCAGCGCGTAGAGGCTACATACGTTTTTCTCTGTTCTACTATTTCCTGGATGCGTGAACACACAGAAGCTATCGAACTGGCGCGAAAAGAAGCCTTTGAGTGGGATGCAAATCTGAACTACTTTCTATATAATTATACCTTGACCAATGATAGCACAGATCTTCTTTTTAAAGGTTTTGAGCATTCATATCCAACAAGTCAGGTTACAGGAGAGAGTCGTTTGAAGTACCATCGCGATCGACCATTTGAGAAGAATGTTCCCTATTTTAATATATACGAGGCAAAGGATTCTATCAAAATTCCTCCCTACATTTATCTTGGAGGTCAAGCGACAGAAGTCATCGAGAGGTTGCAAGCCAATCACATTGAATACAAAATAATGGAAGAAGAAGATCACGTTTATGTCGGCAAGCATCAATTGATTTCATTCGAAAGCGGCAATTCTCCCTATGAAGGGCATTATTTGCATCGAAATGTAAAATTTGCATTGCAACCAGGCTATCAAGTGTTCAAAAAAGGGGATGTGGTTATTCCCATGAGTCAGCAAAATAGAAGATTTATTATGTCTGTGCTCACTCCAGATGCTCCAGACAGTTATTTTGCTTGGAATTATTTTGATTCTTACGTGCAGCAGAAGGAGTATTTTTCGCCGTATGTTTTTGAAGATGTTGCGGCCAAAATGTTAGAAAATGACGACCATCTAAAAAAAGAATTTGAGATAAAAAAGGAGACTGACAAAGAGTTTCGTGAGTCTACATGGATGCAATTGTATTTTTTATATCAACGAAGTCCATTTTACGAGCCGACGCACAACATTTTGCCTGTCGCGTTCATCGAACCTTTAGAAATCAAAGAATAAAAGGAATTAAAAGCGGACTTGTTTCGGTGTTTCTTGTTAAAACGATTTAGTCCGACTATCTTTGGGATTCAAGTTATAACTACATGAAAACTAAAGCAATTCTTTTGCTCACCTTGATGCTGAGCTTTACTACTTTTTCTCAAGATACTACTTGGGTTCAAACCTTTACATTCGACTCAATTTCCTCTAGAAGGGCTGATTTTACATTTCCCTCTGAATTGGACACCATGCGATTCGAAAAGGTGTTAATGTATTACAAATTGAAATGCGATCCGGCAACTCCTTGGGATCAGTACAACTGTGGCGAATGGGATTACTTGGCTTATACGAGAATTTACGACCATACGGGTCAAATGGATTCCGTTCAGGTGGATTCGGTTCAATACCTTCATAATTATAATTCAACATCCCCATATTCGTACGAACCTTACACGGCAACAAGAGTGGATGAGTATCAACGATTAGAGCAAACCCGAACAGGAGATACATCGTTCATCAATCCAATAAATACAACAACTGGAGCAACGACGCCATTGCCTTTTGATGTGAGCTCAAACGGTAATACCTATCAAATGCTTCTAACAGCTTCAGAGTTAATTTCGGCTGGTTTCGCGCCTGGAAATATTGAAGGGTTGCATCTAGAATTGAATTCTATCATCGGAAACGGGGAACTTTGGTATCCAACAATTTCTGTTAAATCGACTACGGATACTGATCTAACCTCATTTCATCACAACGGATTTACCGAAGTATATAATTTATCGCGAGTTGGGGCTTTTTCAGAACTGGTGTCAGGGACGAATAAATTCTTGTTTTATCAATCGTATGTATGGAATGGAACTGACAATCTAATTCTTGAATTCCGATTTGAATCACCGCTTGGGGGTCAGTCCAACGCACTTTTTTTCAATGAAGGAACAAGTAACGGAAACGATGCGATCAATTACAATGGTAGAAATGGCGTAATGAACTTCGATGGAAACAACCACGCACTTTTTGAACTTTCGGACATCAATATTGGTGATGATGTTACAATTGCGTTTTGGGCCAAAGGCCTTGGGAATTCAGGCGTGAATACATCAATACTGGAAGGCTACGATACGCTTAATAATCGCGTTTTAAATATTCATATGCCTTGGAGTAACAACCGAATCTATTGGGACGCTGGTCAGGGAAGTGGCTACGATCGAATTGATAAAGACATGACAGGCGCTGGGATCGACAATGAATGGCATCACTGGGCGTTCGTTAAAAGTACCACTACAGGTGAGATGAAAATCTTCCGAGACGGTACGTTATGGCACAGCGGTACTGGATTAAATTCTCCAATAGGCGACTTACACAGACTTGCAATCGGTTCCAACAGAAGCATCGCCAACAACTGGACTGGTAAGGTGGATGAATTTCAATTGTACAATGTCGCTTTAGACGATGCAACGATTAACAGTTGGTACCAAGAACGAATTACAAATGCGCACCCAAATTGGAATGATCTGCTTGTTTATTACAATTTTGATAACGAAACGACTGCATACGATCAATCGAGTAACGACTATCTTCTAATGCCTAGTTCATTGGGAATGATTGATTTTTCTGAAAGACCATTGGTAGATGCTGTTTCCGCAGTAAGACCAAAAATCGCCCTAGATTGGGGAAGCGTTTCAGGAGCGATGACGAATGAATATCAATCGTATTACACGCTAAAAGAACCTGAAGTGGTATTTGAATTTGCACAGGTAGATCACCACTTCGAAATTATTAACGCTTTCCGCGGAATGACAGAGGGCTCCGAAGATGTTTACGATGAGAATAATACCGTGATTTCTTCAGTTCCATTCAGCGGAACGGCTACCTTGAATAATTCGACAATTACGTATTTCGAAGAGCCGTTTGAAGTAATCAATGACGTTGAAATCGGTCGTTTTATCACACCTTATGGAATTTCATTCGATCTTGGCCCGAATGGATTTACTTGGATTTATGACATAACAGATTATCAGCAGTATTTGAGTGGGATTGTCGATCTTGCAGCACACAATACGCAAGAACTTATTGATCTAAAATTCGCTTTTATCGAAGGAATTCCACCGCGTGATGTGCACAATAGAAGACCGATTTGGTCGGATAGAAAAAGCTATACTTATGCAGCAATGGACAACGATGTCGTTCTTTCGGCGACTCCAGTTCAATTGGCGGATAGTTCCGAGATGTTTAAAATCAAGACACGATTCACAGGGCACGGTCATAACGGGAATAACAATTGCTGTGAGTGGGGATTTGGTGCCGGAAGAGATCATGAGATTTTAGTTGACGGTGTTTCTCGTTTCAATTGGGAAATTTGGGAAGAAACAGCATGTGGAGACAATCCAAATGTAAGTCAAGGTGGAACATGGCCTTATGCAAGAGAAGGCTGGTGTCCTGGTGACTTGGTGAAAGAATACGATCATGAATTGACTCCTTTTGTAACGCCAGGAACTTCGGTAACTCTGGACTACGATATCACCGACGTGCCAGCGAATGACCTAGCTCAAGGAAACGGAAATTATGTTGTTGCCATGGACTTAATTTCATACGGTGCTCCGAATTTCCAAATAGATGCTGCTGTAGTTGATATCCTCAATCCTAATTCTTGGGAATATTACAGAAAATGGAATCCAAGCTGTCAAAATCCACGAGTGATTATTCAAAATACAGGCGAGCAGACTTTGACAAGTGCTCGTGTTACTGTTTGGGTGGATTATTTCAATCAAGTAAGTTTTGATTGGACAGGAAATTTGGAATTCCTTGAAAAGGAAATCGTTGAAATTCCTATTAACGACATTACATTTTGGTACGACAACGGAGGTGAAGGTACCTTCTCAGCACACATTGATCATTTGAATCAAGCCTGGGGAACGGATGAATATGATCAGAACAATACAATTACAATTCCATTCCAAGCTCCAGAGGCTATTTCAGGTGAGTTCCTTGTATGGTTTACAACGAACAACAAGGCGTTCGAGAATCAATGGCGCTTAACAGATGGTCAAGGAAATACAATTTTTGAGCGAACTTCGTTATCGAATTCCACCGATTATAAAGACACGTTCAATCTCACGCAAGGTTGTTACAGTATTATTATCGAAGATTCGGATAATGACGGGATTTCCTTTTGGTACTCATCGCAAACGCAGGGTGAAACGGCTGGCTCATTCCGAATTAAATTGGTAGGCGGACCCGTTGTGGAGATCTTTGAACAAGATTTTGGAAATTACCATCAATACAATTTCACAGTAGATGTGAACTTAGGAGTTGAGAACCTTGAGGACTTGGAAACAACCTTGGAAGTATACCCAAATCCAAGTACAGACATGATGAATGTGGAACTCCTCGGTAATGTCGGTGGCGAAGCATCTATGGTGATTCGTGACTTGATGGGAAGAGAGATTCTCAAAGAAACCATGAATGTCCAGAAATCAGCGGCCAATGCTTATGTCGATGTTACTGGCTTTTCACCGGGGACTTACTTCGTAACTGTAACCACAGATCACGGTTCATTTACAACAGAGTTTATCAAGCAATAAAAGAATTCATTGAATGGAACGGGAGGTTTAGGCTTCCCGTTTTTTTATGCTTGAAAGCTTTTTTTGAGACGAAGAATTGGCTTTTCGAAATAGTGATAGCTCAGATAACTGATCACATAAGTAAAGGCGAACGCAAGCAAAATATACAGAAGGAAATAGAAAATAGACTCGTTGAGGTAGTGCTCAAAAACTAAAGTGTGTAAGTAATGAAGAACGATAATGTGATACATATAAAAGCCATAACTAATCGTGCCAAGCTGAAACAACAAGGGGACTTTATCTACTTTCAAAACCGAATGCTTGCCGAACGCCTGATCGAAAATAATGTATGCGAAAAAGATGCCAATGACCACTTTCTCAATAACGATTAAATCGCCCTGAAAAACGAAGCGAGACCCTACAATCAATGCAATACCCAATGGATATGCAATCAAATTAAACGATCTAGGAATCTGTTGTAAGCGCTGTTGGATATGATAGCGGAAACAAGAATAAGCTAAAATCCCTCCAATTGCTAGATCGCTCATAACCGTGCAGGTGTGGTAATAAAGAGCGGTATAATCCGATCGTAAATACCAACGAAAAACCAAGCTTACAACAATCAGAAGCAAAAAGTAGGGGAGAAAGCCTTTTCCCTTTCGCATAAATGGGAACAGCACCATTAATAGTACCCATGAGATGTAAAATTGCTCCTCTATGCTAACAGACCAAGTTATCGTCAACATGTTCACCGGGTCACGAAACCCATTGAAAATCTCTTCAAAATTGGATAAAAACAAACTGTACATCACAGGTGAGTTGCTGGTATGAACGCCTCCAATAAAATGAGGATAGATTAAAAAACCGAATCCAACAATGAGAAAATACAAGGGCCAGATCCGCAACAGACGCCGCATGAAAAAACCGAAAACGTTTATCTGTTTATTCACTTTCGCTTCATGCAGTAGCAAGTAGGTGATTAAGAAACCACTCAAGACAAAAAATAAACTCACACCATAATTCCCTTTCGAAAAGATCTTAGTAATCACTTGCATTGTGCTGGAAGAATAGAATTCTCCCCAATTATCTGAATTTTCGAGAAAGGCATGGAAAAGAAATACCGAAAGCGCACCAATCGCACGCAAGCCAGTAAGGTTTTCAAAGTAGGGATGTGATAATTTATTGGTATTCCGCGACTCCAATGCTATGAATGATTAATTTTGTGGCAAATTAGGTAAAATCCGTAAGCATGACATACGATATCGCAATAATTGGTGGAGGAATTGTTGGAGCAGCAACTTTTTACAAGATGCAGAAAGAACATCCGAACTTAAAAATTGTTCTCTTCGAAAAAGAGGCACTTTTAGCTGATCATCAGACAGGTCATAACTCTGGAGTTATTCACTCAGGTTTGTATTACAAGCCGGGTTCTCTCAAAGCTGAAAACTGTATTAAAGGACGTCATGAACTCGTCGCTTTCGCGAAAGAACATGGAATCGATCACGATGTTTGCGGAAAAGTTGTCGTGGCTACCGACGAATCCGAACTTCCCTTCATGGAGAAGATTTTCCAGACAGGTATAGAAAATGGAATTGAAGGCATAAAAAAACTTACCGGCGAAGAAGTGAAAGAATACGAACCATTCGTTGAGGCGATTGCTGGAATTTTAGTTCCTGTTACGGGAATTATTGATTTCCGTGGTGCTACAGCAAAAATGGTCGAATTAGCATTGGCAACTCAGCCAGAAAGCAAGTTGTGCTTAGGGCATGAGGTGATGGATGTTGATTCCAACGGAGGGATTAGCTTGATTACCACAAATAAAGGAAATTTCGAAGCGCATCACATGATTTTCTGTGCGGGACTGCAAGCGGACCGTATGGCGAAAAAAGATGGTGTGGACTTGAAAGAGAAGGTGGTTGGCTTCCGAGGCGATTACTACGAGTTAACTGACCAAGGAAAACACAAAGTGAAAAACTTGATTTATCCCGTACCTAATCCAGATTTCCCATTCCTAGGCGTGCATTTTACAAGAATGACAGATGGTGAAATTGAGTGTGGTCCGAATGCCGTATTCACATTTAAGCGAGAAGGATACGGAAAAACTGACTTTTCATTGAGAGACACTTGGGATGCCTTGACCTATAATGGAACTTGGAAATTATTCTTCAAAAATATGCGTTTTGGAATTAATGAATACCGACGCGCATTCTCTAAAAAGCTCTTCCTGAAAACTCTGCAACGTATGATCCCGTCTTTGACTATGGATGATTTAAAACCGGGAAGATCAGGGGTGCGTGCTCTTTTATTGCGTCAGGATGGTGATACTAGAGACGATTTCAGAATTGAATATCACGGAAATTCTATTCACGTTTTGAATGCACCTTCGCCTGCCGCAACAGCCTCTTTAGCTATTGGAGGTTACATTGTCGAAAAGGCAAACGAACAGTTCAACTTGAAATAGACTTATACTCTACCTTTTTCAGAGAGAAGAATCGCTATCGCGCGGGTTGATTTGAATTGCGAGAAAATAATAATCATCGCGACGGTAATTGGCACGCTTAACAGCATTCCCGTAACACCCCACAAAGCTCCCCAAACGGCCAAAGAAATCACGGCAACAAGCGGGCTAATGTTTAAAGTATTTCCCATTAATTTGGGCTCTACAAAGTTTCCAACCAATACAGCAATTCCTGTCATACAACTTAGAATGATGAGAAAAGGAGTGAATTCTCCAAATTGCAAAAGCGAGAAAAGTGCTGGCAGAAGTGATGCAATGATCGGACCAACGCTTGGAATAAAATTGAACATGAAAAGTAGAAATGCCCAAAAAAGAGGGGCATCTAATCCAACCAGACTTAAAACAATGTAACCGAGAATTGCAGTCATCAAAGCAATCAAGGATTTAAGTCCGATATAACGCGACATTGTTTTATCAATCTTTTTGAATGTTTTGTGCGCATTCGACTTTTCACCGTTCGAATGATCTGGGAAAATGAGATTCACTTTATGCGCAAATAACGTTTCTTCAATAAAAAGAAAAATAGTGTAAAATACAATCATCATCATGTTCCCCAAAACATCAGAAATCGAGTTTAAAAAGGAGCTCAGTACACTTGAGTTAAAGAAATCCTTTTGGAAAAAGAGTGTAATCTCAGATTTTAAGTCAATTCCAAAGATTTGATGAATCTGTTCTCCGATATTCCCAGCATTTACGATATAATTTGGATAAGATTCGCTTAATTTTTCAATGTTGTAGACGAGAAGTTGACCTACATAAAATATGGCTGCAAATATCAAAACCGAAGCCGCGATCGTCTTGATCCACTTGGGGATATAGGTTTTCGCAAACCCAATTTTATCGATCAAGTTTCGCGTCTTCTTCACGATAAACCAAATCAACAATGCGATTACAAACGGCACAAGAATCGGTTCCGCAAAAATCAAAAGAAGAATGATCAGCGTGGTAATGATCAAAGAGTATGCAACATTTTGAACTTTCACGAGCTAAAAGTACGAATAATTCATAACGAGCAAGATGCTTATTATTCTTAATACAACAGTTCATTCTCTCAAGTGAATCTCGTACATTTACGCCCTATGAAGCCGATTGTTTTTCTACTTTTTATCGCCACAGTCATCGTATTTACGAACTGCTTAAGTGATACTGAAAAAGAAACGAAGCCACTCGAAAAACATTTTTCTTGTGATGCAGAAAAAGTCGATGGTGGAAATTTAATTGCTTCCAATAAAACCCGATTAAAAGGAGGAGAAGCGCGATCAAATGCCTATGCCAGAAGTGGTAAATATGCTTTGAAACTTTCGGAGAAACGTCCGTATGGCTTTACATATCATCAAATTGGATTGAAAAAAGGACAAATCATTGAAGCGAGCGTTTGGAAGAATTTGAATGCTGAACATGGCGCTTTGGTGATTGCACCATTCGGGACGAAGAAACAATACCTTTCTACGTCAACTGTGCGCAAAGTAGACGGTGATTGGGGAGAGTTGAGCGCCGTCTTTATTGCTGACAGAGATTACGATTCGGTTGCTATTTATGTTTACAATTTGGAAGATAAACCCTCGTATTTTGACGATTTTAAAATAGGAGTCTACCTAAATACCAAAATGCCTGAAGTAAAGACGAAATCTCAAGCATTGCATATCGAAATTCCCAAGTCTGCTATGGACTCACTAAAATTTTTCAAATCGACAGCGCTAACTCAAGGAGTGATATCTGATGATTTGAAAGATTATGTTCAAGCGAGAGTAAAAATCAATGGCGAAAGTGCTCCTGTAGAGTTGCGTTTGAAAGGCGATTGGACAGATCATGTAGAAAGTGACAAAGTATCTTTTCGAATCAAAATGGGAGATGGTTTCGCATTCAAAGGCTTACGTACTTTTTCAATTCAGAATCCCTACAATCGAGGTTTTATGATGGAATGGTTTGCGCATCAAATGCTGGAAAACGAAGATATCCTCACCACGCGGTATGAAATGATTCCTGTTTTTATCAATGGGAAGAATATGGGCGTTTATGCCATGGAAGAGCACTTTGATAAGCAGCTTTTAGAAGCCAGAAAACGAAGAGAAGGACCTATCGTTAAATTCGATGAAAGCGGCGTTTGGCAATTGCATGAATACGAACAAGAGACAGGTGAGTTTTTGAATCTACCTGTATTTCTGGCGTCGGAGATTAGCGTTTTCAAAAAGAATAGAACACGGAAAAGTCCAACCTTATCAAAGCAATTTGAGATGGCACAATCGCACATGGAGTCGTACCGATCAGGTAAAGGTGAAGTGGGGAATTATTTCGATGTGGAAGCGCTCGCGAAGTATATGGCGATGATGGATTTGGTGAATGGCAAGCACGGACTGATTTGGCACAATCAACGCTTTTATTTCAATCCGATTACGCAGCTACTTGAACCGATTGCCTATGATTGTTTCATGGATGCCAATAGTATCGTTCAACAGCATTCTCTGTTAGGAATTGAAGGTGAAAGCGATAACGGAATGGAATTGGCACGTAGCGTTTTAAAGGATAAAAAGGTTCGAGAACGCTACATGTATTATCTGAAAGAATTTTCAGAAAGAGCATACTTGGAAACTGTTTTTTCGAAGCTCAAAAGAAGTATTGCGCGCGTTGAAATGTTGTTACAGTCGGAATACCCAAATGAATCATTGGATCGTAATTTTTTTGAATTCAATCGTAAAGAAATTCAAAACAACCTTGGAAAACTGAGCAGTGCCGATTTCAGTCAAAAAAAGAAGTCAGCAGAGTTTGATGTCCTCCCCGATAATGTGATTTTCACTGATATCGCACTGAAAGCGAATTTGGAAAAATACAATGCGGATAGCTCGGTGGAAATGTCCCTCCAGAATTTCCATTCACACGCGATAGAAATCATCGGATACTCTGTCAAACCGAATAAAAACTTAATTATTCCGATTTCCTCAGTTAAAATGGAAGCGTACGGTAAATCGAAAGTGAAAACCATAAAGTTCCCTCAGAAGCCAAGACGAATTCATTACAGAGCTGCTAACTGTGGCGAACAAATCTTCAAATGCAATCCTGAGGAATGGGCAAAACCAAACTTTAGACCTAGGTTCGGAAAGCACGTGGGCATCCAGGTGATTAATGAACAAAACGAAGTTCGATTTAGTGGTAAGGTGAACATGGATCGGAGTCTTGTGATTCCCGAATGCACGCGATTTGTCATCGAACCTGGAACTGAAATTACACTACAGAAAGGAGTGTTTTTATTGAGTTACGCTCCGATAATTGCAAAAGGAACAGCCGAGCGACCCATTTTTATAAAAGGTGCAAATGAAGAGGCACAAGGGGTTGTTTGTTTAAGTCGTGAAAAGTCGGAATTACAACATGTTCATTTTGATGGATTGGGAACTATAAATCACAACAATTGGGTGCTGACAGGCGCGGTTACTTTTTACAACGCGGAAGTGAATTTGAGTCATTGTACATTCAGAAATAACCATTGTGAAGACGGATTAAATACCATTCGCTGTCATGTGAATCTCGATCACTGTGTAGTCGAAAAAACGCTTTCTGACGGTTATGATGCTGATTTTTGCACTGGCATGGTAAGAAACTCAACTTTTACCAATACAGGAAATGACTGTATTGATTTCTCAGGAAGTGAAATTACCATTGCCAAATGTAAAATTCAGAATGCAGGGGATAAGGGCATTTCTGGTGGGGAAGGATCACATTTACTAGTGGATAATTGCTCCATTTCGAAAGCAAACATTGCAATTGCGTCAAAGGATAATTCGGAAGTAACGGTCCGAAATATTACCATTTCAAATGTGAATTATAGTTTTGCAGCATACCGAAAGAAGCCAGAATATGCACCCGCAAGGCTAATCGTTGAAAGTGTTATTTCTAACAGCTATAACCACCTTTCTATGCTTGAAAAAGGTTCAAGGCTGACCTATCTTTCGAAAAAATATGTTGGGGACTCGAAATTAAATATTGACTCGCTTTACGCGGAGTATCAGAAGTAATTCAGTCTACGGCTAAAAAGCGACAATTAATTTCAACGTTTCCTCCAGAGGCACCTCTTGGAATCATCTGAATAAAAATACTGTCGCCAGTCCAAGAGTTTTTGTAAACGAAATCTAAATTTTTGCCTTTTACAGAAGCCGCATGACGATTTCCGTCTTCATCGGATATTAAAATATCCAAATTTGAGTCTGAATTACCAGTCATTTCCAATTCGATTCCAAAGACTTTATTTTGATTTGCATACTTGCCAAATGCAATTGTTTGCTCTTTTTTGAGTGAAACCTTCTTGTTTTGATCCCAATTATTCAAATAAATCGGACGAATAAACCAGTAGTAACAAAATACAAATAAACCTATGATAATCAGCGTACTAATTACAGTTGCTCGAACATGATTTCTTGATTTCATAGTGTCTTTGAAAAAAATATTATGGGAAAATTGTTGTTTAATTGAAAACAAATTTAAAACATTTGTGACATCAAAGCCCACGATAGTGGATCTTGATTTATAAAGAAGAGGTTAGAGACAGGCTCTATGATCCTCTGGCAACCAACTTTAAGTACTGAGATGAATTCAGTATTGGAAAACCGGTGCCAATTCCTGATTCTGACAATGAAGTCAGAAGAATATAATGAGAAGATATGAAAAACAGTAACAACAATTTTCTGGTTTATTCGATAGCACTCGAAGTCTATCACGGTAATAACGCTCCAATTTCAATAGGTTTACGAAACAGGATGCGTATGCATTCTTGTTGGGGCTGTTGCTAATTCCCAAAATTT
>ERZ887851.173-NODE-173-length-64023-cov-13.898230_pt1 | contig 64023 bp, 61 predicted proteins | sample MGYA00521100_ERZ887851 | MGnify/ENA primary metagenome ERZ887851 (study PRJEB32303, sample SAMEA104408602) | aquatic metagenome | biome: Brackish water; feature: Pelagic; material: water | place: Baltic Sea | collected 2014-06-06T16:11:00 | depth 11,444 m ... | reverse complement strand
CCGCTGTTGAACTGAATGTTCCTCCAGCTAATCCTGTAATAGTTGGTGTTGGATCCGCAGCGTTCACACAATAAGCAGCAGCGCCGTAGTTAAACGAAGCGTTGTCCAAAGGATTTACAGTTACTGAAACCGTACCACAAGATCCAGGAGTAACACATCCACCTTCACCTCTCACAAAGTAAGTTGTAGTAGCTCCTGGCGTCACAACAAACGAAGATGTTGCTGTTGTTCCTATTTGCGTTCCTCCACAAGAACCTGTATAAATATTCCATAATGTTGCATCATTTAAGTTTCCTGTCCATGTTAATGTTGAACTTGATCCTGGACAAATTGTACTTGGTGTGGCAGTAATTGTTGGAATATCTGGATCGGTGCAGGAACTGATAGTACTTTGAACATCACCAGTCAGTGTAACCAATTGCCCTACAGGACATAATCCTCCAGAACAATCTAACCAAGACCCTAAAGTTAAATCTGGTGGGTTTGGGAAAGAAGGGGATGTATTATAATAGAGACATGCTGTCGTGTAATCAGGATTCCCCACTGGACCATCATTGTCTAATTGAACTTCCCATCTTGAAGCTCCTATGTTCCATTTGATTTGAATTTCACAAACTCCAGCAGGACAACCTTGTGTGAAATCTGTAGGATTACTTTCATAAGTGTTCCGAATTGTTCCAGCATCATTAGTTGTTCCTGTGACAACAAGAATGTAGTTTTGAGCTCCTAGAGCATTCGAGGTACAACCTTGAAAAGTTATTTGAGCATTTAAAAATGGATTTCCTAAAAAGGAAATTAAACAAATTAGTAGTAGTTTTTTCATGTTTTTTTTATCGTTTGTTTTTAAAATTATAGTTGCGAAAGTAATCTTTTAATTACCGTTATTAATATCTGTAAAGACAGCCCTTAAGAATAATTTTATTTCCCATTTGGGTTGCTGTAAAAATCTTTTATAGAATGCGTGTACATAAAATCATCTAAATCCATGTTCCAAAAATCTATTCTCGACAAATTTTCTGCTCCAATTGGCACTAACATTATGGAATTTTTTCCTTCTATTGTATTTGCGAACCAAGTATTGGTGTTTGCGTTGACTCCTTGTTCGGTAAAGTAAATAACTTCACCTGCTGAAATGTCTGTTAAAGCGATCCATGTAAAGCTGTGATCAGTCCCACCGACTGGGCCTGCATCTTCATTCACACCGATGAAAGCGATATCTCACGCAACCAATTGTGCGTGAGAAATATTCCCAGCAAAAAATGCCAGAAACATTGTGAGAAATAACTTGGTAACGTGATTCATAAGGTAGTTTTTAAGTAAAGTGTTCTATTACTTGTATATTTTGCGTGCAATATAGTTCACAAAGCTAGTCATAGTGAAGCAATAATCTTCTAAAAGATTTGAAAAATAACACAAACACAACATTGGTGTTCGAGGTATTCGTTTTGAAAAAAACCAAACAACAATAAGAAGCCCGAATTAACGGGCTTCTTTATTGAATTTAATGTTTCTATTATTCGATTTAACTTCTCGAAGGGAAAATTCCTACCATAGCGATACAAACATTAATCCCTAAAAATGGATTTCGTGTTTGTACAGGAATGTTTCCACCAGAAAGTGTCGTCGTTCCAGAAATATGAACTCCAGCCAATTTATCTACATTAGTAGGTGACTCTCTAAAAATTTCTGGCATTGCACCACCTGTTCCTAAGCCGTTTACACCTCCATCTGTTTCGTTAATAACATTACCATTGTTTGTTGTGCTAATGGTTACGTTTGCTACACCATCAATCAATGAATGTGAATGCGATGGCATGTTTGCTTGTGTGATATAGATGCTCTCAACACCACCACGTTCACCCCAAGATATAGACGATAAACCTGGACCATTGCCGATGTGAACAATGCTTCGCCCTCTAAGATCCGGTAAACCGAATGTTGTTCTTCCGTCACCTCCAAATGTAGTGCCTAAAAGAGAAAACAAAGCTGTGTATGCTGAGATTGATAATAATTGCCCGTCATATTTTGCCCAACCGCGTGGCGCAAAGTTGAAACCGTATGGCTGAATTTGTCCTAAAAATGGATCCATAATGAATAGTTTGTTTGCCTTAGCACTGGTTAAAATTAAAAGTACTCTTTCGAGTTTTGTTTAGTAGCACAAATACGCATTGTGCCAACCTTGTTCCTGACCTTCAAAGCTCAGTTTAGTGGTATCATTTAGTTCTAGTCTCGATTCAAGAGACATATAAATTTTATCTTCTTTCTCTACAGATTTCCAAATATATGTAGGGACTTCTAGTCTTAATTTGTCATTCCAATGAAGCGCTCCTCTTGGCGATTCTAGAGGTACATTTTCACCGTTAAGAATATTCTTTCGTGCGTTCACAACATCTTTAACGGATAGCGCTGCTTCGTATCCTAGAAGCGCTGATGCCGTAGCTGGCTTACTGTACTTCTCTTCAAATGCATTATCAAAACTTGTACGTTCTTCACGCAAGGTGGGATCAATCCATGAACCAACGATATACGTTTCTTCAAAAGATTTGTGCGCAACAGGTAAAAGATTTTCAGTTAATCCAAAAGGCGTGAAAATTGCCGTTACTTCCCTTTTCTTGTTTATAGCAGAAAGATATTCGATGTTTTCTTTGGCAAAGTCCCCGTTATAGAACTGGCAAACGACGTCAGAATCTGTGGTATCGTAAAAATATCCTAAACATTCTGCTTCATTAGGTCTTGGGTCGAGTGGCGCAGTATAATGTCCAGAAAATTCCGCTCCATGAGAATAAGTGCATCTTCCAAAGATTTCAAAAACCCATAACCAACATCATTAAAACTTCCCGAAACGCCTATTTTCCTCCAATTCTTCGCCTGAAACCAAGGTCCTAGATAGGAAATCGCATTACAGGTATTCAATGAAAGAGAAAAAGCAAATTTGTTGTCGGGAATATTCACATCTGGAAATGCTCCCAAGCGGGCAAAGATTGCCAGTAATTCAAGAGCGTTCGCCTTCTCGTAAAGGGAAGTCAAATCTCTGTCTCCAACGAGACCAACAATGCAGTCAACATCATCTTGCATGGAGAATTTGTCCATTTTGTCGGCAATTAACTTCGGGTTGTCTCCGTATCCTATTCCTTCAACAATTACCGTGAAGTCACCAACCATTTTTATACCGTTGACAAAGTTTTTTCCTATTGTAGCGTGTACTTTAGATTGCGGGACGAGGATACCAATTTTCATTATCGTAGTTTCTTAAATGTCTGCCAGACTTTCATGAAGCAAGCGCAATTTATGGTTTTATCCGAAGTTAATCATGCGTATATATACCTGAAATCATACGTACATATACCTAAAATTTCTATCTTCTTGCTTTCTAGTGGTTTTGGTGGTATCTGTCGATAAGCCTTTAATCACTTCTTAAACAAATCCAGTCCGGCTTTTACTTTCTTTCGACTAAAAGTATTTATTTTTTGGTGATTGGGCATCCAACCAAGGAGAAAACGAGAAAAGTCTGCCCATGCCAAATTGTACATTTCTCGCCATTCCTTCTCAACTTCAGTCATTTCGAAGTCGAGATCTTGTTGTATTTTGAACTGATTAAATTCTTCAAAGTACAGGTCGAGCAAATCCTCCTCCCACAATTCTAAATCCTCAATTTTTAAGCAGCTTCCTAAAAAATATGCCAGGTCTTTCATCCCACATCCACCACCGACATACTGAAAATCTACAGCTGCAACGCCAGTCAAATCTTCTTCGAAGCAAAAATTCGCCAATTTGGCATCACCATGAACGATTGTTTGATACTTGCACTGATTGAGACGTTCATCGATTGCAGCTGCCATTGTCTTCATTTCGCTATCATTCATTGATCCCCATTCATCTGGACGTGTGGCAAGGTGCCAATACGTTCCAACATCCCATAATTTATTGGGGGCGACCAAGAGAAAATTCGCATGAAATCTAGCGAGCCACTTCACACAGAGTTTTGCAATTGAAATTGAGCCTTGTTCGACTTTTCGTGAATAACCAGATGCCTTCAAATCTTCCATCACTATGTAACTAGCCGATTTTGAATTGAACGTAAAAAACAACTGTGGAATTCTTATTGATCTCGGGATTCTGTCAGTATAACTCTCATACCAATGTTGTTCAATTTCGTAAGACTTTATTTTCCTTTGAAAGGATCGCGTGGTATTCCAACCTCGTGGGTGCCTAGCATTGGATTCAGGTGGTTCAATTTTTTTAACGATCACGGATTCAACGTCACCACCATCTAATTTTAATCGTACAATTTCTCCATAACCACTCCAGAGTTCTTGAATGACTTCTTCTTGCGTGATTATCTTGGCTCTTGTATAGTCGAGAATTCTTTCTTCGAGATTCATGTGGTTTAAAATACACCTATAAAAAAAGGGAGACAAACGCCTCCCTTCTCAATTATATTCAGATCTTAATATCTGTAGTGCTCTGGTTTGTATGGACCATCAACAGTTACACCGATATATTCGGCTTGATCTTGTCTTAACTCTGTTAATTCAACACCAATTTTTTCAAGGTGAAGTTTCGCTACTTTCTCATCTAAGTGCTTAGGGAGCATGTAAACTTCATTTCCGTATGCTTCTGCATTTTTCCACAATTCCAATTGCGCCAATGTTTGGTTGGTGAATGAATTCGACATTACAAAAGACGGGTGACCTGTTGCACAACCAAGGTTTACAAGACGACCTTCAGCGAGAAGAATGATGTCTTTACCATTAATTGTATACATATCTACTTGAGGCTTAATCTCTGATTTAGAAGCACCGTGGTTCGCATTCAACCAAGCAACATCAATTTCGTTATCGAAATGACCGATATTACAAACGATTGTTTTGTCCTTCATCGCTTCGAAGTGCTTTCCTTGGATAATGTCTTTGTTTCCAGTTGTTGTTACAACCATATCCACTTTGTCTATAACAGACTCCAAACGTTTCACTTCGAATCCGTCCATTGCAGCTTGAAGCGCACAAATTGGATCGATTTCGGTAACGATAACACGTGCTCCAGCTCCACGCAAAGAAGCAGCAGAACCTTTTCCAACGTCTCCATATCCACAAACAACAGCAACTTTACCAGCCATCATTGTATCTGTAGCACGACGAATTGCGTCTACTAAAGACTCTTTACATCCGTATTTATTGTCAAATTTAGACTTCGTTACAGAGTCATTTACGTTGATGGCAGGCATCACAAGTGTTCCATTTTTCATTCTTTCGTACAAACGGTGAACTCCTGTTGTTGTCTCTTCAGACAAACCTTTAATATCTTTCGTTAATTCTGGGTAACGATCGAAAACCATGTTTGTAAGGTCTCCACCATCGTCAAGAATCATATTCAATGGTTTTCCATCTTCGAATGCGAACAATGTTTGCTCGATACACCAATCAAACTCTTCTTCGTTCATTCCTTTCCATGCGAAAACTGGAATTCCTGCTGCTGCTATTGCTGCTGCTGCATGATCTTGTGTTGAGAAGATATTACATGAAGACCAAGTAACATCTGCCCCTAACTCCACTAAAGTCTCAATTAAAACTGCAGTTTGAATTGTCATGTGTAGACATCCTGCGATGCGTGCACCAGCCAAAGGTTTTGAAGCACCATACTCCTCTCTCAATGACATCAATCCAGGCATTTCTGATTCTGCCAATCGAATTTCTTTTCTTCCCCACTCTGCCAAGCTAATATCCTTGACCTTATACGCTAACTTTTCGGTAGTACTCATATTCTATTTTATGTGTATTTCAATTTTTGAATTACAAAGATACAAAGTTCCTATTTAAATATGAAGGAAATGATTCTGAGATCGTTATTCGTATTGGAATAAGTCAATATTATTGAATCAATCTTTGCTTAATCATCTCTTCCAAACCATCAATAAATCTGTCATGATCATTGGAACTTGGAACTAATTGCACTTTTTCTCCGCCCTTCTCCTCGAAAATCTCTTGATACTCATCGCCGATTTCGATAACCGTTTCCAAACAATCCGCAACGAATGCTGGGCTGAATACTAATAATTTTTTCGAACCTTTTTCAGCCTGCTCTTCTACCACTTTATCAGCGAAAGGCGTCAACCATTTTTTGTCCAATCGGGATTGAAAACAAACGGTATATCGATCTTCTGGAATACCAAGTTTGGCAGCGATCAGTCGCGTAGTTCCGAAACACGTTGCTTTGTAGCAAAATTTATTTTTCTCATTCACTTCCGTTTCACAAGGCTGATCGGAACATAGGTCTGACCCTTCATATACTTTATCGACGTGTCTATCTGGCAATCCATGGTACGAAAACAAAATATGATCGTATTCATCTAACTTGAATGCCTGAGCACGATCTACTATGGAATCAATATAACCTTCATTCTGCCAAAATTGGTTGATAACGGAAATTTCTGGAATCACCCACCACTTGCGAATTATCTTCATTGCCAGATCAATTGCCGAACCGCTTGATGCACTGGCGTATTGAGGAAATAAGGGTAGAATAATTATTTGATCGTAATTCTCCAATCGCATTTTCTCCAAAACATCGTACATCGATGGGTTTTGATATCGCATGGCGTAATGCACGGTTAATTCATGTTGTGAAAATCGTTTTTGCAATTTTTCAACAACCGCTTCCGTATGCGTAACTAATGGAGAAACACCATCGTGTAAATCAAAAAGCTGTTTGTATATTTTTGCTGATTTGGGTGCTCGAAACGGAACGATAATCCCATTCACTAATATCGCTCTTCCCAACCATGGCAAATCGATGACGCGAGGATCGTTTAAAAACTCGCTCAAATATCTTCTTACATTACTTGTTTTTGGACTGTCAGGCGTACCTAGCTGTACCAATAAAACTCCTACTCTTTTCATATAAACAATTTTTCACGCCAATTTTCTGCTTCCTTTGGCGACAATAAATTCAACTTTAGCAAATACGAGACGGTTTTTTCAAAAGCTAATGGATATTCAATTCCAGAATAATTCCAATCTGTTTCTTCCAACCAATTTTCAACTTGGCCGTGACGCAGATTGTATCTCCAACAAATTAAATCAACCACATCTTCATTCTTTTTGATCTCACTGGCTTTTTCGTTTACGATGCTGCAAATATCGTTCAACTCCGCGCCGTACTTCTCAGCAATTTCATTTCGAACCGCAATAACAAAACATGGCCAAGGTGTTACTACCTCATCTATGTAACGGCATTTTTTCTGTTCTGTATAAGGATGTGTAGTATATTTCTCCCACAAAAAACCTTGTGCTTCATTTTGATCCAATGCCCAAAGTCCTCCGTAGACATCACCCACAATATTAAATTTGAGACCATTGGTGTCCCAACCTTCTTGGCTGGCCTTTACATACGCCATCAAATGTGAACCTGAGCCTTCTCTAGAAATTGCAAACGTTTGATTTTCGAGCTGATCGACTGAGGTGATATTGCTATTGTAATGAACATGAATCCCCCAGTGCAAAGGCGTCGTCACGTATACTTGAATGATTTTTGCGTTTAGACCTTGAAGAATTGCTTTGGTGACTCCTTCCGTCAATAAAACAGCAATATCCAGAGAGCCCGTCTCGAGTCCGCGAATCATTTGTCCAGTTCCTCCTCCCATATCACTCCAATGGAGCTGAATGTCTTTATCACGAAAGCGCCCTTCTTCAATTGCCATTCTCCATGGCAAGTTAAAATGTTCTGGTACACCTCCAATTTTAAATCCCTCCATAATAGTCTTTCTTCGCATTTTCGTTCATTTCTGAAAACTGCATGTCATATAAATTTCGATAGTAACCATCTAAAGCTAGCAACTCTTGGTGATCACCTTTCTCGACAATTTCTCCCTTTTCCAACACTACAATATTATCTGCTTTTTGAATCGTAGATAACCTGTGTGCAATTACAATGGATGTTCTACCTTTTGTGATTTTTTCGGTTGCCCGCTGAATTAAAATCTCTGACTCTGTATCCACGCTTGAAGTCGCCTCGTCCAATATCAAAATGGATGGATTGTAGACATACGCGCGGATGAAAGATAATAACTGTCTTTGACCAACCGAAAGAACCCCTCCTCGCTCTCCAACTTGATAATCGTACTCACCTGGGAGCTTCGAAATGAAATCGTGTGCACCAACAGCTTTCGCAGCTTCGATAACTTGCTTTCTCGTGATGGTTGGATCATTCAAGGTAATGTTGTTATGAATGGTGTCCGAAAACAAGAAAACATCTTGCAGTACGATAGCTACGTTTCTTCTTAAGTAGGAAAGCTCCAGATCTGTAATTGGAATTTCTCCCAATGTTATTTCACCTTTTTGAAATTCGTAAAAACGACCGATCAAATTCACGATAGACGTTTTTCCTGCTCCCGTTGCGCCGACAAAAGCGACAGTCGATTCCGGCTCAATCTCCAGGTTGATATTTTTCAACACCCAATCCTCATCATTGTAGGCGAAGTACAAATCCTTAAAGCGAATCTTGGTATTGAAGTCACAGTCGCTGATATCTCCTTCGTCTTGGATGTGCTGTTCTCGATCCAGAACTTCGAAAACGCGCTCGGCACGAACCGTTCCACGTTGTAAAATATTAAATTTATCTGCCAATTGTCGAATAGGACGATACAACATATAGATCCAAAGCACAAAACTGAAAATGGTCCCATACATTCCCTCGATCTCAGTTGCTGTTTTACCCTGTGCTAATATCGCCCCCCAAACCAATAAGAGTGCAATAGAAAGAGAACTTAAAATTTCAACGATTGGGAAGAATATGGAATAGGCCCAAATTGCATTGATGTGCGCCTGTCTATGCTTCTTATTAATTTCAACAAAGCGATTGTACTCTGTTTTTTGACGGTTAAAAAGTTGGACAATCATCATTCCAGAAAGGCGCTCATTCACGAAATTATTCAAGCGATTGACTTGCTCACGCTCTTGCTCCATGGATTTACGAACAGCGCGTGCAAAAATACGCGTCGCAATTAACAAGAGGGGAATCGGAATTAAGGTTAGAAGTGCCAATTGCCAATCGATAACCAACATACTAGCGATTACCACAAATAACATGAGCAAATCGCCTATGATCGCCATCATGCCTGATGAAAAAACATCTGTAATCGCCTCAAGATCTGCAATCAAACGCGTCACATGATTCCCAACCGGAGTTCGATCGAAATAACGAATATTAAACGTCATGATGTGCGACATCAATTTTTTCCGAATGTCTCGAATAATGGATTGCGCAAAAAGGTTGGAAAAGTAAGTAGAAAAAAACTGAAGAATTCCTTCACCAATTAGAATTCCAATAACGATAAAGGTCCAAATCAATAATTTTTCAGCGTCCTGATTGGTAACAATAAAATTTTGAACAACTTGCCCTATAATATAGGGACGTGCCGGACTTAAGAATGCTAAAAGTACAGTTGTAAATACAGCAATCGAGAAAAGTAATCTGTACGTTTTCCAATAGGAAAGCAATCGGGTAAATACCCGGGTATTCAATTTGGATTTTTCCGCCATCGTTACAAAGTTAATCCAAAGATTTAAAACCCATCCATTGAATGTTGCAAAACAGAAATAATGAACTACTTTTATGGCTAAATGTCCGATTATGATTCACAATCTTTCAAAATCCAATTCAATTTTCTCCACTTTCATGGCAGAATTGCGTGATATCGAAATACAAAAAGACCCGATGCGCTTCCGAAGAAACCTTGAACGTGTGTCGGAAATCTTAGGTTATGAATTATCAAAAAAGCTTTCATACGTGCAGTCAGATGTTGAGACCCCGTTAGGGACAGCGAGTGTGCCTTTGTTGAAAGATCAGCCTGTTTTAGCTACGATTTTGAGGGCAGGACTCGGAATGCACATTGGATTGATGAATTATTTTGATCGTGCCGAAAGTGCCTTTGTGAGTGCTTACAGAAAACATACAACTCCTGAAGATTTTGATGTTTATGTGGAATATATGGCAGCGCCCGCAATCGACAACAAAGTATTAATTATTAGCGACCCTATGCTAGCGACTGGAACATCAATGGCGCTCGTTTACAAAGCCTTGTTACAGCAAGGAAAGCCGAAACGAGTTATTGTTGTTTCTGCCATCGCGACGAAAGACGCTCTGGATCTATTGAAAAAACAATTGCCAGAAAGTACCGAGTATTATATCGGAGCGATTGACGATGAACTAACCGCAGAGTCCTACATCGTTCCAGGCTTAGGTGATGCAGGTGACTTAGCTTACGGTGTAAAAGTGTAATTATGAGTTGGGGCGTATATTCTTCTTTGTTTACCTTTTCCATGATTAAATTCATGTTCGCACCATTTGCCGGCAGAGGGTTGAGCGTTTCGTTTTGGGAAACTTTTATTAGTTGTTCTGCTGGAGCTATTTTCAGTTCGGCTATCTTTTTTTTCTCTGCAAGCTATTTCATGAATTTGGCAGCAAAAAAATACCAGGATAAACTGCGGAAAAGCATCGAGAATGGGACAATAATAAAACCCAAAAAGAAGTTCACTCGCATGAATAAATTCATCGTTCGAATCAAACATTCTATAGGAATCATTGGTGTATGTTTTTACGCGCCACTTTTCCTCTCCATTCCAGGCGGTTCAATAATTGCAGCAAAATTCTATGGACATGATCGTCGTGCCTTTCCTTTGATTGTTTTAGGAATTGGTGTCAACGGAATCATCCTTACATCATTAGCTTATTTCATATTTTGAAGCACCTATTTTTTGATTTAGACCGTACACTTTGGGATTTCGAAAAGAATTCTGAAGCGGCATTACAACATTTATTTATTGACTTAGAAATTGGGAATCACATCTCCTCTTTCGAATCTTTTATCAAAACATACAAGCAGATCAATGCAAGGCTCTGGAATTCGTATGGCTCTGGAAAACTGAAAAAGGAGGTACTTCGGATCAAGCGATTTGAAGACACGCTAAAAAGTTTTCAGGTGGATCATCCAGAATTAGCTTCAAAATTAGCCGATGGATATGTAGCGATTTCGCCACGTCAGACCAATATTTTCCCGAATACGATCGAAACTTTGGAGTACCTAAAAAAAGATGGTTTTCAAATGCACATCATCACGAATGGCTTCAAAGAAGTGCAGCACATCAAACTGGAGAATAGTAAACTTCGAAATTATTTCGACGTGATTGTGTGCTCAGAAGAAGTTGGGAAAAACAAGCCAGCACCTGAAGTTTTCCATCACTCTATGCAGCTTGCTGGAGCAAAACCAGAGGAAAGCGTGATGATCGGTGATGATTTAAAAGTTGATATTCTCGGGGCTGAACGCGTTGGAATGTCAGGAATATTATTCGACCCAAACAGAACCTACAACGATCGCGCGCATGATTGGCATGTGTATTCGTTAGAACGAATTCCTGAATTACTTCCGTGGATCGCGAAATCAAGAATGTAACTTATTCCTTGCGAATCAGAACGAGTTTCCGTCGATTTTCTGCACCTGTTCCCTTTAGAAAAAGTAGTAGCTTTTTCCGTGAAAACAATTTCGTTTTGTAGGTGAGCGAACGAATTCCTATGGCATCGATACTGGTAAATTCCATTTTTCGCTTCTTCCCAATAAAGTTTCTGGTTACAATTCGAACGGAATCATCAATAATATTAATTGCATTGATTTGAAGCACCAGTCTGTTATTGACTGATTTGATCGTCATCCGCTCTGCAATTAAGGTATCACCAAGTTTGTTAACTCGAAAAGACTCTCCAACCATGGCTTCGCCTTGAACCTTCCATTTCTCGAAACCACTTCCTTGTCTGTATTCCCATAACCCTTCCATTTTTCGTACTTTCCCTGGTAATTGTGCGAAAAGGGACAGATTAAAAACAAAAAAAGCTGATAATGTGATTAGAAACTTCATAGGCCTGTTTGAAAATTAATACAACTCTTGTCGTAACTTCTCATACAAAACCATGCCAGCTGCAACACTAACATTCAAAGACGCAATTTCCCCACGCATTGGAATCTTACAACTGATATCAGCTAGGTTGATCAAATCAGAGGTGATTCCGTCTTTCTCAGAACCTAAAATAACTGCAACCGAACCTCGCAAATTAGTTTCGTACAAGGGTACACTCGACTTTTCAGTACAAGCAACCAAGCGCAAACCGCACTGCTGAATATAAAACAAAGTCTCTTTCAAGTTATCTGTTTTACACACTTTAATTCTGTTCAAAGCGCCAGCAGAAGTTTTAATTGCATCTGGAGTTACCGTTACAGATCCTTTTGAAGGAATAATGATCGCATCCACTCCTTCGCATTCTGCAGTTCTCGCAATAGCTCCGAAATTTCTCACATCCGTAATGCGATCTAAGGCAAGAATAAAAGGTTGCTTCCCTTGCTCAATTAATTCTTCAACTATCGTTTCCGCTTTGTGGTACTCGATAGGGCTCACATAAGCGATAACACCTTGATGATTTTTATCCGTAATGGAATCTAATTTCTCAATAGGCACGAATTGCAGATTGTAATTCTCCGCTTTTAACGCTTCTTTCAACTCAAGAAAAAGATCTTTGTTCATCCCTTTCTGAATCATAATTTTATTCAATTCACGTCCCGCTTTGATTGCCTCAATCACGGCGCGCACACCAAATATGTAGTCGTCAGAATCCTTACTTCGAGCTGGGCGTCTATCGTATTTACCTCCTCTTTCCATAATCCTTAAAAGATGTATTTAATCGTTAATTCAATTTTATTGCTCACCGAATTGGCAACTGGACACGTCTCCGCAACGCGCTTTATTTTCTCACATAACACCGTATCCCAGCCGTTACCAGAAAGATCCATCACAATTTCCAAGCCTGATATTCTTCTCGGAGCGTCACTCATGAACTTATTAATTTCAGCAGTCCCGTGATTAAAAGCTATACCGTTCTTCTCACAATGAATTCCGATAACCGTAAGCATGCAAGAAGCATAAGCCGTAGCGACTAAATCCGTTGGGGAAAAGGCCTCGCCTTTACCGTTATTATCTGTCGGAGCGTCTGTGATGATCTGCTCTCCAGACTTTAGATGAGTACATACGGTTCGCAGTCCTCCTGAATATTCAACTTTTGCCGTTGCCATTGTTAGATCTATTTCTGTAATTTTGTATTTATATTCCAACGAATATTTGGACAAAAGTAGTTTTATTTAGGCTACTCTATCAATTAAATTGTTTGCGATGAGTGAGATCAAAGAAGGAGAAGGAGCAGTTCGAATTAAAAAGCCAAAGTGGTTACGTGTTAAATTGCCGACGGGCGAGAACTACAAAAAAGTGCGATCGCTGGTAGAAGAACATAATCTGCATACCATTTGTGAGAGTGGAAATTGTCCAAACATGGGAGAATGCTGGGGAGAAGGAACAGCAACCTTTATGATTCTTGGAAATATTTGCACGCGTTCTTGTGGATTTTGTGCCGTGAAAACAGGCCGCCCCGATGATGTTGACATTTATGAGCCTGGAAAAGTAGCACATAGTGTCAAGACAATGGGCGTGAAACATGCGGTAATTACCTCCGTTGATCGTGACGACTTGAAAGATGGTGGTGCGAATATCTGGGCGCAAACAGTTCGAGCGATTAGACAACAATCTCCTGAAACTACCTTAGAAACTTTAATCCCTGATTTCGCGGGTAAATGGGAAAACCTTCAAATTGTTATTGATGTCGCTCCAGAAATTGTGAGTCACAACTTAGAGACAGTGCGTCGTTTGACAAAAGAGGTTCGAATTCAAGCCAAATACGATCGAAGTTTAGAAGTTCTTTTCCGTTTGAAAAAAGGAGGAATGAAAACAAAGTCTGGTGTAATGCTGGGCTTGGGCGAATCCTATCAGGAAGTAATTGAAACCATGGAAGACCTAAGAAGCGTGGATGTCGACATTCTAACACTTGGGCAATACCTTCAACCAACCCCAAAACATTTACCTATTCATGAGTTTGTGACACCTGAAGTGTTTGCTGAATACAAGGAAATTGGATTGAAAATGGGATTCCGCTACGTAGAAAGTGGGCCATTGGTTCGTTCCTCGTACAGAGCTGAAAAGCACCTTTTTTAAGTTTCTGACTCGTTGTCCTTTTGACGAAAACTTAAATTTTGTTAAACTGGTAAATTCTTTTCGTATTTTGCGATTCTAAACGAACTGTAACTTATGAAAAAGAGACTTTTAACCCTAATCTTTGGGTTATTTGTGGCGTCAGGATTTTCTCAAGAATCAAACGGGTGCGCTACCTATACTATGCAAGAAAAGCTTTTTGCAGATTACCCAGAATTGCAAGCACAATACGATGCCTATCAACTTTTGAAAAACGGTGAAGTTGTCACAACCACTAATGGAAAAACAGCTGTAAGCTATGAGATTCCAGTCGTTTTTCATATTCTTCACGAATACGGAACAGAAAACATTTCCGACGCTCAAGTGTACGATGCTATGGAGGTTATCAATCGTGAATTTAACGCTGCGGATGGCGACTCAGTAGATTTAGTTGCCGAATTTGATTCTTTAAATGGCAACGCTAGAATCACTTTCAAACTTGCTGCATTGGATCCTTTTGGCAATTGCACCAACGGTATTGAGCACATCTACTCTCACGAATCCCGTGTGGGCGACTCTTATTCAAAACTCAACCAATGGAATCGATCTCAATACATGAATGTTTGGGTTGTTGACGTTGTTGGGACTCCTGGAGCTGCTGCTTATGCAACATTACCCGCAGGTACGGACGGAAATGGTTTTTGGGTAGACGGGCTCTTGTCTCGTCACTCCTATGTTGGATCTATCGGAACCGCAAATCCTGGTGTTGAATCCGTAATTACGCATGAAATCGGACATTGGCTTGGGTTAGCGCATACTTTTGGGAATTCTGACTTAATTAACGATGGACCTACGGTTTGTAATGATGATGGTATTCAAGATACGCCTCCAACCAAAGGTCACCAAAACTGTAATTTTATTTACCCAACGGAATGGATTGATTGCACACCTGGCGTTGTCGAAGACCTTCAAAACTACATGGATTACTCGTATTGCGATCGTCACTTTACACCTGGACAGTGTGCTGCAATGAGTAATACACTTCAGGGGATTTCGGGGCAAAGAGATGATCTTTGGAAAGACTCAACGCTCGTAATGACAGGAGTTAAAGACCTCTTAACTCCGCAAGACCCTACAGATGAACTTACCGTTCCTTTGTGTGCCCCAGTTTCAGATTTTTATGTGAATAAGACTACCGTTTGCGCTGGGAACCCTGTAACTTTTACGGACAAGTCTTGGAATGCAGTTGTTGAAAATCGCGAGTGGACTTTCCAGGACGGAACTCCTTACACATCTAATTCGGCAAACGCTACGGTAACATTTAGTGGGGCTGGCTGGAAAACAGTCACTTTAACAACGTCTAATGCAGCTGGCTCCGATACAAGAGTTGAATCACATTATATATATGTATCCGGCAACTGGGCAGAAACGGCAGGACCAACGCTGTTTGATATGGAATTTACATCTGATAATGGTAAAGGGACAGATTATTTCTTAGTTCAAAACATCGAAGAAAACTACGGTAAATTCCAAGTCGTAAACAACGTGGGTTACAATGGAACGAAAGCATTCAAATTGCAAACATATTTGGACAATTCAAACGCTGATCCTTTCACTGATTTATGGTTTTACAACAATCGTTTAGGATTGAGTGTTGACAACCTTATTACCCCCTCAGTCGACTTGCGATATACGTCTAACGTAACGGTTACATTTAAATTCGCTTACGCAACAAACGCGACAGCTGCAGCAGATATCAAAGAAAAGCTTCGTGTTTATACTTCTTCAAATTGTGGAGAAAATTGGACTCCAAAAGTGATTAGTGTTGACGGAACTATTGCAGGATCTAATGTTACCGGAGAAGACTTGGTTACGGCAGGGTATGCAAGTAATTCGGACTTCACACCGACTACGAACAGTATGTGGGCAGAAGGATCTTTTTCCTACAACGCCAATTCTTCGGACAACAAAATGAGAATCAAGTTTGAGTTTGAAGCCTCGGATAACGCGAGCAACTTGTTCATAGACGACATCCAGATAAATGGAACTTTGAACACCGAAGAATTATTTTTGAAAGACATGGAAATAAGTGTTTTCCCTAATCCATCAAATGGAGAAGAGATTGCAGTTTCCTTCTACGCTCAAAACACTCCGACAACATTAACATTGCGCGATGCCCAAGGAAAGATTGTTTCACAGCAAGTTGTTGAGGCTTCTGAAGGATTTGTTGTACATCATCTCGACAATACAACTTCACTGGGTGCTGCATGTTATTTCCTTGAAGTTTCAAGCGGTGGTTACAAAACAACGAAGAAAGTGATTGTCTTATAAATCAACCAAAGAGATATTTCAAGAGTCGATCAATAGGTCGGCTCTTTTTGTTTTGAGTTAGACTTGTATAGTTTTAATCAACTTTTGATTCGCTCATTTTTTATTTGATTTAGAATTCCCTAATTTTGATTGTTGAGCTATGATGCTAATTTCTATTAAAATTGGTATTTTTACGCACACTTATTAGAGTTAACATACAATAAATACTTATGAAAAAAAGATTCTTCGCTTTAGCAACCGGATCTCTTTTAGCTTTTTCAGGATTTTCTCAGGGAGTTATTCCTTGTGGAACTGATGAGGCACTAGAGAGTCTACACAATCAATTCCCGCAATTGAAAGCTGAGTACGTGGCCAATCAGGAATTGTTAAGAAACAGCCTTACAGTGCAAGACATCACAGTTGATGGTGTAACACAAAAGAAGGCAACTTACGTGATCCCAGTCGTATTTCACATTCTTCATGAGTACGGTTCAGAGAACATTAGTGATGCTTCCGTTTACAACGTGATGGCAGATTTAAACGAAGACTATAGTGCAACAAACGCTGATTTATCGCAAGTAATCCCAATGTTCGATACGATTATTGGTGATGCGAACATCGAGTTCCGTTTGGCAGCCTTAGATCCTTTCGGAAATTGTACCAACGGAATTGAGCACATCTACACACACGAAACAAATAATGGTGAAACTGTTTCTAAAATGAATCAGTGGAATCGTGCAAACTACATGAACGTTTGGGTAGTTGCTGAGCCTAATTCTGGAGGTACTGTTCAAGGTACTTTACTTGGCTATGCAACATTCCCTTCTGGAACTGACGGAAGCGGTTTCTGGACAGATGGAATTGTTTTAAGAGATTACACAGTTACTTCAAACGACAGAACACTCTCACATGAAGCTGGTCATTATTTAGGTTTGGCGCACCCATTTAACGGTGTTACCAACATTGGTGATCCTTCAGAGTGCGGTGATGATGGTGTTGAAGATACGCCCCCAACAGAAGGGTCCTTCTCAACATGTAACCTAAACTTACCGACTTGTGATACGAATAGCGCTCAACTTCCATTAGCAAACGTTCAAAATATCATGGATTACTCTAGCTGTGCAGTGATGTTCACTGAAGATCAAACAACGATCATGGGTAACACAATGCAGGGTATTTCTGGACAACGTAACAACTTGTGGTTGGACAGTACGCTTGAATTAACAGGAACATTAAATGCTACAATGCCGCAAACGGCTTTGACAGTGCCATTGTGTGCTCCAGTAGCTGATTTCTTTACTCCTGACGGTGTTTGTTCATCAACATCTTCTAGCCCTTGTACTAGAACAGTTTGTGTTGGTTCTTCAGTTCGATTTGAAGACGCTTCATGGAACGCTGTTATCGATACAAGAGAGTGGACTTTCCAAGACGCTACTCCAGCTACATCGACTTCACCGAATCCAATCGTTTCTTTCGATTCGTATGGTTGGAAGCAAGTGACATTGACAGTTGGAAACGCTGCTGGTTCTGATACAAAAACAGAATCAAGCTACATTTATGTTTCTCCAAACTGGGCAGAGAACAATGGTCCAACTTCATTCAATATGGAGTCGGCAACTGCACCAAGCACTGGAACAAATTTATTCCTTGTTGAAAATCCTGAAAATAACTTCGGTAAATTCAGCGTAGTTGACGGTGTAGGATACGATGGAACGAAAGCATGGAAATTGCAAACATATTTTGACAATTCAAATGCAGATGCATATACAGATGATTGGTTCTACAACTTCCGTTTAGGTGGATCTGTGGACCGTTTAATTACACCTTCAATGGATTTACGTTACACTACGAACGTAACTGTTACTTTCAAATATTCTTACGCAACCAACGCAACAGTTGAAGCGGATATCACGGAAGGTTTAAGAGTTTACTCTTCAAGAAACTGCGGTGAGTCTTGGACTCCACGTGTAATTAGTGTTGACGGATCTCTTGCAGGTTCTACTATTACAGGTAATGATTTGGTGACTGGTGGTTACGCTTCAAACTCAGATTACACTCCAACTTCAAATACACAATGGAGAGAAGGTTCTTTCACGTACTCTACGACATCGGCAGATAACATTGCTCGATTCATGTTTGAATTTAAAGCATCAGATCTTGCGAGTAACTTGTTCATTGACGATATTAACGTAAGTGGTGTATTGAGCTTACAAGATTCTGAGCTTCTTGGAATGGATCTTCAGGTATACCCTAACCCATCGCAAGGACAGGCAATCAATGTAACGTACAACGCACAGGATGCACCGACTTCTTTCACATTGCGTGATACTCAAGGAAAAGTAATTTCTGAAGAAGTTATCGAAGCGACAAACGCTCAAGTTTCTCAGCAATTGAAAAATACTGAGAACTTACCAGCTGCTTGTTACTTCCTTGAAGTGACTTCAGGTGACCACTCTACAACTCGTAAAGTAGTGGTACTTTAAAATAACTCTAATAAGAAGAAAGGAGATCGTTGAACGGTCTCCTTTTTTTGTGCAATACCCCCTCAAAACGGGAAAGAAATAATACATTTGTAAGTAAATAAATCATACATGAGTTCATACGATATCACAATAATAGGATCGGGTCCGGGAGGATACGTAGCAGCCATCCGTTGCGCCCAATTAGGGATAAAAACAGCAATCATTGAAAAATACGACACTCTTGGAGGAACGTGTTTGAACGTCGGATGTATTCCTTCAAAGGCTCTACTTGATTCTTCAGAGCATTATCACAACGCCACACATAATTTCGAAACACACGGAATTGATGTAAAAGACGTCAAAGCGAATATCAAACAAATGATTCAGCGCAAGAATGATGTCGTGGAGCAAACTTGCAACGGTGTAAAGTTCTTAATGGATAAAAATGATATCGCTGTACTTCATGGAACCGGATCATTCGTCGATAAAACAACGATCAAAGTTACCGATAGCGAAGGGAAAGAATCAACAATCACAACAAAAAACGTGATTATTGCGACGGGATCAAAGCCGAATTATTTCCCTGGAATGGAGCCAGACAAAAAGCGCATCATTACTTCTACTGAAGCTTTGAACTTGGAAGAAATTCCATCAAAAATGTTGGTGATTGGCGGCGGTGTGATTGGACTAGAATTGGGTTCTGTTTTTGGACGACTCGGAACGCAAATTGACGTTGTTGAATTTGCCAATAAAATAATTCCGACTATGGATGGCACTATGTCCAAAGAACTTACGAAAGTATTGAAGAAAGAAGGCTTTAAGTTTCATTTGGAACACAAAGTTCAGAACGTTGAAAACACAGGCAAAGGAGTCAAATTGACAGCGCTGAATAAAAAAGGCGAAGAAGTTGTAATGGAAGCTGATTACTGTCTCGTCGCAGTAGGTCGGAAGCCATTCACAAAGGGATTAGGTCTTGAAAACGCTGGAGTTAAATTGAACGACAAAGGTCAGGTTGAAGTAAATGATCACCTTCAAACAAACGTTCCGAACATTTATGCCATTGGTGATGTTGTACGTGGTGCTATGTTAGCACATAAAGCCGAGGAAGAAGGAATGTACGTAGCCGAATTGATTGCTGGCCAAAAACCACATATCAATTACAATTTAATCCCAGGAGTTGTTTACACGTGGCCAGAAGTTGCTTCTGTTGGACAAACTGAGGAAGAATTGAAAGCTGCTGGTAAAGAAATTAAGATTGGAACTTTCCCTATAAAAGCTTTGGGACGCGCTCGAGCTAGTATGGACATTCTCGGTACTGTCAAAATTATTGCAGACAAGGAAACAGATGAAGTTTTGGGTGTACACATGATTGCAGCAAGAGCTGCAGATTTAATCATGGAAGGAGTTATGGCAATGGAATACCGTGCTTCAGCGGAAGACATAGCGAGAATCTCTCATCCACATCCGACATACTCAGAAGCGGTAAAAGAAGCAGCATTAGCAGCGTTCGAAGATCGACCACTTCATATTTAAGATTACTAAATAGAAACAATAAAAGCAGCTCAAAAGGCTGCTTTTTTTTGTATTAGGAAATAGAGCCACAAAGTTTCCAGCAACAAAAAAGCCGCTTCAGGATGAAACGGCTTGAATTTTATCTTAGAAATAATAATTACTTCACCATGGTCATTTCCTCTACGAGATGTCCCGCTCCAGAATAAACATCCATTACCCAAAGCACGTAGCGAATGTCAACCATAATGTTTCTGCATCTGTCGGCGTCGAACATATAATCACTCATGGTGCTTTCCCATGTGCGATCGAAGTTCAGACCAATTAGGTTTCCTTCTGCGTCCAAAGCTGGCGAACCCGAATTTCCTCCCGTAGTATGATTCGAACCAGTGAAACAAACCCAAAGCTCTCCATCTTGAGCGTACTCACCATAGTTTTTGGCTTCGGCTAACTCCAGCATTCTTGGAAGCAATTCATAGTCAGGATTTCCAGAATTGTTTTTCGTGATGATTCCTTCTAATGTCGTATGTGATGTGTACTCCATGCCATCGTGAGGAGCTGACCCTTCCAATTTACCGTACGTTATGCGCATCGTTGAATTGGCATCTGGCCACATATTCTCACCTGGAAACATTACTTTTCTACCTTCTACATAAAGAGCCAGAAGCTGTTCCATCTGTCCAAAGTAATTTCTTACACCTGGCAAGGTATTTTCCCTGAACGATTCGTCCAATTCCAACCACAATTGAAAACCGACATCTTTCTTCATTAATTTCTTGAAGGATTTAGACTTCATTTTCGTAACGAAATCAATCGCTCTTTGTTTATCGGTGAAAATCGATTTGTCGTAAATAGCTGCAGTTAACTCCTCAACTGAACGATTCTTGAGCATTTCCGGAATAGCATCTCCCATTTGCTTGATGTACTCGGCCGTTAACAATTTAAATACCTCACGGTCTGTTTCTGGATCATAATTTTTAAAGAAGCTTTCGATACTACTCAAGAGAGCCGTTCGTTTTTCATCGAGCTTTCCATCTTCTTCCAGCTGAGCGATTTCCTCCATCACTTCCTGCATTTGACGTGTTCTTCCGAACAGTTCTGGTCCTACGTATGCATATTCAATGAACATATTATAAGCAACGTCATATTTACCTTCAGAAGCTGCAAGTGCATTCATTTTTTTGATCACCATACCATACATCTCATTCCAATCATTTCTGCCGCGCGCTCTTGCTTCAAACTGGGCTTCACGATCGTATTTAATTTGCATAGCATCGACTGTTTTCAATCCACCGAGTTGACCGATCCATTTTTTCCATGCATTGGCAATTCTGGCTTGCTTTGAAGCGTACATAATTCTCAATGCATCCGAAGAGCCCATACTTGCATTGATTACGCTAAGTGACTTGTCTCTCATTCGGATTTGAGCCGGTCGCATATCATTCATAATGTAATCAAGCTGAGCAGAGCAAAGGTGTTGTTCCGTTTTACCTGGAAATCCATAAACCATTGTGAAATCGCCATCTTGGCGAGATTTCATTGAAACTGGCAAATAGTGTAATGGTTGATACGGCACGTTGGCATCGCTAATTTCGCTTGGCAAATTTTCAGCATTCGCATAAACACGGAACACAGAAAAATCACCTGTATGACGCGGCCAAACCCAGTTATCCGTATCTCCACCGAATTTACCTATAGAATTTGGTGGTGTTCCGACCAAGCGTACATCGTTGAAGGTTTCTTTTACGATGATATAGTAATCATTTCCATAATTGAACGCTTTCACTTGAGCCGTAAAATGAGTTCCTCTTGTTGCATCTTCGATAACTTTCTCAACGTTGCTTGAAATTTTTGCTGATGCCTCAAGTTCTGTGAGTCCATCAATGCCGAACATGATTGATTCCGTAACATCATCAATACGAACAACGCGATCCGCAGTTAAACCAGGATTTTTAAGTTCTTCACTTTTGTTTTTTGCCCAAAATCCATTTTTCAAATAATCGTTTTCTACCGAAGAATGCGATTGGATTTGGGAATAACCACAATGATGGTTGGTTAACAAAAGACCTTGATTTGAAACCAACTCAGCCGTACAACCACCGCCAAAATGCAAAACAGCATCTTTAAGACTAGAGTTATTCACGCTATAGATGTCGTCTGCGGACAATTTCATGCCCATTGCTTTCATATCATCTTCGAAAGCGGCGATTAACGATGGAATAAGCATCCCCTCCTCTGCTGAAGAGCGAAAAACTGTTGTAAATATTAAGAGAAAAAGTACTGTTGACTTTTGAAAAAACTGCTTCATTCTATTCTTTATTGTTGAAATTAATGTTTTTTGACAGGCCTTAAAGATAGTGATTGCAAAGCATTAATTATCTTTACACTTGTGGAATTATTTGACTTTATTTTTAGACTTGGCGTTGTATTCGCTATTTACGGTTTTTTGTGGGGGCTGCTTGAAATTGCTTTCCGAATATTAACTTCTGGCAGACAGCGAACGGTTGGAGAGGTTTATTTCCTTCGAGGAATTAAATATATTTTCCTCGCAGACGTGACCTTTCTCTTTTGCATTGACGGTGACGTTTCGAAGTTGAACTATACGAATCAGCTAATTATTGCAGGAATTGTATTGCTCACATATTTCGTGGGGAAACTTCAGAACAATCAGAATAAAAATCAGATGTTTCGGGTATTGATGAATTCACGCGTTCAGATGCCAAAGCAATTAACCTTGTTCAATTTACGCGCTGAAATTTTTGTAATTGTACTCTCTTTGGTTGTGTTTACCTTGTTTAATTTCAGTCCTTCTTACGCCGCGAATCCAATTTCAATTTGGTTTCACAAGAGCATTATCGACATCGAAGACACTGTATTCTTTGGATTTATTTTTAAGGTAATAGGATTCTTCTTCCTGTTGAGCTTGCTCTCGAAAATGATCAGTGGAATTACCTTTATTCTTTCTGGGGCTAAAGCTCCGGCAGATCCTTTTGAGAACGGCGAAGGCGATAAGGATGATGATTATGATCCTTGGGAGGAAGTTAAATGATGAATGATTTGCTCGACTTGAGTTAACAGTGGCTGAGCTTCATCATTGACGATTTCAAAGTCTATAAATTCTCGTTTTTTGGCATCTGTCCATTGTTTCTCGATACGCTGTTTTACATTCTCCTCCGTTGTTTTATCCCTTTCTTGAACACGTTGAATTCTCAGTAGTTCTGGCGCTGATACGAGCACCATTCGATCAAAGTTTTTATAAGCGCCCGTTTCTATGAGAATAGCAGCTTCATTAAAAATAATTGAGCTATCACTTTTTCTGCATAAATCGTCGTACGCCTTTCGGACTTTTGGGTGGATAATGGCATTCACTTTTTCTCGGAGAACATCATTTTGGAAAATTTGGGATGCTAGAAGCTCTCGATTCAAACGATGGTCACTGTATATCTCCTCTCCGAAAAGATCTTTCAAACCCGTTATTATATCAGGATCGTTATCCGACAGTTCTTTGGCAACCTCATCGGAGTTGAAAACAGGATATCCCATGGCCATGAAAATATTGGACACAAGTGATTTGCCCGATCCGATTCCACCAGTGATTCCTACCTTCAGCATCGATTAAATCTCGTCTACCTCAATAATTTTAAATGGCAGCCCAACGATAGCTTCGTAATCTTCTCCTGCTTCTTCCATGTCTTCATCATCTGTTTCAAAGTACCAGTTGACGTTTACGCTGTTGCCATTGTTATTAACCTTCTCCAACTTCTTAAAAAAGTCCAGAATACATTTCGAGGATGAAGTATTAAAGTACTCCAACTTCATATCAACCACCGTTGCAGGCTTCGGCGAGGAAGCATATTGGTCCAACCAATCATTGAGCGGTTTGTAAAACTCGATTGAATTCTCTGGGATAGATCTCCCTTTAAGCATCAAAATCCCTGTTTCTGAATCAAAATGAATGGATGGCGTTTTAGCCGAACCCTCGATGATCAATTTCTCCATAGTTCCAATTATTATTAATCTATCACAACACTTAAGCAGAAAAAGCTGATTGACTCGGTCACATTGATGATCTCATAATCTAGCTTATTTTTAGATTTTCGAGCAATATCAATCAGACCCAACCCTGCAGTCCCTTTCATTGTTCTGCATTCGTTTTGTAGTTTTGTTCTGTACAATTCACGCAATCCGTCTTCGTTTAGTTCATTTACGATTTCGAGTTTCGCTCTAAGCTCTTCGATTTGATCATTACGAACGAAGTTTCCTGTAGTAATTCGGAATACTCCTGCTTTAAACTTGACGATTATCAACGCTGACTTTTGTTGTTCTAATTCGTCATCGGATGCTTCAATTTCTTCTATATGATGGTAGAGATTCTGGAAGCATTCAACTAAAACATTAAAAACGCGCTTTCTTTTTTTTGGCTCGATTTGCATTCCCCCCATTTTTGCTTCCACAATATGTAGAATAGAAGTCAACAAATCCTCTGAGAACGTACCTTTGAACGAGAGAATGATATTTTCATCCTCCATTTTCTTGTAAAAGTCGTATACGTCCGAAATAGCCATAAATATTTGTCTCCCAAATATAAACAATAGGCTACATATTACAAACGTGATTCAAAAGATAATGTACTTTTGTGCCATGGATCGAAAAGAGTGGTTTGCATCTTGGTTTGACACTGCCTATTATCATATCTTGTATAAAGATCGGGATAAGCATGAAGCAGCTAGATTTGTTAAGAAATTGTGCCAGAATTTAAATCTTCCTGAAAATTCAAATGTTTTAGATTTAGCATGTGGCATGGGAAGACATTCGTTAACCCTACACAATCTCGATTTCAATGTGCTTGGCGCTGACTTGTCTGAAAACAGTATCAAGCAGGCGCGAAAAGATGCTCCTGAAGGTCTTGAATTCATTGTTCACGACATGAGAAAGACGATTTTAGGAAGAAAGTTTGATGTCGTTTTTAACTTATTTACAAGCTTTGGGTACTTCGATAATTCGGATGAGAATGAAAAAGTGCTTCAATCAGTTCATGAAATGCTGAAAACAGATGGCCGCGTGGTGATTGATTTTTTAAACGCTATGAAAGTCGTGAAAAACTTAGAGCATCAAAAGGTTATTTCGCGTTCAGGAATTGATTTTCATATCACGAAGCGATTCGATGGCACTCATATTTTTAAAGAAATCCGTTTCGAGGACAAAGGCCAACATTTTCACTTTGAGGAGCGCGTTCAAGCTTTGACTTTGAAAAACTTCAAAAGTTTATTTCAAGCTACGGGATTTGATATTCTTAGTACTTTTGGTGACTTAGAATTAAATGCTTTTGACGAGTTAAATTCGGACCGTTTGATTCTTGTTGCTAAAAAACGCTAATGGAAATTGCACTTATCTTATTTGGACTTACTGCATCAGTACTTCTAGGAGGGGCATTGGTTGTATACTTACAACGGTCTCAGAACGAACGATTGATAAAGTTGCTTTTAGCTTTTAGTGGCGGCTTTCTTCTTTCCATAGCATTCATTCATTTCATTCCAGAGTTATATGAGAACAGCCATTCAAAAATTGGCATGTATATTCTCATTGGCTTTTTAATACAGTTGATTCTAGAATTTTTCTCTGGTGGAATTGAGCACGGTCATATACATACCCATGAAGGTGCCAAATTACCTGTGATGTTAATTGTCGCGCTTTCTTTTCACGCATTTATCGAAGGAGTTCCACTTGGGAGTCAGCTTGCGGGTATTGAAATTGCGACGCAGCACCAACATGGACAAGACCATTCTCTTTTCCTTGGAATTCTTTTTCACCGATTACCAGTAGCTATTGCACTTATGACGCTTTTAACTGTTACTAAAGTAGGAAATGCTAAAGCTTGGTTCTACTTGACAATTTTCGCGGTTATTTCTCCGCTTGGCGTTCTTTTAGGATTCAACTCAACAGAACTTCTCGAAGGTTTTAATTTCAACATTATTCTTGCAATTGTTGTTGGTATGTTTCTTCATATTTCAACCACCATTATTTTTGAAACCAGCGAAAATCACAAGTTCAATTTCATTAAACTACTCTCCATCTTTGTTGGATGTGCAATTGCATTTTTAATTCACTAAATGTCAGAGGCGTGGCTTAAAATATGGAAAATTCGATTCTTTTTTGGATCAGTTTTAGTATTTGCGATTCTTGGAATGCTTGTCCTATTCACATCTGGAAAAGTTGAAAGTCACCTTTGGTTTAATAGCATGAACACACCTGCTCTTGATGTCTTTTTCAAATATTTGACATTTCTTGGAGACGGAAACTTCGTCGCGATTGGAATCATCGTCTTAGGAATTCTTGGCTACAAAAATAAACGCTGGTATCCATTTGTTTACGGTGGAGCTTTACTGATTCTTTCTGGCGCTGCTGCTCAATTTTTAAAGAGGATCGTTTTCCATGAAAGTTTGCGTCCTACGGCATTTTTAAGTGATTTTAAACTTCACTTAATTGAAGGAGTCGACATGCATCAATCACTTTCTTTTCCTTCTGGACATACGACGGCAGGTTTCGCATTTTTCGGTTTTCTAGCAATGCGCTATTTTAGCGAAAAGCCCCTATTTCAAATTTCAATGGCCGTAATCGCAGCACTTGTTGGATACTCTCGTATCTACCTTTCCCAACATTTTTTAGAGGATGTGATAACGGGGATGTTACTTGCTAGTTTTTGTCTGGTTCTAATTCCGTTGATCGACCGAAAGCATCGCATTTACGGCTGATTTAACCATAGGCCTTTCGCTCTCACTTAGCGTTTCACCATTTTAAGAAATGTCAGCCACATTATTTTAAAGTCGCGCAATATTCCTGGGTTCATCAAATATTTTTTATTGAGTGCTAACTTTGCCGGCATTACTTCTTCGATATAGGTTCGTTCTGGATCATCTGCATTTCCAAGAATCTCATTTTCCTTGAAGTATTCTAATGAAGCATAGTCTGTAATTCCCGGTCGAACCGTTAACACCTTCCGTTGCTCATCATTGTATAGATTCACATATTTCTCCACCTCTGGCCTAGGACCTACCACACTCATTTCCCCCATAAAAACATTGATGAACTGCGGAAATTCGTCCAACTTATACCGCCGAAGGAATCCTCCAATTTTTGTAATTCTAATATCATTCATTCCGACTGTAAGTTGCCCTAACTTATCCGAATCAGGCTTCATCGTTCGGAATTTCCACAACGAAAAGGGAATACCATTCTTGCCTATTCGCTGCTGCCTGTAAAACACCCCACCTTTGGATGAAAGAAGAATAGAAACGGCAATAATAATCCCGAAAGGAAGAAAAATGGTAAGCGCGATAAGGGATACAATAATATCAAAAAGACGTTTCATAGGTTAAAGTTAGAAGATATTTGGTTGATATATCGTTACGATTGAATTGGATGTAAAAAAAAGGTGGAAGATAATTTTAAGATGAATATTTAGAAAGTATGGGAGGGTTTCGGTTAGGTCTAGATATTTTCAAGCTATTAAAATCCTGTATATGTGCAGGTTAGAAAGAACGTTTCGACATTTCTAGAAATGTAAAAATGTAGAAATGTCACGATATCTAAAAAATAATTTCTAACTTAAATAGATAAATTAAAACCTGCCACTATGGGATCAACCAAACGTATCCAATACGATCAACGCTGCCTTGATATTGCGTGCATGTACAAAGCACTTGGACATCCAGCACGAACTCGAATCATAGAACTCTTACTCGAACATGGAAAGCTAAATGCTACTTCACTTAGCAAAGAGTTAGAACTTGCTCCAGCCACCATTAACCATCATTTGGATCAATTGTATTTAAACGGAATCATAGGTAAAGAACATAAAGGGAAAGACAGCTTCTGCAGCGTTCAACCTGATTCACTCGACTTTCTTGAGTCACATCTAAACTCAATCAATTTCAAGTCAAAAAATCAAGCGAGTGAATTAGATAAAATCTACTTTTTACCCACTTATAGACTTGATCTTAATGATCCAGAACTGTATCAACAGCTGAACGAACTGTATCAATAACCGTTTTCACATCAGCGTTAGAAAGATTAAAATAGACCGGCAAGCTGATTTCATTGGCGTATTTACTGTAGGTATTAGGATAATCCTCAATTTTAAACCCGCGTTTTTTATAAGCTGTTAACATGGGAATTGGTTGAAAATGAACATTTACTGAAACATCTTTAGTCGCAATTTCTTGAATGATTGCATCTCTTTGATCTTCCGTAGCGCCATCAACTCTTAGCATATACAAGTGATAACTAGAAATTTTGTTTGCATTCGTGTGTAACGGTGTAATCGCCCATGAATCATTTGCGAAAGCTTCGTCATAAGCCGTGAAAATTTCTTTCCTTCGATTTAAGTTCTCATCGTACCTACCAAGTTCAACCAGTCCGATTGCAGCCTGAATATCAGTCATATTACATTTGAACCCGGGCTCTTCAACATCGTAACGCCAATTTCCCTTTTGCGTTTTGGCTAAGGCATCTTTCGTTTGACCGTGGAGAATACGAACACAAAGCTCTCTATATATTTCATCATGATCGAAGTCGTCTGGTAAGTTAAAACAAAGCGCTCCGCCTTCTGCCGTGGTAAGGTTTTTTACTGCGTGAAAAGAATAAGTAGAAATATCCGAGTAGATAGGCGCTGGCTGACCTTGAATGGTTGCCCCGAAACTGTGCGCAGCATCCGACAAAACAATAATGCGATTTAACTTCTTTTGCAGATCGCTACCTGGATTGAACTGTGATTGGATTACAGGATCTTGAACCAAACGCATGATAGCTTCATAATCCGAGGGAAAACCTCCAATATCAACCGCGAGAATAGCCTTTGTTTTGTCAGTTATTTTAGTTCGAATCTCGTTGACATTTGCATTGAAGTCGTCAAAATTAATATCGACTAAAACTGGGGTTGCTCCCGAATGGATGATCACATTCACACTTGCGCAATAGGTATACGCTGGAACAATTACCTCATCTCCTTCTCCAATTCCCCACCAATCGAGAAGCACCTGCATTCCCATAGTCCAAGAGTTTACGGCAACGGTTGTTTTTACTCCGCAATAAGCTGTAATTTCCTTTTCGAACTGCTTGGTTTTTGGTCCAGTTGTTATCCAGCCTGACTTTAAAACTTCCGTGACAGCTGCGATTGTTTCGTCATCGATTCTTGGGGGGGAAAATGGAATCATCTTTTTTAGTTATTCGTATCAAATGATAATAGGGCGCTCAAGATCTTCTCTCCAGCCGCACCGTCACCATATAATTTTGTTGAGAAATCAGAATTTTTTGTTCGCATCAATTGAACAGTTTTCAGTATTTCGAATTGATCCGCGCCAGCTAGTCTATTGTAACCATGTTCAATCAATTCAACCCATTCGGTTTCATCTCGCATCGTCACACAATTCTTTTCAAAAAAGTACGCCTCCTTTTGCAAACCACCACTGTCTGTCATTACCAAAGAACAATTTTTCAAAAGCTCAATCATGTCGAAGTAGCCAACAGGATCAATCACATCTACTTTTAATTCAAGATTGTTCTTCTCAATTATTTTTGCTGTTCTCGGGTGCAGCGGAAGAAGTACTCTCTCTGTTTTATGAATTTCATTCAAGGCGTCAACGATTGACCTTAAACGTTCGGGATTATCTGTATTCTCAGCTCTATGCAGAGTACATAGAATAAAACTTCCCTCTAATTTTGCTTTTGGTAATTGCACCTTTTCTGCTGAATTTTTGGCGTAGTAAAGACCAGCATCTTGCATCACATCTCCCGAAAGGATGATTTGCGCATCAATATTTTCATATCCTTCTTTATGAAGGTTGTCAATGGCAGTTTGAGTCGGAACGAACAAAATATCAGATATTCGATCCGTGAGTATTCGGTTGACTTCTTCCGGCATTCGCATGTTAAAACTTCGAAGTCCTGCTTCAACATGTGCCACCTTAATATGTTTCTTTTTCGCCGCTAAAGCACCTGCAATCGTTGAATTCGTATCTCCATAAACCAAAACCCAGTCCGGATTCTCTTTCACTAAAACCTCTTCAATTTTCTCTAACATTTGACCGGTCATAGCACCGTGATCCATTCCGTTAATACTCAAATTGTATTTGGGTTTTGGAATCTCCATTTCCTCGAAAAAAATCTCTGACATGTTATGGTCGTAATGCTGACCTGTATGCACGAGTACTTCTTCAACACCGTCTGTTTTTGCGATGACCCTGCTGAGCACGGCTGCTTTGACGAATTGAGGTCGAGCTCCGACGATCGTAACAATTTTCATATCTTTTCTAAAGTGTTTAATTCTTTAATTAAGTTTTCCGCGATCACGTTTCGGTTGAAATTCTGTTCCACATAAGCTCGTGCGTTTTCTCCCATAATTTTCAAATTTGCCCTGTTTTCCATCATTTCTATCATACATTCGGACAGATGCTTCGCGTTTTCAGGCTCGAAATACAATCCAGATTCAGCCGTGTCGATAAAATGCTTTTTGGCTTCACCATCTACTCCAAGTAAAAGAGGGAGTTTCATTGCCTGTGCTTCAAATATTTTGGACGGAATTGCTCCTTGGAAAATATCCAACTTTCTCAAAGGAACCAAGGCAACATCGACGCTTTTCAATATGCTTGGCATCTCTGATTTCTGAACAGGTTCTCTAAAAACGATCGAATTCAGTTTCAACTCCTTATTCAGTTTGAGAAGGGATTCTTTAACAGGCCCAGCGCCTTGCAAGATAATTTTAAAATCAGTTCGGTGTTCTAACAGTTTTGCCGCTTCAAGTAGCGTTTCCAATCCTTGCGCATGACCAATTATTCCGCCATAGAAGAATAGTATATCTTCCTTTTTAGCGCCAATCTCTTCTCTTAAATCACCAGCTTGGATAATATCGGGATTGTAAAATTCCACATCGACGCCGTTTGGTAACCAAAAAACACGCGTATCTGGAAATCTACTAGAAATATTATCTACGATGCCCTGAGTTTGTCCCGTCACCAAGGTAGATCGCTCATAGCACTTCCGCTCTAATTTATATGCCATTGCAAGCAATCTTCGATTGTTCACAACACCCATTTTTTCAGCACTTTCTGGCCATAGATCAGAAACATTGAAAATTAATTTTGCATTTAGTTTTTTCGCTAATCGCATCGCTGAATAACCAAGGAAAAGCGGAGGTGATTCGACAAGTAAAAAATCTGCATTTTCCAATCTTCGTCCTCTCCAATAAGAGGTAAATACGAAACTGAAATAATTTAACAATCGTGCGAAAATTCCCTTTGACTTTGAAACAAAAATCTTCGCTCGTTTTACTGGAATCTCATCAATAACTTCCTCCCGAATCTTACCGCCGCGATATGCATCCATAATCTCCATTCTGGGATAATTAGGCATTGCAGTCAAAACCTCCACTTCTACTCCCGCTTTCTGAAGTCGAACGGCCAATTCATGCAAACGATTCTGTGGCGCGCCAATCTCAGGTGGATAATATTGTGTGAGGATGAGTATTTTCATAGAAATCGATTCAGATCTTCGAGGCAAATTTATGCAATTTAATTAGACCGAACGAGGGCTTCGAATCATTCCAAAAATGATCACCAAAAGCGTTATCGGTATCACGCCGTCCTGTCTTTCCAATGAGGATTCAAAAAACATCGATATCCCCAAAATCAATACTATTGAAACATAGAACAAGTCTTTGTTTTTTATGGCACTGATACTACCAGTGACAAAAATCATGATCAGGGGAAGCAGACCTAATAACCCTAATTGCACCCACGAATTGAGATATTGATTGTGAGAATTCAATTTCTTTTCTGCCAGAAGTATATCTCCGTTGCGAATATTTCGATCAGACAAAACTTGCATCACATCACCTGTTCCACTGCCAATTATCGGATGTTCTGAAATTAACTCCAAAGATGTCTCCCACATGACAACACGGGAGTTATTGCTTTCCAATGTTTCCTTTTGATTTGACTGCGAAGTAAGCGCACCTATCATTTTTTCAAAACGCGTTTGCATTTTCGGACTACTAAAATAGACAGTAATAGCAATCACGATAGTCGCCAAGAGTAACACGGATGTCTTCAAGGAACCAATCATCCGATATGCGTAATAAATCCCAACTGGAATAGCCGACAAAAGCAAAAGCAGAATTCCAACTTTCGAAAATGTTTGAACTACTGCGACTCCAAAAACAAGTCCTAAGAACAGAAACCCGATTTTTCTTGAGCGTGCAAACTCATGAATCGAAGCGATAACACCAATTACCAAGTAGACAGCATAATAGCTCCTGTGCATCTGAAATGAGAAATAAGATTCGGTAAAATATGCCCATTGGTTATCTTCTGGATTGTAAATAGAACGAAAAATGGCGTACGAATAATTAATCACACAACTCACAACCAAACCTAATATAAACAGTTGTAACAGTTGATCTCTTCTTATATTGAGCTTAACAAAAAGAAGTGCCAAAGGAATGGCGAGTAAAGACAATTTCATTCCTATGTCGTTCCAAGCCTCCGATAGATTCTCCGACCACAACACTCCCAGAAGATGGGAAATGAAAAATAAAAAGAACCAAATAGTTGATTTTTTGAAAGAAAGTTGATCTTTTTTGAAAGTCCCTCTAGAGATGAATATCCCTAAGATCAAACCAACTACTAGCAAAGGAATTGCACGGCTTATCCATGAAAAAAGCAGCAATTGCGAAGCGATAAAAAAATCCGCGTATGCCCACTCTTTGGTATAATTCCTAAGCCACGTCATTTTAATAGCCAGGGCATTTTGATGAGACGAGAACTAATGATCCAAGCGACGACAAACTGTAAGAACATTGCTGTTAAAGTTGCCATTGCAGCACCCTCCACTCCGTATTCTGGAATAAGAATAAAATTAAGCACAACGTTCACAGTTGCAACCCCAAGCGACATCATTGCAATGATTTTTGTTTTCTCTAAGTAAAATAAATAAACACTCACCATTTTATACATGCCATTAAATGCAAACCCCATTCCAATCCAAAGTACCAAATCCATTCCAGCTTTAAACTCTTTGCCAAGTATTGAAAAAACGAGAGGAGAAACGAACCACAGTACTAGAGCAGCGATGAGGATCATTAAAATGTACAAATACGTAATTTTTACCATTCGGAGTTTATCGGCATCTTTTCCAGCTTTCAACTTCTGAAAAACCCAAGGCAACCAAGCCTGATTGAATGAATTTTGAAGCAACCCTATGCTTTGGCCAACGAGAAAACCCACGGAATAAATCCCATTGGCATCAAGTCCTAAATAGTGCGTAATAATCAGCTTGTCGGAATACATGATCGTCATTCCGCTCAATGCATGTGGAATCAACGGCACACCATAATTCATCCCATGCTTCAAATGTGGCATGTGAAATTTCCCGAAAATCAATCCTTTTTGAAAAAGAATCACAACCGCAATTAAACTTGCAATCCCATAGGAGATCAACATCGCGTATATCGAGCCGATAAAGTCCAAACGGAGAACCACAACGAAAATAACAACAAGTGCTAACTCCAAAACGGTCCGCCCAATCCGAAAAAGGCCATAATTGATCGCTCGATCCTCCATCCGCCATACTGCAAGCAAAACTTCTATAGTTACATGAAAAAGAGCGTAACCCCCCATGAGGTACAGAATCTCAACAGGAACACCCGTTAAATCGTTGACGAAATCTGAAAAAACAACAACCGCCAGTGTAAAGAGAAGTCCCAGAAAAATATTCAAACGGAAAACGGAGGTCAAATAGTTCCTGTTATCGACATCATCCTTGAGATATTGAACTTGAATGGAGGCCATTAAATTGATTCCAACCAACGGGATCAGGAAATTAGATATCACCGAAAAATTGGATAGTATCCCGTAATCCGTCGTCGAAAGGTAACGCGTTAGAATCGGCAGCATTAAAAATGGAATCGCCGCGTTGATTACGTTTGAGATCGTATAGATCCCCATCGACTTTATGATTCCTACATTCTTTTTAATCATCTATCAATTCGCTTAAAAGGCTTTTGATATTCGACTTGTAGCCCTGTTTGATATTATCCTCATTGCTTTTTTCAATTTCATCACGTTTCGCTTGAAGAAGTTTTGGGATTGCCTCTAAAAACGTTTCCACTGTTTCGACAACAAAGGTATATTCATTTCCACCAATGAACGCATCTAACTGTTCTCTTGACTGATTGTCAATGTTTACCAAGATATTGGGAATACCAAGAGAAAGCGCTTCAATTGCAGTGGTGGAGTACACCGTAGCGTGAATATCGCAATTGATCACCTCACTATAAAAGTCTTCCTCAGAAAATCGAATGGAATCAAGCTCGGGAAAATCGATAAGATACTCCTGCTTGGTCGTTCGTCGCGGTTGGACTTGTATTTCAAATTTACCTGAAACTTTTGGACTTAATTCCAAAATAAACTGAATCAACCCAGCCGACATCACACCATCTTGAAGCGTGAATAAAATTTTGGGTAGTTCTCGTTTTTCAGTTCTTTTTTGAGTCCGATAATGATCGATAATCCAACTTCCAACCGGTACAACCTCATTCACGGGAAAGGAATTCTCTTCCTTGAAAACCGCAACTTCCTTCTCACCAACGGTAACCAAATATTCTGGAAATTGAATAGGGTCCATTTCTTTTGCATAAAAGTAAGCATGATGATTTTTCGAGATAATCCCGTGCTGCACTTCAACAACTTTAATTCCCAATTCTCGAAACGCTCGAATGTAACCAAAATTCGTGTAACTAACCGAGAGGAACACGACTTTAGGACGGGGTAAAATACGCAACCAAAACTTCATTAGTCTATATTGCGCCAAGTATTTTCGTAGTATCTGTTGATGATTTATTCCACCTGAAACTTCTTCCAAAATTTCATGCATCAATGCTACATTTTCGACCTTCACGTTACGAAGGAAAAGTCTACCATAAATCTCTTCGAAAACTAGAAAGAAAGATCTCGACATGACATTTTTCGATGCAACTTTTCGATAAGGAACATATTGAAACAAACGTTGTTCAACGACCAAGGTCTTGTAACCACCATCATTGCCAATCCAATCGACAAGTTTATCGTGATACTTCCCTTCAATCAATCGGCGCTCGGTACTGTTCGTAAATGCCCAAATCGAATACCTCCCAAAAAAATTGTGTAATCCATAAAAAATGGACGATACCTGTTTGATATACAATCCAACATTACGGCTTTGCATCGTCTCTTTTCCGGTAATCATTTTGTGGAACAAGCGCCCCTTCAACCATGGGTACACTTGAAAGACACGACCAAACCTACGCACTGTTATAGACGTGACTTCGAATTTGTCTTCAAGCGCCTTAACTTTCTCGTGCGTGGTCATAATTTACTGTTAACGGATACATTAATAGAATTAGAAATATCACATCCATTGATGAGAATCCATAAAAGATACCATAATTACCTAAACAATAGAGTAAAATAGCCCCAAGAGCCAAGAAATTCTTCGCTCGAAATAACAAAATGTAAAAGAGCAAATATAGAAGCGAGATGATAATTCCATTCGATGCAATTAGCTGTAAATAAGAATTGTGCGCGTGAATTAGTTTGAAATCTTTGAACGCCGAACTATACTTGTAGAACATGAGTTTATCCGATCCATTGCCGAATAGCGGCTTTTCTTCGATAAAGTTGATATAATTCAACCAAATTAACTTCCGTCCCGAACTTTGAATTCCTTCAGCGGATGTCATAATCCGATCTCCCAATCCTTGAAGCGCGGGATCCGTCTCTCCCTTAGACATTTTCAATGCGTTTGTATTCAAAAGGATCTTTTTCGCACTGGATGCATCTTCAGATTCAAAGGCACTTTCGGCATCATGCCCGTCACGGGTCAGCTGATTTTTAAGTGGTGTGATAAATACAAGTGCCGAGACCAAAACTAATGCCTTGAATTGTAAGTTAGGTGACTTCCAAGAGTTCGCTTTGACTTGAATGATACCGATCAAGAAGGTTACCGACCAATAAACCAACAAAACGACAACAGCTATTCGACTAAACGTGATTAGGAGGGCCAAAAATAGGATAACTCTTAAGGTCCATTCCCAAAATTTTGAAAGCCGCACAAAATCAATCAGAACAAACGCGAGAAACAATTTCTGCGCTAAAATGGAGGAATTTGCACTCAATCCATAAACCCTGCTATTGTAAAATGTCCCGTAATCAACAATGACTCCTGAATCACCCAAATTCATAAAAAAAGACCGCATACCAGTAGCGTATTCAGCAAATCCAAAAAAGGATTCGAACGCGACAATGAAGATCAATACTTTGAAAAATCGCTGACTGTAGGCTAAGGCGCTCGCTGCAATTAAAAGTGGAAACAAATAGAATGGCGCATAGTAATCTCGAAGCGAATAAATCGCATGCCCATTGAAGACCTTATTTATCAACGAAAAAACGAGAATCAATCCAACCAACCAAACGAGTCGATTTGATTTTTGAAAAGGTGCTTTTCTGAAATTACGAGCAAAAGAAACAACACGATCTCGTTCTAGAAATAGGACTACAAAAGCAAAGACGAGATACAATTGAACTGGCGCACCAACGAAAGTCGGCAGCAACAACAACAGCGCATAAAGCACTCCTCGAGATTCAGAATTTTTAGCAGGTACGTTTTCGTTCATAAAAAGATCCTCAAATACAAGAAACGATCAGAAAATTCTGGTCAAAAAATCCCTGTTTTCACCTTCCAAGTATAGTCTAAAAGCGGTGCGCACAAATGTAGACGAATCAGACAGTAAAGGCAAACCTCTGCACTATTTTTTTTTTACCTTTGCTTCGCTCTGAAAACGTGGTTTTCCCATTGAAAATCAAACTTACTTCAGAGCATTTGAACATGCGTCATCTGAGTTGTTGGAATATTTGTCTCCACAAACTAAAGATGTCGGGACTGATGTTTTCAAACCAAAAAATATGGTCGCTAACGAAATCTTACATATAATCGACAGGGGAAAAGCACTCTTTACAAGTGACATAACAACTGTTGAAAACGAACTCCGACAAAGAGTTGAAGGGTCACGTTTTTTAGTTTTGGGTGGTGCAGGATCGATTGGTCAAGCGGTAACCAAAGAACTTTTTAAGCGCAATCCCAAAAAACTACATGTTGTTGACTTGAGCGAGAACAATCTGGTGGAACTCGTTCGTGACCTACGAAGTAGCATTGGATATATTGACGGTGACTTTCAAACCTTTGCGCTAGATATAGGCTCGGTGGAATACGACGCAATGATTCAAGCTGATGGGCAATTCGACTATGTACTCAACCTTTCGGCATTAAAACACGTGAGGAGTGAAAAAGATCCTTTCACTTTAATGCGTATGATTGATGTAAATATCACCAACACGGTTAAAACAATCGAGCAGTCAATCGCGAATGGTGTCACTAAATATTTCTGTGTGAGTACGGATAAGGCAGCAAATCCTGTGAACATGATGGGGGCTTCCAAACGAATCATGGAGGCCTATCTTTGGAAATACAGCGATCAAATTTCTATTTCGACGGCTCGCTTTGCCAATGTCGCCTTTTCGGATGGATCACTGCTTCATGGCTTTAATTTAAGACTTGACAAACGACAACCTATCGTCGCACCAAGCGATATCAGCCGATACTTTGTTACTCCTTCGGAGTCCGGTGAACTTTGTTTGATGTCGTGCATTTTTGGAGTTACAGGAGATACATTTTTCCCAAAAGAAAATGAAAACTTTCGTTTGACTTCCATGCAAACGGTGGCTGAACGCTTTCTGGCAATGAAGGGACTCACACCAAAGGTTTGCGAATCAGAGGAAGAAGCACGCATGTATTTCAATTCGAACAAGAGGACAGGAACCTGGCCGTGTTTCTTCCCGACCAGTGACACTACTGGAGAAAAACCATTTGAAGAGTTTTACACGGAAGATGAAACCTTAGACCTTGAGCATTTTCTTGCTTTTGGAATAATCAAAAATGATCGATCGTTTGACCCACAAAAACTCAATCAGTTTGAAGAAACCATCAAAGATTTTCGTGAATCAAGGCAATGGAGCAAAAAAGCGATCGTCGACCTCTTTCAAATGATGCTTCCTCACTTTCAACATGAGGAAAAAGGAAAATCTCTCGATAACAAAATGTAAGTATGAACAGCTTCGACCCAATAATTGATGAAATAAAATCGCTTTACGGTGCAAACAGAGAGTTCATTCCTTTGCATGAACCCATGTTTATTGGCAACGAAAAGAAATATCTGAACGATTGTATCGATTCCACATTTGTATCATCTGTTGGAGAATACGTCAATCGATTCGAACAAATGATGGTGGATTACACTGGTGCGAAACATGCAATTGCTGTTGTAAATGGAACTGCAGGATTGCACTTGGCTCTCGTGATTGCAGGTGTAAAGCCTAAAGACATCGTTGTAAGTCAAGCCGTTAGTTTTGTAGCTACGGCCAACGCTATTGCGTATACAGGTGCAACTCCTTATTTTGTGGACAGCGATTTAGACACCCTAGGAATGTCACCAGACGCGCTTCAACGCTTTTTTGACCAGGTTAAAATGATTGATGGTGAGGCTGTTTATACGCCAACAGGTCAAAGAGTAGCCGCTGTAGTCCCAATGCATACCTTTGGTTTTCCTGTGAAAATTGACGAAATCAAATCGATTTGCGATGCTTATGGAGTTGCCTTAGTCGAAGATGCTGCCGAATCTCTTGGTTCAACGTACAAGGGAAAACACACAGGAACTTTTGGTGATGTTGGTGTCTATAGCTTCAATGGAAACAAAACTATAACATGCGGGGGTGGTGGAATTTTAGTAACCAACGACGACAACTTGGCGAAGCAAGCCAAACACCTCAGTACACAAGCAAAAATCCCACATCCCTGGGAATACCAGCATGATTCACTTGGGTACAATTATCGATGTCCAAACATTAATGCAGCACTTGCGTGTGCTCAGCTCGAAAATTTAGATCGTTTTATTACAAATAAGCGAGAGACAGCTGCCCAATACCAAAAATTCTTTGAAAATCGAGAAGAACAATTCATTTCGGAGCCGAAGGATTCTAGGTCAAATTATTGGTTGAACGCCATAATATTTTCCAAAGCAGAAGATCGAGATGCGTTCTTAAAACACACGAATTCCAATGGTGTTATGACGCGTCCAATTTGGTCGTTATTGAACAAACAGAATTATCTTCCTAATGTACTGCACGATGCACTTCAAAACAGTATATTTATTGAACAGCATCTGGTAAACATACCGAGCAGCGTTCGTTTATGAAACAGAAAAAAACAATCTTAATGGGGTATTCAGGTCACGCAATTGTTGCGAATGACTGCCTTTTGCCCGAGCATATTGTTATTGGATATACCGATCTTGCGCTGAAAGCCGATAACCCATTGAATTTAGAATTTTTTGGTGAAGAGCAGTCGCTAGATCAAACGACCATTCAATCGCATTATTTCTTTCCAGCTGTTGGTAACAACCTTATGCGTAAAAAGTTACGCAAATTCTTAAACGATCACGGTTTGAACGAAACGCAAGCTTTTCATCCCTCTGCTGCCATTTCTCCGTCTGCGAAAATTGGACTCAGCACTATGATTGGTCCGAATGCCGTTGTGAATGGTCTCGCTGCTATTGGTAATGGTGTAATTATCAATTCAGGCGCTATTGTTGAACATGATTGCGTCGTGGAAGATTTTGCACACTTAGCTCCAGCAGCTGTTTTGGCGGGCAATGTACGCGTCGCAAAAAATGCATTTATCGGAGCGAATGCCACGGTTAAAGAAGGTGTGTCTATCGGAGAAAATGCTGTAATTGGTGCTGGAGCCGTGGTAATCAATGATGTCCCAGCGAATGAAACTTGGGCAGGTGTCCCAGCAAAAAAAATAAAGAATGACGTCTAAAGTTTTGATTATAGCGGAAGCCGGAGTCAATCACAATGGAGATTTAGACAAAGCACTCGCACTTATTGATGCTGCTGGTGATGCTGGAGCGGATTATGTAAAGTTTCAAACGTTCAAAACTGAAAAGCTGGTTCATCGGGACGCTAAAAAAGCCGCATACCAAATTGAGAACACCAAAGAAAAAAGTGCTCAATTTGAGATGTTGAAAAAATTGGAAATCCCTGAAGATTGGTACCCAAAATTGATGTCTCGCGCCGAGGAAAAAAATATTCGATTCCTCTCTACAGGTTTCGATGAAGAAAGCATTGATTTTCTTAACGAATTAGGCTGTGATTTCTTTAAAGTTCCATCCGGTGAATTGACGAACAAACCTTATTTGGAATACATCGCTCAGAAAGGAAAACCTATGATTCTTTCAACTGGAATGGCCACGTTGGATGACATCGAGAATGCATTAATGACTTTGAAAAATTGTGGCGTTTCAGACCAAAGTATTTCTGTACTTCATTGTACTACGCAATATCCGACGCCGATGGAAGACGTGAATTTAAAAGCAATGCTTGCCATTCGTAACGCCTTCAATCTCGATGTTGGTTATTCTGATCACACTTTGGGTATTGAGATTCCAATTGCCGCTGTAGCTTTGGGTGCAACGGTTATTGAAAAACATTTCACGTTGGATCGCGCGCTTCAGGGACCAGATCACGCGGCCTCTTTGATTCCCTCTGAGCTAAAAGCAATGATTTCTGGAATTCGCAATGTGGAAAAAGCGATCAATGGCAGTGGGACGAAAGAACCCACGCCTTCTGAATTGGAGAACAGAATTGCAGCCAGAAAAAGTATTCATCTTTCGAAAGCACTGAACGCTGGCGACCGTATCCGAAAAGAGGATCTCCTGATGTTAAGGCCAGGTGACGGTATATCGCCAATGGAAATTGACTCCGTAATCGGGAAAACACTGAAGACCGCGCTTGCGGAAGGCAGTAAATTGACAAGGGAGAATTTGGTATGAAAATCGGAATATTAACAAGCTCTCGCGCGGATTTCGGGATATACACACCTTTGATCGAACAAATCATCCAGGATTCGTATTTCGAAGTAGAAATTATTGCTTTTGGAACACATCTTTCGGAAAATCACGGTGCAACAATTTCTGAAATTGAGCGACTTCAAAATGCCAACATTCAAACGATTGTGACACAGGTTGCGGATGGAAGTCCAGCAGAAATTGCTTCGGCTTATTCAGACGTTGTCTCGAAATTCTCGGTTTACTGGGCAAATAATCACTATGACCTTGTACTTTGTTTGGGTGATCGGTATGAGATGAATGGGGCCGTTCAAGCGGGAATTCCTTTTTCGGTGAAATTCGGTCATTTTCATGGCGGAGAGAAAACTTTGGGCGCAATTGATAATACCTACCGGCATCAAATCAGTTTGGCGTCGACTTATCATTTCACCGCCGCTGAAGGATTTTCGGAACGTGTTCGAAGTCTTATCGACAACAATCCCAAAACGGTTTTCACAGTTGGCTCAATGAGCCTCTCTGATTTAGAAAACTACGAACTCTTTTCAAGGGAAGATTTCAACACTCAATTTTCAATTCCTGATGAACCATTTATTCTTTGCACAGTTCACCCAGAAACGGCTGATTCAGAAGCAAGTGATGAATTTGCCAATGCTATAGTAGCGAGTCTTTATCAACTGAAAAACCAAGTTCATCTTGTCGTGAATTTACCGAATGCTGACACGTACGGTGCGCTATTTCGCTCTAAACTCCAAGACTTCGGAAGTAAAAACCAAGAACAAGTCACTTTAATCGAGAGCTTTGGTAAAAAAGGGTATTTCACCGCTATGAGCGAAGCACTTTTCTTACTTGGAAATTCTTCCAGTGGAATTATTGAAGCGGCCAGCTTTGGGAAATACGCCATTAACATTGGAAACCGTCAGAAAGGCAGATTGCAAAGCGGTAATATCATCGACGTACCTTTCAAGTCAACTGAAATTGTTGCTGCTGCCATGGAATTACTTGACGATCCGCGAAACTTTTCAGGCAAAAACGAGTATGTTCAAAAGAATACCATTCCAACTATTATACAATTATTAAAATCTATCGGTGATGGAAAACTTTAACAGGCATCTACTAAGCGACCAACGCTCAATTCGCGATGCATTGATGCGCATTGACGAGCTCGCTCAGAACGGCACTATTTTCATCATTAATGAGGATCAAGAATTGATTGGAAGTTTAACCGACGGTGATATACGACGAGCTTTGCTGGGAGGAGCTGAATTAGCAGATAGTGTTTTAAAATGCGTTCATAAAAGCACTCATTATATCCGAAAAGGAGAAGAAGCACTTCACAAAATCAAGGAATTCCGATCCAAGCTGATTTATATTGTTCCAGTTCTTGAAAAAGAAAACGACCGTATTGTGAACGTCTTGAACCTGCACAAGCATCGCTCCTACTTACCGATTGACGCAATAATTATGGCAGGGGGGCAAGGGCAGCGATTACGACCTTTAACAGAAACAACTCCAAAACCGCTATTGAAAGTTGGTGGCATCCCGATCATTGAACGCAACATCGATCGCATGGCTCTTTATGGCATCGATGATATTTCCATCTCCGTGAATTATCTGGGAGAACAACTTGAAGACTATTTTAAAGATGGGAGTCATAAGGGGATTAACATTCATTACGTATGGGAAAATGAGCCTTTAGGAACTGTTGGATCAGTCAGTTTGATTGATACATTTCACAACGATTATGTGATGATCATGAATTCTGATTTGCTCACCAATATCGATTTTGAAGCGCTATTTCTTGATTTCATGACATCCGATGCAGATCTTTCAATCGTATCAATTCCTTACGAAGTCGACGTGCCTTATGCCGTTTTAGAGTGTGAAGGGTCAAGCATCAGTGCGCTGAAAGAAAAACCGCGCTACACTTATTACTGCAATGGTGGTATTTACTTGATGAAACGCGAAGTACTCGATCTAATTCCTCAGGCTAAATTTTACAATGCAACAGATTTAGTGGAGTCATTAATTCGAGAAAAAAGAACCGTACGCAACTTCCCAATGGTAGACTATTGGTTGGATATTGGAAATCATCACGACTTTAATAAAGCACAAGCAGACGTGCAGCACATTCGTTTCTGATGAAAGCGTTAGTCATCATACCTGCGCGTGGTGGATCGAAAGGGATTCCTGAAAAGAATAGCAAACTTCTCGGTGGGAAACCGTTGATTCAATACACAATTGAAAGTGCGCTCGACTGTTTTGAACCCGCCCAAATTATCGTCTCAACAGACTCAGAGAAAATTCGAGAAATCGCAGTGAATTTGGGAATTAACGTCCCTTCCTTGCGCCCAAATCATTTGGCCACGGATACTGCTTCTAGTTACGACGTTATTCTGCACTGTCTGGATGAGGCCGATCAAAATGGTATAACTTATGATTGCGTTGTATTGTTACAACCCACATCTCCTTTTAGAGAAGGGGCACACATCAAAGAAGCACTCGAACTATACTCCTCCGAACTTGACATGGTGGTTTCTGTGAATGAATCTCATGAAAATCCATACTATTCACTCTTTGAAGAAGATCCTGCCGGTTTTCTCACTAAATCGAAAGAAGGGAATTTTACGCGGCGACAAGATTGCCCGAAAGTTTACAGTTACAACGGCGCTATTTACATGATGAACCCTGAAAGTTTAAGAAAAGAATCATTGTCTTCATTTAAAAAGGTTCGTAAATATGTTATGGATACTTCTTGTTCCGTTGATCTTGACACGCCTCACGACTGGAAGCTAGCTGAATTCTTATTACTGAACCGATCCTGATGCTTTCACACCTTTACTAGCGTAGTACACCGTGAAGAACAGAACGCTAAGGAAGTAAAAAGTTTGGGCAATAGTCACAAACCAAAGTATCGCAATCCAACTTTCTTGCGAAGTTCCCCAAATCAAAGGCAGCACGCCAAAACTGAACAACTGAAAGACAGATCCGAAAATTCCAATGAAGAAAAATTCCTTCTGACGGCGCAAAACAAGTGGGAGACTTGAAAGCGGTGACACAACAAAAATCATCAAAGACCAGAGTGCCATTATTTCCGAATACATGCCGCTTTTGCCCCACTCTTCGCCGAAAATGAAACTAAATAATGGTTCTCCGAAGAAGTAAATCAGCGCAAAAGGCACAATTGAAAGTAGAAACAACACAAGAATTGTTTTTCGAAGCAAGCTCATGACGGACCTACCATCATTAACAAGTTCCAAGCAGCGCTGGTAGAAAACCCGACCAACAGCAACTCCAATTACGATTAACGGCAACCTTAAAATCAAATAGGAATGGTTGAATTGTCCAAAAATATCTTTTCCGAAAAAATAGGCGATCAGTGCAGCTACCAACAAATCTCTTCCCAAATCGATAGTGACGTGAGGCAAATTAACTGTTGGGAAATCTTTATATTCCTTTAATAATGGCTTCGCCTTTTTCTTCGAATAATTCCGATAGTGCTTTTTTCCCAGAACCAAATAATCTCGAATAAACCAAATACTGGAAATAGCATACCCTATCAAAGTTCCAATCAGCAAACCGAATGCACTCATTTGAAGAAATCCAAACAGCAATCGAAAGGAGTTTGCGCCAATCGAATTGACCATTTGTTGGCGGGAAATAGCTTTAAAAGCTTTCGTTCTGATGGCCCAATTAGTCCCAAGATTGATCGAAATAACAAAGATGATACTCAACCAGGCGATGACTGCAAAAATCCAATCTGTTGAGTTTGCCCCAATGCTTAACAAATATGCTACAAACGTCAACAGTGTGACAATAAGCACTATGCGAGCTATACGAATGGAAAGTCGATACAACAAAAATGAATGACCTTCATGTTTCGGTAAGGGAATCGATAACTCGTAGCGCGCGGTTGCTATCGTCGAAACAAAAGCCACCAGTCTCATGTAAAGTCCCCACTCACCAAACTCTTCGTCTGAATACAGCTGGGTTAAAATCGGCATGACCAAATAGCCTACCGCTTGCGCCATAACTGTTCCAGTCGTTAGTACAACAACGGATTTAAGAAATTCTGATTTCAGATGTAGTCTCTGAAGCATAATATTTTAGTCCCTCGGGACGAACTACTTCGCGTAGTTCACTGCTCTTTTCTCTCGAATCAAAGTAACTTTTACTTGACCTGGATATGTCATTTCAGTTTGAATTCGCTGTGAAATCTCAAAAGATAATTCATCTGCTTTTGCATCAGAAACACGTTCGCTTTCCACGAGAACACGAAGTTCACGACCCGCTTGAATTGCGTAAGCAGAAGTCACTCCATCGTACGCTAAAGCTAAAGATTCGAGATCCTTAATTCTCTTGATATACGACTCAACGATTTCTCTACGAGCTCCTGGTCGTGCACCCGAAACGGCATCACAAACCTGAACAATAGGTGAAATTAAAGTAGTCATTTCAACCTCATCGTGATGGGCTCCAATTGCATTACAAACGTCTGGTTTTTCGCCATATTTTTCAGCCAGTTTCATTCCGAGAACCGCGTGTGGCAATTCTGGTTCTTCATCTGGCACTTTACCAATATCATGAAGTAATCCGGCGCGTTTTGCTAATTTGACATTGAGTCCAAGCTCTGCAGCCATGATAGCACAAAGATTGGCAACTTCTCTCGAGTGTTGAAGTAGGTTTTGTCCGTAAGACGAACGGTATTTCATTCGCCCAATCATACGTGTTAATTCTGCATGAAGTCCATGGATTCCAAGATCGATACAAGTACGACGACCCGTTTCAGCGATTTCTTCTTCCAGTTGTTTTCTTGTTTTGGCAACAACTTCTTCGATTCGTGCTGGGTGAATTCGACCATCCGAAACCAATTGGTGCAATGCCAATCGTGCAATTTCACGACGAATTGGATCGAAGCAAGAAAGAATAATTGCTTCCGGTGTATCATCCACAATAATTTCAACTCCAGTCGCAGCTTCTAGGGCACGAATATTTCGACCTTCACGACCGATGATACGTCCTTTCACTTCATCTGACTCAATATTAAATACAGAAACAGAATTCTCGATTGCTTGTTCCGTTGCCACTCTTTGAATGGTTTGGATCACTACTTTCTTCGCCTCGCGATTTGCGTTCAATTTCGCTTCTTCTGTAATTTCATTGATGTGTGCCATTGCACTTGTTCTCGCCTCATCTTTTAAAGCTTCAACAAGTCCGCTCTTTGCATCTTCAACGGACATCCCGCTAATTTTCGAAAGCTCGGTAACTGTTTTTTGATGCATCTTATCCAATTCAGAATGCTTTACATCAAGTGCCGTTATTTTTGCCTCAAGGATTTCATCTTTCTTGTCAATTCCTTTTTGCTTACGGTTTACTTCTTCAATCTTTTGGGAAAGTGTTTTTTCCTTGCTTTTCGCGCGGTCTTCCGACGATTGCAATTTACGCTCACGATCCTTCATATTGGTTTCGTGATCTTCCTTCAATTTGAGAAATTTTTCTTTCGCTTGAAGAATTTTGTTTTGTTTGAGATTTTCGCCTTCCTTTTCAGCGTCTTTCAGAATTTGTTCCTTGCGTTTCTTTAGCAGCACGCTTTGGATTACGATGGCGATAACAGCTCCTCCTACGAGGCCTCCAGCCAGTCCGATGATCATTTCCATATTTCCTTTAATTTATTTAAAGGAACAAAGGTTTCATGGTGAAAAATCAGCCTTTATGCATCCAAGTCCGAAGAAAGTTCTTTTAACTTCTCTTCAATTCCCGAATAATCTACCTTCGCCACACTCGCTTGACTTCCGTCTTTTGAGGCCAACTGCAAAGCAGTCATCGCTAGTAAATCTTGCATATCTTTTACTGCATAATTGTCCTGAAGCAATTTAATTGCTTTGTTAATGTCTTCAGCCGCTTTTAGTACTTTATCCTGCTCATTTTCATTCACAGACAACGGGTACGTTCGACCGGCAACCACTACTTTCAGTGACAATTTAGCCATAGCTATCTTTTTAACTGCCCTATGCAGTATTCGATTTCTTTCACCAATGTATCGATTTCCTCATTTGAAATTCCTTTTTCAGTTGATTGGTCGACACCTTGTTCCGAAATTGCTTCAATGCGCTCATTTAACTCAGTAATTTTTCCCTGCAATGCACCGTTCTCGTTTGCTTTGATCTCCAATTGATCTTTTAAAGCTTCGATTTCGGTGGTCAGTTTTGCATTTGTAGAACACTCCGATTTCAACTGCTCCCTCAAGTGCGCAGCTTTACTTCGAATTTCGTCTATTAACTGATAAACTTGCTCTGACATTAAAACAACTTTAGTTACAAAAATAGTATAGTCCTAGACACGAACAAGATTTTTATCATCTTAGTTGCATGATTTTTTTTCAAACACCTATTTTTGATAAATGAAAGGATTCCTATTATTCACAGTTTTGACCATTTTCGTTGCGCTTAAATCGATTGGGCAAACATCAGAACACTACGATTATCATCCACCGCTTAAAATCCCACTCGTTCTCTCTTCCAATTTTGGAGAACTTCGACCGAATCACTTCCACATGGGACTTGACTTTAAGACGAATAACAAAACAGGATATAACTTATATTCAATCGAAGAGGGTTATGTGTCACGAATTAAAGTTTCGACTTACGGATACGGAAAAGTTGTCTATATCGACCATCCCAACGGGATCACAAGTGTTTATGCGCATTGCGAAGAGTTTAAGGGTGAGATAGATTCCATTGTGCGATTGACACAAGAGTCGGAGCAGAATTTTGAAGTTGAAATCTTCCCTGGGAAAAACAAAATCAGAGTGAAAAAAGGACAAATCATTGCCATATCTGGAAATACAGGAGGATCAACTGCGCCGCACTTACATTTTGAGATTCGCGATACAAAAACCGAACATGCTTTGAACCCGTTACTTTTTGGATTTAGAATGGCGGACACAAAAGCACCTGAGATTCGCAATTTGAAAGCCTATGGTTTGACGAAAGAAGGTTATCGAATCCCAGGGAAAGAAGTTTCGAAAGCCGTTTCAAAAGCAGGGGCAAACTACATAATCGCTGGAAATAAAATTACGGTCTCCTCTTCATTTTGCACAAGTTCAGGAGGATTGGGATTGGCTTTTGATGTCATTGATCGTTTCGACGGAGCAAGTAATCAATGTGGTTTGTTTGGAAGTTATTTGATCGTTGATGGCGATACCATTTTTGGACAGAAAATAGAGCGTGTTCCTTTCGAATCGACAAGGTATGTGAATTCACACAAGGATTATGAGGCGTATCAATCTTCCAGAAACAAGTATCATAAGAGTTTTAGGACAGCCGAAAACGACTTACCGATTTATATCAACGGTTCGTTGGGACTCATTAAAGCAAGTCCGGGAAGTACGCACGAAGTCGAATATATCGCTTTTGATGCCAACGGGAATACTTCCACCTTGAAATTTGCATTGGCGGTTGCGTCTGGTGAAATCACCACAGATGTCTGGTCGGATTCGAAAGATTTTTTATTCCCTCAGAAAACGTACGGGCTTACAGACGGAAACTGTACAATCGAAATGGGATACTCGACTGTTTATGAGCCTATGGCATATAAAAAATCAGAGGTCTGCAGTCATATTGGCGATCCAGAAACTCCGGTAAACCGAGCCTACAAAATCAAACTTAAAGCGAGCGAACCTCACGACGGTAAGCACTACATTCGATTAGTGACTGCAAAATCAAGCGTTAAGGCTTTAGAAGTGAGCTACGAAGGTGAGTGGGCAATCGCAACGAGCAAATACTTCGGGGATTTTTCTTTGGAGCGTGATGAAAAAGCACCTTACGTTTCCTCTAGCGGCTTTGCGAATGGGTCGAGTATTTCAAGTTCTTCCATTTCTTGGAGCATTTCGGACGGCGAAAGTGGCATTGACGATTACGATTTGTTTATCGACGGGAAATGGTATTTGTTGGAATACGAATACAAGACAGGGAAAGTCACATTTACCAAACCGGCGAGTTTAAAAGGCAAGAAGGCCGCTAAAGTGATTGTAAAAGATGCTTGTGGTAACGAAAAAGTTTGGGAAGGGACGCTTAATTTTCTCTGAAGAAAATTCATGTTTCAAAATGAATTACTCAATTTTGATGAGTGTGATGGTATTCGTGTTGCTTCCTACTTGAGATTCAAGCTTGATGGTAAATTTCCCACATTCAACGACAGTCCAATCATCATTCAGATTGAAATAGGGATCAGCGACAAATCCTTGGATGTAAAGAAGCGTTGGTTTTCGATTGGTGCTCGTTGTCCAGCTCCCCGTTTCACCGATGGTTGGAAAAAATGTAATTGTACCACTTTCCCCAAACCCGACTGTTTTGTCTGAAAATTGACTTGCAATATCGGTACCGTTAAAAACGAAAGAGGTGATTTTCCATGAATCGACGGTAATTATACGTTCTACCTTTTTCGGAGAAACGTAGGTCGTGCATGCGCTAACAACCATTATTAACGAAGCAAACAATGCCAATCGGATTCCAAGTTTTTTTAATTTTCGCATAGCAGTAGCTTTGATCTATCTATTCAACGAAAAAAAAGCAAGAAGGTTTCTTATTACGCCTGAGTTGTCGGCGTACCAAAGTTCATAGGCGGCATTTGGGAAGAGTTTCCAATTTCAATCGTGCCATGGTGTTGTTCATATTTCCCAATATTATCTTTCAGCGCTTCCAATAATCTTTTTGCATTTTCGGGTGTCATGATAACACGTGAACGTACCTTTCCTTTTGGCACACCAGGCATCATTTGAATGAAATCAGCAACAAACTCTGAGGGAGAATGTGTAATAATTGCAAGATTCGTATATACACCAGAAGCCACTTCTTCTGAAAGCTCAATATTTACGTTGTTGTCTTTTTTCTCTTCCATGAAGCTAAGGTACATAATAAGAACGAAAGGTTGAAATGCTCGCTAGTTGGTATTGAATGCAAAGATAAAGTTCGCAGACGAATTTTAATAGCAAAATGACGTAATACAAAAATGTCTTGTCATTGACCGTCACTTCACCACGACCGTCGCTTTTGAAGTCACTTCTTGCTCAACTTTAATAATTCCTTGCGATGTTAGTCCATCTTTGGTTACAAGGATATCTAACACTGCGACTCCGGCTTGGCCTGACTGGTATGTTTTATTCAAATTGAACAAAGCTTCTCCAGATACATTGGTATACGTCGTGTCACGTAAGCTAACTTCTCCCAAATTTCCTGAGCCGTATATAATCACCTGAGCATTTGAAATTGAAATTCCATTTTCATTCACCACTTTTACGATTGCGACGGTGTCTTCCTTCTTGTAACATCCTGTCGTTAACAGTAGAAGGCTCATTATTGCGAAAAATTGAAATGCTCTCAATCTCATATTGTTTTTTTAGTAAAACAATCGATCCTGAAGAATTGTTACAGAGCGTAGAAAGTGACTAATCAACAGAAAATGACTTTAAGCCAAAGAATATTACTTCTTTTTAAAAATCAAATTGAAGAGCACCAGAATTACAATCGATCCAATTGCCCCCGTAGTAATGGCGCCAAGCCAACCAGTGCCCAAGTGAATATCTAATTTGTCGAGCAGCCAATATCCAATGAAGCTACCAATGATTCCTACGATAACATTTCCGATAATACCGAGTCCGCTTCCTTTGTAGATTGTGCTTCCGAGCCAACCAGCAAGACCTCCAATGATAAGAATTACAAAAATATTCATCTCCACCTTTATTTAAATTGAATTGCTAGAAGTTAGGAATTATCCTTCGGAGTCAGTCAGGTTTTTCTTAAAAAACTAAGTTAATACGTTTCTTTAACCAAAAAAAAGGGCAGCTTTTCAGCTGCCCTTTTCCTATATTTTGAGTTTGTATTACTCTGCTGCTTTCGCTTCCAACTCAGCAAGTTCTTCTTTAGAACCTACCAACATCGATTGGAAATCACGGAAACCTGTACCCGCTGGAATCAAGTGACCAACGATTACGTTTTCTTTCAATCCAAGCAAATTATCTTCTTTACCAGAAATTGCTGCTTCATTCAATACTTTCGTAGTTTCCTGGAACGATGCCGCAGAAATAAACGATTGTGTTTGAAGTGACGCTCGCGTAATCCCTTGTAACAAAGGAGTTGACGTTGCTGGAATGGCATCACGAGATTCGATCAATTGCTTATCAGCACGTTTCAATTGTGAATTTTCATCACGCAATCTACGAGCAGAAACAATTTGACCTGCTTTCAACGTATCTGATTCACCACCGTCGATTACGACTTTCATTCCGTAAATAGCATCGTTCTCTTCTGAAATATCAGCTTTATGTACAGATTGTCCTTCAAGGAATTTTGTATCCCCTGCATCAACAATCTGAGCTTTCAACATCATTTGACGAACAATTACTTCGAAATGCTTATCGTTAATCTTCACCCCTTGCAAACGGTATACCTCTTGAATTTCATTCACCAAGTACTCTTGTACAGCAGTTGGTCCCTCAATATTCAAGATATCGTTCGGAGTAATCGCCCCTACTGAAAGTGGTTGACCTGCTCTAACGAAATCGTTTTCTTGTACAAGGATGTGTTTCGAAAGTGGAACTAAATACTTACGTACATCTCCAGTTTTCGAAGTAATCTGAATCTCACGGTTACCACGTTTGATTTTACCGTATTCAGCAACACCATCAATTTCAGAAACTACCGCTGGGTTTGAAGGGTTACGTGCTTCGAAAAGTTCCGTTACACGAGGAAGACCTCCAGTAATATCCCCAGATTTACCTGCTTTACGAGGAATCTTAACCAAAATCTGTCCTGCTTCCGCTTTATCACCTTCACCAACGCTGATATGAGCATCAACTGGTAAGCTGTATTCGCGAAGAACTTCTTTTGTTTTCGGATCCACCACGTGAATGGCTGGCATTTTCTTTTTATCTCTTGTTTCTGTAATTACTTTCTCAGTAAATCCAGTCTGCTCATCGACTTCTTCACGGTATGTATACCCTTCGAGAATGTTTTCGAAGACGATTGTACCTGTCGCTTCAGTTACGATAACAGCGTTGTATGGATCCCATTTACAGATTACATCACCTTTCTTAAGTGTTGCACCGTTTTTCACCAACAACTCAGAACCGTAAGGAATGTTGGCATTCATTGTGATATTTCCTTTTGAATCAGTAATCTTCAATTCAGCAGAACGTCCTACAACAACTGTTACTTTATTTCCTTCTTTGTTCTTACGTTCGATTGTACGTAACTCATCGATGTCAATTTTACCAGCAGTTTTTGCTTTCAAATCATTTTCATCAGCAATGTTCGAAGCGGTACCCCCAACGTGGAATGTACGAAGTGTCAACTGTGTTCCTGGTTCCCCGATCGACTGTGCTGCGACCACACCAACTGCATCTCCAATTTGAGCTGGACGACGTGTTGAAAGGTTACGACCGTAGCATGTAGAACATACTCCACGTCTCATTTCACAAGTTAATACAGAACGAATCTCCACTTCTTCGATATCCGCAGCGTCGATTGCATCGGCAACTGCTTCAGAAATCAATCCTCCAGCTTCAACGATCACCTCGTCTGTTTCTGGGTGGTAAATATCTTGCACAGCTGAACGACCAACGATACGATCTTTCAATGGTTCAACAACGTCATCATTTTTCTTCAATGCCGTAGCAATAAGTCCACGAAGCGTTCCACAATCCTCAGAGTTAATAACAACATCCTGAGCAACATCAACAAGTCGACGTGTAAGGTAACCCGCATCCGCCGTTTTCAAGGCAGTATCGGCAAGACCTTTACGCGCACCGTGAGTAGAAATAAAGTACTCAAGAATTGAAAGTCCTTCCTTAAAGTTCGAAAGAATTGGATTCTCAATAATATCTTGAGCCGATGCTCCTGATTTTTGCGGTTTCGCCATCAATCCACGCATTCCTGAAAGCTGACGAATCTGCTCCTTAGAACCACGTGCTCCCGAATCGTACATCATATAGATAGAGTTGAAACCTTGCATATCGGTTTTCAATTGCTCCATCAACGTGTATGTCAATCTAGAGTTTGTATGCGTCCAAATATCAATAATTTGGTTGTAACGCTCGTTGTTTGTGATAAGACCCATGTTGTAATTCGCCATTACGTCTTTCACTTCTTCTTCCGCTTTCTCAACCAAAATCACTTTTTCCTTAGGAATAATGATATCGTCAAGGTTGAACGAAAGACCACCAACGAATGCCATGTGGTAACCCAACTCCTTAATATCATCAAGGAACTGTGCTGTACGAGACGTACCACAGATATTCAATACGTGTCCAATCATATCACGCAATGCTTTTTTCGTCATTACGTCATTGATATAACCAGCTTCCGTAGGTACTTTTTCATTGAACAAAACGCGACCACAAGAAGTTTCAATCATGTGATTGATTGGTTCTCCTGCTGGTGTTACGTCATCCACTTTCACTTTGATAGATGCGTGAAGATCCAAAGCACCCTCGTTGTATGCAATAATTACCTCTTCTGGAGAGTAGAAAGTTCCCCCTTCTCCTTTCACGATAACTTCTTTTGTGGACTTTTTCGCTTTTGTAATGTAATAAAGTCCCAATACCATATCCTGAGAAGGTACCGCAATTGGTGCTCCGTTCGCAGGGTTCAAGATATTGTGTGAAGCAAGCATCAACAATTGAGCTTCCAAAATTGCAGCGTTACCTAGTGGTAAGTGCACCGCCATCTGGTCACCATCAAAATCGGCGTTGAAGGCTGTCGTTACCAATGGGTGAAGTCGAATTGCTTTTCCTTCAATCAATTTTGGTTGGAACGATTGAATACCCAAACGGTGAAGCGTAGGTGCACGGTTAAGTAACACAGGGTGTCCTTTTAACACGTTTTCCAAAATATCCCAAACAACTGGCTCTTTACGGTCAACGATTTTCTTCGCTGACTTAACAGTCTTCACGATTCCACGCTCAATCATCTTACGGATGATGAACGGCTTGTATAGTTCGGCTGCCATATCTTTTGGCAAACCACATTCGTGTAGTTTTAAGTCTGGTCCAACGACAATTACGGAACGTGCTGAATAATCCACACGTTTACCGAGCAAGTTTTGACGGAAACGTCCTTGCTTCCCTTTCAATGAATCTGAAAGTGATTTTAATGGTCGGTTTGACTCAGTTTTAACCGCTGAAGATTTACGAGAGTTATCGAAAAGTGAATCAACTGATTCTTGAAGCATACGCTTCTCGTTACGCAAAATTACTTCTGGGGCTTTGATTTCGATCAAACGTTTCAAACGGTTGTTACGAATGATCACACGACGGTAAAGGTCGTTCAAATCAGATGTCGCAAAACGTCCACCATCCAATGGAACCAAAGGACGTAATTCTGGTGGAATAACTGGGACAACTTTAACGATCATCCATTCTGGACGGTTCTCAATACGTGTTTGAGATTCGCGCATTGCCTCAACTACTTGGAGTCGTTTCAATGCTTCGTTTTTACGTTGTACCGATGTTTCAGTGTTTGCCTGGTGACGCAATTTGTACGAAGTTTCCTCCAAATCCATTGTGCGAAGCAAGTCATACAATGCCTCTGCCCCCATCTTAGCGATGAATTTATTTGGATCTGAATCTTCTAAGTACTGGTTTTCTTTCGGAAGTGCATCTAGAATATCCAAATACTCTTCTTCCGTCATGAAATCCAATCGTGTCAATTCTTCATCTTCCGCTCCGCGTGCAATACCTGGCTGGATCACTACATAACGCTCGTAGTAAATAATTTGATCCAATTTCTTCGTAGGCAATCCCAACAAGTAACCAATTTTGTTAGGAAGCGAACGGAAATACCAGATGTGTGCTACAGGAACGACAAGTGAAATGTGTCCCATACGCTCACGACGTACTTTCTTTTCTGTAACTTCTACACCACAACGGTCACAAACGATTCCTTTGTATCGGATTCTTTTGTATTTCCCACAGTGACATTCGTAGTCTTTTACAGGTCCAAAAATACGCTCGCAGAACAAACCATCTCTTTCTGGTTTGTACGTACGATAGTTTATTGTTTCAGGCTTTAGTACTTCACCACTACTTTTCTCTAAGATGTTTTCCGGAGAAGCCAATGAGATAGTGATCTTATTGAAGCTACTTTGCTTTTTTGGTTGTTCTTTTCTGTAAGCCATAATTCTTTTATCTTAATTAGGTTCGATGATGATTAGTCCATTGTAACGTCGAGACATAAACCTCTCAACTCATGCAACAATACGTTGAACGATTCAGGAATTCCAGGTTCTGGAATGTTGTCTCCTTTCACGATCGCTTCGTATGCTTTCGCACGACCCATTACATCATCTGACTTAATTGTCAAAATTTCTTGAAGAATGTTAGATGCACCGAATGCCTCAAGTGCCCAAACCTCCATCTCACCGAAACGCTGACCTCCAAATTGTGCTTTACCACCAAGAGGTTGTTGTGTAATCAATGAGTATGGTCCGATTGAACGTGCGTGCATCTTGTCATCTACCATGTGAGACAGTTTCAGCATGTAAATGATACCTACTGTTGCTGTCTGATGGAAGCGTTCTCCAGTTCCGCCATCATACAAGTATGTTTTTCCTGATCTTGGCACACCTGCTTTCTCTGTGTATTCATCAATCTCCGATGGATGTGCTCCGTCAAAAATTGGTGTTGCGAACTTCACTCCAAGTTTCTCTCCGGCCCAACCAAGTACAGTTTCATAAATCTGTCCAAGGTTCATACGAGAAGGTACCCCAAGTGGGTTCAACACGATATCTACTGGTGTTCCATCCTCTAGGAATGGCATATCTTCTTGACGAACGATGTTTGCTACGATACCCTTGTTACCGTGACGTCCAGCCATTTTATCACCGACTTTCAACTTACGTTTCTTAGCAACGTAAACTTTCGCCATTTTGATAATACCTGCTGGAAGCTCATCTCCTACTGAGATGTGGAATTTCTTACGTTTGTAAGTTCCAAGCAAATCGTTCGACTTGATGTTAAAGTTGTGGATTACACGACCAATCAACGTATTCGTTTTTGCGTCGTCTGTCCAGTTCGTTGGATTGATGATAGAGAAATCAATTGCATTTAAGTTACGAGATGAGAATTTCGTTCCTTTTTTGATGATTTCTTCTTTAAAGTTGTTGAATACTCCAGCAGACTTAGCGTCCCCTGCGATATCCAAAATCTTCTCAACTAACACATTTTTCAATGCTGCGTGCTCTTTATCGTATTCTGCATCAAGATTCTCCAAAATTGGTTTATCCTGAGCTTTTGATTTACGATCTTTCACTGCGCGAGAGAACAATTTCTTTTCGATCACAACACCTCTCAAAGATGGACCTGCTTTCAATGAAGCGTCCTTCACATCTCCTGCTTTGTCTCCGAAGATTGCACGTAGCAATTTCTCCTCTGGTGACGGATCTGTTTCTCCTTTTGGTGTTATTTTTCCGATTAGAATATCCCCTTCTTTGATTTCAGCACCGACGCGAATCAATCCGTGTTCGTCCAAATCTTTTGTCGCTTCTTCAGAAACGTTTGGAATATCAGAAGTTAATTCTTCCATTCCACGCTTTGTGTCACGTACATCCAATGAGTACTCATCGATGTGGATAGATGTAAAGATATCGTCACGTACAACACGCTCGGAGATTACAATCGCATCCTCAAAGTTATATCCTTTCCAAGGCATGAAGGCTACTTTTAAGTTTTGACCTAGGGCCAATTCTCCTTGTTGTGTAGCGTATCCTTCACAAAGTACTTGTCCTTTTTCAACTTTGTCCCCTTTCTGAACGATTGGTTTCAAGTTGATACAAGTTCCTTGGTTGGTTTTAGCAAATTTAGTAAGTGGGTAACGCGTTACTTCATCGTCGAAGCTAACCAAACGATCTTCTTTCGTCCAGTTGTATCGAATTACAATTTCGTTTGCGTCAACGTATTCCACTACTCCAGTACCTTCTGCGTTGATCAATACACGAGAATCTTTCGCAACAAGCTCTTCGATTCCAGTTCCAACAATTGGTGATGCAGGACGCAACAATGGCACGGCCTGACGTTGCATGTTAGATCCCATCAGTGCACGGTTCGCATCATCATGCTCCAAGAAAGGAATAGAAGATGCCGCGATTGAGGCAATCTGGTTCGCTCCAACGTCCATCAAACTCAATTTACCAGGCGCAACAACTGGGAAGTCGTGACCTAAACGAGCTTTAACAACATCTGTTAAGAAGTTACCTTTATCATCTACCTGCGCATTTGCTTGAGCGATAATTTTCTCATCCTCTTCTTCTGCTGATAGGTAAATTGGTTCAGTTTTAGTATCCACTTTTCCGTCCTTAACATTACGATAAGGCGTTTCGATGAATCCTAGTTTGTTCACTTTTGCGAATACACAAAGTGATGAAATCAAACCAATGTTCGGACCTTCAGGCGTTTCGATTGTACAAAGACGACCGTAGTGCGTGTAGTGAACGTCACGAACCTCGAACCCTGCTCTTTCTCTAGAGAGACCTCCAGGTCCTAGTGCGGACAAACGACGCTTGTGAGTTACCTCAGACAGCGGGTTTGTTTGGTCCATAAATTGTGACAATTGGTTTGTTCCAAAGAACGAGTTGATCACTGACGACAAAGTCTTCGCGTTGATAAGGTCAATTGGTGTAAAGACTTCGTTATCACGAACGTTCATACGCTCACGGATTGTACGAGCCATACGTGCCAGACCAACTCCGAATTGTGAGTACAATTGTTCTCCAACTGTACGAACACGACGGTTTGATAAGTGATCGATATCATCTACATCTGCCTTTGAGTTAATCAACTCGATAAGGTATTTGATTATGGAAATGATGTCAGCTTTTGTAAGTACACGTGAAGTTTCCTCCATGTTTACTTTCAATTTCTTATTCAAGCGGAAACGACCTACTTCACCCAAATCGTAACGGGTATCAGAGAAGAACAATTTCTCGAATACACCCTTGGCAGTTTCGTAATCAGGTGGCTCAGCGTTACGCAATTGACGGTATATGTGTTCTACCGCTTCTTTTTCTGAGTTTGATGTATCTTTTTGAAGTGTATTGTAGATAATCGTGAAGTCAGCAGCGTTAATATCTTCTTTATGTAAGATGATATTTTTCGTTCCTGAATCGAGGATTAATTCCACGTGTTCTTCTTCAAGAACCGTTTCACGATCTAGCATTACTTCATTTCGTTCGATAGATACAACTTCTCCTGTATCTTCATCTACAAAATCTTCAACCCATGATTTCAATACTCTTGCAGCAAGTTTACGACCCAACGCCTTTTTCAAGTTTGTTTTTGTCGCCTTTACTTCGTCTGCAAGGTCAAAGATTTCAAGGATATCTTTATCGCTTTCATAACCAATTGCACGGAACAATGTTGTTACCGGAAGTTTTTTCTTTCGGTCGATGTAAGCATACATAACACTGTTGATGTCCGTTGCAAATTCGATCCATGATCCTTTAAAAGGAATCACACGCGCCGAATACAATTTGGTCCCATTTGCGTGGTGACTTTGTCCGAAGAACACACCAGGTGAACGGTGCAATTGAGAAACGATTACACGTTCTGCTCCGTTAACCACGAATGATCCTTTCGGAGTCATATATGGAATTGTACCGAGGTACACGTCCTGAACGATTGTTTCAAAATCTTCGTGTTCTGGATCTGTACAGTACAGTTTTAATTTTGCCTTTAGAGGGACACTATACGTTAAACCACGATCGATACACTCTTCAATGGTGTAACGCGGAGGGTCTACGAAGTAGTCCAAAAATTCCAATACGAACTGGTTTCTAGTGTCCGTGATTGGGAAGTTTTCTGAGAAAACTTTAAATAATCCTTCGCTATCGCGATTTTCCGGAGTTGTTTCCAACTGGAAAAATTCTTGGAAGGATTTTAATTGAATATCCAGAAAGTCTGGGTATTCAAAAGGATTTTTGCTTGACGCAAAATTCACTCTTTTCGATTTATTGTTTGATGTTGCCAAGGCCAAACGATTTTAGTGAAAAATTTGGTGCTTTCCAGCACTTAAGTTTGGTGTTTTAAAACCCCTCGGTTTAGAAACAGGAATAGGCATCCCGAAATTTCGGGACACCTTTCCTATTAATAAGTATAAAGATTACTTAATCTCAACTTCGGCTCCTGCCTCTTCAAGTGACTTTTTAAGACCTTCAGCTTCGTCTTTAGCAACACCTTCTTTCAAAGTAGCTGGTGCGCTATCAACCATTTCTTTTGCTTCTTTCAATCCAGCACCAGTCAATTCTTTAACTAGTTTTACTACTGCAAGTTTAGAAGCTCCAGCAGCTTTAAGGATTACGTCGAATTCAGTTTGAGCTTCTTCAGCTTCACCTCCTCCAGCAGCTGGTCCAGCAGCCATTGCTACAGCCGCAGCTGCAGGTTCGATTCCGTATTCGTCTTTCAAAATGTTAGCAAGTTCGTTAACGTCTTTAACTGTCAAGTTAACTAACGCTTCTGCCATTTCTTTCAAATCAGCCATTTTATTTAAATTTAAATTGGTTCTTAGTAAATTAATTAATTATGCTCTTTCTTCGAGCGTTTTTAAGATGCCTGCAAGTTTCCCTCCAGCACCTTTAAGTCCAGAAACAACGTTCTTAGCAGGACTTTGAAGCAATGTGATAATTTCTCCAAGCAATTCTTCTTTAGATTTGATATCAACAAGTGATTGTAATTGGTCATCGCCAATGTACACACCCTCATCAATCCAAGCTCCTTTAAGAAGAGGCTTTTCAGACTTCTTACGAAAATCTTTAATAAGCTTTGCTGGTCCATTACCTGCTTCTGCGAACATGATTGAAGTTGCTCCTGCGAGTACTCCTTTCAATTCTTCGAAATCTTTCCCTTCAACTTTGTCCATCGCTTTTTCAAGCAACGTGTTTTTAACAACACGCATGGAAACATTCGCTGTAAAGGCTTTTCTTCTAAGGTTGTTCACTGTCTCTACTGTCAATTCCGCAGTATCTGTCAGATAGATAACATTGTTCTCAGCTAACTGAGTTGCCAAGTCGTCTATGTATTTTGCTTTTTCTTCTCTTGTCATATCAATTCGATTTTAAGCAATTAGTGACTTAGTCTCAATCTGAATACTTGGACTCATAGTAGAACTTATGTAAGCGCTTTTGATATACGTACCTTTTGCAGATGACGGTTTCAATTTGATTAATTGTTGGATAAGCTCATTTGCGTTATCTCTAATCTTATCTCCATCGAAACTTGCCTTTGCAATCATGGCATGGATATTCCCGTATTTATCAACTTTGAAGTCGATTTTACCAGCTTTTACATCTGTTACAGCTTTCGCAACGTCCATTGTTACCGTTCCAGTTTTTGGGTTAGGCATCAAACCTCTTGGTCCCAAAACGCGACCTAAAGCTCCAACTTTACCCATACATGCTGGCATGGTAATAATAACATCGATATCAGTCCAACCTCCTTTGATTTTGTCGATATACTCGTCCAAACCAACGTGATCAGCACCTGCTGCTTTTGCTTCCTCCTCCTTGTCAGGAGTACACAATACGAGAACTTTAACGTCCTTACCTGTACCGTGAGGCAGGGCAACGGTTCCGCGCACCATTTGATTTGCTTTACGTGGATCTACACCCAAACGAACGCTAACATCAACTGAGGCATCAAATTTAGTGTTTGAAATCTCCTTAACCAAGTTACATGCCTCTGCTAAGGAATAAGCTTTCTCCGAATCAATCTTCGCAAGAGCTTCTTTTCTCTTTTTAGATATTCTTCCCATTACATTTACATTTTACTTGGAAGCCGGAGCTTCACCACCTTTAACAACTACTCCCATTGAACGTGCTGTTCCCGCAACCATTTTCATTGCTGAATCTACGGTAAAACAGTTCATGTCTGGCAACTTATCCTCAGCAATTTCACGAACTTTATCCCAAGTGATTGTACCCACTTTTGAACGGTTTGGTTCTGCTGATCCTTTTTTGAGGTTTCCTTTTTCAAGGATTTGTACCGCTGCCGGCGGAGTTTTAATTACGAAATCAAAAGATTTATCACTGTAGACAGTGATAACTGCTGGTAAAACCTTTCCTGGCCTGTCCTGCGTACGAGCGTTAAACTGCTTGCAGAACTCCATGATGTTAACCCCTTTTGCACCGAGTGCGGGACCAACTGGAGGAGCTGGATTGGCTGCACCACCTTTGATCTGTAATTTGATCAAACCTGCTACTTCTTTAGCCATTTGTTTTTAAATTATGTAGTCAAACATGAATACTTACGGGAAGCTTTAATCGCTTTCTTCACTCCTACGGTTAATATACTCTTCTATTCTTTTTCTACTTGCATGTAGCTAAGCTCCAGCAAGTTTTTACGACCAAATATCTTCACCATTACCTTCAACTTCTTCTTGTCTTCGTTAATCTCATCGATTACTCCGCTGAAGTTGTTGAATGGACCGTCGATTACTTTAACAGACTCGCCAATCACGAATGGGATTTTCATTTCTTCTTCTGTTTCAGAAAGCTCATCTACTTTTCCAAGTATTCTGTTTACTTCTGACAATCGCATTGGACTTGGATCACCTCCTTTTTCAGTACCAAGGAAACCGATCACATTCGGAATACCTTTGATAACGTGAGGAACCTCTCCGACAAGTGAAGCTTCAACCAAAACATATCCTGGAAGATATGCCTTCTCTTTACTTACTTTTTTTCCATTACGAATTTGAAAAACTTTTTCTGTTGGAATAAGAACTTGTCCTACGTAATCATCCAATTTTAGACGGTTGATTTCCAGCTCAAGATATTCCTTGACTTTCTTTTCTTTACCGCTAATGGCTCTCACCACGTACCAACGTTTCTTAATTTCTGTTGCCATCTTGTTGTGAATGCAATTAGATTATTGAAAAATATCGTAAATGGTACCTAAGATTCCTTTCCATACAACACCTTCTCCATCTGCTCTAACTCCAAATGCGAAGTCCATTGCAAAAATGATTAGTGATATAAGAACAGAAGCAATTACTACAATAATCGTATTGCTTTGTAATTCCTTCCAGGTAGGCCAAGTAACGCGGTGTACCATTTCGGTAACAGTCTCGTTGAAATACTCTTTTACTTTTGACATGTCTTCTTTTTTGCACGGGCGGTAGGGTTCGAACCCACGACCAATGGATTTGGAATCCACTACTCTACCAGCTGAGCTACACCCGTGTGTAATTGAAAATTGCTCTAATTTCTTAGTGCAATTCTTAATTTTCAATCTTTCAAAGTACTTTTTTGTTAAACGAGAAAGACAACTCGTATAAAAAGGGGAGCGAACTCCCCTTTTCTGTATTATGTATTATCTTAATTAAGAGATAATTTCAGTAACCTGTCCAGCACCTACAGTTCTACCACCCTCACGGATAGCGAAACGAAGTCCTTTGTCCATTGCTACTGGTACGATCAATTTAACATTGATTGTAACGTTATCTCCAGGCATAACCATATCACGTCCTTCAGTCAAGAAGATCTCTCCTGTAACGTCTGTTGTTCTAAAGTAGAACTGTGGACGGTATTTGTTATGGAATGGAGTGTGACGTCCACCTTCTTCTTTCTTCAATACATAGATCTCAGCTTTGAAATCCGTGTGTGGTGTTGTTGAACCAGGAGCACAGATAACCATTCCACGACGGATTTGAGATTTCTCAATACCGCGTAACAATAGTCCAACGTTATCTCCAGCTTCTCCGCGATCCAAGATCTTACGGAACATCTCAACTCCTGTAATTGTAGAAGTCAATTTTTCATCTCCCATCCCTAGGATATCCACACCATCACCTGTGTTGATAACTCCAGTCTCGATACGACCAGTTGCAACAGTACCACGACCAGTAATCGTAAATACGTCCTCAACAGGCATCAAGAATTTCTTATCAATATCACGTGGAGGCATTTCGATGTATGAATCAACTGCATCCATTAATTCGTTTACAGTAGCAACCCACTTGTCTTCTCCGTTCAATGCACCAAGTGCAGAACCTTGAATTACTGGTGCGTTATCTCCATCATAATCGTAGAAAGAAAGCAATTCTCTGATTTCCATCTCAACTAATTCAAGAAGCTCCTCATCATCAACCATATCCACTTTATTCATGAATACAACCATTCTTGGAACACCAACTTGACGTCCTAGAAGGATGTGCTCACGTGTTTGTGGCATTGGCCCATCTGTAGCAGCAACTACCAAGATAGCACCGTCCATTTGAGCAGCACCAGTAACCATGTTCTTTACGTAATCGGCGTGACCTGGACAGTCAACGTGTGCGTAATGACGGTTTTTAGTTTCATACTCAATGTGAGATGTGTTAATAGTAATACCACGTTCTTTTTCTTCAGGTGCGTTATCGATAGAAGAGAAATCACGAGTTTGAGCAAGTCCTTGAGACGCCAATACTGATGAGATTGCCGCTGTCAAAGTAGTTTTACCGTGGTCAACGTGACCAATTGTCCCAATGTTCAAGTGAGGTTTGGAACGATCGAAATTTTCCTTAGCCATTTTGTTCTTTGTTTCTTAGTTAAAAAATAAACTTTTATATATGCAAAAATTCCACCCTATAAAGGGCGAAAAAAACTTAATTCACTTATCGAGCCAATGACGAGAATTGAACTCGTGACCTCTTCCTTACCAAGGAAGCACTCTACC
>ERZ887851.170-NODE-170-length-64604-cov-29.662985_pt1 | contig 64604 bp, 78 predicted proteins | sample MGYA00521100_ERZ887851 | MGnify/ENA primary metagenome ERZ887851 (study PRJEB32303, sample SAMEA104408602) | aquatic metagenome | biome: Brackish water; feature: Pelagic; material: water | place: Baltic Sea | collected 2014-06-06T16:11:00 | depth 11,444 m ... | reverse complement strand
TGCAAGCGCAGGCAGTGACCCGAACCCAAAAAGGTGAGGTTGATAGCTGCCACTTTATCCTGCCCATACTATGTCAATGCGGGTTTGCCTACAGTAACAGACACTACAGGCGTCATGTCAACTACTGCGGTGAGGTTCGACTCCTCGATTGACACCATATACGGTCCCTTCGTCTATCGGTTAGGACATCTGGTTTTCAACCAGGAAAGAGGGGTTCAATTCCCCTAGGGACTACCAGGTCTGCTAGTATATCGGTTTAGTATACTGGCCTGTCACGCCAGAGAGACGGGTTCAATTCCCGTGCAGACCGCCAGAATAATAGAAGAGTGCCGCTGTTGGCCCGTGGCGGTCTTCTATTTTGAAACTATAAATCCTATAACAAAATCTTCAGTGGAAGCCTGAGATAATGGCCTTTTGCCCGTTGATAAACGTTATAGGGGTCGACGCACAGTTTCCACTCTGTGTAGGCTAACGGGCTGCCAATTAAAATATTCTATCTAGATTGTCAAACAGTAACACTAGTAGGGGTGAAGTGTTACGGTAGCACGTGGGATTCCAAATCCTTAAGCCTGGGTTCGACTCCTAGCACCCTTGCCAACCTAGGAAGCGTGGCCGAGTGGTCGAAGGCGCTAGTCTTGAAAACTAGAGTACGGCAACGTACCGTGGGTTCGAATCCCACCGCTTCCGCCAAAACAAGTTGATAAGTATTTTTATGAATATTACAAAGAGGTAAAAATGTTTACAAATGAGTTTGAGCACGACCTAACAACTATTACTGTAATGGACGAAACTGGTCTATACGACGATTTAATCATTGATGCGTTTGACGATGTTGTTTATATACGTCAGTATGACAACGAACTCGAAATAGACAGTATACTCGAAATATCAACAGATATGTTTAACGATCTTATCAATGCTATTCATTCGCCGGAAGGTATGCATAAGACAATCAAAAAGTCATGATAAACAACAATGACATATTAGTTTTTGATTTTGATTTTGACAAACAATGTTTGTTGGACTATTGGAACGAACACAAACAACATTCCATGCCGTACACCGACAAACGCTTTGGCAAGTATGTTATGAACAACTGGCGTATAGTAACTGATATTGAGTTAGCATATGCAGATACGTTAGCAAGACATTTTAATATTGTTGCGCTACCAAAGTTTTATATATTACATGCTAATACAACTCTACTTCCTCACATAGATCAAGATACAACTTGCAGCATCAATTTCTTGTTGAGTGGCAACCCTGCACCTGTAAACTTCGGCAAGAATGAATACTACTATACCACAGCATTATTAAACACCAGTATCAAACATTCGGTTGACAACAGCACAGAAGATCGTATACTGTTTAAGCTAAGTGTCAAAGACGAATCTTACGATGATGTTAAGCAAAAGATACTAAATACATTATCAAGGAGTTAATACTATGGGTGGTAATGTTTTTCAAGGCACAAGTGATTTTGATCACGGTGCAATCGAAGAAATTCTTAAAACAGTTAACAGCAGTTTAGCAGGAACAGGCATTGAAGCTATTCCTGTAGGCAGTGCAGCAACTCCAATTCCTGGTAAAACAAGTGGCGACTTAGATGTTATTGTTGATGAAGCAGCAGTGATGGATTACTTTGATGTGCGTACTCCAAAAGATGCACGTAAAATGCTCAACGACTACATTGCACAAAAAGGCTTTGAAACAGCACAAAAAGGTGTTAACGTACACGTAAGAGCCAAAGCTGGCAACAACAGTCACCAAGTTGATATTATGGTTGTACCAGGCGCTACAAGCGTAGCACAGTTTCATACACACAACATTCCAACAGGTAGTCCTTACAAAGGCAAACACAAACAGTTGCTCTTGTACATGCTTGCCAAAGATAAAAATATGTTTTGGAGTGCGTTCCAAGGGTTGTTCGCCAAAGACGAAAATGGTAAAAAAGCACAACTACTTACAAACGATGTAAACGAAGTTGCACAACTCATACTTGGAGACGGCGCTAGTGCAAGTGATCTAGAAAGTGTAGAAACTATACTGAAAAAAGTTCCTAATCCTGAACAAGCACTACAACGTGCTGAACAAGATCAAAACTGGACCAAAGTAGCAGAATCACTAGCTGATAAAAATCACAACAGACTAGTTGAACTAATGAAAGCAATGACTAGATGAGATACCAAGAACTTGTAGAGACCAAGCAACTAGGTCGTGCGTTTAATCACTTAGAAGACCTAGTATTCTTTTACGGAAGTGATGGTACTATCGAAGCATTAGAACATCTCAAAGATGTTGCTACTGACAGTGGCAGTCAAAGTATACGCATGAAGTGGGACGGTAATCCTCAAATATATTGGGGGCGTGAGCGTAAAGGTGGACCACTTATACTTGCAGGACACAACGCATGGAGCAAGGGTGTAGCTGCTACCAGTCAAGAAGAAGTGGCAGACTTTATTTCTAACAAAAGTGGCAATCCTAAGACACCAGAAGAAAAAGCAGCAAGAAGCGAGTTTGCACAAAAATTTGCAAGTATGTATGACTACTTTGATAGAGCAACTCCAAACGATTTTGTAGGGTTTGTTTATGCAGACGGATTGTTTTTAGATCCGCCTGAACAAAAAGATGGAGTATATACATTCTGTCCAAACCCTAAGTCACAAACGTGTTATCATGTTAAAGCAAACAGTGATCTAGGCAAGCGTATAGACCGTGCTACTATAATGGTAGTTGGACACGCTTTCTTCCCACAGTTCGGTATGCCAGACAGTAGTCAACAGCCTATGCAAGACTTTAGTATGTTTGACAATGATCCTAGCATTGTTGTATTAGGCCCAGTTTATAACAGCAAACCGGTAGAAGTTAATACAGGTGCTATTGACAGAGTAGAAAACTTTGTATCACAGAATAAAGCAGCTATCGATGGATTTTTAGAGAGTGTAAAAGGACTTGCAGACTTGAAGAACATCATTTACACATATGTTAATCAGACTGCTAAAGCCAAACGCTTGGATAGCTTGAGTGCAGAAGACTTTTCAACCTGGCTACAAAACAGTAAGGTTAGTGAAGGTAAACAAGCAAAGATTGCAGAGTTAGATTTACAGTTCAAAGGTGCATTGAGTGCAATATTCGAACTAGTTAAAATGATTCAGCGTATGAAAGACGAAGTTATTGATCAAGTAGAAGGTGAACAAGGCGACATTTGGGATACCAATGGTGAAGGCCGGGTACGTTATGCAGACCCTAATAAAAAGTTTGGCAACGTAAAACTTGTTCCAAGAAAAAGGTGGACACCGGCATGAGACTAAGACAACTATTTGAAGCACCAGGCGAAAGTGTAGGACTTATATTTGGAAGATTTAATCCTCCACACAAAGGTCACAAAAATGCATGGGAAATGGCCAGTCGAGAAACACACTGGTATGTAGGCACTAATCAAAGCACAGTTGGTCCTAAAGATCCATTGCCAGCGCAGGCAAAAGTTGTTGCAATGGAAACTATTTGGCCCGAAGTAAAAGGACATATTGTATTCAGTCAAAGTTGGCTAACACTTGCTAGTGAGCTATATGCAAAGCATCCTGATGCTACATTAAAACTTTACACAGACGAAGCATGGGTTCCTAAAACTATACAGCAGTATAATGGTGCAGAAGGCCCGCACGGTAGTTACAACTTCAAAGACATAGAATGGGTAAAGCCGCCAAGACTTGCAAGTGCAACAGATCTACGTGCAGCAGTGTTAAATGACGATCCAGAAGCATTTGGCAAAGCAGCAGGAGTTCCTGCTGATACTGTAGTTGATATTCCGGGCGAGAATGTAACATTCTTTGATCTAGTTAAAAAGTATTTAGATCCACACCGCGAAAAACTTCTTGCTAAAAAATAAAATCTGTAGTATTATATAAGAATGTATAAATGCTATTTTTTATTAGATAATGTGTTTCCATCGCCACATGGTGATGTTACTCTGGATTTTGGCCGTGACAACGGATCTGTCCAGCTAAGTTATCTTCTTGGTCACTGGGACGACTTTTCATTCCGAAACTTTTTTCATATAAATCAACTAAGTTTATTGCCAGCTAAAACACCTAAGTTTATTTTTGATCATATTCACATGCCTGGTAACACAGACATACATATTTCACAAGCCAGTATTGATTTATTAAACAACGATCCTAGCGTATATCTATGTTTGTCAAGTGTGCTGGAATGTAGAATGTCACCGGACAAACTAGAACAAGAGCTTAGAAGTAAAAACATACCATTACACAAAGTTGTTGTAATGTGCAGCGACAGAGATGCTCACAATAGGATAATACATGGTGTAAAGTATGTTAGTGTTAACTTTTGGGAAAGCATTACTAGACTGCACCACCAAGTACTTCCTGATATTTCATTTACTAGTAAACCTACTGTTAGAGCAGCAACTAAAAAGTTTCTGTGTTTGAATAGAAATATCAAACCACATCGTATATGGTTGATGTATAGTTTGTTAAGAAGTGATGTATTAGACGAAGGACATGTTAGTTTTCAGTTACCTGCTGTGGGTCGCCGTGAGTTTGAAGATGTTGCTCGTAGACATTCTGTGTTAAATCAAATTCCTGAAGAGTTGCACAAAGATTATAAGTTGGCACTTCTTAGAGAAATGCGTCCAAGAAAGTTAGATACATTGCACAAGCAATTTGTTATCAACTATGGCGACAGTATAAAACCGTATTACGAAGACAGTGTATTGAGTGTGGTTACAGAAAGTGACACGCACAAGAACTTTATAACAGAAAAAACTTACAAAGCTATTATGAATCTGCATCCGTTTTTTATTGTAGGAAATCCACAACAACACGAACTATTACGAGAACGTGGGTATCATACGTTTGAAGACTTGTTCGGTGTTAACAAAGTTACAAATTTTGTCGAAGCACAAGCAATGTGGAAACATATTAAAAACTATGACATTGATGTATTAAAACGGACCGTCAGAAGAAAATATTATGATAAATTATTACATAACCAACAGTTGTTCCTTTCACGTAAGATTAGTTGGAATGACATAACAGACAATCTTATAGAAGCAGTAGTCAACATTGAGTAGAGAATTTAAAAAACATTTTTGTATGGCTCCATGGACACACATGAGCGTATGGCAAAACGGCGATGCGTATCCTTGTTGTATATATCACTGGGATATGCCCACTGGTAACATCAACGAAGCTGGTTTCAAAGGTGCTTGGAACAGTGAAAAGATGCGTGACTTGCGTATGCGTATGTTAAACAACGAACCAAACGCAGGTTGTGCTAAATGTATTAACTATGACAAGCAAGGCATCATTAGTTATAGACACAAGTTCAACACCGAATACGACCATCATTACGACATAGTAGAAACAACAGCTGATGATGGCAGTGTGGAAAAAATGAATCTTGCATACTTTGATGTAAGGTTTAGTAATCTATGCAACATGAAGTGTCGTAGTTGCGGTCCTCATTTCAGCAGCAAGTGGGCAGAAGACACTGTTGGCAAGCCTGAAGTTGTTGAAATCAATCATCCTGCAATGTGGGCTGAGATTGAAGAAATGTTGCCCACTATTGAAGAAGTTTATTTTACTGGCGGCGAAAGCCTGTTTATGGAGCAGCATTACAGACTGCTAGATATGCTTATAGAGCGTGGACTCAAACCGAGATTAACATACAACAGTAACGCCAGTAGATTAAGTTTAAAAGGCAAGCACATACAAAAGTATTGGCAGCATTTTGATAAGATATTCTTCTGTGTAAGCTGTGACCAAATTGGTGCCAAAGCTGAGTACACACGCAATGGGCAAAAGTGGAGTACAGTATTTGATAACTTGTGCTGGATACGTGATAACTTTGAACACAGTTATGACAAGGGTGTAATCATACAACCCAATCCTACTATCAGTGTATTAAACATTTTAGACTTGCGTAAAATTATCAACTTCTTGTTTGAACATAACATACCCACCGACTACGATATCAATCTCAGCAACCTATTAGTCGGGCCAGACTGGCTGAGTATAACAATATTACCTGCACACTTAAAAGACATTGCAAAAGAAAATTTGGTGTTGTTAAAACAGGACATTGATGCAATAGACATGTATCCACAGCGCAAACAGTTTCTACATGAAGGTATTGACAATATTATAAACTTCATGTACAATAGTGATGACAGCAACTTGATTCCAGCTTTTAGGATAGAGATGCAGAAAATAGATCTGAAACGTGGAGAAAACTTTCTCAACGTGTTTCCAGAGCTAAAGGATTTATATGTCTAACGATTTAAAACAAAGCAAGCATTTTTGCATGATGCCGTGGACGCACATGCATTTGTGGCCTGCTGGAACTACATATCCTTGCTGCATGAGTGATCCAGATCATCCTGTAGGAAATACACAAGATCAAACATTGCAAGACATTTGGAACGGCCCAGAAATGCGGCAGTTGCGTCTTAACATGTTGGAAGACACGCCCAGCAAAGAATGTAGACGTTGCTATGAACTAGAAGACAACGGTATGAGTACACTGCGTAACAGCAGTATAGAAAACTATATGCATCATTGGGACAAAGTTGAAAGCACAAGCGACGACGGCAGTGCTGGTGATGTAAACATGGCATACATGGACATACGCTTTAGTAACCTTTGTAACTTAAAGTGTCGTAGTTGTGGGCCACAGTTTAGTAGTAGCTGGTTTGAAGATCACAAAGCAATATACGGTGAACTGCCGCATGGCAAGATACTAAAAGTGCGTGACGATATGTTAAACTTTATGGACGAACTTGAGCCATTGCTGGACAGTGTTGAAAGAGTATACTGGGCGGGCGGTGAACCGTTGATTACACAAGAGCACTATCGTATACTTGACAAGTGGATTGCCATGGGCAAGCACGATGTTAAAATGGATTACACCACTAACTTTACACAAATGTATTACAAAAATAAAACAGCATTTGAATACTGGAACAAGTTTGAACACGTAAGAGTGGCCGGTAGCTTGGATGCAAATCATGCTCGCGGTGAATACTTGCGTAAGAACATGGTATGGTCACAGGTGGTGCAAAACCGTAGAGATATGATTGAGCAGTGTCCACACGTATATTTTGAGCTAACGCCTACTGTAAGCGTGTACAACGTGCTTAACCTACCTGATTTCCACAAAGAATGGATAGAACAAGGATTACTAGAACCGCAGAACATTCGCATCAACATTTTATTGGATCCTTCTTACATGAGATTGAGTATATTGCCGCCGTGGATTAAATCTCAAGTAGCAAAAAGATATGCAGAACACATTTCTTACTTAAAACAATTTGACAATATTAAATCAGTTATCAGCGATTACGAGAGTATTTTAAACTTTATGGAAAAAGATCGCACAGATGAAATAAAAATGTTTAAGTTTAAAACACAGCGTATCGATAGATTGCGGCAAGAAAGTTTACTGGATGTGTTTCCTGAACTAGACGGAATCTGGTAATGGGATTTTATGAAAATACAGATCCAGATAGACAAGCACCGGAACGTCCTACAGGCACACTTGCTGAAGACAAGCACACAGCTACATTAGCTGTTATTGCAAAGTATAGCAAACCAGTACAAAAAGGACTAGACAATCTTGAGATTGAATACAGTGTTAATCGTAAGACTCGTGTATGTTTAGGATTACTACCAGAGTGGGATCCTAACTTTCCACCTTACAACACAGCAAAACTTGCTAGTGCTGTAAAACGTGCAGGATATGCATGTAAGAGTTTTGACATTAATGTAGATGCATACAGCAGATTCAACGATGAGCAATGGCCTATAGAGTTTAATCCGTGGGATAGTCTACGTGACTGGCATTGGTTAGAAGACAACTACTATGATGATATACATCCTCATCTAAGACCATTACTGGATGAAAAGCTAGATGAGATTGTTGCATTTAATCCTGATGTGATCGGATTTACATTGTACTACTGCAACGAAGTACCAACAAAGTATATGGCAGCAGAGTTAAAAAAACGTTTGCCAACTGTGACTATTATTGTTGGAGGACCGAGTACTCATGCTAGTTTTTACAAAGGCTGCGATCTATTTGATTATGTAGTAAACGGCGAAGGCGAGCAGCCGTTGTTGCTTGCACTAGAAAACATTGAAAATAACAAATCCATCGAGTACACAGAAAATGCTGTAAGTAAGATTATTAGACAACCTGAAAATCAGCGTTATAACTTGAGTACACTACCGTTGCCTGATTACAGTGATTTTGACTTTAGCAAGTACAAGTTTCCAAACGGTGCATTGTGTGAGATATCAAGAGGCTGTATTGCAAAGTGTACGTTCTGCGAAGAAACACACTTTTGGAAATACAGACAACGTAATGCACTTAGTACACTTGATGAGATTGAACACATGTATTACGAACATGGTACTAATGTGTTTTGGTTTATTGACAGTTTAGTCAATGGCAATCTCAACGAGCTACGTGGCTTTGTAAAAGGCGTTGCAGAAAAAGAACTGGATATACATTGGACTGGCTACTGCCGTTGTGATGGCAGAATGGATGCAGAGTATTACAAGGATTTAAAAGCAGGAGGCTGTGAAGTACTCAACTACGGTATTGAAAGCGGAAGTCAAGTTGTATTAGATGCAATGGACAAAAAAGTTACTGTGGCAGAAATGGAAGCAAACTTCCGTGATGGCTATGCTGCTGGTATTGATGCAATGACCAACTGGATTGTTGGCTATCCCAATGAAGGTCCTAAAGAACTAGAAGACACTCTTACATTTATGTATCGTGTGCGCAATCAAGGACTTATTGCTATTAGTCAGGGTACAGGATTTAGTGTTGGTGTTGATACTATTGTAGGACAAAACTTGGACAAGTTTAACCTAAGTCCATTTTACTATTACGATCACTGGATTACAAAAGACTTTAAAATGAGTATTGTACACAAACTTATTCGTATGAAGTCCTTTAGTATTTTTACAGATTTGCTGAATACAGAAAAAGCATGTTCTAAACCTACTAGACCAAACTTAGCAAAGTTTCATTACGATGTTACATTTGATAATCCAGACAAAGAACTAGACATTGAGTACGACTATGATGATTTTAACTATAATATTATCAAGCCGTACATTAGTAACTTTGCTGACAGTTTAGTAAATGAGATTTGGCCATTCTTGCGTATTTTATGGCGCACCAAAGGTGGGTATAAATTACATTTAAAGTTCCGTAAAGAATGGGAATATCAAGAATGGGGTGGCCGCAATGCTGCACCGTTGGATGCAGACTATATATTTGAAATAACAGATGATGGTGTGTGGACTGCGGATTTTAAATGGGATTATCAACAAGATCCATACAACGATTGGAATGATACATACTGGGAACACAACGGAGTTACACATGTAAGTCCAGATGGTAATAGCCCAGTTTGGAGTATTATGGACTTTACAAGAGACAACAGTAATGCAGCTATTAGAGCTCGTAAGTTAGCGTGGAAAGGCACTGAAAAAGCATCTAGAGATCCTACAAATGCTCACGATCCAGATGTGTTCCGCGAACACGAACAAGAGTTTTTGTATACACGTAATACAGACTTTAGCTTTAAATATGCATGGCAAGGAAATGGAGAATGGAATGAGTGATTCGTATTGCGTATACCCGTTTATAAACGTACACACCAACACCGATGGTAGATGTAAACTATGCTGCCATGTGTACAGTGAAGACTATATTCAAGTAGATGGCAAAGATGCTGTACTAGGTAAAACTGACTGGTGGAACATTTGGAACGGGCAATACATGCTGGATGTTCGTGCAAAGATGCTGGGCGGTGGCAAAGTTAAAGAATGTAATCGCTGCTACGAACACGAAGAAAAAGGTTTAGAAAGCAGCAGACAATGGGCCAACAAAACATATCGTGCATCTGTAACACACGGCAACCCTACACACTTAGAACTACGATTGGGCAACCATTGTAACCTAAAATGCAATAGTTGTTGGAGTGTGAGCAGTGATAATATCTACAAAGAACGTAAGAAAATCCTTGCAAATGAAACTGTTCCTAAATGGCTAAATGACCAGTGGCAACACGAGATTAAAAGTGTAGAGGAACACGATTGGGCATGGTACGAGACTCAGGAGTTTAAAGACTTCGTAGACTGCGTAGCACCTACGTTAGAGCGTCTTTACCTAACTGGAGGTGAACCAACCTTAATACAAGCCAATCAGTACGTGCTTGACGCCCTTGTTTCCGCTGGCAACAACAAATGCTACGTTGCATGGACCACTAATATGACAACATGGCCAGAAGGGTTTTACGATAAACTAGACTTCTTTGATGCAAGTGAAATACAGATGAGCATCGACGGATTTGGTGAACACAACCAATACATACGTTATCCAACTGATTGGAAAAAAGTAGAAGAAAACTTTGCAAAAGCACAGCGTCTACCTGAAAAAGTACAACTAAAGATTTACTTTGTATATCAGGCATGGAATGTATTTGATGTTGCTCCACTGATACGCTGGTTAGAAGAAACACAAACACGGCGTGTGGACTTTGTACCTATATTCTTAGAACACCCTGATCAAATTCATAGTTGTGTTTGGCCCAAAGAAATACGACACAAAGTAATAGATGATTTAAAAATAATAAACAGCAAACTACACAACGATGCAGTTTCGCGAATCATTAACTACACACAGAATACTAATAAATATTCTGAAGAGAACATAACACGGATGAAGCAGTTTATTAGTATTAACGATAGATATCGCAAATACAAGTTTGGTGATATATTCCCAACATTAGATTACATATTGGAAAACGAATGCAAGATATAAAAGCAATCCTGCCAGCAAAGGACAAATGGGTCAGTATTGTGTGGCAAGTAAATGATTGGTGTAACTTTCGCTGTACATATTGTAGTGAATGGAACTGGGCAGGCCGTAACAAAAACGACACTAACATAGATACTATTGTCAACACATTAGAACGTATTATGCTTCATTACAAGGCCAAAGGCTACAAATATTTTAAATTGTACCTCAGCGGTGGCGAACCTACATTTTGGAAGGCACTTATTCCTGTTGTAGAAAAGTTTAGAGAACATGCAGAATGGCCTGGCAGTTGTGTAGGTATCAACACCAACTTTAGTAAGCCACTAAGCTGGTGGAAGGATCATCATCACTTGTTTGAAGATGTTGTTGCCAGCTATCACGCAGAATGGAGCAAAGACGACAAGTACATGGATGTTTACAAGTTCTTACAAGATAAAAAAAACTATTTGTGTAGTCGTATTATGATGCATCACGATCATTTTGAACAGTGCATGGCATTTGGCGACAGAATAAAAAATGAGTGCGACAACTATATGATTGAGTATGCACCGGTTTATGACGAGCTACGTCCTAGCACAGATCCGTATCATTATGAAGAACAATGGAAAATGGATTTCTTTAAAACAAATAGTACAGTGCAGCAACAGAGTATTCCTATTAAAAAAGATCCAAGTTATGCTTGGGCAAAAGTACAGTATGAAGATGACACCATAGAAGCTATTGATACAAACGGTATCATTACAAACGGTAAGAACTTCTTTAAGGGCTGGTTGTGCAATATACACGAAAGTTTACACATTCATCCTAATGGACGTATTCAACAAGCCAGTTGTGGCGTTGGACCACTGTTGGGTAATATTGTACAAGGCGAGTTTAATACTACAATGAGCGAAGGTGTTTGGTGTCCTAAGACGCATTGTCATTGTGCAGCAGACTTTAATATTAGCAAAGCAAGGCCAGAATATGCAAACAAAATCAGATAACCTGCCAAAAAACTTTTGTTACCTTAGTATGCAAGGTTACAGCACACATTCACATGGACGCACTCGTCCTTGTTGTTTTAGCCGTATTGAAACTAACAGTTACATGCCGGGAGTTGATGTAGATTCTGTTCCTTATTGGAAAGAACACAACAACTGGAATAGTCCTGACATTGGTGATTTTATAAATGATCCAACAGCTATGGAAATACGTAAAAAACTACTCAACAACGAAATACCCAAAGGTTGTAAAGGTTGTTTTGAATTAGAAGATCAAGGCATCCGTAGTTTCAGACAAACATGGAATGAGATATACGAAGATCACACTGATACAACTTTAAAGCATGTTGATGAAGACGGACGCTTAGATCCACAAGCTGTTACATATTTAGATATCAGCTTAGGAAATATTTGTAACTTAAAATGCCGCAGTTGTAACCCATGGGCAAGTCATAGATGGATTGAAGAAGGCCCAACAGTACCTCATACTGATTGGGACGAAACAGCATATATGATTGCTAAAATGAGCAGTGATAAGCCTTGGTTTATTAAAGCATTTGAAGAAGGGTTTTTTGATGAAGTATTGCCAAATGTAAGAGTTATTAACTTTATTGGTGGAGAGCCATTAGTTGTTGAAGAACACTACGCTTGGTTAGAACACATCATTGATCAGGGTTGGAGCAAACATATAGAACTGCACTACAACACAAATGCTACTACTATACCAGACAGGCTGTTAAAGATTTGGGATAAGTTTAAAGGTGTTGTACTTAGTTTGAGTATCGACGCAATCGGCGATCTTGCACATTATGTTAGATTTCCTACCAAGTGGCGTGTAATAGAACGTAACATGACAAAACTTGCTGAGTTTAGTAAAACTCGTACTGGTGTTAAAGTACACACGCATGTTACACTTAGTTTGATGAATCTACACGATTTACCTAATATTTTACAATGGTGTCAAGACCAGTATACTAGTTGGAACTATGAATGGGATTGGGGTGTACACGGATATCAGAATTGTTTGCCACATTTTAATATTGTAGATCATCCGCAACACTTGCACATATGTAATCTACCAGACGACCGTAAAGCATTAATGAATACAATGCTTGAAGAACAACACTTGAAGTTTAAAAATGCAGATTTACGAGACTGGGAACAATGGGCAGTTGATAATATTATTAACTTAAAAAATGTTCTCAATCAACCACAAAACGAAACACACTGGCAACACTTTATAGACAATACTAATGCCAGTGACAAGTTTAGAAAGATTGATATTCACGATTATATTCCATGGATCAAAGACTACTTCTAGGTTGACAACAACAGCTAGTATGTTATACTGAGTTATAACACATATAGAGGTGCATCATGGCAGACATCTGGGTAATAAGCGACACACACTTTAACCACGATAATATCTTGAAGTTTGAGGATAAAGTGGGTAAGCCTTGTAGAGACTTCGCTGATGTTGAAGACATGGATGAAACCATGATTGCAAACTGGAACAGTGTTGTTAAACCTCAAGACAAAGTCTACCACTTGGGTGACGTACTGTTTGGACTTGATAAAGACAAGTGGCTAAACGATAACTTCAAGAGACTCAATGGCAAGAAGCGATTGGTTGTTGGTAATCACGACAATATCAAAGTACTTGCTCCACACTTCCAAAAGGTAAGTATGTGGAGAGACTTTAGTGAGTTTGGGTTACTGCTAACACACGTTCCTGTACACCAGAGTACACTAAAGGAAAGTCACAGGTTTGGTGAAGGTAGTATGGTGAACGTTCACGGTCACATCCACCAGAACCCAAGTCCAGACGGACCATACCGTTGTGTATGTGTAGAGCAAACCAACTACACACCTGTTAACATCGAAGAATTGAGGACTAACTAATGTTTGCATATGAACGCACATGGGAAGTATTCACAGACGAAACAACCAATGAAGGCTTTATAGGCTACGAATACGCAGTTGAAGAAAGTGAAGCACTTGCTAAAACTATTGTAAAATACGGTGCTCCTGAAAGATGGGGCATCGACCAATATACTATTAAAAAGATTAAATGGGCAGAAGAAGATGAATGAGACTGATTTAATTCCGTATAGCCGAATTACCCGAGTAGAAGTAATCGGCACCCACGGTCGAGAACTTGTTAAGCACGATGTAACAGGTGTGCAAATTAGTATCCAAGATGACGGCCAAACACTAAAGTTATTCTTAACGGATAAACAGAATGACTGAATACAATCCTGACAACTGGGTCATCATTAAGATGAAAGGCGATGATCCTCACTACCGTGTCCTAGGCGGCTGGAGTGGTGGTTACTTGGATGGTGATAGCTGGCGTATGAACAGTGGTATTACTCGTGTTGACGATGCTGACGAAGACTGGTTCTTCTATGGTAGCTCTGGCTCTGTGTATCGTTGTAATAAACGTTCTTACACGCTGAGAATGAACAATGCTCATATCTGGGCGCGAATGCAAGAACTGCTCGGCGACAAAGTTGAAATGATGTCAGAAGACACTGACTGGATGAATATGGATTGGATTATAAAATGAAGTTTAGTAGATGTAGTGATAACGGAACAAAGATTGAAATAGAAGTTGCTGATCATTCGACCATAGATGAAGTTCTTGACGAGTTCCAGAACTTTCTTCGAGGTTGTGGGTATTTAATCGAATATAACCAGTGTTTAACATTTGTGGATATGGACAAATGAAAGTCAAGATTGGCAGTTATCCTAATAGATTGATTTGTAACATACACAGCAACCATATGAATAAGAAGTATGGCTACAATGGTATGGAAGGTAATCAGTCGTATGAAGATCATGTACTAGAAGCAATCGACGATGGTATACAAAGGGTGTATGATGTGTTCAACTGGATTTGGTTTGACAGACGCACACAACAGATTAAAGTGCGTATTGATCGTTGGGATACTTGGAGCATGGATCACACCCTTGCACATATTGTCCTACCTATGCTGATACAACTCAAAGCAACCAAGCACGGTGCACCATGGGTTGATGACGAAGATGTTCCAGAAGAACTTCGTAGTACTAGCGCACCTCCAAAAGAAAACGAGTATGACACAGACGACTTTCATTTTAAGCGTTGGGACTGGGTTTTAGATGAAATGATCTGGGCGTTTGAACAAAAGTGTCGTGATGATTGGCAAGATGATTATTATGGCGACTATGTTGAAGATCAAAAGAATGGACCGATGGCTGGTAGTTTTGGATGGATTGACCATGAAGGCAGAGCTGCGCACCAAGAACGTATGAGCAACGGATTTAAACTATTTGGCAAATATTTTGAAAACCTATGGGACTAGATAAAAAAATATTACTAGTGTTAGGCGACAGTTACGCTGCCCAGTTTGACTGGTATTCGCCTACACATTGGATTGCACAGTTTGCAGACTCGGCTGACTTGGAAATAGTTGCATTAGGACTTGGTGGCAGCGGACCGGAATATGCTATTCAGCAATTTTTTAAATATGTAAATGCAGGCGGCAAGTTCGACATAATGATAACATGTTGGAGCGAAGCTAGTAGATTATATCATCCTGAAGTTCCTGTTATTAATACAACAATAATCAACAGTGGAAAAGCGTTTAGAAAGTCTACAACATATACACTTGTTGAAAAAGTAAGACACGCAGCCAAAGAATATTATTCTCACTTTTATAGAGAAGATCTTGCTAATATACATTTAACAGGGTTGCTACAATGGTTTGACGAGTACCTTGTGAGCAATTATCCAAACAAACTATATTGGCACTTTTATTGTTTTCCAGGATTGTACAACAACAGTTATGCAAATCTTGCTCTCAAAGAAGACCAGTATATTGGACACGTTTTTAAAAGTGGTGTAACAATGTATCCTACATTGTCTTACTTTAGTTTCAATGATCCAAATCATGTTCAACTTCAAGACGATCTACGAGCAGGGCATTTAAGTACAGATCAACACACACAGATATTTTTAAAGTTACAAACATTGTACAACAGTCAACAAACAGACGGAGTGTACTTTCTTGACAATGATTTTGATCAAGTTAAGTTATCCAAAGACACGTTTGAAGGAAGATTTCCGTAAAATGATAGAACACAGATTATATAGTATAGAAAAATGGGAGCAGGGCGAGCAAACGTACAATAAGATCTTGCTCTGTACTCCTAAGTGTGCTACAATGTATATGTTAAAAGGGTACAAAGTCTTTGACTTTCACGAATCACTAGAAATGGAACCGGAGCAGTTATGCGAACACAGCCACAAGATATTATCCAGCGTTTAGAAGCAGACAACAGCCGTCTTGCCAAAGAAGCAGTATTGCTAGAAGCAATGCAAGAAGGACTCGATGAGTTCTTTGAAGGCGTTACAATGGCACTTGATACACTTGTTACATTTGGTGTTAAGGCAGTACCAGAACGTAGTGATGTACTTACAGGACAAGGATTAGACTGGACTACATTTAAAGTACTAGCCAATCAACTGATCAACCGTGAGCTTACAGGACACGCTGCTCGTGATGCTATTGAACTCGCAATGGGTGTTGCTACCACAGAACAGTGGAACGGCTTTTATCGCCGCATCTTAATCAAAGACTTGCGCTGTGGTATGAGCGAAAAGACTGTTAACAAAGTAGCCAAAGAGTTTCCACAATATGCTGTTCCTATTTTTGGATGCCAGCTTGCACACGACAGCGCCAATCACGAAAAGAAGATGACAGGTGTAAAGCAGATTGAAGTTAAGCTGGACGGGGTGCGTGTTCTTGCAGTATGCCGCGCAAGCAAGGTAGAATTGTTTAGTCGTAACGGAAAACAGTTCCATAACTTTCCGCACATTATTGAAGAGATTGAAGCAGTACTAGCAGCCAAGCCTGCACCATATGACTGTGTACTAGATGGTGAAGTAATGAGTGCAGACTTCCAAGACCTCATGAAGCAACTGCAACGCAAGGATGGTAAGAAAGCAACTGACGCAGTACTGCACTTGTTTGACTTTATTCCATTAGAAAACTTCCTAGCTGGTAGCTGGGACAAAGATCAAACAACTCGCAGTAACTATGTTAAGTACTGGGTAAAGGAGAACGCAGACCTCTTAGAGCACGTTGTAGCGTGTGAGTGGGAGGATGTTGACTTGGATACACCCGAAGGTGAACAACGCTTTAAAGACATCAACGCTGCTGCTGTAGCCGGCGGATACGAAGGCGTAATGATCAAGGATGTAGACGCACCGTATGAGTGCAAACGTAGCCACGCTTGGCTCAAAGCAAAACCATTTATTGAAGTAACATTGGAGGTAGTAGATGTTGAAGAAGGCACTGGTCGGAATGAAGGCAGACTTGGCGCTATTGTCTGCGAAGGCATCGATGATGGAAAAAACATTCGCGTTAATGTCGGTAGTGGCTTCACTGATATTCATAGGGATGACTACTGGAATAGTCGTGATGTTCTTATTGGCCATCTTGTAGAAGTACGGGCAGATGCTGTAACCCAAAATCAAGACGGAACTTACAGTCTACGCTTTCCACGCTTTAAAACATTCCGAGGCTTTGAGCCAGGAGAGAAGATTTAATGACTTCTTGGGCATCAACATTGGGAATGTTGCCCGTATCGATGCAGCAAAAAATGACCACGGTGAATAGTGGTACTATTACTAGTAGTACTAACTATGGTAATATCGTCGACGACGTGAACATCGCGCAGGCAAAGGCAATGCTGGTTGATATTCCTCTTGTTGTTCAAGGCAGAGATGTCATGAAAGAACTTGACGAACTACGTGATGCTATGTTATTATTAAAGCGACACGTAGACATGGAAGCTAAGTATCCCAAGCTAAAAGAACTAAAAGATGCGTATGAGGCGCAACTTGCAAAGTATACTACATTTGATATATTGAAAGACTCAAAATGATCAAGGTTCCGTTTGATATTCCCTGCCAAGGTGATAGCTTTCGAGCAAGGTATGTAAGTGTAAGTCGTGTGGATTTAGAAAAGACACTGGATAATGCATACAAAACTATGGAGTGGTTTAAGTTCTTGTCAGACAAGGCGAAACGAGTAGAAATACTTGAAACATATCGAAATGCTGAAAAGTTTACAACTACAACCGTAGTAGGGTTTGAACTAGATCCAAAGAACGAAACGTTTTATAGACTAAAATATGACAGATATGAAGTCGGCGAAAAATTATGATAAAGGAGAACGAACAATGGCATATATAACAGTTGATGTAGATATTAATCTAGACGAGTTTGATGACGACGAGATTGTAGAAGAACTCGAAGCCCGCGGATATTACGTGCAGAAAGAATCATTCGAATTTAACAAACTAGACAAGTATGATCTTGATTTCATGCTAGACTTGGTTAACACCAGCGACAATCCCCTGTATACTAAAAGCACACTAAGAGAAAAACTTCTAGGAGCAAGGTATGGCTAAGATGAACATTAAACATCGCCCACTGTTTAATACAGCGAATATATTCAGACAGAACATGTAGAGGATGACTTTTGACATGATCTACAAACTTGGTACAGTTATGGGACACATTGGACACGCACCGCCTGAAACAGAACCGTGGAGCATTTTGTCTACGCTAGACATTGACGTAGCTCTTGCTAAACGGGCTGTTCATAAACTTTATTTTGAAGAAACGCTTGGATATGAAGCTACTTTCGAAACCTATCACGATGTATTCTTCATCCCTAACGATACTAAGCACGGCAGTTTGTTTGCTATGAAATATGGAACAAAGATTGATGATTGAAGTGCCGTTTATGATTGATGCACATGAAGCAGGAGAAAAGTTTTGATTAGAACGTATGATATAGTAATTGCAATTGGATTTTCGTGGGTACTTTTGAATGTAGCATTTATTCCGTATATTGGATTTATTGCAGCATATGCAATGTATGAATATGGCTGGGACTATTATTGTCAATATAGATTGGAGCAAGAACGTGATATCTAAGTGGTGGAGAATCTGGGCTAAAAGCCTTGGTGAAAAAGTAGGCGAAACAGATGCACAAGCAAACGCTGTCGCTGTGATTAGAACCTTTTGGTGGATTGTTCATATCCTTACTTGCTTTGCTATTATCATACACAATACAACCAAGCTAGGATGGTGGGGATAATGGCTTGTAGGAAACACGGATATAAAGGCAAGAAGAAATGCTATGCTTGCAAACGAGAAGCTGCCGAAAGATCCAATACATTATGGGGCTGGCTTATTGTTATACTAATGGTTATGTGGTTTCTTGGTTGACTTTTTCATTAAAAGGCTATATAATAAGAACATACATTATAACAAGGGCAGACAATGACTGATAACTTTAAACTATTATCGGATGCAGAACACATCCGCAAACGCTTTTCCATGTACGGGGGCTCACAAGTTGTACAAGAAGAAGTATCGTTCATTAACACAGAATTTAAAAAAGTAAACATCGTAGGTGGATTACTTAAAGTTATCAACGAAATTATTGATAACAGTGTAGACGAACACGTTCGCACTAAAGGCGAGTACGCTACACGCATTGATGTAGACATTGAAGCAGATGGTACTATTGTAGTAAGCGACAACGGTCGTGGTATTCCTGCTATTGAAGTAGCAACGCCAGATGGCAAAGAATATCAGATGGTAGCTGCATTTACTCGCGCTCGCGCTGGTAGTAACTTTGATGATGACAATCGCGAAAGCATTGGCATGAACGGTGTTGGCAGTATGATTACATTTGTAACGTCCAGCAAGTTTGACGCTAAGAGTAGTGATGGCAAACTGCAAGTACAGATGGTAGGTAAAGACGGACGAATCGATCGTATCCGTACAAAAGAAACAGTACTCAAAGGTACAACTGTAAAGTTCCGTCCTGACTATGAATTCTTTGGCATGGAAACTATTGACCAAGCACACACTGATATTATTGAAGAACGTGTACGTTCGCTTGCATTAGCATTTGATACAGTACGTTTCCGATTTAATCGAAAAACTATTAAGCTCAAGTTTGCAGACTACTTTGGTACATGTGATGTGTTCAATACAGAGAAAGCTATCTTTGGTATTACTAAGTCAGACGGCAGTTTTCAATCACACTCGCTTGTAAATGGCTTGAGTGTTAAAGGCGGCACACACATTGACTTCTTTATTAGTGCAGTGATTGGTAACTTGCGTGAAGTACTAAAGCGTCGACGCAAAGTAGATATTAGTGCAGCACGGTTGAAGCAGCACTTGCGAGTCCACGCTATTGTAAATGGCTTTCCGGCACTAAAGTTTGACTCGCAGACCAAAGAGCGTGTAACAAACTCAAATGCAGAATGTCGAGATGCAATTGGCGAGTTTGACGCAAGCAAAGTTGTTGCAAAGCTAATGAAGAACGCAGAGCTTATTGATGAGATTTGTGCTTACACTAGATTGCAAGATGATCTTAATGCCAAGAAAGACTTGGGTAAACTTGAAAAATCTAAGAAGGTTAAAAGTGACAAGTACTTTGCAGCCATTGGCCATCGTACTAACAGGATCTTTGTTGTAGAAGGTGACAGTGCCTCCGGCGGCTTGATTAAATGTTTAGGACGCAAAGGTAATGCGTTTTATGCACTCAAAGGTGTTCCGCTTAATGTACTAGAAGTGTCGCATCAAAAGTTTATGGCGAACAAAGAACTCAGCGAACTGTACAGCATTATTACAATGTTTCCAGATGCAGAGATTTGTTTAGCAACTGACGCTGATGCAGATGGAAGTCGTATCCGCGGACTAGTATCATTGTTTATGTACAAATACTTTCCGGAGCATTTGAACAATGGCAAGATGAAGATCTTGCGCACTCCTATCGCAATTGGCAAGAAGAACAACGTTGTCAAAGAGTGGGCATACACGTTTGCAGATGTAAACAAAATTGATCACAAGCTAGACGTAAGTTATGTAAAAGGCTTAGGAAGCTGGAGTGAGAAAGACTTGAAGTACATTATCGATCAAGATACAATGGATGAAATGTTACCAACAGTAAGTATTGCTGATACTGATCTCTTTACAAATTGGTTTAGTGGTAGTACAATTGATTATCGCAAGGAGCAACTACTACAGAGTGCTCCATTTGATATTATGAAGGTATAAGATATGACAAAGCAACTTCCATTAGAAGACTTCTTTAAGAACGAATACATCGACTTCTCAGTGTATGACAACGTGCGCAAGCTGGCAAACTACATTGATGGGCAAAAGAACGCAAGTCGTAAGATTGTACACACAGTCCTACAACAGAACATTGACAAGTTTGTTAAAGTAAGCAACTTAGGTCCTAAGGTACAAGACTATGCACAGTATTTGCATGGTAGTCTAGAAGGCACTATTGTTAACATGACTGCAAACTATGTAGGCAGTGGCAACAATGTTCCATTGCTAGAAGGCGATGGTAACTTTGGTAGTGCGTTTATTAACGATGCGGCTGCTACACGTTATATTTTTGCACGTATGAATCCAATCCTAAAACAACTGTATGTCAAAGATGACTTTGTAAATCTACCACATCAGAACTTTGAGGGTGCAAAGATTGAGCCACGCTACTATGTGCCGGTGCTTCCTATGCTTGCTATCAACGGCAGTGAAGGTGTAAGTATTGGCTTTGCACAAAAGATCCTTCCACGTGATCCTAAACAGATTGCTAAGTGGGTGCAGCAACGTGCAGAAGGTAAACGTACTACTGCTAACCTAACACCACACTGGGAAGGTATGAACTGTACAGTTAACAAAGGTGAAAGTTCAGTACAATGGGAGATTACAGGGTCGTTTGTACGCAACACTAAGCACCGTATAACCATCAACTCATTGCCTGTGGGCTATACGCTCAAACAGTATCAAGCGGTGTTAGAGAAGCTCGTTGACGACAAAGTGATCAAAGACTACAATGACTTGAGTGATAATGATGTGTTCGAGTTTGAAATCCAAGTAGATCGTGCGTTTGGCGAACGAACAGATGAATGGATTATGACCAAGCTAAAGTTGATCAAGAAAGTAAGTGAAAACTTTACTTGCATTGACGAGAACAATAAGATTATTATCTTTAAAAGTCTTAAAGAATTGTTAGAAGCTTGGTATGTAAAGCGTATTGAGTACAACGATCTGCGTAAGCAGCACTTACTAGCTAGTATGCAAGAAGAAATGGATTACACTAATGCTAGAGCAAAGTTTATCCAAGGTGTTGTAGACAGTGATATCGAGCTGCGTAACACCAAAGAAGCAGCAGTAATTGCACAAGCAGAAGCGTATGATGTTATCTTACATGGTCGTGTTAAAGGGTTCTTGGGGCTGCCTATGCGTAGTCTAACAACTGAAGAGATTGCAAAACTAAAAGCAAAAGCTAAAAGTCTTAAAACTGAAATAGCAGACTACAGTAAAAAAACATTTGAAAACATTCTACTAGAGGATCTTAATAGTATTAAGATCTAATAAATACGGTATGAATAATGCAGTTAAAATTGAAAAACAAGTGGCACGTTGGGATCTATATGCAAAAATAGCCCCAACGTTTTTTTTGGTCGCAGCCGCTTTATCACTCACTTATGGTATAACAAGTTTTGATACATTATTCAATATAGGAATGATTGTGTTTGCACTCACTGCTGTTACTTGGTGGTTTTGGACTATTATAACCATACGATACATTATTAAGTTAATGTCTAGTGCCACACAGGATTTGGTTGATGTTAAACAAGATCTCAAAGAAATTAGGAAGGAGTTCGTAGATGACTCCAATTAGAACAATAATACTCAATATAATAAGCGGGCTGAGTTTGGCAACATGCATTATATTTGGTGTAACATACATGAGTTTCAAAAACGCCAATGTATTCCAAGATATAAAGATTGAAATAACAAACAACCCTGTTACAGGAAACAGTGATATTGAATTTTCAATGATGGGTTACAAACGATATGAGTGCAGCAGTAAGCGGGTATATGGAGTAGCTTATGCAGAAGACGGCAGTCATACTCACGATCTAAATGCATTTACCAAACAGTATACACGTAATGTGCGACCAGGCGAAACGTTGCCAAATATGTGGAGCATGGAACGTCCTACAGATATGGATCACGATGCTCGCTATAGAGTAACAATGATTGGAGACTTTGTGTGCAATCATTGGATATTTAAAGTTCCAAAGACAGCAGAGTATAGTAATATTCTACTGATAATAAAACCAGTTGACTATCAGCAATAACTATAGTATTATAAGTAGTACAGTGGACTAAGTGTTCGACCCACTCTAAATATTCCGCACACTCCATTAACACAGGAGTATAACTAATGGCTTTTTATTCAACTAAAACATACGGACACCAGATTGGCTTGAGTGCAGTGTTCCGTCAACCTAATGCAGATCATTCACATTGTCATTTGCTACATGGCTACAGTTTGGCATTTAAATTTACATTTGGATGCAGTGAACTAGACAACAAAAACTGGGCAGTAGACTTTGGAGGACTTAAACCTTTGAAGGCATGGCTCGAAGATAGTTTTGATCACAAGACTGTTATTGACAGAGAAGATCCGTTCTTGTATAAATTTTCAGAACTTGAAGCAATGGGACTTGCAGAGATTAGAGTAATGGACGGCGTTGGTGCAGAAATGTTTGCATATCATGCTTGGAAGTTTGCTGATAAGTTAATCCGTGAAGCAACTAACAATCGTTGCTGGTGTGAAAGTGCAGAGTGTGCAGAGCATGGTGCTAACAGTGCAATCTACACACCTTACACAACACAGAAAATGTCATTTAATGAAAAACTGGACTGAACCCAAACAAGTACGCAAAGCAAGGAAGGCCCGTGAGAAAGCCTTAACTGAACTAGCGCAACTTGACCAAGAAATGGGGTTGCTAGATGTAGCCCCATTATCTTCTAAGAACTATGTAGTGTGTTTAAAATGGGGCACCAAGTATAGTGCAGAATATGTAAACAAACTATACAGTATGGTCAATCGTAATATAACTATACCATATGAGTTTGTGTGCTTTACTGAAGATCCTAAAGGCATAGATAAAAATATTAAAACATATCCGTTGCCAAAAATACAAGCAGATGGTTGGTGGTACAAACCGATGTTTGTCGGTGCCGACTTGCCTATTAACGGCACGTTGTTGTTTTTAGATTTAGATGTGATTGTGTTTAACAACATTGATAAACTGTTTACTTGCGCCCCTAAAAAGTTTAATATCATTAGAGACTTTAATAGAACTCAGCGCCCAACATGGACACATATGAACAGCAGTGTGTTTCGTGTAGAAATAGGGCAATATGATAACTTTTGGCAGCAGTTTAAAAAAAATCCTCGCACTGAAACATTACGACTACGAGGAGATCAAGACTGGATGTACAAACATATCAAGGATCATGTTTTTTGGCCAGACGAATGGATAATGAGTTACAAATGGGAAATGCGTGATAGGCGCGATCTCAAACTTGATGAAAGACGCAAACGTAACTTTACAATTGATGCACCACCTAAAATACATCCAGATACATGCATTGCAGTGTTTCACGGCGAACCAAATCCTGCAGATGCAAATGACAGTTGGGTAAAGGAGAACTGGCGATGAACACAACAACTAACATTTATATTGTACACACATACAATAAAGGACATCCAGAACGAAATAGGTTCCATGGTGTTTACAGCAGCAAAGAACTTGCTGATGCAGCAGGCAAAGACTATTGTGAAACATGGGGTGAAAACTTACATCATACAGTAGCTATTAAAGCACTTGATGATATCATCAATGGTGTTCAGCATTAAATGTTGACATGCAAATAAAATCGTGTTATAACTACTTGAACAACAAATGAATAGGCACACATAATGATCAAACGTATAGGCTTTGCATGTAAATACTTGCACGAAGACCAAACACAGAAGAAAAAAATACTAGAAGAAATTCAGCGGCCGCTTACAGAACGCAGTACAACAGTACAGTGGCTAAATAGACAAACTACCGAAGTAGCAGAACAGCGACTTTGGGACATTATGGAACACAATGCAGCCGCAGCAAAAAGGTTAGTAGAATATGTTGGAAGCCTTGCTCCAGAACTTCGAATGGTTAGACTTGGTAGTAATCAGCTTCCTTGTGCTACCCATCCCGATTGGCGCTATTTTTGGAGTAAGCCTGACGTGTTGGCATACTGTGAGAAGCACTATGGTGCAGTTGGTGACGCGGCAAGAGCCCTTGATGTGCGACTTTCGATGCATCCCGGACAATTTGTTGTCCTCGCATCGGACACTCCGGAAATCGTGGAAAGATCAATAGAGGAGTTTGAATATCATGCAAATCTCATTAGGTGGATGGGCTACGGCCGCAAGTTTCAAGACTTCAAGTGCAACGTACACATCTCAGGCCGCCAAGGTCCAGCCGGTATCAAAGACGCACTTAAACGTCTCTCACCGGAGGCAAGAAACACTATTACAATCGAAAACGACGAAAACAAATGGGGAATTGGAGACAGTCTTGAGCTTGCAAACGATCTCGCTCTGGTGCTAGACATCCATCACCATTGGTGTCGAGAAGGAGAATATATTGAACCCAATGATGATAGAATCAAACGTGTTGTGGCTAGTTGGCGCGGCGTTCGGCCTGCTATGCATTTTAGTTGTAGTAGAGAAGATCTTCTTTCCAGTTACTCAGCAACACAAAGACCGGACTTTGCGGCGCTTACGGAACAAGGCTTCAAAAAAGGAAAACTAAGAGCACACTCAGATTACATGTGGAATGATGCAGTCAATGACTGGGCACTATCGCATTGGCAGTGGGCTGATATTATGGTAGAGGCAAAGTGTAAGAACTTAGCAAGCAGACAACTACTAGACCGTCATATTATTAATACTGGCGGGTTTACAGAAATGGCAGCATAAATACATTATGAGTTATTTAAATAAAATGTACGGAGTAAATTCTCCACAAGTAGCAACTAGAGATAAAAATCCTAACCGTGTGTTAGGCGGTCTCAAAGGAGCAGGCGTGAATACTTTTACAATGCTAGATGAAGCGGGTACGGAAAAACAAATACCAACACACGCATATGTTTTTGCATTAGAAGAAAAATTAAGTAGACTAGAACGTCAAATAAATGAACAAGACAAACGTATTAGGAGATTAAGTAATGATCAAAAATTGGATAGAAACACGATTGCGGGAGCGGTCAACCGTTGATGGAGTACTAATGGTAGCAGCAGGAGCAGCTATTATTATTTTTTCACCATTAACTAAACTTATTGCATACGGCGCAATCGCATACGGTGCATGGACTATATGGCGCAAGGGGTAATTGGTGGTAACTTAATCAATCACCGATTAAAGTTAGGATTTATACACATACCAAAGTGCGGTGGATGTAGTGTTACAAGATACTTACACAAACTAAGCAACGACTGGGAAAGTTTAGATCCTAACGAAAAGGCATATGCAGCCGAACCGTTTACAGACTACAAAGACTATCAGCTGTTTACAACTGTAAGGCACCCAGTCACGTGGATACTAAGCGGATATAAGTTTATGAAGCAACGATACAGTGTTGAAGGTTGTTTTGACACACATCTTGATCGTATACTACACAACACATACAACGAAATAGATTGGCGCTGGCACTGTGCAATATTGCCAAACACACATATTGGCAACTTTAAGCCTAAAGTTTTTAAGTTAGAAGAAACATATAAACTTAAAGCATGGCTAACTAGATACTTTCATAATAGCATAGAAGCAAAACTAGAGTCAGAAAACGCCACAGAGAAAGAAGACATCACTGTCTCGGGTTATCACTTAGAAAAGATAAAAACTATCGCAGGCAAATATGCAAACGATTACAACTATGAACTATAACTTGTTGATAGGAATAGAACTACTAGCACTCATGCTCCAAACTTGCTTTGCAGTTACGCCGCGTTGTTGTGCAAATCGTTTTGCATCGCAGTTTTCACAAACATGAAAGTAGTTGTTGTTTAATCTTTTAGGATCCATTTGACCACGCTCTCTAGTAAACTCTGTATCGCAGGCATCGCAACGCAACAATACCATTGTTTTTTTGCGATTATAAGTATGTTGTTTGCCAAGTTTGCTTTGACGCATGTGCCAAGTATCAATTAAATATTCTTTAATATACATAACTATATTTACATTAAGATTATAAAATACAACGATAAATAGATATAAGAGGAACAGAAATATGACAATATGTACAATAACTCCAGCTGCCGATGCACAAATTAGTAAGTTGTGTGAAGAGAATGATTGTTATGCAATCAGTTTAAATCTCAAAGGTGGTGGATGTGCAGGTTTTGAATACGACTGGGGCACTATGAACTTAGACGAAATAGGACCTCAAGACGAAATAGTAGCATGTGACAAAGGCAACTTTGTTATTAGTGCAGACAGTGTGATGTTTCTTATAGGAACAGAAGTTGACTATGTAAATAGTTTAACTGGCAGTAACTTTGAAATCAACAATCCAAATGCTAAAAGCAGTTGCGGTTGCGGAGTTAGTGTAAATTTTGATATGGACAGTTTAATACCACAATGGTAATGGAGAATTAAGAATGGCAAGACAAGACGTTGATATTGGTATCGAAGGCAATGACGGCACCGGCGATAGTATTAGAGAAAGTTTCAAAAAAGTAAATACAAACTTTACTGAACTATATGCTGTATTCGGACTTGGTGGTGCAATATCATTTAAAAACATTGACGATACTCCAGATTCATATTTAGGCAACACAGGTGCAATCACAGCAGTTAACAGTACCGAAACTGGTATAAACTTTTACAAGTTTATCAGCGATGCAAACAGTAATGCAGCCGGAGATTTAGTAAACACAAACAACAATAGTGTTGTTATAGAGTTTGAAGATGTTGATCCATCCACTCCGGATCAAAGTGGTACACTTAAAATCATTATTAATGATCCGCATATTGATAGAGATCCTGATCCAAACTTGACTGCTCCATTAAACATGGAAGCTGTGATTGGATACAGTAATGGTATTAATACAAAACTAAGAAATACAGGCGCAGGCGACGACATAGACACGCTTGTAGCCAACTGGGCAACAACACACCCTGGTGCGGCAGCTATCTCAGCTGATAATGTTGTTATTAGTAAAGGCTTTGCTGACGACACATATGTAAACGTATCAGGTGATACATTAACAGGTGCATTGTCAGTACCGTCAGGCGCAACAGGTACACAAGTTCCTCAAACACAGGAAGTTATTACTAGAGCTGGCACTGAAGCAAATCGTACAATGCTGGACACACTTTATCTATCCGACCATCCAAGTCCGCTTGAAGGATTTGGTCAGCCAAATGGCAAAGACGATTTACAAGCTGTTACAAAACTGTACGTTGATACACAGGGTTATGCAAGTTCGACCAACATTTATGTTACTACAACAGGCGATGATAACCAAACTGTTTCACCAGCAGGACAAGAAGGTAGAAGTCAGCAGTATGCTTATAGAACTATTAATGCTGCAATGCGTAAAGCAGAACAAATCATTGAAGCTACACCATTTGAACCAGGGCCGTATGTACAAACTGTAACATACAACAATGGAGAAGTAAACAGTATCATCGACGGTGTTGCTGGATATTCAAGTCCTCCTGCTACTGCTGTTGCTGCTAGTGGGTTAGCAGTATCTAATGTTAATGCTATACAAGAGTTTGTAGTTGATTTTCTTGCAACTACCTATCCTGATCTAACTTATAATCAAACGTTGTGTCAACGTGATGTAAAACTTATGATTGATGCTGTGCGTTTAGATGTACAAGCAGGTACTACTGTTAACTACTTAACACGTTGGGCTGGACAGAGATATAATGCAAGTCCTAGTGCTATTAAAGCAAAAGTTGAACAAGGTGCAGAAACACAAGCTGCTGTTGCAGTAGTTAAAGCACAAGTGCTTAATGTATTTGCAGAAGCAAACACAGCAACTCCAGGCACTGTATCTGCAGGCGTCATTACTGCTTACACAAATCGCTTCAACGAAATTATTTCTATCCTACAAGACGTTGATGTTGCACTAGCTGCAACAGGTACTGGTTATACATTTACATTTACAAACGGTACAGGCGATGCAGTCGACCAAGGCATTGAAGGTAATCCAGATCTTATTGAAGGTAAGGTTATTGTTGGTAAACTTTCAGGTGCTAAAGGTATTATTACAAACTATACTAGAACTAATAGTGTTACAACTGATGCAGTTACAGTTGACTTGGTTGAACCTATTGAGTTTATTGTTGGGGAAGAACTTGAGTTTGGTAATAAAACACGCAACAACCAAATCACTGTAAGACTTGAATCAGGTATTTACTACGAGCATCTTCCTATCAAGTTGCCTGAAAACGTAAGTATCAAAGGTGATGAGTTTAGACGTTGTGTTGTTCGTCCAAAGCCAGGGGTATCACAAAGTAAGTGGGCATCAACGTGGTTCTATAGAGACGTTATCACAGACGGGTTGATATCAGCATATTCACCAGCTACTGGATTTGGCAGTGTATCAGCAGCAGATGCGTCACGTACACTAGGCACATATCAGATTGGTGTAGATGACTACAGTACTTCAGGATCAGGACAAGATGCAACCTTCCAAGTTATTATAACTTCCGGCGGCGTTGCAACAGTATCGATTACTGCTGGCGGCGATGGGTTTATTGTAGGTGAAACTATTACAATCAATGATAGTAAAATTGGTGCAGGAGGTGGCGCTAACCTAACATTTAACATTACTACCACAGGCGGCGGACATACATTTACGCATCCTATTAGTGGCAAGCAAGGCAAATACGGTTATCACTATGCAGCCGTTCCAGAGGATGAGATTGTAGTCGGTACAGATGCTATTAGCAACCCTGGCAAGTTTACACAAGCTGCTAGACTTATTGAACTTAATAAAGCATTCCTCATCGAAGAAACAATTCAATATGTTGATGCAACATATCCATCATTGGTATACAGCGAAACAAAGTGTCGTAGAGACACTGGATTAATCATTGACGGTATTGTAAATGATTTGCGTGTAGGTGGTAGAGAGCAGTCTCTTACTAACCAAGGTGCATATTATACAGGTGCAGTTGCAGGACAAGAAACAGAAACTGCCGCAGCTATCACAAATATAAGCACACTTATGACAAGTGTACTAGCCAATGACTCTGGCGCACCTTTTGCAAAACTAGGTGCAGTGGATCAAGTATTTGATACTGATTATACTGCGGAAGCTGCTGCACTAACAAATGGCCAAGCATTGGTTAACTGTATCGCATTTGCATTTAATGTAACATATAGACCACCACTAAACAACAGCGAAATGGATGTGTTCCTATGTAACGATGCTACAATCGTAAGAAACATCACTGTTCAAAGACAGGGTGGATTTATGATGGTACTTGATCCTGAAGGTCAAATACTAACACGTTCGCCATACTGCCAAACAGGTTCAAGTTTCTCACAGTCAAAAGGCACAAACAGAAACTTTGCCGGCGGTTTGTTTATGGATGGGTATGCAGGTAACATGCCACTAACAGTCGATGTTGTAAATAGTGCATATAGTATAGATGTTAGTTCACCAGCAGGAGAAGGATTGTTTGTACGTAGACCTCCTACACCGTTCCCGTTCTTCCATCAAGGTGCAAGATATCAAGTTAATACAATTACAAACTATGATAAAGCAGCAGGTACAGCAACACTTGTTTTAAACGAAACTAGTAATCCTAGCGATAGTACATCACGTACTATTGATGACATTACACAAGCAACAACTGCTGTAATGACCACTGTTGAAAATCACAACTATTCCAACAGTGATAGAGTTACTATTAGTAATGTCAACGGAATGGTGCAGATCAACAGTGCAACATTATATGTTAAAACAACAGCAGATCCAAAACAAGTTGAACTGTACACTGATAGTGCATTAACTGCTGGATATAATACTTCGGCATTTAGTTCGTACACAGGCGGCGGCATTTCACGTACATTTGTCGAAGGACAAGGTTGGCTTTCAGGTACAGGCATTGATATCTTTGCACAAAGTGGCGGCAACAGAAGTATGCTTGCAAACGACTTTACACAAGTCAACGACTTAGGGTTTGGTGCTATTGCAGTAAACAATGCGTTGTCGGAACTTGTTAGTATGTTTACATATTATTGCCATACAGGTTATCTTGCACTAGACGGATCGCAGATTAGAAGTTTAGGTGGCAACAACAGTTACGGTATATTTGGTCTAGTTGCAGAAGGTGCTGACCCTGATGAAGTTGCTACAGATGTTACACTCGGAGCCGACATGGTATTCCCTGCCAAGACATTTAGAGCAGATGGATACTTAGACTTTGCGGCTGCTGTTCCATCAAGTGGTGCTATCACTGTAGGACAGACACTTACACAAGGCTTGATCAATGCAACTATTACTGCTGTTACACAAGCAAGTCCGGCATCAGTTACTGCAACTGGACACGGACTAACTAATGCAGATCTAGTTACAATATCCGGCATTGTTGGAATGACAGAACTAAATGCTTTACAGTTCTACGTAGATGTACAGGACGTTAATACCTTTACATTATACACAGATGTAGGACTTTCTACTGCTTATGACTCCAGCGGCGACACTGCATATACTAGCGGTGGTACAGCAGTTAGAGCAGCAAATGCTACAGGTATATTAAGTTTCACTGGTGAAGAAGATGGATCAGCTGATCCTACTAGATTGTATGTGCATACTACAACAGGTACATTTAATACAACAGGTAGAATTACAACAGGCACAAGTACTAATGTTGGTATTCCAGCAACAGTTACAGCAAACAATCTAGATGCAGCAGAAGACGCATTGTTTATGTATGCATACGATTTAAAAGAATATCCAAACAACGTGTCGGAAGTTGAAATCTTACACGCTACAGGATTGTATCAGCCGTATGAAATAACAAACGCAAGTGATGCATCTTTTACACTGGGTGCATATACGATTGATACAAGTAGTGCAGCAGGTCTTACAGGCACTTACACTGCCGACGATGCAGTTTTACAAATAACCAAAAATAGAACAAACGGTTACGGTGTTAATATTACCAGTGGTGGTACAGGCGCAACAATTGGTGAAACGATTATTATTCCTGGTACATTGTTAGGTGGTGCAACTACTGCAAACGATTGTACAGTAACTATTACAGATGTTAACAGTGGAACTATTGGTACTGCAACTGTAGCAGGTACTCCAAGATACGATTCTAGTACTCCAGTAATAGACGGTAAGGTTTGGAGATTCAACTTTGGTACAGGATTAGAAGGAACTGCATCAAATGGATTGCAAGAAAATACCAATCACGATACAAAACTTGTAGTACGTCACAAGCAAAACTTCTTGCTAGACAACTTCCCAGCTGAAGAGATACCGGTACGTCCAAGTACTGCGTTTATCTTCACACAAGATACTACAGAATATGTATATCGTACTATTTCGTTTAACAATCAAATCACAGATGGTGTTACTACAGGCACAGATCAGCGTATGGTTACATTTGATAGTAACTTTAGATACACAGATTTAACTGTTGAACAAAGTGTAATTACTGCAACTGAAAACTTCTTTGCTCTTAACAGTACTGTAGATCCAAACTACACAGACATTGTTGGTGCAGTTACGCCAAGTGGAACTATCACAATGGGTAACACTGCTGCAACAAATAGCACAGACGGTAGTAGATTTATTATAATCAACAAGTTAGATGATCAAGAACAAGCACGTATTGCAAATGCTGATATGATCTTTACATGGGGCGGCAAAACACATCAAGTTGATGCATATGCAGAATATGCATACACAGGTGGAGCAGGCTCAAAAGATGTTGCTGTATTACAGATTTCAGATGTTGCTGGCACAGATGTTAACTGGCCAGCACTAGATGGTAGTGCATACGGCGGCCTTGGTAAGACATTGTTAAACGGCGCAGGCATCACATTAAAGCTAGGCCTTTCCAGTGGAGAGGCAGCAGAGATTACTGTAAACATCAGTACATGTCGTGCAACAGGACATGATATGCTCGACATTGGTACAGGTGGATTTAACACCAGTAACTATCCAGAGCGTATTTACGGTTCACCATACGGATTTGATCCAGTTAGTACAAACGATGCTATTGACAGCACAGGTAATGCAAGTGCAGCACAAGTACAAGAGCGTAGCAAAGGTCGAGTGTTTACTGTTATGACAGACCAAGATGGTTTCTTCCGTGTAGGTAGATTCTTTACAGTTGACCAAGGTACTGGTAGTGTTACATTTAATGCTGCACTTGTTCTTACAAACATTGATGGTATCGGATTTAAGCGTGGTGTGCGTGTTAACGAGTTTAGCAACGACGATACGTTTACTGATGCTAAAGGCGATGCAGTACCAACACAAACAGCAACAGAAGGCTATATTGATGCACGTTTGGGCTTTGATAGAGATGGTGCTGTCGGTGGAGTAACTATTGGGCCAGGTGTTATGTCATTAGGTGGCCCAGGCTTTAGTGACACTATAATGAACAGTGACATGAACTTGGGTAGTAACCGTGTTACTAACTTGGGTACTCCAACTGCTTCAAGCGATGCTGTAACAAAACAATACGTAGATCAAAAAACAGATGAGTTAAATGATATTGGTGATGTAACTATTACTGGTACAGGTGGCACAGTATTAAGTCAACTATTGGCATTCACAGGTACAGCTCAAGAAACTGTAAACGTTGCAGTAACCGGAGACATTGGACTTACTTACACATCTGGTAACACTATTACAGCAAGTATTAGTACTGGTGCTATTGTTAACAACGATGTTAATGCTAGTGCTGCGATTGCACAAAGCAAGTTGGCATTGTCTGATGCTACAGCAGCAGCTACATCCGGTGCAGCTACTAAAGGTATTGCAAGTTTTGATAATGCAAACTTTGAAGCCACAGGTGGATGGGTTGGCATTAAAGCAGGTGGTGTTTCAAACACCGAACTGGCAAACAGTAGTGTTACAGTTGGTTCAACAACTGTTGCACTTGGAGCATCGTCAACAAGTTTAGCAGGATTAACTGGGTTAACATTTACAAGCGGAACTATCACCGGAACAGTTGGTATCAACATAACTGGTAGTATTACACACACTGGCAACATTGTAGGTCCAGCAAACAGCGGCGCAGACAATGGCGTAAGCATTGGTAGTAATACAAATAGGTACAACACTGTTTGGGCTACAACATTCAATGGTGAAGCAACTGCTGCACTATATGCTGACCTTGCAGAAAACTATTTAGGCGATGCAGCATATGCACCAGGAACAGTATTGGTATTTGGTGGCGATGAAGAAGTTACTGCGTGTACTGCAAAAGGTGATACTAGAGCAGCTGGTGTTGTAACAACTAATCCAGCACACTTGATGAACAGTGCATTACAAGGCGAACACGTTGTAGGTGTAGCATTGCAAGGACGAGTTCCGTGTAATGTGATTGGCAAAGTACGCAAAGGTGATATGCTTGTTACAAGTGCTGTCGCTGGGTATGCTATTGTCAACAACACACCAGGTGTTGGCCAAGTTATTGGTAAAGCAGTTGGAACAAAAGACAACGACGATCGTGGTGTTGTCGAAGTAGTAGTAGGAAGAGTATAATGGCAAAGCAAACTATTAACGTAGGCACAAAAGTAAACAGTGGAGGGGGTGATCCCCTCCGCACAGCTATGATAAAAATCAATGAAAACTTTACAGAGTTATATGGTGACATTACTACGGATACCAAAGGCAGTGTGTTTGGTGATGATAGTACATTACTTGTAGATGGTGTAAATGGCAAGATTGTCGGCGCAGTAGACACAGCAAGTTTAAGAACAAGTGAATCAGTAATTGTACTTGGCAACAACGCTCAATCAAATGGTGGGCAATCTTTATCAATAGGAAACACGGCAATATCAGACAGTTATGGTGTAGCTATTGGTGTTCAAACACAAGCCGCAACTTATGATATAAATGTTGGTGCTTTTTCAGGTAAAAACCATATAACAACAGATAACGGATACAGAGTTGCTGTAGGTGCTTTTGCACAACAAAACGCTAATCCAGGAGACGAAACAGGTATAGGTGCAATAGCTATTGGTACTCTAGCTGGTGACGCCAATCAAGGAGCAAATGCAGTTGCTATAGGTCGGTATGCAGGTAGAAACAATCAAGCCGCAAAGAGTATTGTAATTAATGCTACAGATTCAGACTTAGAAAATACCACAGCAGATAGTTTAGTAATTAAGCCAATTAGAAATGCTACAATGACAACCATACTCGGTTACGATGTTACAACAGGTGAAGTTACACACAATGCAGCAATACCAGGATACATTAGTTTAGCAGACTTAAAAACAGAAGTAGCAGCAAGTGCAGACTTTGCAGCATTTAAAATTAGAATAGCAGCATTGTAAATATACGATAAATATAAAAAAGAACAGGATTTAGAGAATGGCAAATAGATTTCCACTAGTAGTAGACACAAATGACGGTAACAGACTAAAAGAAATCCCCAGTGGTGACTCATTGGATTTTTCAAGTGTTGGCATTGCTAACCTAACTAGTTTAAGTGTAGGCGGATCATTGAGCAGTAGTACACTAGCTACTACAGGTAATATGTCGGTAGGCGGCACATTAAATGTTACTGGCGTTACAACATTACCTAACGCAACAATAACAGCACTAACTGTGTCAGGTACAATCAACGGTGCAGCATATGCTGCGGCAGTACAAAGTGATTGGAACATAGCAGATACAGGAAGTTTAGCATTTATTAAAAACAAACCTACTATCAATAACACTGTTGCTAGTCTCAACGACATTGGTGACGTTGGCGTACCTGATCCAGATGAAAACGATATCCTTAGCTGGAACGGCGTAGAATGGCGTTCAATTCCAAATGTAGGCGGGTTAAACATAACCCAAGTTAGACAGGCAGTGTCTGTAACACAAACTCCAGCAAGCGGCACAGGTAGTTTAGGTTATGATGATACCACAGGTGTATTTACATATACTCCACCTGCTATTCCTGCAAACGTAAGTGATTTAGTCAATGACAGTAACTTTGTTAATGCAACATACTTGGATACCAACAACTTTTTACAACAAGGTGATATTATCACCGGCGGACGAATAAGCGGATCTGTCGCTGGCGGACAAGTTACATTATCATTTGACGAAACTGGATTATTAACAGCAGAAGCTGATACATTAGAAACTGTAACTGCACGTGGAGCAACATCAAGTGTTAGCATTGAAGTTGCAGGAATAACACAAAATATTGGATCTGCATTAACTAACTCATTAAAACTATTAGACGTTGAAACGTTGGATATATTAACTGCTATTACATCTACAAACGGAACTATTACTAGTACCAATGGTGATATTGTCGCTACTAATGGAAATATAACTGCTGGAGCAAACTTATCAGGCGCAGTAGTATCCGGAACAACTAGAGTATCTACACCGCTTGTTCAAGCTGCTACAGGATTCTTAGCATTAGAATCGCCTGCTGGATCAGGCGTACAAATCACCAACGGTGTTATAAACTTTAGTGGTATTATTCCTGCTAGTCCAAATCCTGGCGATTTGTGGTCAGATGACTTTGGTATGTATTTCAGAGCTACCGATAATGGATTTGCTGGCAACGCTGGCGGCACTGATACAACGTATATCATCGGCGGCCCAGGAACTGGCGTTTCAGGGCAGCCAGGCATGATCATACCATATTTTGAAGATGCAAATAAACCTGCGAACCCGTCGTTTGGCGAAATGTATATAAACGCTACCGATAGTACAGCTTATGTTTGGGACAGTTCACAATGGCGTGCTCTATGGTAAGTTTTTATCATAAATATTAAAAACGGAGACTAACATGGCTATTCAAGATATCAACGTAGGACTACTTGCTAATGACGGCACAGGTGATGACCTAAGAGAAGCATTTATTAAGGTCAATCAAAACTTTGATGACTTGGATTTAAGAGTAATAGGTATTACAGATATTACTGCTGAAAACATTGGTGACGCAGGTTACGGTGTATTTGCAACCGAAGCACCTAACAATGTTTTCCAGTTTAGAAAACTATTAGTTGATCCACTAGTTCCAGATACAATGAGTATTAGGCTCAGTGACGACGGCAACAACATTTATCTAGCTAGTACACAGGCATACACTAGATTCACAGACGGTACAACTAGCATTGCTACTCCAGTTGATCAATATATTACAGTTGAAGGAACAGAGGCTGCAAGGGCAACAGTTGTTACAGGAACTCCAAATAAAATAGTAATAGACAGTCAGCTATCAAGAGAAACTGCTCCGGCATTGAGTGCAAACTTAGATGCAGATAATAACGCTATTACAAATCTTACAGCAATCAATAACATTACTATACAAGAACTTGAAGAAGCATTTGCATGGGATTTTGGAGATATTATCAGTAACAGAACTAGTATAATAGATTACATTTTAAATACAACTAATGTTGATTTTGGATCTGATGCTGCAACTTTTGTAGAAAGTGCTAGTGGTGCAGAGTTTGGAAATAGTTCAGATACATTCGTAGAAGTCATGTAAGGGGAGTTTAATGGCATTACCAAACTGGACCATAATATCAGGGTCACAACTTGCAGATATTGACGAAAGAACAGATGTTAACATTGAGCTACCTTTACAAAGCACAAACGGAATAACAGTAACTATTATTTCTGGTGCTTTACCTACTGGATTAAGAATAGAAAACTATAGAATAAAAGGTGTTGCTGTTGAAGTAAGTAAATCTACAACATTTGAATTTGTTATAAGAGCAAGCAACCTAGAAGGCATAGCAGACAGAACATTTACAATAGATGTAAATGGTGCAGATGTGCCTGTATGGGAAACACCTGAAGGTGACCTAGGTCTAACTAGAAGTTTTAGAAATCAATACTGGGTCGACACATTGAATACTGAGTGGGGCATCTACGAAAGTAAAGTTGTAGGCGCAGCAGAAGCTGATCCAGAATACAACAACGGAGCAATTAGCAATGTTACTGGTAATGGTAGCGATTTCTTTAAGCGTGAACTTACAGTTAATGGTGTACGTATTGTAGGAGCCGGTGCCGTTGGCGGGCAGGTAGCAGTGCCAGATGCATGGTTAGAAAAAGTTGGACGTATGTTTGAACTGTTCTTAGACAAAAATGCCGCAGGTATTAATGAAGCTGCACAAAGAACTGTTATTAAAACACTCAGTGGTGACGCAGGAACTTATCATGCAGCCCAAGGACCAACACTACAACGAGTAGCAAGAGGTGCCGGAGCAGACTATAGCACAAACTTCTTAACAGATGCTGGTATTACTTTTTGGAATCTATCACCATTGTTTGATGCAACAGTGCAGAATGATATGGTTTGGTATTTGAACTCAACTGGTGATGGTTACGGAGACGGTGACAACGATGCACAAGAAGTCATTGAACACGTATTCCATACACTTCATATGCACGGTCTTGACGCAGTATCATTAAAGATGTATTCCTACATTAGTGCAGACTGGGCAAGTGGTCCACTGTATGCAGCTATGGAAGAAGCATACGATGCAGGCATGTGGGATAGTTCGGGATACGGCGGAAACACTTGGAAGACTGATGGGGATGCATTTGAAGTAGCCGCAAAAGAATATTTGTTCCTACTAAACTTTGCAATGTTTGAATACACAGAATTATGGGATGGCGGAAGTCTTGCTCCTGAATGGAGTGATTTAATGCGTACTCAAGCAGGCATTCTAGCAAACAATCCGCTAGGATACGCACTACACAACACATACATTGCTCCAGTTATTAGTAAGCCATCACTTGCTACTATTAGAAGCATATTCCAAGATGGCAATACACCAGCACAAGACGATCCGGCACTAGCAGGTGCGTCAGGATATATTGTTGATGCGCAAGTAGGCGGCTCTGTTGCATGGGTTGTACAAGATGTTGATTTGTACGAAACTATACCCAGTAGAGAAACAGGCGCATCTGGAGATTATGCTTATGTTTCTAGTTTACAACAGTTTTGGTATAAAGTTAACACACGCTGGTATAGATTAAACACAACTCAAATACAAGGTATACTGGGTAACGATAAAACACTAGTATCATCAAACACTGTTCCAAATCCTAACATAGATGACTTTTGGTTCAACACCAACAAAAGCAACAGCGGCTTAGATCTAGTATTAAAGTACTGGGACGAAGAAGTATTAGTCTGGAAACCATTAACATATACTGTAAGTAAAACTCCTCCTATATCACCCGGCAATGATCAGATTTGGTTGCACACCTTTGATGATACTTTTGATTTTGAAATAAAAGTATACAACGATAGCGAAAACACATGGGAAGTTATTGATGCCAAGTATGGAACAACACCTCCTGATAGACTTAACATTGCTTACTTTATTTTAGACAGCAGTATTGTAGACTTTCAGTTACAAGCTATCGACAGTGATTTAAGAGCTGGACAAAAGTTAAGATACTTTATCGGTGACGACGATGGTGAACTTCCTCCCGGACTAACACTTTCTGAAGATGGAAAAATAACAGGTATTGTTGATCCATTACTCTCATTGGATATTACAGAAGCTGCAGGATACGACACAGGTGAGTTTGATACAGCACCTTTGGATTTAGTTGTAACTGACGACGACGGATATGATAGTTATTTTTACGATACTACATTCTACGGATTTAGCACACCAACAAGACGTCCAAGAAAACTAAATCGTAACTATACATTTAGAGTAACAGCAGAAGACGATACAAGTTTTAGCAAACGTGAGTTTAATATATATGTTGTCGGTGATGACTTCTTGCGTTCAGACAATACTATTATGAAAGCTGCTACAGGATTATTTACAGCAGACAACACATATCTACGCAAACCAGTATGGCTAACTTCAGGAAACTTAGGAGTCAAGAGAGCTGAAAACTATGTTACATTGTTCTTGGATGTATACGATCCAAACTCGTTGCTAGGCCAAATAAGTTATAATCAACAGCCATTTAATGATGATGGTACACCGAGTATACTACCACCTGGATTAGTACTAGATGGATTAACTGGCGAACTTGCTGGAACAGTACCTTACATGCCAGCAGTTAGTAAAGAATACAAGTTTACAATCGAAGCACTGAGACAAGAAGTTGACAGCAACGACATAGTAGAAATAAATGCAGGAGTTTATGAAGATACTCTTACAGGAAAATCTGCACTAAAGATTAATAAACTTCCAATCAGCATGGCAGATGGTGTTGACGATTTACAAAGTCTTATAGAAGAAAATATAGTTATCGACAACACAAGTTATACTGTAAGAAGCGTAGACAACAGCAATGCTGAATACGACTTGTTAAATCTTAGCAGAGATCTAGAGCCAAGTTATAAAGCTAAACCTATTAGAACAGCTCACAGCAATACTATTGGACAAAACTATTTGTATATCCTAGATGACGGCGACGATAGAGCTGCTGCTTGGAAAAACAAAACACTTAACTATAGTGCGTCTGAAGCATATACTTTAGTTGACGACAGTACATTAAATGTCATAGGAACAACTATTTCACGCAAATGGCATAATATGGTAAGATATACTGTTGCAGCAGGCGACAGTGCTGGTAACTTAGATCTCAACTATGGTGTTGCAGAAGTAGCAGACACAGGCGACTATGCTGCCGACTTTGAAACATGGATGGCAGCTCAAGGCATTAACATGACATACATGTACAAAAGAGTGAGTGCTACTAATACAGAAATAGTATTTGATATTCCTAGAAACTCTGTAGTTGAGAATACTATAATGAATCAGAACTTGTTTCATACAGATGATAGTGTATATGGAAACTTAGAGATTACTCGCAGTCAGCAGTTCTTTAAAGTATTCTTGGATAATACATTACAGCGTACATTTAACTTGTCAAATATAGCAGATGAGAAATCAGGACCACAAATAACAATAGGTGCGTTCAAAGATACATTGATTACAAAAAAGATTGGTGTTACCAATGTTGATACTATAAGCACTATAAAAACATTTAGTGTAAACATATTAGGTGAAGTTGATAGTACAGTAACATGGACAACCAAACCAGACTTAGGAGCGGTGCCTGCCAACAGAACTAGCTATTTGCAACTTGAAGCAAAAACTACACTAGCAGGTAGTAATCTAAGATACGACTTGGTTGGCGGAAAGTTGCCTAATGGGTTGGCATTAAAACGTGATGGCGAAATAACAGGTAAACCTAATCAGTATACAACAGGCACAACATTAGGGTTAACTAGTATTGATAGTAGAACAACAACATTTGATAATAGTACTACATCAATAGATAGAAAATATACATTCAAAGTTATGGCGAGAGATTTGTTTGGGTACAGTGCTAATGTACAAGAGTTTACTTTAACTATTACAGATACTGACAGTAAAGTGTATTCCAATGTGTTTATTAAGCCATACTTGAAACCAACACAACGTACAGTGTTTGAAGAGTTTATAAACGATTATAATATCTTTACACCTGATAGTATCTATCGTCCATACGATGAAAATTTTGGACTACAAAAAGATTTGAGAACATTGGTATATGCAGGCATTGAATCTAAAACAATAGCAAACTTTGTTGCAAGTACAGCACTAAACCACAGACGCAAACGTTTTCTGTTTGGTGGACTAAAAAGTGCAGTTGCTAAAAAAGAAGGCACCAATGAAGTACTTTATGAAGTTGTATATGTAGAAATAAAAGATCCTCAGCAGTCTACCAAAGGTAATACAGCATTAACAGTAACAGCACAAGATGCACAACGAATGAAAGTTAACCAAGTTAAGTTAGAACTCAAGGATGACGAGTCGGCAGCAGAAGCAGGAACAGAAATCTTTAATATAACAGTGCGTGAAGGTGAAGCAGCAAGAGTTGGCACCACAGGCGGCAATATAAGTATTACTACCAGAGCAGGTGTAATACAGGTATCTGCACCTGGACAAATAGATGTGTTGTTAAGAACTGCCCTAGTAGTAGCTGTTAGAAGTAGTTCTACTACAACAAATACCAGCGGCAGACCATTTAGATTTAGACCAAAAACAAATGTATTAACAGTTGATAACAAAGGTGTTCAAGCAAGTCAAACACGTAATGTAAAACGGTTTATTAGTAACATTGGAAATATGAGAAAACGTATCACTGATATTGGTGCAAACGATAGACAGTTCTTGCCATTGTGGATGAGAAGCAGTCAAGTAACTACAGGACAAGAACTTGATTATATAACAGCTATGCCACTGTGTTACTGTAAGCCAGGAACAAGTGCAAGTATTATTGAGAATATTGAAAATGCAAACTTTGATTTTAGACAACTTGACTACGATATTGATAGATATATTGTAGACAGAACAGAAAACAATCAAAACGAACAGTTCATACTTTTCAATGATTACAAGCTAAATGTATAAATATTATTAACAAAGGAACAGAAAAATGGCAAGTAATATTGTAGCAGATACAATCGACGACACTTATCCAGTTGCAGGACAGGATAACAACAGTCAGGGGTTTAGAGATAACTTCAACATTATAAAAACAAACTTCACCGCAGCAAAGAGTGAAATCGAAACCTTGCAGAATAATACTGCTAAAACAAATGCAGATAACGTATTTTTTGAAAATACACTATCTCGTTATGTTAAAAACCAAGAAACTTCGTCACACGTTGATGGATTGAGTGGTGTTAGTAGCAGTGCTAATTTAAGTTTTGCTGGCGCACATTACTTTACAGTTAAAGCACAAAACGACATTACTCTAACATTAACAGGTTGGCCAACTAATAATGCATATGGCGAAATGTTTATTCAGGTATACGGCGACGGCGTATCAAATAGAACAATAACATTTGCAGGCACATACAGCTCGGGCATTGCAAGTACACTGAGAGTAGACGCAAGTACAGAGTTTGGTGGTGCGGCAGCTATTACAACAAACACAGTAACAACACGCAGTCATGTTGTTAAAGCATTTACATACGACAATGGTGCAACTGTTTTCTTGCAATACCTAGGAACATTCTCGGCTACTTCATGATTCATCCACATGATAAAAACTTAGCAGAATACACAACCATGCAACTTGAGCAACGATTGCTCAAGTTGAACAGCATGTACTTTGGAACGCAGAACCCAGATATGCACGAGCAAATGATTTTGCTAATAGACAGCTACAAACTGGAACTAGAATCACGTTATGCTGCTGCTAAAATAAAACAGCAGCAACAAGGCGATAATTCACTTGACGATCTAATCAATGTAAGTTAAAATAAGTGTATGCTTATGAAAACAGACGAACTCGGTATCCCACGATTTACAAACAAAGACTTAGTTGATATGATCTATAGTGGTCATGTTGACAAGTGTCATGTTGTATTATGTGATCCAAGTGATGATATTGAAAAGTTTAACGCAGCAATGCGCGAACAATATCTACCCGAGCTTAAACAATATATTCCATTAGATGTAGATCAAAAGACATTCGACGGTGCGTTACAGAGTGAATGGTTTATGCCCGATGAATATAAAATCTTGCTTGTTGGTGATTATATACAAACGTTATGTATAACAGAAGAAGAACGTGTACGAGTACAAGAAGAACTCAAAGCATATAACGAACGTGGTATGTTTCCGTTATTACAGTATATGATTTACCTTGTAGATTTTATGCGTGAGAACAATATCGTTTGGGGTGTAGGTAGAGGTAGTAGTGTAGCAAGTTATGTACTATACTTGATAGGTGTACACAGAATTGATAGTATAAAATATGATTTAGATTGGCAAGAGTTTTTAAGATGAATATCTACCTTGTTCAAGCAAGTGATAATCATGGACCAAATAAGTTTTTACCACTTGCAATAGCATATCAATGGTGCTATGGTAAAAATGATAACTGGACATTAAAAGATGTTATTATTGAAAAACCACTAGACTATTGTTTTGACAACCCACAAATAGTAGCAATGAGTTGCTATGTATGGAACTGGGAATACAATAAAGTATTAGCACAAACTATTAAACAAACATATCCGCAATGTATAATAGTTGTCGGCGGCCCACAAGTAACCAAACATGATAAAGATTTTTTTAACAAACACCCTTATTTTGATGTAGCAGTACATGGTGAAGGCGAGCAAGCATTTAAAGAAATACTCGATCGTCCGCTAGGAGCATACGATAATATTCCGCATGTACAAACACCGACACATATGCCTAATGCAGCACAACGTCTGCGTAGTTTAAAAGATATACCATCGCCAATATTGGAAGGTTTTTATGAACCTATTATGGCAAAGTATCCCAAAGACACTATGTGGCAAGTAACTTGGGAAAGTTTACGGGGTTGTCCATATCATTGTAGTTTTTGTGACATTGGTGAAAGCTATTGGAATAAACTAACATTGTTTGATACAGAACGTTGTAAAGCAGAAATCGAGTGGATGGGTAAAAATCGCATCGAGTATGTAAGTGTATGCGATAGCAACTGGGGATTGTTAGAACGTGACAAAGAACTAACTGATTGCGTGTTAAAGACAAAAGAAAAATATGGATATCCTATGTGGTTTGACGCCACATGGAGTAAAAACAACATTGAACGTAACTTTGAAATAGCAATGCAAAATCAAAACTCTAGCACAAATATTTTTAAAGGTATTACTGTTGCACTACAAAGTTTTAATGATACTACACTAGAATCAATTGATAGATTTAATCTAGACTTTGAAAAGTTTAAAACTTATTTTACAAAATACAAAGAAAATAATATTCCTACGTACAGCGAATTGATATGGCCGTTACCTAATGAAACATACAATAGTTTAAAACAAGGTATACAACAGTTGATTGATATGGGACAGGATAACTATCTAATGATACATCCACTTGTTGTAACTGATAACTCTCCTATGGGTAATAAAGCATATCAAAAACAACACGGGCTCGATGTTCGTAGTATACCACTTGATACTGTTTATTTAGGTGCAACAGATGATTATATTATGGAATATACAGATGCAGTATACAGTACAAGTACAGCCAATCACGATACTGTAATTGAAGGACATATGTATGCTTGGCTTACTATACTAATGTATTATTACGGTTGGGGACATTATATTGCAAAATATATGCGTAAGCAAGGCGTATTAGAAACAGAGTTGTTTGAAGATTTGTTGCAATGGATCAAAGAAAATACCCAAACATTATTATACAAGGAGTACAGCGAAACAAAACAATCGTTATATAATGTTTATAATAATAATGAATTATGGGGCAGACAAGTATTAGGTGATAATGATATATTTTGGGAGTACAAAGGCGCAAGTAGTATTGTACTACATAATAATGTAACACGTTTAGAAAATGAACTTATAAAGTTTATGAATGAAAAGACCAATGTAGCACCCTGGAAAGTTAAAAGCATTGTACAACTTGGGTTATTAATGTGCCGGTCGCGAGATCTAAAATATCCTATACAAACTAAAACAACTCGTGATGTAGCATATGATATGTTAAATATAGATAGTGATACTATTATAATTGATCACGAAGACAACAATATTGCAGACAATCAATGGTATAATAAAGCATATCATTGGAATCGTAAAAGTGGGTATTGGAAATGTACTGCATCAAAAACTAAAAAACCACTTGACATATGTCATAAGTAATAATAATATAAGGAGAAACGAATGGCATCGAGACAAAAAAGCCGTAAGACATATAGAAGTATGCAAGGCAAAGTTGTAGACTTAGATATGTTGATTAAACGAAATGAACTAACTCCGGCTGTTGGCAATGCCAGAGTTAATGCAAGAGGCGATGAGCTTGGCCCAGGCGGCAAGATTATTCGCAAAAGAGAAGAAGTTGTAAAGGAATATTACAGCAGTGGAAGTGAACCAGTACAACATGAAAGTGCTGCAAAGTTAGAAGGACTATCACAAGCTGAAGCAGAGGAACTGGTAGCACTCGATGAAGAAGTGATTCCAGCAAAGCCCAAAGCAACAGCTCAACCAAAACAAACTACAAAACCAAAGTCTGATCCAGTTGAAGACAAATGGGTTGAAGACGAAGATGGCAATTTTATAAACAAAGGTGATTAATGGCTATAAATCTAAATACAATCAACGGAACTCTAAAACCTATTAATGATAGAGTACTCGTAAGCAACATGTACTTTGGAGAACAAAAACTAAAAAGTGGACTTATTATCAGTGACGATAATGGTTCAACACGTGGCATCTATCCACGCTGGGGCCAAGTACATGCAAAAGGCCCAAACAACGATTCAGCATATCAAATCGGAGATTGGGTGTTAATCGAACACGGTCGGTGGACTCGGGGTGTAAAAATTGACGAAGGCACAGGTGAGTTAGAACTACGTATGGTAGATGCTGAATGTATCTTAGCATACGATAGTAAAAAACCAGACGATGTGCAAATTGGCAAATCATACAACGATGGCGATCACGCAACAATCGCACCAGAAGCATTTGGAGCAGGTGCATAATGACAAACGTATTTAAAGACATTGACACATTTGGAACAGCATGTGATCAGCCAGCAAGCCCTGAAAACTACAAAATGTATCTTAGTCTTATTGACGAAGAATTTGGAGAGCTGGTAGATGCAGTAGCAGCAGATGATAAAGTAGAACAACTAGACGCACTAGTTGATATCCTAGTTGTTACTATTGGTGCTATTCGTGCAGCAGGCTGGGATGGCGAAGCAGCCTGGAAAGAAGTAATGAACACTAACTTTGCAAAGATTGACGCAGACACTGGCAAAGTACGCAAGCGTGAAGACGGCAAGGTGTTGAAGCCAGAAGGTTGGCAGGCGCCAGAACTTGCACAGTTTGTATCATAAATACAGCTAGAGGAGACTGCCGTGAACAAGTCAGATATTAAAAAAGCAATCATTAGAAGTCAACATTGTCAACGCAACTGGGATTTAAGTAAAAGTATACCAGATGAAGACATTGAAATGATTAAAACGGCAGTCACCAATTGTCCTAGCAAACAAAACGTAGCTTATTATAAAGTTATATTTGTTACTGATAGAGACAAGATTGAACGTATATATGAAACAACAAATGGTTTTATTACTAACTTTCGATCAAATGACACAGTTACAAACAGCCAAGTATTAGCAAATTTGTTGGTAGTATTTGCTGAGTCGGATGTAGAACCAAAAGAAAATATCTTCGGTGATGTATTTGTACCAAGCAAAGATTTAGAAAAGCCAGAAGACTTGTTGAAAGACAAACATATGGCTGTTGGCATTGGAGCAGGTTACGCAAATATTACAGCAAGTATGTTAGGATATAGTACAGGTTGTTGTGCGTGTTTTGATCCTGCACAGGTTGCAGAAATACTTGATATTGACACGCATGTACATTTGCTAATGGGCATTGGTTTCAAAGACGAAACTCGTCCAAGACGTGAGCACCATGCTGAAGACTTTGTATTCCCTACTAAGAAAAAACAACAAATATCAGTTGAACAAAAATAGTTTTTAACTTATGTTAAACGGCAGAATTCTTAAAAATGGAAAAATCTTAGTACACGCACTACAATGGTATATTAGCCATAGTTGTAATTTAACATGCAATAACTGTAGTAACTTTAACAACTTTGCAATCAAAGGTAATCATACTTTTGAAACGTATAAAGTTCAAGCACAACAATGGGCTGAAAAAATACATGTAAATGATTTTTGTATTATTGGCGGCGAACCCTTTGTAAACAACGATCTTGACAATTGGCTAATGGGTATGCGTAAGTTATTTGATGCAAAAGATTTTAAGGTTGTTACAAACGGATCTTTACTACACAAATACGAAAAACAAATACCAAAATGGTTAGACAATAATATAGCTATAGAAATAAGTTTTCATGATGAAAAACATATCAAACCAGCGTTTGAAGTAATAGATAGAGTACTTGATAAAAAATACGAACGTTATAAAGTAACAACGCCAAATATGATCAAAGGTGTTGCAACACATATAGGTTGTGAATACAAAGAAGCATTATTAATCAAAGACGATTGGCCTGCTTTTATTATAAACTACAAAATGGATTTTATGCCTTGGGGTGTAAAGGAAATAAAAGACGGAGTATTTCGATTCCACGAAAGTGATAGAGAAGCAGCACATGATGCTTGCTGGCACAATGATTGTCCGTACATTTACGAAGGTAATATGTGGAAGTGCGGAACAGTGGTAGGTGCTCAAGCATTTGTAGATAGATATAATGTGCAGCAAGAAGATAAAGAGTTGTACAAAAGTTACAGACCCGTTAACCCGTTATCAAACAATCTTGCACAACAAATACAAGGGTTGTCACACAGCATAGAACAATGCAAACTGTGTCCTGTCAATACTGGAAAAAAAGAAAATATAGTTCTTGACATTAAGAAGATCATGCCGTAGTATAAAGTATAACATTTATCCACTAGGAAGTAATACTATGCCAATACATGCAATGATCGATCTTGAGACGCTTGACGTTACACCACAAGCAACTGTACTCACAGTAGGTGGTGTAAAGTTTAATCCTTTAGACAATAGTGAACCACACAGCGAATTTTACTACAAACTTGATATTGATAGTCAAGATCGTAGTGCAAACGATGATACTATTGCATGGTGGGGCCGTCAGGATCAAAAAGTGCAAGACGAAGCATTTGATACAAACGGACGTGAACACCAAGATGTGTTTCTTGATAGTTTGCCCAAATGGATGGTAGGCGTTGATGTACTGTGGGGACACGGATATGGATTTGACATTACCATCATTGAAGACATGTTGCGACAGCGTGGAAAGAATACTCCGTGGCAGTTCTGGCAAGTGCGTGACTCACGTACATTGTTCTCGATGGCAAAAGTAGATCCACGCAAATCAATGCAAAGTGATCTACACAACGCTCTAGCAGATGCTTACTTCCAAGCCAAAGGTGTACAAATGGTATACAAGGAACTAGGGCTATGACAATTGACGGACTTACAGAAGAACAATGTAAGATTCTAGACAAGATGTGGAGTTTAGATACTTCCAAAGAGTTGTACGATTGGTTTGAAAGCCTTTCGGATCGCAAATTAGAAACAGCACTTGTGCTATACGACATGATGATGCAAGAGCTGTACGAAGAAAAAGTCAAAGATGGAAAATTAGCTAAAAACATGTTAACACAAATAGGAGTTAAACTGTGAAAGATAGTCCCATTAATAAACTACAGCAGTTGATGATTATTACAGCCGAAGAGTGCGGAGAGCTTACACAACGATGCTCAAAAATTGTTCGTAAGTACTCTACCGCAGATCAAATTCAAGAAGACCAACGTGTTAAACTGTTAGAAGAAGCAGGCGATGTACTTTGTATGATTGAACTGATGGTAGAACATGGTCTCTTGACAAATAAAGAATTAAGTGCTAGAGTAAACGTAAAGCGAGAGAAACTAAAAACATGGAGTGATTTAATTGAAGTACGTGATTGACATTGACGGAACTATCTGTAAGGAAGTAATACTTCCAGGCACTGGTGGAAAGAAAGACTACGCTAAACATATTCCGATGCTGGATCGTATTGCAAAAGTAAATGCACTGTATGATGCAGGACACACAATAAAATATATGACAGCACGAGGTTGTGTGAGCAAAATTGATTATTACGATTTAACTAAAGATCAATTAATAAACTGGGGTGCAAAGCACCATGAACTAAGTGTTGGCGAAAAAGAAAACTATGATATTTGGATTGATGACAAAGCGTTTTGGAGTGAAAACTTCTTTCGCAGGACAGGAGAAAGCTATGAATGATTTTAGAAAATGGGTATTTGATTGTTGGAATGTAGTAATGGATCACGAAAAGAATCCATTGAGTGCAATTCCAGACTTTAGCACACGACATATGATTATGCAAGTACTTGCATGGATGTGGTGTATTGTGTTTGCTATTATTGTAGGAAGTATGTGGGCAGGTGTTATTAGTATGATGCTACACGTATTACTAATAGCCGCGATTGCAGTAACAGTAGCAACATTCGAAACAGCAAAGCGTAAGCCAAATGTATTTGGCGCTTACAATGGCCGTGGCGCCGGCGGCGAACATGAGTGATCACAGATTTATTGCAGCAATGGATCACAGTGGTGGTTCAACAGGTGGCGTACTAGAACGCTACGGACAAGCGTACACAGAAGAAGATAAGATGGAGAAAGTTCATGCTATGCGTCTTAGAATGGTCAACAGTCCTGACTTCAACGACAAAAACATCTGGGGAGCAATCCTCTACCAAGACACAGTCACACGTGGAATGGTTAACATCTTGGATGAAAAAGGTATTGACACGTTCCTAAAGATTGACAGTGGATGCAACGAAGATGGAACACTCAAACAGTTTCCAGTAAAGCAAATGTTGGAGTGGGCCACAAACGGCATTGGTCCTAAGATTTATGGTACAAAAATGCGTAGTATTGTTAAAAGTGTAGATATGGTAGAGCCAGTTCTTAAACAGCAGTTTACAATTGCACAAACAATCAGTGAGTATGGACTAGTACCAATCATTGAACCAGAAGTGCCTATTGATCATCCTGACAAGGAAGAAATTGAAGATACATTAATGAGTCTCTTGGAAATCTATCTACATGGCAAAGACTTTAACGTCATTCTCAAACTAACACCGCCAGAAACACCCAACTTGTATCACAATCTCACAGTGTTTCCTAATGTAGAACGTGTTGTATTCCTAAGCGGCGGATACAGCACAAACGAAGCGTGTAATAGACTTGGACTTAATGATAATGTAAGTGCGAGCTTTAGTAGAGCATTGTCCGAAGGCTTACGGTATGACTTGACAGACGAAGATTTTAATGCTAAAATGAGCAGTAACATTAAACAAATAACAAAGGCAAGTGAATGAAAGAACTATGGGTAGAAAAGTACCGACCAAGCACAGTAGATGGGTATGTGTTCCGCGATGATGCACAACGCAATCAAGTAAACACATGGATCAAAGACAATAGTATCCCGCATCTGTTGTTTAGTGGCAATGCAGGCATTGGTAAAACTACCCTTGCCAAGCTATTGTTTAATGAGTTAGATCTTCATCCGTTAGATATTTTAGAAATTAACGCAAGTCGAACTAACAGTGTAGATGATGTTCGTGATAAGATTGTTTCATTTGTACAAATGATTCCGTTTGGTGACTTTAAGGTTGTACTACTTGACGAGGCTGATTACTTGTCGCCCAACGCACAAGCAGCACTACGTGGCGTTATGGAAGAATATCACACAACAGCACGTTTTATTCTTACTTGTAACTATCCTAATAGAATTATTCCGGCAATTCATAGTAGAACACAAGGGTTTCATATTGCTAAGATTGACCAAACAGAGTTTACAGCACGTATTGCAACTATTCTTATTACAGAAGGCATTACTCCAGACTTAGATACACTCGACACGTATGTTAAAGCTACGTATCCAGACTTGCGTAAATGTATTAATATGGTGCAACAAAATGTAGTTGATAACAGTCTTGTTAAACCCAGCGAAGGCGACAGTGGCGAAGCTGACTGGAAACTTGAAATGGTTGAACTATTCAAAGCACGTAAGATTAACGAAGCACGTAAGATGCTTTGTGGTAGAGTACGTGCAGAAGAAATGGAAGAGATTTATCGTTGGTTGTATGATAATATTGAACTATTCGGAAGTGAAGATAAACAAGATGCAGCAGTGCTAACTATTAAGCAAGGGTTAGTAGATCATACATTAGTTGTAGATCCAGAGATTAATCTTGCAGCAACACTTATTCGATTAGGAGCACTATGACTTATATCGTAAATGATTCATGTATTAAATGCAAACACATGGACTGCGTCGAAGTATGTCCAGTAGACTGTTTTTACGAAGGTGAAAATATGTTGGTGATCAATCCAACAGAATGTATTGACTGTGGAGTATGCGAACCAGAGTGTCCGGCGGATGCCATTCTTCCTGATACTGCGGCCGGTGCAGCAGACTGGGTAGACTTTAATCAAAAGTATTCAGACTTGTGGCCTGTGATTACACAAATGCGGCCACAAGACATTCCGGCAGATGCAGAAGAATGGCACGGAGTTGCTGATAAAATGAAATATTTCTCAGAAGAACCAGGAAAAGGAGATTAAATGTTTAGTAAACAATGTAAAGCACACTTAGAAGAAATCAAACTAGGGCCTATTGCCCATTTGATTAGAGCATGGAAAATTGGATTTACATTCCTATTATTGTTTCCTGTAATGATTATTCACGGCCTTGTTCCAAGGTGGTTTACAACAACCGCAACAGACTATATGTCTAAACTAATGAATATTAAAACAGAAGAACTTAATAAGAAATAAAGGCAGTCAATTGATTAAAGCAATATTAGCATGTGACGATTATGGTGGCGTAAGTAAAAACGGTACACTACCTTGGCCGCACAACAGCACAGACCTTAAATGGTTTAAAGAAAATACAGCAGGACATATTGTTGTAATGGGATCTACTACTTGGGAAGATCCTGACATGCCGCGGCCGTTGCCCAAGCGTACTAATGTATTAGTAACTACACGCAAAGATGACTATCCAGGAGCCGATGTGTATCTTACAGGTGAGTTGAATAACGAATTAAAACATCTAGAATACGTTAATGAAGGTGTTATTACTTGGGTTATTGGTGGCCCTAATATTGTTGAACAAACATTGGGTGTTATTGACGAGTTTTATCTAAGTCGTATTCCTGGCGCATATGCGTGTGATACATTCTTGCCTTTGAAGAAAATAGAGTCGTTATTTGAAAAAATATGGTCAGAAGATCACGAAGCAGTTACATTTGAGATTTGGAAAAAACGGAAAACAAAATGAAGCAGTACTTAAACGCATTAGAATATATTTTAGAACACGGTAAAGATCGCGGTGATAGAACAGGTGTAGGCACACGCGGTGTGTTTGGTTATCAAATGCGTTTTGATCTGCGTAATGAATTTCCAGCAGTTACTACAAAGAAACTTGCATGGCGCAGTGTTGTAAGTGAGCTACTATGGTTCTTAGAAGGCAGTACAGACGAACGCAGACTTGCTGAAATACATTATGGCGAATCACGTGAAAACCTAATTGATAAAAATACTATTTGGACTGCCAACGCAGACAAGCAGGCACGTGATTTAGGCTATACAAATACTGATACTATAAAAGACTTAGGTCCAGTTTATGGTCATCAGTGGCGCACTTGGGATGCACAGTTAGGACACGTTGATCAGATTGCACAAGTGTTGGAAGGTCTTAAACTCGATCCTGATAGCAGGCGCCATATTGTAAGTGCTTGGAATGCTGATCGTGTACCTGTAATGGCATTGCCGCCTTGTCATACTATGTTCCAATTTTACGTACAAGATGGAGAACTTAGTTGTCAACTATATCAACGCAGTGCTGACATGTTCCTAGGTGTGCCTTTTAACATTGCTAGTTACAGTTTACTAGTGCATATGTTTGCCAACCTGCTAGAGTTAAAAGTTGGCGACTTTGTTTGGACAGGTGGAGATTGTCATATCTATCAAAATCATTTTGAACAAGTTAAAGAGCAGATTACTCGTGAACCACACGCAGGGCCACAGTTGTTGATGCCAAAGTTTGATGATTTAAAAAGTTTAATTGCTACAAGTCCATTTGATTATAAACTAATTAACTATTCGCCAATGGATTCAATTAAGGCACCAATGGCAGTCTAATGCCGCCTGCAAATGAAATGTCGTGGCAATGGGTAGAAAAGTTTGCATGGCTTCCGGTACGCAGTAACTGGAGCAAAAAGCGTATTTGGCTTAAAAAATACTGGTACGGTTGTCGATACTATGACTCAATGGGTAGACCTCCTATTAAGTTTAGTGAATGGAATCTAATTTATACAGATAAAGAATATGTATTAATGTTGTTGAGAGAAAGTGGGGAACATTAAATTGCTCCCCACTTTTTAGTTATTCGTCTCCGTAGATTTCAAGGACTTCTCTAACTGCTTCATGTCTTTCAATGTCGCCTTTTTGGAACTGGACAGTACTAATACGTGACGACGAACTGTTTTCTAAGTGATTAACAAAATCAAGTAGTCCGTTATCTTTTAGTCTATCTGCTTGCGCTAAGTCACCAGTTACAACCATCTTACTATTTGTACCAATACGTGTTAACAACATTTTCATTTGGCTCGGTGTTGCATTTTGCATTTCATCTGCAATAATAAAACTATCTTTAAAAGTTCTACCACGCATATATGCTAGTGGAGATATTTCAATAACTCCCTCTTTGATCATATTTTCAATTTCACTTGCATAAAAATGCTCTCTAAACACATCAAATATTGGTCTTGTCCATGGTGCCATTTTTTCTTCTAATGTACCTGGTAAGAATCCTAAATCTTCATCTGCACTTACTGCTGGACGAGTAACAACAATGCGTTCTACTTCTCCAGATAAAAATGCTTTAACAGCCGATTGGCATGCCAGAAGTGTTTTTCCTGTTCCTGCTGGACCAATACCAAAAACTATGTTTTTATCCGTATCCAGTAGTTCCATTACGTAGTCTTCTTGGCTGCGATTTCTTGGAAGTATTTCAACATTACGTTGTTTCTTAGGCTGAAAGGTGTTTAGTTTAACAACATTGTTACCGTTGTTGTTTGTTTTATTAGACGTCTTAATGTGTGCTTGTCGTTTGTTAGACTTAGCTTTACCCATGTAGTCCTCCTATGAGTTTAGACAGGGTGGATTGGTCCGTTTACAGGACATCTACCTGCACTCGTATTTACTCTTTTTAAAATCATATTATATACGTAGTGAATTATTTTTGTGTCTGTGCTATAGGTGATAAATAGTTGTATAAAGCGAGGACGACAATGCCTAATATATTAGACACACTTGATGTGATAGAAAACCTTAGTTCTATCTTCGAAAACGACAAAGCGTTTTCAATTCTTAAAGACTTTGAAAGAGTTATTGATGAGCTTGGGCTATACGTATACGACAACTGGGATGAAGGCGAGTTAGCTGCTGGGCCTGAAGTTGATCGTCATTGGGTTAAATGTACATTTTTATGGCCACATAAAAACATGCCAGACCCGGCAGGCGGCAAACGTCTGTTAGATTACGATTGTAAAGTGCAATACGAAAAATCGCATATTATTAAACCTCGCCAGATTATTAAACCAAGTGATATTCGCCCTGGGACTAAAAAAGGCAAGCTAGATAAAATACCTGTTTGGTTAGTACATATTACTATGCCTAAAAAGTTGATTGTTAGTATTTACGGCGGAGCAGTCGAGGACATTGATTTACCAGACGTAGAAGGTTCTGGAGCGCCTGCGCCTGCTGCTGGAGCAATGCCAATGGCTGTACCACCACCAGCAGCACCTGCTGCGCCTATGGCAGAACCAGCAGCTGGAGGAACAGTATAATGGGACTACGAGCTAATGATTTACATGACTTGGTAAAACCAGTTTTTGAAGTTGACAGTTTCCAAAGTAAAATGGGATCTGACGAAGAGATTGTTGTTGTAAGTTTCAGTGTAATGGACGAACAAGCATCAAAAGATCTAGTTGACTTTATTGAAAAAGGTTACGGGTTTGTGCTGGACGCAGATCACTCACCAGGCGAGATTGAAAACGGTGCTTATAAAGTATTTGTCGAAATGGAAAGAAATAAATCTGTTTCAAGGAATATAGTAGAACTAATTGACGGAGTAGGTAAACTAGCTGAAATTGATAGTTTTAGATTTCGTTATCATAAAAGTTTTACCAGCTACGATGCAAACGATATTAACCTAAGCGAAATGATTCCAGCAGATGCAACATCATACGATAACACAGTTGTACAAGAAAATAGTATGAATCACTTCAAAGACTTCTTTAGTAAGAGCTTTATGGAAAATATTGAAATATTTGGTGATGATTTAATACTTAAAAAGCCTTTCGGCGATGCAATTGGACTTACTATCAAAGACTTTAATACATCGGCTCATATTAATGAAAATCTGCAAGACAAGATTAATATGAATGATTATGCAGAAATATTATTTTTAACTAAATACCTCGGTGATTACAATGTTACTAAGTTTGGTACTAAAACACTGACGTTTGAAAATGAAGGACATACTCTTGTCGTTGAAAGACTTTAACATACAATACTGCAACAACTGCGGTCGTCCGTCACACTGTGGACTTCCAGCATATCAAGACTTACAAAACTACAACGAGCCGCCAACAACAACAAAAATATGCGACCATTGCAGATGCGGCCGCTGCTCTAACATAGAGGATAGAAAATGAGCTTTGAACTACAAAAACAACAACTAGCACAATTAATACCAGGCAACAAAGATGTTGATGCTTGGTACGAAGCACTAGTAGCAGTAATGCCTAAATATGGTATTAATACAGAAAGACGAGCAGCACACTTTATTAGTCAATGTGCTCACGAATCAAACAACTTTCGTAGTTTAGAAGAAAACTTAAACTACAGTGAAAAAGCACTCAACGCAGTGTTTGGTCGTTACTTTGGTACAGGCGGAACTAAGCGTAATGCAGCAGAATATGCTCGTAACCCAGAAAAAATTGCAAACTATGTGTATATGGATGAGTTCCGTAAGTACAAAATGGGCAATGTTAATGCAGGTGACGGTTGGTTATTCCGCGGACGTGGACTAAAGCAATTAACAGGACGTGAAAACTATACACGTTTTGCAAAAACAGTAGACATGACAGCAGAACAAGCAGCAACATATGTTGCAACTCCTAAAGGTGCTGTTGAAAGTGCTTGCTGGTTTTGGGATGCAAACAAACTTAACACTATTGCCGACACAGATGATGTAACACGCATGACTAAGAAGATTAATGGTGGCAACATTGGTCTTGCAGATCGTCAATCACGTTATAAGAAAGCAATGGAAGTATTTGGCAACCCAGTTAGTATTACAGAAGATGCAGGCGATGATGATTTTGAAATCGAAGACATTGGTGTACTACGCAAAGGCTCACGTGGCGAAGGCGTTAAGATGATGCAAGAAGCATTAGGCGTTGGGGCGGACGGAGCATTTGGTCCAGGTACAGAACGTGCGTTGAAAGCATGGCAAACTGCTAACGGCTTAACTGCCGATGGTATTGCTGGGCCAATGACACTTGAAAAACTACTAGGATAAAATATGTTTGGTGCTATTAAAATTGCTATGGTAATGACTGTAATCGCTACTGCGGGTATGGGATATCTATATGTACAAAGATTACAAAGCAACTTAGAAATAGCACGAGCAAATGTAGCAAAAATGGAAGTAGCAGTACAAATCAGCGAAGATAGTATTGCTACTTTACAAGCAGATGTAATTCGAAATGCAGAACTTAATGCAACATTACAATCTGAACTACAACGAGCAGAGGCGTACGGGGATGAACTACGTGCTACTCTAAACAAACACAATCTAACATACTTGGCACTACAAAAACCAGGTTTAATTGAAAATAGGATGCAAAATGCAACTGATACGTTATGGGATGATCTCGGCGCTATTACTGACCCTAATAGGGTGCAGCAGTCTGAGACAGGAACCACAGATACAAGTAGTAACTAATACTGTAAGAACTACAGTACCTATTGTTGCCCGTCCCAAGGGTGTGCAACTCAATGACGTTAAGATCTATGTTGTTAATGAAGACAACTATGAAGAATTTATTGAAGAGTTTAGAGCAAAGAATGGCGAAATTGTTTACATTGCTATTAGTGTTAAGGACTACGAAAATCTTAGTTTAAATATTGCAGAACTAAGACGTTATATCGAACAGCAAAAACAAGTTATAGTTTACTATGAAGAAGCTGTCAAACCGGAAGATGTTGTATCAGACGCTTCGCAATAATAGGGTTATTTTTAATAGTAGGTTGTACAGTTTTGCCTAGTGCAGACGTCCCAATGGCTGCTGAAAATTATATAGGTCTTTCTGAGTGGCGCAACCGTACTGAGTTAAAAGAGTTAATGGGTGTTGATCCTGCACGTACTGAATGGTGTGCAGCCTTTGTTAATGCTATACTTGAAATGGAAGGTTCTCCAAATCTATACGACACAGGGTCAAGTACACCGTTAATGGCTAGAAGCTTTTTAACGTGGGGTGAAGAGGTATTACCTGAAGATATACAAAAAGGCGATCTAGTAATATTTCCAAGAGGAAATCAAGGATGGCAAGGGCATGTTGGATTCTACTACGGAACAACTACTGAAGGCAAATGGGTTATACTCGGCGGCAATCAACAAAATGCAGTAAGATACGACTTATACAATCCTAATCGAGCAATAGGTATAAGACGTTGGGCAGTACAGGAACAGCAACAGCAACCAGGAAGTATACCAGATTGGATGACTAAATAAATAAATACATAGAGGGCAAAATATGTGGGAAATGATTGAGAGAATGGCCAATGATCGCTTGTGGATTTACACAGCAATTGGCGGCAGTGTATTAGGTGCTGTGTTTGTAGCATATATTAGTACAACTAGAATAGGGCTTTGGGGCTATGCAAAAATTGATAACGCAATTGACTTTTTAGTTGCACGTTATGGATGGACATGGTTAGAACAACCAACAGATGCATGGAGGAAAAAGTATCCTCATGTAACTAAGAAGATTGACGAGTTAGAAGCTCGTCTTGCTAAACTAGAGGGAAAGAAAAATGGCAAGTAAACAAGTAACGATGGATGCTGACACAGCAGCCAAAATGGACACAAACGGAGACGGGCATATCTCTGCAGAAGAAGCAGCAATGGATCTTGAGTTTAAGCGCAAGCGTTTAGAAGACAATGATGCAATGCGTGACGCACAACGTGCAATGGCATGGTTTGCATTATTTGGTATGCTACTATACCCATTTGCCGTTGTAGGCGCAGTATTTGCGGGCTTAGACCAGGCGAGTACAGTATTAGGGTCGATGGCTCCTACTTACTTCGTATCTGTTGCAGCTATTGTAGCAGCGTTCTATGCTAAAGAAGCAGTAGTCAATAAGTAACAAATCTAATAGTCCATGCGATAAGTATTTGCATGGACTATTACAACATACTTGGCGTTGCTAAAAATGCTACAGATGCAGATATTAAAAAAGCATATAGAAAACTAGCTAAGGCAAGTCATCCCGACCGTACAGGTGGAGATGATACACAGTTTAAACGTATCAATGAAGCATACGAAACATTAAAAAATCCTGCTAAACGTCAGCAGTACGATACCCCCAAACATCATATAGATATGAATGCTCAAAATATGCATGACATATTTGGTAATATATTTAGACAGCCGCAACGTATGCGTCAAAATCAGGATGTTACAATAAATGTAAGGATTACATTAAATGATGTAATGACAGGCAAAGATATTATTGGGCGATATAGACTTAGCACAGGCAGAGAAGAGATTGCAAATATACGAGTACCTGCAGGTGTTGAAAATGGATTAATAATGCAATATCGTGGGCTTGGTGACGATGCAGTTAATCAACTTCCTAGAGGCAACCTAAATGTAAGGATTATTGTAGAGAATCATCCAAACTTTGTAAGAGATCGGTTGCATATTAGAACAAACTGTAGTATAAATGTATTAGCACTTATTTTAGGAACACAGGTTATAGTAACTGATTTAGCAGGCAAAGACGTAAATGTAAAGATTCCAGCTGGAACAAATCCAGGAACTATACTTAGTATAGCAGGACACGGGTTGCCAGATGTTAACACAGGTAAACTAGGCAACTTGTACTTAGAAATTAAAGGCAATACTCCCAAGATTGACGATTGGGATATGTTAGAGGACGTAAGGAAAATATACAATGGAACTAATACTAGCACCTGACAGTAGGTTAGAAACAAAGTTAGAAAAATTTGATTTAACACTCATGCATCCTGCACCGGTTGCAATTGAAATGTTAGAAATAATGAACAAGCATAGTGGACTAGGATTAAGTGCCAATCAAGTCGGCTTTCCTATGCAAATTTTTGTAATGAGAGCATTATTAAACAAAGCACATGGCGATCCAGTTATTGTTATTAATCCAATTATTAAAGGATTAAGTGAAGAATTAGAGCGCAGTGTTGAAGGTTGTTTGAGTCATCCAGACTTGATTTTAAAAGTAAATCGTCCAGTTAGTTGCATGGTTGAATTTGAGACCTTGACACCTGACCTAAAGGATGTTATACATGTAGAAGCAAAGTATGATGATATTGATGCAAGGATCTTTTTACACGAATACGATCATTTGTATGGTATTCAATACATCGACCGAGTGAGTAAATTAAAACTACAAATGGCTGAAAAGAAACGGCTAAAAAAAGGAAAAAAAGTTAATGGTTGAACCAAGCAAAGAGCTACAGTTAGTATTTGATAAAGCAGTCAATGATGCTAAAAAGCTACAGCACGAATATATCACATTAGAACACTTGTTATTTGCAATGCTGTGCGAAGAAACGTTTGGAACTCTAGTCAAAGGATATGGCACAGATGTTGTACATATGCAAAAAGAACTAGAAAATTATTTAAAAACGCATCTCAACGATATTAAAATTGAAGAAAAAAAGTATAAACCAAAGAAAACAACAACTGTGGAACGTGTTCTAAATCGTGCGTTTACACAAGTACTTTTTCAAGGTAGAAATGATATTACTATTGCTGATGTGTTTATTAGTTTGCTGTCTGAAAAGAAAAGCTGGGCATTCTTTATTACGCAAAAGTTTGGTATTACAAAAGAAAAGTTTCAAGATTATATCAGTGCCGAAACTGAAACATATGACAACCAAGACGAAGCTGAAAATATGGGTGCAGCTAACAAAGCACTACGAGACTTTACTACTGACTTAAATCACCAAGTTAGTATGAATAAAATTGATCCTGTTATTGGACGTGGCGAAGAAATTGAACAAGTTGCACTTGCATTAGGCCGTCGGACAAAATCAAATGTTCTTATTGTTGGCGATCCTGGTGTTGGTAAAACTGCTATTGCAGAAGGTCTTGCATTTCAAATTGTAAACGGCAATGTACCTGAGTTTTTGAAAGAATACAAAGTGTTTAGTTTAGACATTGGTGCAATGTTAGCTGGTAGTAAATACAGAGGAGACTTTGAAGAACGTTTTAAAATGGTACTTGCAGGCCTCAAAGGCAAGGGCAAAACTATTATGTTCATCGATGAAGCACACATGATCTCGGGTGCAGGCGCAGGCGGGAGTGGTGCAAACGATCTTGCTAACATGCTTAAACCAGCACTTGCTAAAGGTAACATTAGTGTTGTTGCATCAACTACTTGGGAAGAGTATCGCAAGTTCTTTGAAAAGGATCGTGCGTTAATGCGTCGATTCCAACGTGTAAGTGTTGATGAGCCGTCGCGTGATACTACATTAGAAATCCTCGAAGGTATTAAGAAGTACTACGAGGAGTTTCATAACGTTGAAATTACCAGCGAAGCTCTTGTTGCAGCGGTAGACTTGAGCATTAAATATCAAAGTGATAAAAAACTTCCTGACAAAGCTATTGACTTAATTGATGTAGCGTGTGCTAGATTTAAAGTACGTGATATTACAGAAAACAAAGTAGTCAACAAAGAAAGTATTCAGTTTGAGCTTGCTAAAATGACTGGCTTGCCAGAAGATCAAGTCAAAGGACGTGAAAGTGAAAATCTTGCACACTTAGAAGATAACTTGAAAAAGGTAGTGTATGGACAAGACAAAGCAATCGACGATATTGTTGATAAAATCCTTGTGAGTCAAGCTGGACTTAAAAGTGACAACAAACCAGTTGGATCTTTTGTGTTTATGGGTCCAACAGGAGTGGGTAAGACCGAACTTGCTAAACAACTTGCTGCACAACTTGGTGTAAAACTTGTACGATTTGATATGAGTGAGTATCAGGAAAAGCACAGTATCAGTAAACTAATCGGTTCACCTCCAGGATATGTAGGATACGAAGACAACGCAGGCGGACTGTTGATTGATAAAATTCAAGAGAGTCCTAACTGCGTATTACTGCTAGATGAGATTGAAAAAGCACATCCTGATGTAAGTAGTGTACTATTGCAGATTATGGACAATGGTAAGATCACAGGATCAAATGGTAAAGAAGCTGATGCACGTAACTGTACGCTGATTCTTACTACTAACTTAGGTGCGCAAGAAGCAGAAAAGAATGCCATTGGATTCAATGACAGTATGACCAAGGAGTACGAAGATATTGATCTTAAAAAGTTCTTTACACCAGAATTCCGTAATAGACTTGATGGAGTTATTACATTCGGCAAGCTGAGTAAAGAAGTAATGATGAAGATTGTCGGCAAGTTCCTAGTTGAACTTAAAACACAAGTCAAAGACAAAGACATTGCAATCACAGTTACAGATGAAGCATTGGATTATCTTGTAGACAAAGGGTTTGATCCTAAGATGGGTGCAAGACCGTTGCAACGTGTTATTGACAACGAAATCAAACGTCCATTAAGTCGTGAAATGTTGTTTGGATTGTTGAAAGAAGGTGGTAGTATTACTATTGATTATCGTGATAACCAAATCATGCTAGATTCTCAAGTAGAAGCACATGAAACTGTGTGAAACTAAAAAACTGCACTATGGCAAGTATCTTTACAAACTTGCCATAGTGAACAGTTGTTCGTATTTCTTTAGAACAGAGTTTCAACCTGACGGAAAACTAAAGTATGCCCGGCAACGATTAGATGCTGTGCATAGAAATAGTAGTACTAATACCACAGAATGGGGCATTGAAGTTCCTCATACTCATAATAGTAAATTTGTTGAAACTATTCCAATGTCTCACTTCTGGGATGCTATAGAAATATACAGACATTTATTAAAAGAAAAAGAATACAAAATACGATGTGAACATACTCACTTGATTATTTACAGTAATAATAGAAAAAGTATGATTGAGTTAGGAAATAAACTAAAACAACCATACACTGAGTTTTGGGAACCAAACCCTGAAACTATACAAACACTACTTTCTGAAGAAAATATTATTATTTCAAATAAGCCTCCGGTATATCAATACAAAGTCACACTCGGTAATAAGAAAGGCTCTGCTAGTCTTGCAAAATGGATTGAAAGTAATACAAACTTAGCATCAATGGGCGAAAGAGCATTAGGATACTGCAAGGATGAATCATATGTTTATGGATATTATTTCCATGTTAGAGATGAAAAAACATTGTTGTTAATACAAATGATGGTTGGTGATAATATACAAAGAGTAGATAAATTTGTTTACATTGAACAATAGATAAATACTGTATGGCAAGCTCAAGTGAAATAATATTATCAAATCAAGTACACCCAGGAGACAGTACATCAACGACTGCAACTGGTGATAACTTCAAAGGAGATGGTTACTACGGACGTAGTGACGGTTTTCATAGCGTTCAATATAGTCTAGATGGATTTATTGGCACAATCGACATACAAGCAACATTAGCTGTTGAACCAACTGACACAGATTGGTTTACACTGAGCGGCACTGAACATACTAGTGCAAATGAAACCGATGTCAAAGGCGATGGTGGTTTTATATACAACTTCACAGGAAACTATGTGTGGGTACGAGCTTATATTAGCAACTGGACAGATGGTACAGTATCAAATATATTATTAAATCATTAAGGTAAGACATGAAACATTTTGTAAATATAGTTATTGAAAACGACGGAATAAACGAAAATAGAGATATTGCAGTTGATGCAGTGATTCAAACAGCCAACATCGGGTTAAATGAAAATGCTCTAGAATATGAAATGTACGAAAGTGAAAACAATACACAAGTATTGAGTATTCCTGTTTCAAAGAATTTAAACGAAGCACAACAAGCATTTTTTGCCAAAAGACTTGCTAATAAACTATTTGACAAAGGATACACCAAGTTTGACATTGAGTTTAGTGTAAATGAAGCAGCACTTAATGAAGCAGCACCAACTACATTTACTCCAACACACTATGGCGGACCGGGCGGACTTAACAATGTTATGCTGCACACAGACGGTAATCTTTATCTTCAAAAACAAAGAGACGACGGTCAGCCAGGAAGAGAAATAGTAAGATGGAACGGCAACCCAACAGGCGAAGGTTTTTTTGGTAAATGGAACCCTGCAACTATTAAAGGTACAATAGTTAATGGACAAAGAGTTCCGTATCCAGCAGGAACAAACTTTAGTAATGCACCAAGAGCAGCAGCACCAGCAGCAGCAGCGCCAGCATCAAGAGTTTCAAATACTACACCAACTGGCGGCTTGTTGCGTAGAGGAAATAGAGGCGAAGAAGTCAAACAACTACAACGTGATTTAGGAATGACTGGCAACGAGATTGATGGTATATTTGGTCCAGCAACAGAACGTGCTGTGAGAACATTCCAACAAAATAGCGGTGCAAAAGTTGACGGTCTTGTAGGTCCAGAAACTCGAGCAATGATACAAAAGTATCAAGCACCAGAAGATAATAGTGCTCCTGCACAAACTCCACCTGCGGCAACGGATGATGCAGCAGCAGTAGAACCAGAAGCAGATGCAGTAGAACCAGAAGCAGATGCAGTAGAACCAGAAGCAGATGCAGTAGAACCAG